>Ga0247727_10000400_pt1 | contig 105993 bp, 155 predicted proteins | sample WisWelCaveWW1625_FD_202498 | JGI IMG/M metagenome (GOLD analysis project Ga0247727, IMG submission 202498) | Biofilm microbial communities from Wishing Well Cave, Virginia, United States - WW16-25 | ecosystem: Environmental > Aquatic > Deep subsurface > Groundwater > Cave microbial mat... | reverse complement strand
TGCTGTCAGGCTGCCGACGATGCGATCTACCCGGTAATCGTGGCGACTCCGCAGGTTGCGCCGCGAGTTCTATACGCCGAAGCGAAGGCCGCCATCCGGCGCGAATTCGGAGTAAGTGATCAGACGACCTGAAGCGGCTGGACCGGATAGCCGAGCTTGGTACAGAGAGACGGGATGATGAAGGGAGACAGACGATCACGCAGGCTGGCAAAGTTCCTCTCGCCGATGTAGATCACGTAGGAGTCGTAAGTGGCGAGCGCATTGGTGGCTCTGCTGGCGTTCTTCTGCATACTCGCCTTGACGTTGTACTTGTCCTTGAACCAGTCGATGATGAGCTGGTTTTCTTCTTTGCTGTAGCCCTGTGTGGAGAGACGGAAGAAGCTGCTGGATTTATTGTAGCTGTAACAGCCGTCGTCCATGATCCACCATGCGAGACCTCGATCAGTCACCTGATCGAGGATCTGGCGGTTGATACGCTTGTACTTCTGGATGCGCCCCTTTGTGTTCGTCGTGATGCGTGCGTCCTTGTAGAACTCGTCGTAGATCTCCTTCCATACAAGCGACGTCTGGGTGTAGAAGCCGTAGTTCATCTGCCATTTGAGATTGGCCGGTTTAGCCTCGAAGATCTTGCCGGCGATCTCCTTCATGAACTCGTGCTTGTGCAGGACGAGCGACTTCTGGTCAGCGGCATGTTTGACGCGGATATAACAGGTCCCGTCCTTGCCGCACTTCAGATGGTTCTTCTTGTACTGATAGCGCCCCGGCGGGATCCACGTCAGCGTGGCATCGCCAAGAAGTGTGCCGTAGACCACACCGCGCTTCTCGGGATTAGCCAGAAACTGCCTAACGGCCTCATCACGATCACCCACGTTGTCTCCAAGTTTAGCTTTCTGTGTGGCGGATCTTAGACCGCTAAACTTAGATACAACTTGAAGAGAAAGAGAAAAAGAAACAGGTGGGGCCTTTCGACCCCACCTGATCTTTGCCTTCTTGTGGCCCTTCGGTACACAAGAACGTAAGTCCTTGTATACCAACAGGATTCACATCACGGGCTTCGCGCGACGACCGAACAGGTTCACGCGCGTGCGGATGGTCTCCGTCGGCGAGATGCCGCCGGGGTACACCACCTGCACGTTGAACGTGTCGCCCGGATCGAGCGTCACGAGGAACGGCCGAGTGAAGCTCAGCACGTTCGTGATGTTGCCGGTGCCGCCGATCGAGCGGAACTCCGGAGCCGCCGCCGGGCCACGAACCGACTCGAGCAGCGCCGCCCCACCCATGATGAACTCGATCGGGATCGGGTCGGGGATGGGCGTGCTGTTGATGATCAGCGTGAAGTTGCCGATCTGCAGCAGCTTCGCGTTGGCCGTGAGCGTCAGATCTTCCATCTTGAAGACCCAGCTCCTGATCTGGAAGGCGTTGACGCCCGTCAACTGCCCGCCGACGTCGAGGTTCGTGTCCGACGCCGTCTTGCCCGCCTGACCCTTCGGCACCACGAAGTACAGCTGCTCCGTCGTCACCGCCGGAGCCGCCGCCACCACGTTGGTGTCGTAAAGCCAGCCCTGATCTTTGGCATGCAAGCACTTAAGCTCGCTCTCCGGTTTCCCGAAGGATCGGACTATATCATCACCCGCTTTCGCGGGGCCGGGCGCTTCGACCTCAGAAGGAACTTCCCCTTCTGGGCCTACTCCCTTTCGGGATAGTCTCTACACGTTCCTCTTTCGAGGCTTCGCTCGGTATTCCCCACGGCATTACCCGTTTGGGCTCCACCGAATTCACCCGGTTTTTCGACCACGATTACTCGTGGAAGGTGCATCAGTAGGACTTATCTCTAAGTCCTTACGGGTCAAAGGCCTAACACGTTCTTTGCGCCTTTGACTCGGCTCACAAAGAACCTCCTTCAAAGCTTCCGATAGGCATTGTGTACGCAGGTTGCCTATCACCGACCTGCTTGACGAACACTTATTTATGCAGGTGTGTCCGTCCATCTACCTGCGGTGTCCCGATAGCGCGCTTCCATCGGAACGAATTTTTCTAAGAACGTGCATCAAGGCACGTCTTCATCTCAGATGTTTAACCCAACCGATTCCGCCAAAAATGGCTCGAAAGGTGGATTGCTGCGAGGAGCCGAGCAACGTCTCAAGACCCTTGAAGACTACTATCGCAATCCGAACCGCTGTGAGTTCTGTGGAAAGCCGATTGAAGTCAAGAGTCACTGGCATCCACGTCAAGCCAGAGGACGTCGCTTTTGTGGTTATCAATGTTCTGCTCGTGCCCGAGATGGATGGGAGCCCACATTGAGATTCCGGAACCAGTTGCCAGACATGAGCAAGCTCGATGTTTTCCGCATGGAAGTCGAAAAACTTCGGGACAAGACCATTGGCCGTAAGGCCGATGTCGGCAACAAAAATGCCCATTCCAAAATCTCAAATCACGCTCGCCGTACTTACCTGAAGACCGACAAGCCCAAGAAGTGCGTCATCTGCGGCTACGACAGGCACTTCGACGTGGCCCACAAGCGCGACGTGGCCGACTTCCCGCCCGATGCGCTCATCTCCGAGATCAACGACATCGGGAATCTTGTGGCCCTCTGCAAGAACCATCACTGGGAGTTCGACAATCGCGAGATGTCCGAAGAGGACATTCGATCCCTGCTTCTTGCCTGATACCCGCTTTTCAAAGAACCGCCGGACCTCTGGACGCTCGACGCACGAGCGCCCGGAGGTCCGGAGAGGGCCTTTCGACCCTCTCCGGTTTGAGATCTAGAAGATCTCGGAGTCCTCCACCGACGTTCCATCGTCCTGACCGAGCAGTTCCTCCTCGGTCACGATGTCCTCACCAACACCGACCATCTCGGTGTCAGGGATGCGAACCGTGCCCAGCGAAGGATCCTGATCGGGGATCCGAACCGTGCCCAGCCCCTTCAGCTCATCCTGATCGGGGATCCGGACCGTGCCGAACCCCGACAGCGGGTTCGTCGCGTAGTCCGGACGCTTGACGCCGGGGAAGAGGATCTGACCGAGGCCGGACGTCGGCCTTCCGGGGACCGGCAGGATCTTGTCGAGAACCCACGGCGTGAGCAGCAGCCGATCGATCAGGCTGCCCAGCGCGTAGAACGCGCCGAACTTGGCCGCGTTGCCCGCGCCGATGAGCCGGCCGAACTCCCAGACGCCGATCGCACCGACGAGGCTCGAAGCCACGTCCCAGTACCAGTCCTTCGGAGCGCCCGTCAGCGGATTGATCGGAGCGCCGATGAGCTTCCCGAAGATGCCGCGACCGACGAGGCCCGGCACCACCGCGCCGAGCGCGACGCCGCCGAGCGCCTCGAGACCTGCCGGCGTGGCGAGGTACTGGAAGACGCCCAGAACCGGCATCGAGTTGGCGACTTCGACTTCGGCCAGACCGTTGGCCATGTCGGCCAGACCGGCCAGACCGCGCATGCCCTTGCGACCGCGACGACGGCCCTTCCGACCGGCCTTGCGGCTGGCCTTGCGGCTGGCCTTGCGGCCCTTCTTGCCGCGCCGCTTGCCCTTCACCGCGCCGAGCGAGTCGATCGCGGAGAGAGCCATGAGGTCCATGAGCTCGGGCGACCCCTCGATGCCCGAGACGCCGATCGGCGTCTTGCGGCTCTTGAACCGGCCCGTCTTCGTGCGGGCCAGAATCTTGGCGATGAGACGGCCGCGAGCGGCCTTCGCCTTCTTGCTCTTGCCCTTGGGCATGCGGACCTTCTTGCCGCGACGGCCCTTCTTGCCACCCTTGCGGGCGCGGGCGCGACCGCGACGGGACTTGCGACCGCGACGACGGGCGCGACGGGCGCGGCCGAGTTCGCCCAGACCATCCTCTTCTTCTTCATCCAGCTCGAGCTCGTCGATGCCGAGCTCGGGGATACCGAGCTCGTCGATGTTGATGTCGACGTCCTCGAGGAGCTTCACGAGATCGATGTCCTCGACCTCTGTTCCGACCGGGGCGGAAGCGTTTTTCAGCATCAGAGTCCTCGATGATAGAAAACCAGTCCACGGGCTCTTGTGCCCCTGTGACAAGTTGGGCGGGTGCCCCTTAAACCATCGGGCTCTGATGCCCCTTGATGTGCTACAGCTCTTGGAAAGCGAACGAGTTTTCCGTCTTGCAGCGGTGACAGAGGAGGAGGGCTTCGAAATCCTTGCCCTTCACCTCACCCAAGAAATGGTTGCACCGTTTGCACACGAGTCTCTTCGCTCCTTCAATGCCCTTGCGCTTCGGCAGCTTGCGAGGTCCCGGTACGGACGAGCTTGTTTCGGATCCGGAGATTGTCGCCTCGGGAGGCGTCCCCGCAGCTTTGTTCTGCGGCTCCAGAGCAGGCTCTTCCGTTTTCCCCGCACTTGACGTCTTTGTCACGTCCGGCATGTTGGCTCTCGATAGTAGGCCCATACATCTCGTCACCTCGGGCCCTCGAGAAAGCCCCTCTCGGGATCGGAGCCAGCTGCTCCCTATACGTCTGATTATGCGCGCGACTTAGCACGGTGTCAATATACTTCGCTCTTATTTCTCCTAGCTCTTCGCCGCCGCCACACCACCGCCAACAATGGCCGCGACCGACCCGAGCACGCCGATGCCGGACGACGCCAAGCCGAGATAGCCGATGATCTTCCAGAAGTTGTTCTGCTCGTGGCCGATGTTGCGCCAGAGGAATCCGAACATCAGCGCCTGAAGCGTGCCGCTGATGAGGCCGGCCGCCATGAGCGTACCACCAGCGAGCTGAGGCATGGCCTGCCCGAGTCCGTCCATGCGCACGTCGAACTTCTTCTGGTTGAACGCGAGGTTCACCGCCGGCAACTGCGCCAGTCCGGGAAGACCCGCCGAAAGCGCCGAGAGCGAGAAGAGCTGTTCGGGCGGCGGGACCATCGTCTGGCCGAGCTTGTCGCCGAACATCGAATAGTCCTGACCGAACATCCCGCTGTCGTAGTCGCCCATATTGAACAGCGACTCGTTGCTTGCGTGAGCGCGCTCCATCACAGTGACCATGAGCCTAGGCCTCCTTTTCAGGGAATTCTTGAGACATGAATCCGGCTGGGCTCATGACCACGGCCCCTAGTGCGGCGAGCTCCTCGATGAACTCGATCTCGTCGGCAAGCTTCTCGGCAAGCTCTTCCAGATGGTCTTGACGATACATTTCGATCCCCGCCGATGCAAGCATCAAAGCTTCATCGTCGAGCATGAGCTCAAGAGGATCAGACACGCTAGACCTCAAGGTCAAAAGTTTTGTACCTGATCGAGCTCTCCCATCCGAACGGCGCGCTCTTGACGGTGGGGTCTGCTGCGATCCAGTGCTCGGTCCCCAACGGATCCATGATCACATAAACATGCGAGTACATGTGCTTCTTCTGGGGATTGGCGGCGATGGCGCGGAACTGCGTGGGGATGCCAATGGAGACAGCCAGCGCCGCGAGAAGTGTGGACAGATCATCACACTGATGTACAACAATACCACAGTCGGTCACGACGTTGTGGTTATCGAGTACCGTGATGTCACAGCATTCGGCCTCGCCGTTCTCCTCGAACTTGGCAATCGCGGCACCTGCCACATCGCCGATCTTCGGCTTATAGCACTTGATGTTCTTCCGCTCGATGAGCCGCCAGATCGGCGAATGCCCTGATCCCATGTGGTTCATCTGGAGCATCGGATGCAGCGGACGGCCCATGACGAGATGGAGGAATCCGAGCATCTGAGCGAGCTTTGACGAACTCGTGTTATGGATGAGATTCGCCATCTTCGACCAGCGGCTCCCCGGCTTGGGCTTGTAGGCATCGCCGGCGGCATAGGCCCCCACAAGTTCGGTCATGCGGTCCCGTGAGATCGACAGATATTCTTCGGGAATCGTCTTCTCGAAGGAACCTTTCCCGAACTTGGTCAAGATGCGCTGACGGAAGCCATGGTCGCTCGTCCGGAGCACTTTGACTCCGTTCGGCTGCGTGTGCGTGTAGTAGCCGATCCCACATGCTTTAGCCGAATCTTCCAGCTTCTGGAAAAGGACGTCATCCTTGACGCCGATGCAGATGCGGGCAGGAACGTCCCCTTCGGCCGTACGTGCTCCGCTTGAGTGCTTTTCAGCCCATCCCTCGGCCAGATACATTCCTTCGAGGAACATCTGCTCACTAGTCAGATGATTGATCGTGCCGAGTTCCGGGATCTTGGTCGCGAACGGGAGCTGGGGCCGGTGTCTCGGCGGAAAGGTCGTGAACAGTTCTTCCGCCTCCACGCCGCGACGGAGCGCCATGGAACCGAAGTTCGAGTTCTTCAGGCAGAAGGCATCGATCAGATGCTTCGTCGAGACATTGAGAACCCGATGGTTCCGGGTCTCGATCCGGTACATGGGTTTCACGCCCTTGTCGTACCAAGCCACGATCGGCTTGAATTCAAACTCGCCCTTCCCGTAGTTGAACGAAAGGGCATCGTATTCGCTGGAACAATTCTCGAGCGAGCCGATCTCGACAGTCCTGTACGTATTGTCGAGCTTCTTCCGGACGATGATCTTGGTGTCCTTCCGGAAGGCGTCGCCCGCGCCGTAGGCGAGCGTCCGGTGAGGATACTGCAGCGTCTCAAAGCCCTTGACGTCGCGGATCCACTTGACGTTGTCGCGGACCCATTCGAAGAGAGCCTTGGCTTCGCACCTGAATTCCTTGGTCTTGCAGCCGGCGGCGGATGTGATCTTGATCGCCAGCCCACGAATGAACGCGCCCTGATCCCTGTCCTTGATGGAACGCCAGACGATGTTGCGCATCCGCTCCAGCGTCTCTTTCGTACCGGCGTCGCCGCCCGGAATCGTAGCCACGGTGACCTGCATCGGCGGCGGCACCGAGAGATTCGCAAGCCGCTGCTTGGCTTCCGCAAGATCGGCAAGGACGCGTAGGATTCTGACCACATTGCCTCCGAGAGATGAGTGTACAACACTCATGGGCTCTACAACAAGCCTCGTCTCAGCGTACCAAGCCCGCTAGGGCGTAGCGACTCGAAGGCCCTTCAGAAATCCCGGCCTCTTCCCGTCCGATCGTTACTTCTTGGCCGGGACCTCTTCCTCCTCTTCCTCCTCCTCGTCGAGCAGCGCGATCATCTCCTTGCGGAACTCCTCGAACCACGGCTTGTTCTCGTCGACGAGCTTCTTCTCCTCGTCGGTGCAGACCTGCTTCACCTCGGACATGAGGACCTCGGGCGGCAGGTTGGCCAAGAGACCTTCCAGCGTCTCCTGATTGAGTCCGGTGATGATCGGAAGGAACTTCTTGACCCCGATCTTGTCCTTGATGTTGCCGAGCATTGCATACTTCATCACCGGGTACGTCTTCATGTACTGAGCGATCATCGAAAAGCCCTCCTTCGGCTTCGTTTCGGAACCAGTCGTTCCCGACATGTTAGCGTTGTCTGCGGCAGGCGTCGAGGTTACAGCAGGGGCAGGAGCCGGGGCAGGAGCGGGCTGCTCCGGGCGCGGCCTCTTGGGGGTCCCACCCATGGCGGCCCTCTGGGCCTGCAACTGCTGCATGAGGCCCGCCTTGGCGTGAGCGTCCGCGTACGGCGCAAGGAGCGGGGCGGCGAGCCCGGCGATGTCCTTGATCGTGTCGCCGATCCCACCCTCCTCCTTGTGCGGACCAGCCCTCTTGGCAATATCGATGATCGAGGTCGCTGCCTCATGCGCCGTCTTCATGGACGCCATACCCGACGTCGTCATCGTCTCCATGACCTTGGCCGTGAGCTCGAGGCCGGATTCCTTCGAGTTCTTCACGAGATCGAGGATCTGCAGCTGGTATTTCTGCTGCTCGACGGCGTTCGTCCGGGACTTCTCGGATTCGAGCTTCATCTCTTCACGGCGGATCTTGAGCTCCTCGTCGTAACGCCGGCGCTCTTCCTTGGCCGTCTCGGTAGACTTCTCGCGCTCGGTCTTGATCGACTCCTCCCACTTCTGGCGCTCGAGCTTGAGCTCCTCCTCGCGGCGCTTCTCCTCGCCCTTCCTCTCCTCGTCCCGGCGCTTTTCCTCGGCCTTGCGCTCATCTTCGCGGCGCTTCTCCTCGGCCTTGCGCTCGCCCTCATAGCGGATGCGTTCATCCTCCCGGCGCTTCTCCTCGATGCGGCGCTCTTCGACGAGCTTCTTTTCATCCTCGCGGCGGGCCTCTTCTCTACGCGTCTCCTCCCCCCGGCGGGTCTCGTCACGCCGGCGGTCCTCCTCCTGCCTCGAGCGGTCACGGTCCTCGGCCTGCTTCATCTGGAGTGTCATCATCTGCTGGAAGGAGCTCTCGTTCTTGCTGCTGTCGTCCCGGGTGATGATTCGTTCCAGCAGCCTCTCGAACTTGCCATCGTCGGAGGGCTTCTGTTGGGACGTGATCTGCATAACCTTGAGGTCGCCCTGCAGACCAGAGACAAGGCCCTTCATCTCGGCCATCGCGCCCTGCAGCTTGGCGTCGATAAGCTGCTGGACCTCCGCCGCCGGCGTGGTCGTGGCCTTCTTGTTCTCGTCGCCGAAGAGCATCTTCATCATGAGCAGTTGGTCCATGCCACCGGACGACGACGTCTCTTTCACTTCGTTCTCCTCCTTCTTGTCCTTGCCGTTCCCGAGATAGCGCTCCAGAATCTGGCGCTGGAAGTCGATATTCTGGAGGGCCGCCGCATCCTGTGCGACCTTCTTCACAGCCTTCAGGGTGTCGCCCAACGGGCTGGCATTGTCAGGCACCTGCGGCTCAGCCATCTCGACCTCCCCATCTTTATACTCGAAACGCGCCATGTCCACATTCTTGAGCTCTTTTTTCGTCTGGTCACAGGGGATCGCGTAATAGACCCCCGGACCGCGATGATTCGCCATCTCTTCCCTAATGCGATCACGGAGTTCGGCATACCCCTCATCCGACTTGAATTCCAAGTAACCGATGACGGACTGGAGGACTCCCCCGCCCTTGTCGGTCTTGGTCTCCCGCTTGATTCGCCAATAGCCCTGCCCCAAAGCGTCCTCGGGAATCGACTGCAGGAACTCGACGAACTTCGTGCCGTCAACATGTGCCCGACGACCAGCCATTTTCTTTTCCTCCATAGGAGGCTCAATCATTTCCACAAATTGACTTCTTCGTGATCTCAAGAATCGAGAATGTCCTGATCACGGTAAGTGTCCAAGGAGAGAATCCGCGAGATGTGGGTACGTGCCTGTGATCTGCAGGGATGGTGTGCTTCTGTAGATCCGCGAGGGCGAGGGCAGGGGCCATTCGGGCTTCCTAGATTCGAAGCCTTGAACCAGTCCACCAACACGCGGGCGCGTTTTAAGTGGGCCGTTTATCGGGCTCTGCGATTTAGCCCCTGCGGCCGGTTGCCCCTATGGCCCAAAGAGTAGCCTGACTGGGTGGGCGCGTCAACAGTTTTTCGGAGAAAAATTCAAATGCCGCACCGCCACGAAACCAAGGACGGCTTCTGGACCGATGCTCCTTCCCACTGTTGCGACGAGTGCGGCGGGGCCTGCGATATGAACTACCACCCCAACGGGGTGACCGTGACGATCAATGCCGGAACCTTCGAAACGACTGGGTGGTTCTGCGCCGGCTGCGGGCACTTCTACGAGAAGGCTGGGAAGAGGGTCAGGGAGCTGGCCGGCCTAGGGGGCCCTAGGGGCCATAAATAGCCAATTAAATATTCAACTAATTAATCAAATGCCTTGGTGCGGGAAGGGGCCCCCTAGGCCCCCCTAGGGGTGGAAATCAGCCTAAAGGTATGGTTAGGAAGGCTTGCCGAGGGCGGTCGATTCCCAAAAGCCCGAAATAGGGGTTCAGCACCAAGCTGAATATTTAATTTCGGGATTAGGGATTGATGCGCTCCGGCAGGTTCCAGTCAGACCGGTAGCCCGTCGTCAGTCAACGGACCGGCCAAGCCCGGGTAATGGGCGACTGGGGCAAATTCCAATGCCCCTCCCTCTGGGAGTGGGATTGATCTTTCGGACACCCACGACGACCGGACAGGTAGCGGCCGACACGGGTGACCGACAATTGGGAGGGTTGATGAAGGAACTGGCTCGGGCCGCAAGCCTATGCCCCTTCTAAGACCCGGCGACGGGTAGCTCGGTGGTGGTTGGGCGTTCGATCGAAGCCGAGTGACTGCATGGTCGAAGCCAATATCCCCCACACATGGACACGGGTGGGGTGAGGCAGACGTCGCCTCTTCAAACGGTACCTAGTCCAAGGACAAGGCGCTTCCGGCTTGGGTAGTCGCGGAAGCAAGAGGTTCTTGGGTGAGGGTCATCAGACGGGCGCGGGAGCGAATGCTCCTGCAAACGTCGAACTGGATCGAACGGGCAGGGTAAGCCTTAGTAGGTTGAAGAGGTGGTAGATCATGAGGGGGATGACGAATCCCTAACGGTCACGGTTCCATGGCCACGGTGGAGGTCGGATGAAAGATCACAGGGAAGTCTCCAAGCAATCCCGTAGAAGATATAGACGCGGGCCACAAGCCTAGCGATATCGCGCTGGCATTCAGGTGTATGCGGGCAGCCACAAGTCCGTGGGCACCTCTGGTTCTCCGATGACGAATCCCAGACCCCTAGGTCAGTAAGCATCGGGACAAAGAACGAACGCCCTCCGGCACCTGCTGAACGCGCAATGCGGGATCAGGTAAGCCGATCCATGGCACTCCCAAGGATCGAAGTTCGGAACGGGGCGGAAGTTGTGGAGAGGAGCAAACGAGACCCTTCCCAAGAACCTCGTTTCCCGGTCTCTTGCTAGCCACAAGAGGCCGGTTCGAGGTCCTTTGGAAAACCGCGCCAGACGGTCTCTGGCAGAAAGGAAATGCTATGACCGATGACGAGCGCCTTGCAGTCGATGGCTGGCTCAAGGCGAAGGTCAAGGACGCGGTCGCAAAGATCGCAGGCGAGATCAGGGAGAAGTTCGGCCACGAGATCAGAGAAGCGATCCTCTCCCTCGATGACCGGCCTGATCCCAACATCCCCATGGCCCTCAACCGGCTCCGCCGGATGGAGGGCATTCTGGACAAGCTGGGCAGATGAAGCAGGAGGAGTTCTCCTGCCTGCCCTAATGTCCACAGCAGAAAGACTTCGTTATGCTTACAGAACATCATCTGTTCCACGCCGTCGCCGTAACGGCAGCCGGCGTCTATCTCGAAGTCGAGGTGATCGACAACGCGGCCATCAATAGGCCGACTGGGGTGGGTCTCCACCTCAGTTCCAACTCGTACTGTCTGCTGGAGAAGCGGCCCAAGGCGTTCGACGCCATTGGCGCGCGTCTGAACCGCAATGAGCGGTACCAGTACGACACGCCGAGCAATCGGCGTGAAGTCCTCGGCATCGCCGAGGACGTGGTCCGTTCGATCGAGCGTGACTACAAGATCCACTTCCTGCGCGGGGTGGAGGCGGGGTTACTGCGGCAGACGCTCTTCGCGCTTGGCGAGTACCGGCGCGAGGCGATGCTCCGGCTGCCCGCCAAACCCACAGAGATGTGGGTGGGACTGAACGCGAGACTCGAGTACGAGCTCGCGCAGCGGGCTCGTAAGCGCGCGTGAACGGGTTGGCCTTCCAGCGATGGGAGGCCTGCCCATTCGCCCCTCCACTTGGAGAGGCGAATGGGCAGATGGAGATGGTCGCCGCTCCCAATGGAGAGAGTCATCTCGTGATCCGTAGGGAGTCCGAGGCCGAGGCGAACGTCGAGACGCTCCGCGAACTCGACGAGCCGGTCGAAGTCATCATTACGGATGACCCTTCAGCAACCGCACGGGAGATCCTCGGGCGGTTCGAGATCTCCTGCTAGATGGCATTGGCTCCTTCGGGAGCCATGCCCATTGGGTCCTCCGCTTGGAGGATCCAATGGGCAGATGATGCGTAGGTGTTCTGCGCGCTGCCAGTTCATGTCTTTAGACAAGGCGGCAATCACATGAGCGGCATTCACAATCTCGGCGAATACCACCTCAAGGCGGCGATCGAGCGCTTCGACAACGAGCACTATGAGGGCACGACCGGCTGCTCCCATGTCATGGACGAGAAGGGGAACTGGCTTCTTAACGAGCGCATCGAGCAGAAGGTCGTCGCGCACAATGAGCGCGACTGCTTCGGCCCCGGCGAGGTTCACCTACTCTGCCTCGACTGCAACCGCGAGGCCGAGAAGGAAGAGTGGACCTGCGACTGGTGCCATCACCGGGGCACCGATGTCAGCGGCCTCACCGACCATGAGACCCACGAGGAATACATGGTCTGCTCCATGTGCCGGGACATCGACCGCGCCGAGACGGAGGTCGATCTCTGCTACGACTACTACGAGTTCGACAGCCCGGCCGAGCGGAAGGCCGCGATCGAGAAGGCCAAGGCCGAGATCGTCGAGATCCGCAAGAAGCGCGACGAACGCAAGGCCAAGGAAGAGGCGGAGCACAAGACTCCCCAGTAAGTGGCATGGCCTCCCAGCAATGGGAGGCCTGCCCATAAGCTCCTCCACTTGGAGGGACTCATGGGCATTCGCCCGAACTCGGATAGGAGGAAACATGATCTGCGATGTCTGCCAGAAGGACTGCGCTTCCGGGGCCACCGTGACGAACCCGGAAGGAGATGGTTCGCCCATCTTCAAGTGCAAGTGGTGCTTGATGCCTCGGATGGTCCGGCGCATCGAGAGGATGCCCGAGAGCGCGTGTGGCGAAGAAGGCGTTGTCGCGAGCATCAAGGCCGCGCACGAGCTTGTGCCGTGCATGGCGGACGCGGAGCACGAAGTCCAGAACTGGTGCGACCAGTTGCTCAAGCTGGGCCTGCTCAAGAATCAGCGCGAAGCCAACCAGTTCGAGGACGTCATCACGGCGGAGAACTAGGCAGCACTTGTCGAGGCGTTCTCGACACTGCCAGAACCATAAGGCAATGGAGGAGAGCATGACCACGGTGAGCGTCGGGAAGCGGCAGTTCCAGATCCGGACGAAGGCGTTCGCGCTCGCGGCGGAGGACCTGAAGGAGGCCTATCTGTGGGCGCGCCGGCAGGGGATCGCGGGTGAAGAGATCCAGCTGTCGGCCAAGCTCGACGGCGGGGACTTCGTCACGCTCAACGGGCAGGAGTACATGATCAAGCGCATCAACAGGAAGACGCAGGTCGCCTGCGTCACGAAGCCGATCGTCGGCTAGCAGATTCTCGCGGAGGCGTTCTCCGCGACTGCTCTTCGCAACCCATGGGTCACAGACCCAGAAAGGCATGTGGATCATGACGATCTACACGCACATCAAGCCCGACCTCGACGCGATCGCGTCCGTGTGGGCGTGGATCCGGTTCGTCCTCGGCCGGGGCATCGAGGACATGCTCTCGTCGGTCAAGTTCGTCCCCGCGAACTGGAACGGGGCCGAGATCGGCCCGGGCGACGTCGCCCTTGACATCGAGGCGGGCGGCAAGGGCCTGAAGGGCCACAAGCGCACGATGATCGACGGGTCCGTCCGCGTCATGAGCGCGTTCGCCAGCGTCATCGAGAAGGTGGCCGATCCGGGCCTCTCAAAGGCGCTTTTCCCGCTCACGGAGTTCGTCGAGGAGCAGGACTCGACTGGCGACGGGATCTTCGGCATCATCTCGGAGCAGGGCTGGCTCCGAGACGACGGCACGCCCGTCGGTCGTAAGGATGTGCCCGCATCTCTCTGGCTGTGCAACCTCGCCAGCCTGAGGACCATCTACGAGCGTATCTACGGCGAGGACATCAAGGTCTTCGTCGAGATGGCGAAAATCCTCGATGCCATCTACGAGGCCGCGCTCGAGCGCGAGGGGGCGCAGGCCGAGGCGATCAAGGCGAGGTGGTATCAGCAGGTCGCCCTCATCGAGAACGCCAAGTCGAAGATGACGAACGGGCTCCTCTTCGAGGCGGGGGCCAAGGTCGTCGTCTTCATCGACGGCTTCAATCTCGGGGCCGTGCGCAACTCCGAGGAGACGTTCAACCTCGGCACGATCGTCCGCCCGATCATCGAGGAGTGCGCATCGGACGAGATCCAGAGCTGGTTCTTCCACGCCGCCGGGTTCCTCGCGGCGCGCGGCACCTACAAGGCCCCGGCTTTGACCCCGTCGCGCGTCCCAGCCGCATGGCTGGCCGAGGCGATCAGCAAGGCCATCGGGAGGTGCGGCGAGCCCCTCATCATGCCGATGACCCCCACCATCTAGCACAAACGGGGCAGGGCGAAGAGGTTGCCGGAGGAGACTCCGCGCTTCGCCCTGCCCTTGTTCATTTGACGAGAAGAGGACTGAATGGACGGGTCATCAATCAATAGCGTCATCAAGATGCTCAACGCGTGGAAGCAGCTCAACGTGGACGCCATCATGAAGCAGCTTCACCAGCTTCCGCCGGAGACGCGCAAAGAGCTCATGAATGAGGCGCGCGACCAGCGCTTCAGCAAGGAACTCATCGAAGCCATCGAGAAGTACGAGAAGAAGTAGCACGGGCCTTTTAGATGCGGGCGTTCCGCATCAGGCCAAGAGACCATCTTTTCTTTCAAGGAGGGGTCCTATGCTTTGGACCCTTGGCATCCTCATCGCGATCGTCATCACGTGGTTCGTCTGGAACATGGTGCACTTTCCGCTGCCCAAGGAATTGGGCTGGAAGCACCGGCTGCTCGCGTGGCTGGTGGGGCCGGGATTCTGGACTCTCGTCCCGAGCGCACGGACGTCGCAGAAGCTCTCGTTCTTCGAGGCGCTAAAGGCCATCCCGCAGGCCTTCCAGAAGTCGGACATGATGGTCGCCGACTTCTCCATCTCGGGCGAGATCGCCAAGCACCGCCAGACGCTCATTGAAGTCGAGCGTCTCAAGGGACAGCTCGAGGAGACGAAGGGTCTTCTCGAGGTCGCCAAGAACGAGATCGAGCGGCTTCGTAGCGTCAAGCCAGATCTCGCGGCATCGAGCGCACTGGGCAAGCAGCTCGGCGTCGAGCTCGAGGAGCGCAAGGCCGAACTCGAGAACGCCGAGCGTATGAGGGATGACGCTCCGGCCATGGTCAGTCCGGAGGAGAATCCCAACATCATCAAGCTCGAGATCACAGGCAAGCCTCCGGCCAAGGAGGAGCCGATGGCGCAGGAGCCGGCGCAGGAATCCCAGAAGCCGGTTCCGATCTCCTTCTGGAAGAAGATCCTGCAGTCCCTGTTCCGGCGCTATGAGCCCATCCATCCCCCGACGCGGTGGTGGCCCCGGACGAAGGCGTGGCCCCGGGCCAAGGCGTGGATCGAGAAGTACGGGTGGTCCATCCCGGTCGCGTACTTCGCCATCTTCCTCGTCGTCATCATCGCGGGTGAGAGCAGCCAGAGCGCCTTCGTCAACGTCTTGCGCTGGGCGCTCACCTTCGGCATCAAGGCGTAGTCTCCTTGGGAGGGCTGGCGCTGTGCCAGCCCTCCCGGTTTTTCAAACCCACTTGGAATCGAAACCATGAGCGACAAACTCACTCCGGGCTCCAACCTCAAGTCCTTCGTCCTGTTCATCTCCCTCGTGTCCCTCGCGCTCTACATGACGGGCGTCATCAGACCCATCGTGCAGCTGCGCAAAACGGACTCCTGCTGCCCGCCCAAGCCGGAACCAGCCGGCGACGTGATCAAGATCTCCACGACGCCCGACGGCAAGACGACCGTGGAAGTCGTCCCCAAGCCGGTCTCGACCTCCAAGGTCGAGTTCCGGACGATGGACGGCATCGTCCAGAAGGGCGCGCTGCACTCCGATGAGAAGTGCACCGAGCTCAAGGACGGCGATCGGACCAAGGCGAAGATCGTCCTCGTCGGCGAGAACGGCTGGCTCCTCTTCGATGAGAAGCTCCAGCCGCTTTCCGGCGAGCTCGCCCGGTGCAAGTGCTTCAAGCGCTAGTTCCCTCTCTCTCGCATGGGGCACGGCTCCTCTCGGGGTCGTGCCCTCTCTTGGGTGCTCGTGCGTCGAGCATCCAAGAGAAACTCCTTCTGGGCTGGGAGAAGACAATCAATGCAGGCGTTCTGCATTGCTTCTTCCGACCCTTTATTCTTTGGATACTTGTTGGAGGGCCATTCCGATGAAGCGACTCGAAGAGGTCCAGCCGGTCGCGGACGAGTGGTGCGAACACGCGCTCATCGACGCGAAGCCGCTCGCGGCGACGTTCGAGCGGACCAGTGGGCGGACCCTCAATCTCTGCATCGACTGCACGCGGAAGGCGAACCAGTGTGAGGCGTGCGGCAAGGACGGCGTCTACGGGACCTGTGAGCCCTGCATCGAGAAGCTCTCGCCTGCCGAGCGGAAAGTCCTCGCCGAGGCGCACCGCGTCCTCGCGCGGATCGCCGACAATGAGGAGCGCAGCGAGACGCTCCGGGGAGCAGGCGGATCCGATCGCCCTGCTGATCGAGAACTTCCTGAGTGAGTAAAAGGGAAAGATTATTGAACAATTGGAGATCTGGCATGAAAGGTCATAGAATCACGCGGCAAGAAGCAGAGAAGCTGCTGCAGAACGACGTCATTGGTGTCATCAGCACGCAATTTGGCGTACGGCTGCCAAAATCGATCACGCAAGTCATCATCGACACCAAGGATGGATTTGTCCTCGCCAACCGGGCCGAGCTCGAAAAGGAAGGACATCTCTTCCCCATACCAGACGAGCAGGTCGCTATTGATTGGGCATCGGCCCGTGCCCAAGGTGACCTCACGTGCTCGGATGCGATTCGCAACATGCTGCAGACTGAAAATCCGCATGTGCAGGAAACCGCATTCGAGTTCGGCATCAGCGTGGCGGCCGCAGAAAAGATTCTTTATCTGCGCGAACGGAGCCGCTGGACGCAGGAAAAGGAGGACGAACTCATCCGGCTCGCACGAAGTGGCGAAGAGCTGCCGGGCGTCATGCGTGGAGAAGATAGCTAGACAATCTGGAGGCAGATGAATGCGGAGGAGGTCTCCGCGCTGCCAATCTTGAGCAAGACAGGAGTAACCAATGAACCTCGGAAAGTTCATGCTCGAGGAAAAGCTTGGCGAAGGCGGCATGGGCGAGGTCTGGCTTGCTCATGACACGGAGCTCGACCGTCGGGTCGCCCTCAAATTCATGAAGGGTTTCGACGAGGAGCAGCTGGCCCGTTTCCACCGCGAGGCGCAGCTGGCCGCCAAGCTCAATCACCCCAACATCGCGTCAGTCTACGAAATCGGCGAGGACCATGGACGCCACTACATCGCGATGCAGTACATCAACGGTTACATCATTCATGGAGGCGATGTCAAGCTGCTCGTCCGGCTCATGATGAACGCGGCGCGGGCCATCGCCTTCGCGCACAGGGAAGGCGTCATCCATCGCGACATCAAGCCCGCCAACATCATGGTCGAGGAGAAGAATCGGAAACACCGCGTCTATGTCATGGACTTCGGACTCGCACGTTCTACCAAGGGCGCATCCAATCTCTCCGCCTCCGGCCTGATCGTAGGCACGCCGTCCTACATGTCGCCGGAGCAGGCCCGTGGGGAGAAGGTCGATGAGCGGACGGATGTCTATTCGCTCGGTGTGACACTCTACGAGCTTCTGGCGGGCCAGAGTCCATTCAAGGGCAAGACGATCTACGAAACCCTGAAAAGGGTCGAGGAAGACGACCCCCAGCCCATCGAGGATGTGGACTCCGAGCTTCAGACAATCGTGATGAAGTGCCTCGAAAAGGACAAGCGGGCGCGTTATCAGACGGCTGGCGGACTTGCCGCCGATCTTGACCGCTGGCTCAAGGGGGAGCCGATCCTCGCTCACGCTCCAAGCGTCATCTATCGCGCCAAGAAGTTCATGTTCCGCCGGAGGAACCTGATCACGGCCGTGGTGCTGGGTGCACTTCTTCCTCTTGCGGCCGTAGGCATCATCATCTGGCAGAAGAAGAAGGCCGAGGAAGGCTTCAAGACCGCCCACGAGAAGGTGGAGCGTGACCGGCTGGCATCCGATGAGAAGGCCAAGCGAGAGGGCGAAAAGCGCGCGGAGGAGACCAAGCGTGCGGAGGACGAGAAGAAGCGCGCCGCCGAGGAGTCCCGCCGGAAGGACGCGCAGAAGTCCATCTACGAGGCGATGGTCTGCATGCAGAACGGCAACTACGATCGCGCCATCGAGCATTACAGCGCAGCGATGAAGTCCGATCCAACCAACGTCACCGCACTCGCCAATCGGGCTGTCGCGAAGGTCTACAAGCTCGATTACATCGCCGCCATCGAGGACGCCAGCGACGCGCTCAAGATCGACCCGAATTCGACAGATGCGCTGGGCGCACGAGCCACGGCCTACATGCAGATGAAGAACTATGACGGGGCATTGCCCGACTTCAATCGGATGATCGAGCTTAATCCGAAGGCGCTGGGTGCCTATGGCAACCGGGCCCAGATCCGGTCCATCCGTGGCGACGTCAAGGGGGCCATCTCTGATATTGAGATGCTCCTCAAGATCGCGCCCGCCGACTATCCCCCGCGCAAGCTGTTCACGGAACGACTGCGCTCCCTCAAGGAGAAAGGGAACTGATGAAGTGCAAAGATTGTGATCTGGATGTGTCGGGCTTGGGCCGTTGCACCGTCTGCAACGGCCCTTTGTGCATGTTCGATGCCGTCTTCATGAAGGACGGCGTCCGCGTCCCAATGTTCGAGCAGGGCGGAAAGCCTTACTGCGAAGAGGACGCGCAGAAGATCGTGAGCAAGGAGGAGAAACATGTGTGAGTCGTGCGGTATCGGCACGCCGGAAGGCCGCGAGGCGCGGAGGCAGCAGCGCCGGCAGTACGAGAAACGGATCTTCGGAGTCGACTTCATGACGAAGGTGGCCGAGGAAGCCAAGAAGGCGGCGAACATCGAGAAGTATGGGACTGACGCCGAGTACGAAATGGCCATGAAGATGGCCACGGACTCGGAGCCGCTCTTCGGCTGGCACACGTACTGGGAGGACTCGGAGATCACGGTGATCCCGCCGGGAGACCGCGTCTTCGTCGTCTGGTACGACCCGAAGTTCATCAAGGGGCCGATCGATGGGTGTCCCCATTGCGAGACCAAGGAGCGATCGATGATGTCGCAGGTCAAGATGGCGCTCATGAAGGAGTGCATGCGAAAGGGAGTCTGAATGAGAGACTTCGACTGTGTGGTCTGCGGGAAGGCCAAGAAGGACTGCGAGTGCGACCCGATGGGGTCGCTATACGAAGCCTTGGACAAGTTTTTCGAGGTGCTTCGTCCGCCCCGTCCGCCCGGCTTGGAGTCATGGCAGTGCGTGTTCTGCAGCGGCTCCCACAGCGACGATATGCCCTGCGCCGAGTCCATCAAGGCCGAGGAAGAATCCGACAAGCGGCAGCAGGAACGATTGCGCCAGTCCTTGGAAGATCCGATGGTCTGGCCGCCTCAAGGAACGCTCGTCAAGGAATGGGCGGCCCATGGGCTTCGGTGCTGTATCGCCAACACCCAGCACGCCTATTGCGCCTACGTGCATCTCCCGGAAGGGCACCCCGACGAGCACAAGACGGATGACGAGCTGGACAGGGATGTGACCGTGCATTGCGGCCTGTCCTTCCGGCAGAAGGCGGAAGGCGGAGGCTCGTGGTTCGGCTTTGACTTCGCCCATGGAGGCGACTGGGTCGCCATGCCGCCTGAAATCGGCGACTGCGCAGGCAAGATGTGGGAGGTCGAAGAAGTCGTGCGCGAAACGGAGCATCTGGCAGAACAGCTGGCCGCGCGGGTGGATCTATAGCAGGAGGCGTTCTCCTGTGTCCGCTAGGATGCATCAGTAAGGAGGACCGATGCGACACAACCTTTCCAATATGCTGACGTTGATCACGACGCCCATGTCGGGAACGCGGGCGGTGGCCATCGTCGTCATGGTCAAGACCGGTTCGAGATACGAGGAGAAAGAGACGTCGGGTGTCTCGCATTTCTTGGAGCACATGTGCTTCAAGGGATGCCGGCAGTTCCCCAAGTCCACGGAAGTTTCGAGGATGCTCGACCGGATGGGCGCGGACTTCAACGCGTTCACGGAGATCGACCGGACGTGGTACTTCATCGTTACCAAGGCCGACAAGGTGAAGTCGGCGCTCGACATCATCACCAGCATGACGATCGAGCCGCGCTTTCCGAAGGACGAGTTCGAAATGGAGCGCAAGGTCATCCTCGAGGAGATCCGCTCCGAGGAAGATGAGCCGGAATGGATCCTTCAGAATCTCTGGCACAAGCTCGTCTACGACCCCAACCCGCTGGCGCTCCCAATCGGCGGATCGATCAAGAGCATCTCGGCACTCCGCCATAAGCAGATGGTCGACTGGTGGCGCACCTATTACTCGGGGACCAACATCATCGTCTCGATTGCCGGCGACATCGACGAGCAGATCGAGCGACAGGCCGTGCGCCAGTTCACCAAGATCCAGATCGGACCAAGGCGGCATCTCGAGCACTTCAGGAACAATCAGAACGGCTTCCAGACGAGCCTGAAGACGAAGAGATTAGAGCAGACCCACTTCACGGTCGGCGTCACCACCGGGGGATGTTCGCAAGAGGTGCGGCGCGCCATCAATGTCCTCTCCGTCGTGCTTGGAGGAAGCCAGTCATCGCGGCTCTTCGAACAGGTGCGGGATCGCGAAGGACTGGCTTACTTGATCGGGGCTGAAACGGCCTTCCTGCCGGACACGGGTGTCTTCCGGGTGAACACGTCCACCTCTCCTCACCAAGCTCCGAAGGCCTTAAAGGCGATCCTCAAGGAAACGGAGAAGATCGTCGACAAGGGCGTCACACGGGAGGAAGTCGACCGGGCCAAGGAGATGATGATCGGCGAGTTCATCCGGTCGCTTGAACGGGCCAAGGACATGGCGCTTTGGAAGGCCACGTACCAGTTCGACTACGGGCTCGATCATGACCCTGACGTCGTGATCATGATGAATCGGGCGGTGACGCCCAAGGAGGTGCATGAGGCCGCGAAGCTCATCTTCGATTCCCGCAATCTCAACTTCGTCGCTGTCGGACCGGATGTGATGAAGCACAACTGGGACCGGATCTTGAGATCGGTTTAGGAGGAACCATGAAGCTCGAAGTGAAGGATGTCGACAAGGTCATGGCCGTCTTCCCCGGCAGGGTGATCGGAGCGCTCCTACCCAAATGGGAGGACATCCCCAAGGAGTTCAAGGACGACCACACGAAGTGGAACAAGATCGTGCACCTCTGGTTCTTCGAGGGGCTGCCCAAGGAGACCGTCTGGAAGCCGAAGGAAGGCGTGGACAAGGCGATGGCGCTCCGAATGGTCGGCACGTGCATGCGATCGTTCGAGCCCCAGCACGAGCACAAGACCGCTGGCTGCGCGTGGATGCTCTCGGAATTCTTCGAGGACATCGTGATCCCGGACAGGAAGGAGAAGTGATGGGCTGCGCGAACTGCAACGACACCGGGCTCGTCTACTGCGAAGGGAAGTACAGCGGCTGCAAGGACGGCTGCAAGGGGCATGGATGCGCCGTCTGCGGCAAGCGCCATCCGCAGGAAGTCAAGGCAGTCCTTGAGTTCGACACGATCCATACGATCGAGAAGATCGCCGGCAAGCGGATTGAGGGCGACAAGGAACTCGAAGGCATCGCGCTTGGTGTTTTCTTCCAACACAACGCCCAGAAGAAGCAGATGCTCGTCGAGCAGGACGACTTCTATCACGGCATCCCGCTGCCCGACGTCTTCAGACTCACGGATGCGATCGGCTTCGAGACGGTGCTCGAGATCCCGTTTCTGGACAAGGAAGAGAAAAAGACCAACAAGCTCTTCTTCCGCTGGCAGGAGAAGAACGGAATCCTGCTTGTCTTCGACACGTACTGCGAACGGTCGATCAACGGCGGGAACTTCTACTACAACTGGCGGCCGGCGGACGTGGATGGCAAATGGTACACGCTGACGTCTAGCGGCCGCTGGGAAGGCGACAATGAGACGGGCTGCTGGGCTGGCGGTCACGACTGCCGCGAGGCCCTATGCCATCACATCCGGCAGATGGAGCTGCATGGCCAGTTCATGAAGCCGTGGAAGGCCAATCCCTACATGGGCTTCACGCACTACATGGATTGGGTGAACGAGGAGAAGCGCACCGGAGAGCGCTATCCCCGCGACTACAGCGCCATCCACAAGATCGAGGCGGAGCGCTACGGCCTGTTGCCGGAACGCGTGCGGACGGCGATCGGACCTTTTCCGAAGGAGGCATCATGAAGACGGCTCAGGAGCTCAAGCGCGAGGGTGGCGGCCGAAGTAGCTGCCGCGATCCTGAACGACCGGAGGGACCGGACCCGCATCGGCGAGTGCACGGACTGCCATGTCATGATTCTCAGCCCACAGAAGCTGGAGCCGTCGGTCGTCGAGGACTTCGTCCAGAACAAGGTCCTCGTTCCCAAGGCGGATCAGGATCTCGGCAATTGCCCGGCCTGTCGCATGATCAAGATCCTGAACATCCAGTACATCCGTGTGTCGGGGGTGAATTCATGAACGACAGCTACGGCGGAGTCAAATTCCCATGGGAGGAGATCGTCCGCTGCCAGCGGTGCCTGAAGCCGATGTGAGTAATCAACTCACTTCTCTTCGGCGGGACCGAAGGATATGCGGCGCTCAGGACGAAGGTCGAGAAGCTGGAAATGTGCCTGACCGAGACCTGCTCGGGCGGATGCGATCCATGGGAGAAGAGCAAGGAAGGTCGCGAGCGGTTCGCGGCGCTCAGGAAGATCAACAACGAGCGGAAGGCGACAGACCTTTCGCATGTGTGAGGAAGCGACATGGGCATGGATTTGACGTTGTACCCGCTGGGGGCCGAGAAGAAGAGTGTGGGTTGGGGACTGAGTCGGGACTACCAGCTCTTCGCCAAGATCGACAACACGGTCATGTGCGAAGAGCAGGTGAAGCAGGCCTGTAAGCCGAAGCCGCTGCCGGAACAGGTCAAGTTCCGGATCCTCGAGACGCACTTGCCGTTCGGCGTCTTCAAGCCGGGTCCGGATGACTGCCGGGCCGGCATCGTCACGAAGGATCCGTACGGCGAGCCGCTGACGTACTCGACGGCTGGCGAGCTGGCGAAGCTGGACTGCAATGGTTTCAGCGAGTGGAACAAGGACGTCCTCCGGCGGATCAAGAGGCTCAAGCCGGAGACCAAGGTCGTTCTCTTCTGGCACTAGATCACGGCCATCGAGCGCTTCATCACCGATGCGCGCGCCGGCAAGCTGACGGAAGGCGTCCGCCCGCTGGTCATTTAACTATAAGGCACTAGATGGCCCGCTTGAGATGAGGAGTGTGAGCGGTTCACACACTCAAGCGAGGCCTAGCATATGGCAGAAAGGAGAAGAAAATGTTCCTTCCACACACGATCACGATGGACACCCTCGAGGACCGCATGAGGATGAACCGCTGGACGCTGCTCACCCTCTACGCGAAGTGGTGAGGCGGCTGCACTGAGATCGCTCCCGTGCAGGAGCAGAAACAGGATCTGCAAGAGCAGCCCGGTCCGATGCTCGAGCGGCTCAACCAGAAGTTCGGGCTGGTCGCGTTCTACACGGTCAACTGCGACAAGAATCTCTGGATCATCGACACGCTCAAGATCGAGATGATCCCGACGTTCATCTTCTACGAGAAAGGAGTCGAGGTCGCCCGCTACGCCGGCACGAAGGAAACGAGGGTCGCAACGAACCTCGAAGATCTCGTCGCCGGGAAGTTCCAGCCCGCGAAGGTCTAGAAGCGGACTCTACGCAGTATCACGCCACGAAGAGCACATGTAGCAGTAGGGGAAATCGGTATCGACGCTGCCCCATTAAGGTCTACGCCGCGACCGGGGCAGCCGAACCTAGCGGCAAAGAAACTGGAGAGACGATGAAGCTCTACAACGCTGTCCTGACGAAGTCCGGGATCGTCAACTGTGGTCCGGGCATCCCGATCGAAGTGCTGCCGTATCCTCACTTCGAGGTGGGGACGCTCAAGAGAGCGTCGGTTTGGGTCGCCGTTGGGCAGAAGTTCATGAGGCTGCTCTCGGTCATGCGCGAGCACCTCTGCGACAACGACGGGCAGCCCATCGGGGCGAAGCCCTGCGAAATCTGCAAGGGTCCGGCCGTGCTGGGCCCGAACAACGAGCACCCGTTCGTCAAGAAGCTGGCCATACACAATCCGTTCGAGGGTTCCATCTTCGTCACCCAGAAGAAGACCCTCGTGCTGGTGGAGGAGAGCACGGAGGAGGTGAGGGGACAGAAGATCGGAATCCACTTCGTCGCGGAGCCCGGCCTGCGTGGGCGCGCGATAATCGTCCCCGCGAAGCAGAACACGGTTCTGGCGCGCGGGGAGTCGCTCATCGAGTTCAATCGCAAGGGCAGTTTCTCGTACAACGGCTATTCGAGCGAGGCGCTTCTGGTGGTCGCGCCGGGCGATGTCTTCGAGGTTCGCCGCTCGGGCGACCTCGAAGGCGCGCCATCGCATGTGACCGTCAAGGTCGGTCACGACTTCTCGCTGCGCGTTCAGGGCGCTGAGAGGGCCGAGCGGATCTTCAGGCTCGAGGACGGCTTCGACAAGGATGAAGTCGCCGAGGCCGAGGAGAAGATGACCAGCACGGTCATCCGCGAGGCCCCGCAGTCCGTGATGGTCACGGAGAAAGAACCGTCGCCCAAGCAGATCGAGAAGGCCCTGAAGGGGCCGGAGGAACAGCTCGCCAAGGATCCGTCGCCGGCCGAAGTCGAGGCCGCACTCAGCCGGGACATCAGGAAGTTCCAGCAGTAATCATCCCTCTCTCGGATCGGGGCTCACCGCGAGGCGGTGGGTCCCTTATGGGACTCGTGCGTCGAGTCTCACAAGGGCATGGATCCGAGAGCGCCATGTAGGAGAAGGCGTTCTTCTCCGGCGAACACTTTCGACACGAAGGAGAAACGCGATGACCGCAAGACTCATCAAAGCGATCGGCATGGGCGTGCAGGGACAATGCACGTATCCCCTGTGCGCGCACGAGGCGACATGGGAAGTCGAGGTGGAGGCTCTCGGCATCATGCTCCTCTGCCGTGAGCATTACCGGGAGACCTTCAGCTGGAATTGCCCCGAGTGCGAGACTGTCAATGTTGGCGTCTCGCAGCGGTGCGAGAAGTGCTACTGGCTCAGGCCCGGCACGTGCGCCTCCTGCGGCGAGGAGGTCTCGGCCGTCCTCATGAAGGTTGCCCAGAAGCTCTGCAGCTGGGAGAAGGCCGACTGCAAGGAGCTGGCCCTTTCGGGTTCGCTCTTCTGCAAGGTCCACGAAGAGATGACCGATCCCGAAGGTCGGGAGCCCCGGAGCGCGTCGCTTCGCTGGGGTCGGCGCGGTCCCATCGGCTCGACTGATCGCGTCTATCTCAACGATGTCGATAGCATCTTCCGGGAGCGGCTTGCACCATATCTAGGGAAATACGTCTGCTTCCTCTGCGCCAACCCCGAAGTGATCGTGCATCGGCCGCGCATGGATGATCCCTGTCCGGCGTGCAATGGGGACAAGCAGGCGAACGGTGATTGCTACGCTTGTGAAGGCGCGGGCATCATGCTCCGGAAGTGCAACGCGAAGAAGAAGTGTGCCGCTTGCGCCGGCAAGCGCGAGGTGGAAACCGGCGAGGACGCGGTCTGCCCGGAATGCCTCGGCGACAGGAAGCGCGCCTGCGTCACGTGTCTCGGCAGGCGGACGGTCAAGAAGGATCCGGTTCTCGAGATGTGCCGGCCATGTCTTGGCGCGGGCGAAGTGGCCTGCGAGGAGATCCTCAACCATCACAACGACAAGACCTGCCATGCTCATACGGATCGCTCCCACTGCCCGACGTGCAAGGACAAGGCCATGGATGAAGCCCGCCGGGAGGCGGAGCAACGAGGCGAAGATCCGGATGCGATCGATCCTACGTCCCTCAAGGTCAGGAAGCTCCGGATCGACGAGCCGGGCCCATTCTGCAGCGATCATGCGAAGTGCATCCGCTACCCGGACTGCAAGCAGCCACAGGCCGCCGGATCGCTCCTCTGCGATGAGCACCGGACGGTCAAAGGACTCGGCTCGACCATCCAGCGTCAGCGCAAGTTCGAGAACCCTGCCCAGATCGTCGAGCTGAGGCAACGCATCCGCAACTACTTCAATTCCACGAGAAAGCGGTTCGCGGGGGCCGTCGAGCGGGTGGCCCGCTTCGAGGATGAGATCCGGCGTAGTGTCGATCAGATCGTCTATCTGGAGATGTTCCAAAAGGATCTCAACCTGTCCACCCGCGAGGACCAGATCCAGTACGAGCTCTCCAAGGCGAAGATCCTCGGCATGCGGCAGGAGATCGACAAGAGCCGCCGGAAGCTCGCGTTGGCCAAGGAAGTCGCCAGCCAGACAGGGGTGGTTCACTTCGACCTGCTGCTCCTGCTCAAGCGGATTTCGACAACGTATGCAGACCTCGATGGGAGCAGCAGCCTCCACACGCCTCGCAGCCTGAGTCTGGCGGAGACCGCCGTGATCTACAACCCGCCGGTCAAGATCATCAACGAGCCCGACAAGTTCTGCTGCGAGATCTGCGGCAGGCCCGTCAAGCGCGTCCACAAGCTGGGCTGGTGGAAAGTCAGGCGTCCGGACGGGACGTTCGACAAGGCATCGGGCGAGATCCAGACCGTCGAGCTGAGGCGCGTCGTCAGGCCGGTGGTTCTGGAGCGGACCGGAGGCTCGGTAAGCGAGAAGGAGCAAGAAGAGCGGTACGTCACGATCAACTACGCCATGCTTCGGACGAAATGCGCGGGCGAAGGGTTCTGTCCGTATCACACGCTTCCCTACTCGCTGGGCGACATGTATCCCAAGGCCAAGACCGAGGTGATCAAGCTCTACGTGGTCGACCGGACGATCAACGTGGAAAGGGAGATCACGATGCATCGGGCAGATGGCTCCATCATCGAAGTCGTCAAGCAGAGAGAGCACCCTGTCCGGCTCGCCAGCGAGCATGCGGTCACCAAGCCAGCGTTCGACATCGACACGATCTTCAACCAGCCAAGGTATGTCCGGTGCGCCTGCGAGGTCCCCTGTGGAAGTCCGCTCCATCTGGTTCCACCCAAGTCCAAGAAAGAAGGGCCCGAACAGAAAGAGATCGAGAAGAAGGAGCTCGAAAATGAGGAGCGCAAGAAGCTCTACTTCGCGTGCGACGAGTGCGCCTCACGCACCTACCTGCGTGACGAGGAGGAACGCTGCGCTGCGCGCGAGATGATGGAGCGCAAGGAATCCATCAGGAAGTGGTCTGTCTATCAGGTCGAGCGGTCATTCGAGCCGGTGCGCGAGAGGTTCGAGACCCCGGAGTTCCAGAAGGAATGCGACAAGAAGTTCCGGCGTGAGGAGGTCGACCGGATCTTCGGCATCGGCCGTCGGAAGAAGGACAAGTAACTAGAAGCCTTGGCACCGCTCATCGGATGCGATTTGGCATCCGGAGCAGGCGCGGTGATTCGCCGCGCCGGACATCTCTCTAGCCGTTCAGGGCACGGGCCTTGGGTATTCGGGGAATACCCTGCGGCCAAGCAAGGTTTCGCACTTTTTGAGAAAAGGAGAACGATGCTTACTCAGGAACAGGTCCAGCACATTGAGTCGTTCAAGGTGCCAGTGACAAAAGGGCGCGGGCTTGGCATCTGCACGTTCGCGGCCATCATGTTCGAGCGCCCGACCGTCTCGATCGACGTGGAGTCGACGATGCCGACAGATGACGAAATCCGGCTGGTCAGGACGTACATCGAATTCGGCGTCCGTCGGTACTTCAACGAGACGTGGGTGAACAAGATCCTTTCGGCCAAGCTGCCGGTGGTCGAAGGACACAACACGCTGGTGCTGCTCAAGGGTCCCGCGTGGCGGCCGAACGGAGAAAGCGGATGGGCATGCCGCCGCGTCACATGGGAAGTGGGCCCAAGCTTCATACCGTTTGACGAAGGGCCGTGGTCGTTGCTGCAGGCGCTCGACTGGGAAGAGACGGACAATTACCAGTGCAAGCATGTAAACGAGAAGTGGCTCGAGGCCAGCGGCCGGCCCGCACGCCGAAACGTATCTTGATCTGAAAGGAGAACCACGACCGCTATGTCCGAGAGAGGCAGACAACCAGAGAGGAACCATGATGCGCACCCAGCCCGACGAGAAGCAGAAAGTGTCCGCCAAGGACGAGACGAAGAAGCTCGTCAAATGCGGCGGTCCCAACTGCAAGATCTTCGTCGCACTCGAGGAGGTGTTCTGCTCGAAGGAATGCGAGAAGAAGGCACACGGATTCTAGCGAGGAGACGCAACCCATGAAGTTCGACCCGAAGGAAGTAACGGAATGGTTCAGGAATCCGCCCACGGGCGGAAAGGGGATGTTCGAGCACATGCTACTCAACGCGATGACGAAGATCAGAAAACGTAGCGTGCAGGATGACGACAAGCTGATGGTCGACTGGAAAGAAGGCAAGTGCGAAGTCCAGCTCCTTTGGAATGGGGTCGAGATACCGATCCTCGAGGTCTGCGAGGAATGGGACAAGCAGCACGACCGGATGCTTGGAGAGATGGCGTTGGAGCTGGTGGACGCGCGCATCGGGAAGATCCGGGACCTGATGTCGGAGACGGAGTCGGTCATCGGAACCATGCGCAGCGAGCTCATGCGCAAGATCGAAGAAGCCATAGGCCAGAAGGTGTTCAGCGAAGACGACTGGAGGAACTCCTCATGAACGTGAAATGCAAACGCTCGGAGTCGCGCACGGATGGGATCTATTCCAAGCTGCGGGCGGCGGCCTCGGACGAGGAGATCTGCAAGCTCCTCCAAGAGGGGCGCGAGTATCCCTTCGCCAGCGAGAAGACGCGTCGGCGCTGGGAACGGACGGCCCAGAAACGCAAGCAGGAACTCGGAAGCTAGTCAAGAAGCCTTGGACCCCAACGGATCCGATCCGTGGACGCGGTGGTTCGCCGCGTTGATGTTCGATTTCTACGAGCGGAAGAAGGCTTCGGAGGAAACCCATGAGCGACAGGAAACGACATTTCTCGAAGAGCGAATACGATCTCATGGCAGAGGCGCTCAAGTACAACCCCACGATCCGGCAGCACTACGACAAGGAAAAGACCTTGAAGGCCAAGGAGTTTCTTGAGAAGCTCGTCGCCTTCTTTTACTCCTTCGACAAAGAGCGGGCCAAGCGCCTGCCCAAGATCGAAAACGAGCTGAAGAAGCGGCTGCCGGATCTGACACATTCCTACACCATGGGGTCCGAGTGTCTCTCGGTGTCGGAGATCGCCCATCTGCAGCAGGACGCGAATGACTGGCTGCCGACAGTCCACGTGAAGAGCTGTCTGGGATGCCGGACGTTCGCATGGTTGGAATGGAGCAGGAGATTTGAGGAGACGGTCGTTTGATCCAAGCATGGAGAGGTGGAGAGAGGAATGGATTGCACCAAGGCCACGGTCCTGACGAAGTGTCAGGAAAAGCTGGGGACCCTGTCCGAGGATGAGCTCAAGCATCTGATGCGGCACGTCACGAACTGCCAGAAATGCCGGGAGAGGATGTCACCGGAAGAGCACTTGAAGGTGATCGAGACGATTGCAGCGTGTGCGGAATGACCGGGAACGAATGGGAAGGGAAACTAGGAGAGCGCATGATTCATCTGGTCTCGCGCGACGACCTGTCATCGAAGCATGACTGGCCGTTCGTCTACTTCCACAAGAGCGTGGAAGAATGGGCCGACGAGAAGTGGAACAATACCGAAGGTGTCAAGGGCAACCCCGATCTCTGGTGCGCGCCCGACCTCGTCGGATCGGTCAACACGAGTCTCGAGACGCTGGAGTCCGGGGCCCATGATGTCGAGGTCTATGGGAGGAGCGCGCGGCTCTTCCTCTGGCGGACCATCGCGAATTACGGAGCCATCCACCCAGAACGCTCGGAGTTCTCGCGCAAGGACTTCGAGGACTGGCACATGAAGAATCCGCCGGCCGAAGCCGACTTCGCGGAGGTCTTCAAGGACAAAGACATCCGCCACATCAAGCGGACCGAGTTCAAGCCTGAAATGCTCAACCCGATGAAGGGCGACTTCTTCTTGGGCTGGACCAAGAGCTTCGGGTTCTCGCATGGACTCGTCGTCTTCAGCGACGACGTCGAAGGATTCGAGTACGCCAAGAAGAAGTACGAAGAGCAGTCGATCGGTCTGTAGACCGGGAAACGGGAAGGGTCGCAACAAGAAGGCCGCTGGGAACTCCTCCTAGCGGCCTTTTTTGTTGTCCAGCGGGCCCAAAAAGGGCCCCTAAAGCATCTTTAGGAGGCAAATACGAAGAAATTCGTCGCCAGATGGACCGAATTATTTGACCCGGGCGAACCGCCCGGATGGGGGAGAGATCATGGAAGAGCTCATGGCTGCCTGCCGTTTGATGGAGAAGCGCTACAAGCGGATCGTCATTCCCAAGGCGAGCGGCGGACTGCGCATCATCCACGCGCCTGACGACGACCTCAAGATGAAGCAGCGTCAGCTGCTGTACAACGAGTACCGCACCGGGATCGGTGCCGGTCCCTACGCCACAGGCTTCGTGCGCAACAAGGGCATCAAGGAGCACGCCTCCGCCCACGTCGGGCGGAACTTCATCGTGCATCTGGACATCAAGGACTTCTTCCCGAACGTCACGCCCGAGCACGTCAAGCGGGCATGGGAGGCGGAGAACCTGACGCCTGCAGAACTGGAGACGCGGTTCAAGATCTTCCCGACCGAGGCCGTCACGGGGAAGAGGATTCTCGACATTCCGCCGCCCTTGGGCCTGATCCAGTTCGCGTTCATCCCGTCACCCTTGGACATGTTCAAGCTGGGCCTGCCGCAGGGAAGCGCGCTCTCGCCGTTTCTTGCGAACATGGCATTCAAGATCATCGACTTCAAGCTGGCCAAGTTCATGCGCGAGCAGTGCCCGGAGGACGGGCGCTACACGCGCTACGCCGACAATCTGGCCTTCTCATCCAACAAGCACAAGGTCGTCGGCATCGTCGGAGGACTCTGCCGGATCATCGAAGCCAACGGATTCAAGCTCAACCGCGCGAAGTTCCACGTCATGCGCAAGAAGAGCGGGCGGCAGATCCTCTGTGGCATCGTCATCAACGAGAAGCTCAACATCCCGCGTGATGCGAGGAGGAATCATCGCGCCGCCGTCAATCAGATCAAGAAGGCGGCGGTTCTCGGCGTCAACAAGGAGGGCAAGGCCGTCACCGACTGGAAGGAGCTCAAGAACGAGCTCACGAGCCTCAAAGGCTGGTTCTCGTTCGCACGACATATCAATCCGAAGTACTTCGACAAGTACTCGAAGGACCTCTTGGCTGCTGAAGCGATCATCGACGCAAGGCTAACGATCTAACTTTCACGGCACGGGTTGATTGCATTCGTGACGTTGCCGTCCGGTGCCCACAATGGCGAATCAGTTGAATGTCTGAGTATTTGAAATGTCACTTAAATTGGTTGAAGCAGGGCACGGCTCGGGTGGGACGGCAATCGATAGGATGCTTCATCCCATGTCCGGTGCATCGCCGGACAGGACTACAGGCTGTCTCAGAAGCAGTCTACCGGTACATTACGAAGCGTGAAAGTTTCCTTCATGGACTGGCTGCATGGAGCGATCCATGCGGATGGCCCGGCGCATCGTCGGGCTGGTTCGTGACCCAATGCCACGAAGCAGCTGAAGAACCCCGCACCGCCGGACATCTCCGGCCGAGAACGGACGGCAGGCGGCCCGGAAGGGCCGCCTGCCCGCCCTGTGGGTTCTCCGCTACTGCCCCTGTTCTTAGGGGACCCCTGACCCCTGAAGAACAGGGCTCCGAATCCGTCCTCGGCACGGCGATGTCCCGCCGTGCTGGGGTTCAAGCATGAAGGAGTAGTACCCGGAAAGCTTTAGCACATCGCGCTGTATGGCGAGGCCGGTTGATCCGACCGGTTGGAATGACGTGCATCCAGTGAAGAAGAGCTCGGCTGCGAAACACCCCGGCGACATCGCCTCGATCTTCTCACGGAATTGCACGATACGCAGTAGACCAGTAGGACGCGAGAATCCTCACGGGGCAATCCCGTGAGAAGACCTCGGCGCTGACGCCTCGGTGTTTCTCCGCCTTCAGTATTGCTTTCCGGCTTGAGGGCATCCGATGGATGCCCGCCTGATCATCACAAGCTTCCATGGCACGCTCTTGCACAAAGAGCACGTCAGGCGCACCGCCTGATTGGTTCTCGCTCATGCGGCTGAAGATGGGGGAAGATCCTCCGTTTCCACCGGACTGGACTCCAGATCCCAGTCTCCGGTCGCATACAGCCGCTCTCTTCGACTGGGATCTGGAGTCCAGACCGTTGGAAACCCGGATCTCCAAGCATGGAAGCATTCCCCTTAAAAACCCATACGAAAGGACCCATCATGGAACAGATCCTCTTCGCGCGCGATGGCATGTGGTACGCGCTCGAAGGACGCATCGTGGCGAACGGGCCGATGAGCGAACTCCTCAAGTCCCTGCAGAACCGGTTCAGCTTCGCCCCGGTCTTCCTGCCGTACGGCGATGCCGGCTGCGCCGCGTTCGGGCAGCACGACCGTCGCCGCTTCTTCCTGATGTACATGGAGCCCAAGAAGCGGGTCATTCAGTACCTGAACGAGAACACGAACGCACGCACGGCCTATTCGATCATCATGCCGCACATGTACATCGCGCTCTTCTTCCGTGGGGGCGCGATCGAAAACGGCTATGCGCTCGTGGCCAAGAAGAAGATCATGAGCATGAAGGACCAGCTCGGGATGGCGGCCCTCCCGAACCTGTCGCTGCCCTACGGGCACATCTGCACGGGCACCCGGGCCATGTGGCCGATCACGCAGGATCCGGCCGAGACGGCGGGCTCGTACCTCAAGTACTTCCTCACGAGCGAGTTCACCGCCCACATCAACAACCACTTCACCCTCGTGCCCAAGGAGATCCAGCCGGATCAGAAGCTCTGGCGGAACGACTTCTACAAGGCCAACGAGGAGATGCTCGATAAGTGGCAGAAGTACTCCGATGAGAAGGGGATGGACGGAATCCTCGCGCTCGATTGGCACGTGGAGCACACGCTGGAGTCGATCATCCGGGAGCTCTGGAACATCAAGGAAGAGGAGGCCTAGATGAGCGATGACATCGCTTTTCGCACCCTCTGGTCGGCGCTCGTGCGGCAGCGCGGGAGGCAGATGGTGACGCTTGAACAGGTCCTGCGGGACCCGGGACGGATGATCACGAATGCCAACCTCGGGATCGTCCGCGCCCAGATCCTCGACCTGCAGAGGGACTGGCTGATCAAGAACCAGTATTTGGGGGCATCGGCGGACTTGACCCAGATGCAGGAATTGCTCACCGAGATTCAGACGGCCGCGCGGATGCAACGGCCGTAGGAGGACCTGCATGGATCAGATGATCTTCATCAAGAACGGCGAATGGATGACCATCGAAGGGAGGATCACGGCCAAGGGTAGGACCAAGGACTTCATGAAAATCGTCGGGGCGGGGCAGACCTGCCAGTTCTTCTGGCCATCGGAGATGGGATGCGCATTCGTCATGCCGCTCATCGGCGAGGAGACGATCTTGGGGGCCTATCTGTCCCCCAAGCTGCGTCTGGTCGGGTACAACGACCTCGACAGCCGGAAACGGCACATCTACTCGCTCGTCTGGCCGCACAGCTATCTGCTTTTCTATTTCCGCAAGAGATCGCTTGTCAGGGCGCATGCTGTGAGCGCCAATGCCCCGCTGAAGTCTCTGCGCGATTTCGTCGGCATGCTTCCCATGCCCAACATCAGCTATGAAGACTACGGCCACATCTGCATCGGAGAAAATCGGGGACTCGTGCGCGGCTCGATCATGGAGACGGCCCAGCAGTACATGAATACATTCCTCTCGCGGGACTTCTCCAGCGACATGACCGAGTTCGCCGATTACATCCCGGACGCCGAAGTCAGACAGGCCGGGAAGCACACGTGCGCCGAGTTCTGCGAAATCGCCACCGAGAACGGCGATCCGACGGCCTGCTTCCTGCAGAGCTGGGAAATCATCTCCAAGAGAGATCCCAGAGCCGTCCTCAAGCTGCCATGGTTGCTCGATGACTGGACGCTGTCAGAAGTGATCTCGCACATGTGCGGGAACGATGAAGACGATGCCGATCCTGAAGCCAAGCAGGAAGAGGACGTCACGGGTCTTCTCGTCCGCAAGCTCATACAGTCCACTCCGCGTCGCCGTTAATACCAAACCTGAAAGGAGCACACGTGGACCTCATCGTCGGTTCGAACGGCATCTTCCAGAAGTACGAGGATGACCTCTACAAGGGAGTCGTGAAGTTCAAGGGCGATTTCTTTTCCAATGCCATGCAGATCGCGGACGGAATCTACCACTGCTGGAACAGGGTCGAGGCGGACGCGTCCAAGCCGAAGGTCGAGGAGGAGATCTACATCAAGTTCAAGCCGATCCCGATCTCCCTCTGGAAGAAGGCCCTGAAGTTCCTGCGCTGGTGCTACGACGAGCACAAGAGCGAGGGATTCATCGCCTTCACGTACAGGAATGAGAAGTGGGGGCTCATCTGCCCCGAGCAGTGGGACTCGGCCGGCGGCGTCTGCTACCACCCGGAGATGCACCCCGCAGAGGCCTGCGGAATCGTCGGCGACGTTCACAGCCATCCCAAGTTCGGGTCGTCCGAGCACTCCGGGACCGATCACAAGGACGAGGTGAAGAACAACGGCCTTTTCATCGTCGTCCGGGACTTCACGATCATGACCTGCGACCCCATGGTCTACGGCACGATCCGGGGCAACCGCTTCTCAATCAACCCCGACCACGTGTTCGACTTCTCGGCTTGTGACGGGGACGACGACTTCCCCGAGGAATGGAAGCAGAGGTTCCACGTCGGCAACTGCGACGCTTGTGCCAAGCTCAAGCCGGTCACCACAATCCACAACTACTGGCCGGACCGCTACCGCCATGGAGAAGACTGGAGGGGCTCGTCGAGGAACCGCCGTGGGCAGTTCGAGAAGGGATCGCAACACCTCTTCCCGGAGGACCACATCGATCAGGTCGAGTCGATGAACGACGAGGTCAGCGACGCGTTCATGAGCGATCCGCAGAAGATCATCATGGACGCCTACGAGATCTGGTCGCAGGACCCGAGCGTCTTCGCGTCGGACAAGTCCAAACGCGCCCTGTTCCAGTGCGACAACAAGGGCTGCGAGAAGGAAGTCGTGACCTTCCACTGCCCGGAATGCAAGAAGCCGGTCCACGAGCAGACCATCGTCGAGTCCGTGGCCAGCATGACCAACGACGTGCTCGTGGGAGAGATCGAATCGGAGACGTCCTCCGACAAGAATGAGGTCAAGAGTGAGGAAGGAGGCCAGACCAAGGAGGGAGAAGTCAAGATCACCGAAATCCTGAGCCTGACGCCCGACTGCGGCGAGAAGTGCCCGCTCAAGGGATACGAGCACAACCACGTCACGAGCGGCGATCTGGGGCATTCGGGCACCTAACAGGGAGAAATGATGAAACTGGAGAATGTGACCGTCATCGGACTGGGCGGCATCTGGTCGTACTTCTGGCCAATCCTGTGCCGGACGATGGTCTACCAGAAGGGCATGCCGAGGGAGCTCGTCCTCTGGGATGGAGACGAGTTCACCAAGGACAACATGCCCCGGCAGGACATGTTCGAGGAGGACGAGAACAAGCCCAAGGCGGAGGTGTACGCCGACCGGATCAAGCGGGCGTTCCCCGATCTGGCGGTCCTGCCGCAGTCGAAGTTCGTCACGAAGAAGAACATCGAAGATGCCATCAAGGACAACATGCTCAGTTTCCTCTTCGTCGACAATGCCGCGACGAAGCTGCTCGTCAGCCAGCAGGCCGCCAAGAGGAAGAACGTCATCCTCGTCCACGGCGGCAACGAGATGTGGGACGGCAACGTGCAGGTGTACGCTCGATTCGACGGCGATGACATCACGCAGAAGCTCGAACAGACGCACCCGGAGATCGCCACGCCCAAGGACAAGAATCCGGGCGAGCTCTCCTGTGAGGAGAGGGCGAGGCTTCCGGGCGGCGGTCAGCTGGCCGTGACGAACATGATGGTGGCGGCATGGGCAGCCACGTACGTCACCCAGATCATGGAAGACATCCCGCATGGGAAGGAGGTGATGGCGCAGAACCTGAAGGCGGTCGGTGAAGTGTTCTTCGACGCGAAGAAGAAGAGCGCGCTGGCCTACAACCGGGGCGTTTCCGGCTTCGCCAAGAAGAAGATGGTGGCACGCAAGTAACGGCCGTTACTCGCAAGCAGTTTCCCAAGCAACTCGTGAGAAGTTCGTCTCAGTTTGGTTTCATTTTCAACCCCTCAGAAGGAGGATCCCATGGCTGCGCAGGTTCGCTCGGGCCCGTCGTCCACGCCGATCGGCGACCAGTACGTCGGCAAGTCGGTCGGCGAGCTCAGGAACATGCTCTCCTACGAGCTCAACATCCCGGCGGGGGCCCCGGCGACCGTGTCCCAGAACGGCGGCGAGCCGTTCCCGGTGCAGGACAGCTACATCGTGAAGGACGGCGATCTGGTGGAGTTCGTCCGGACCGCCGGCACCAAGGGCTGCTAGCACGCATCAGCAAGGGGAGGAGGGGGAGCGGTCCCCCTCCTCCCTCGTCATCGAAGACCCGCATGCCAATACAGGGGGAAGCGACCGATGAAGTACGAATTGGCCGTCCGACCTGTCGAGGGGGAGCCGATCATCGGACGCCCCTCGGATGCTATGAAGCTCCTCGAGGAGTTTCGGAACCTCCCACGAGAAGTCATGGTGGTCATCCATCTGACCCCTGACTTGGTGGCCCGCTACGTGCAGGTTGCCGCCGTAGGCAACTCACAAAGCTGCTGCTTCGACACGTGCGACATCTTCAGGGAGGCGCTCATCCGGGAGACGAAGGCGATCATCCTTTGTCACAATCACCCGTATGAGAAAAGGGCCGTCCCGACCGTCGAGGACATCGCGCTCACCGAGGGCGTGTTCTCGGTCGGCAAGGCGGCGAGGATGCCCCTCTTGGACCACATCGTCGTCGGCAAGAACGAGTCGTATTCGTTCAAGGATGCTGGCACGGTGTTCCAGAAGGGGCCGCTGTACGTCCTCAACCTCGCCGGCCACAAGCTCAACAAGCGGAGTCGGAGTCAGACGCTCAAGATGATCTCAAGGGTGTCCACCGGGTTCGTAATACGCTAATGGATGGAACGGGGCCTGCCGGTCGACAGGGCCGGCAGGCCCATCTTTTTCTTGTTCACCTTACAGAAAGTAGGTGCTATACTCCCCTTCGCTCGTTTGAGGAAGGAAGGAGCCTTGCCACAGTATCGGCGCATTGGCACCGTTGTCGGCTTTGACAGGGACGACGTCCGTCAGGAAGAGGCGCTTGGCCGCGCGCTGGCCGAGCGCCGGCGTCCCGGTGATCCAGACGTCGCTGAAAGCCGAGCCAAGGTCCGGGCCGCCCGCCACCGCAAGAAGGAGCGGGAGTGGAACCAGATCCGGATCCCCATCATGGGGCATGACAAGCCCGTCTTGGATCTCGCCTACGAGACGGCGCTCGTCCATGAGATCCTCGATCTCCTGCCCTACGCCATGAAGGAAGACACGCTCAAGGTGCTCCTTGAGGGAGACGGGCGGGATCTCCGGCGGGTCGGCAGGCTTATACGCGAACAGCTGCCGGACTTGTCGAAGGAGTAGCCAGCGTCCGCCGGCCATATTCAGCGAGCAAAGCGGCGTCGGTGTATCCATCGTCGTCGGTCCTGCACTTCTCCGTCCGCCTCCAGTTCTCGCTCGGCCAGAGCCTTTTGGAGACGAGGATGGACGCCGCCTTGGTGTCATCGGCGGATACGCCGGCGAACATGGCCTTCTGCCATGTCCTAGGAGGCACGACGTGATAGCTGACCCCCAGACCGACGAAGAGCGCCTGATACATCCCAAAGGCGAACCCGCGCTGGAACTGGGCAGCCACGCCAGCCATGGGCATTGGCTGGCCCTTCTCGAGGACGATCATGATCGATTCGTCGCCCCATTCCATCCGGGCCTGCAATTTGGAGAATTCGAAGATCTGCTTGAGGGCCGGGATGTCGTACTCGTCCTTGGTCTTGCCTTTAGTCGCCGTAATGAGCGGGGGCTTCCACTTCTCGAGGATCTTCGAATCCTTCGAAAGGGCGACAATGCCGCCGTCTTTCCCCGGATCTACGCCCACGAAGATCATGCCGGCCTCCCGATCAGTCGATCCAGATCCTTGACCGGCTTGAAGTATGCCGTAGGGATGTAGACGCAGGAACCAGAATCTGCAGGATCATCGCGGTCTGTCCTGCCGCCATGATTGACGCGCACGAATCTCTTCAGTTCGCGCCGGATGGGGCAGAAGTAGATGCCGTCCGTAAATCCATGGACGTAGGCGATGGGAAAGCCCGACAGCTCGTGTTCGTCGAGCCAGTCGAGCATCTTCATGGCCGGGACCCAGCCATCTGGCACCCCGATCATGATCGTGGGATAGGTGTTGTGATCGACGTTCCGAACGCGTACATCGGCCAAGAGGACGGGCGTGTCATTCAGGTCGCGGAACATGGTGTTAATGCCGACATTGCCCCATGGGTTCTTGTCCCAGAGCAGACGGAACGTCTTGCAGATCTCATTTCGGACGTCATTCTGCGGGCCCTGAGTCTCGGGCGTCTCGTACCTCGTCAGATGTCTCATGGCTAGTCCATTGCACCCGTCGCCATGATCTTCTCGGTGACCACCCGCACGCCCGGCAGCTTGAAGTCTCCGCCGGCCGCGCGGATCATGCCGTTGATCGCCTTCATGTTCGGCTCGACGAGCGTGAGCGGGATCTTCCCCTCGGCGACGGCCTTGACGAGCAGGAGCAGGTCGTAGACCTCGGCCTTGATCTGCTCGCGCATGACGATGCCCTTCATCTTGGGGGCCGATGAGGGCAGGATGACCGGCGAGAGCTCGAGCTCCCTGCCGAGGACGGCGAGCGCTTCCTCGGGCTTGCCCTCCTCGATGAGCTTCTCGGCGCGGAAGTTGCGGTCCGCTTCCTCCTGCTGATGGGCGAGCTTGCGAAGATTCTCCTCGTCCTCAGCGCGCTTCTTCTCCTGTTCCTCCTGATAGCCGATCATCTTGTCCTTGATGATCTTCTCAGCCTCCTCGATCGGCTTGGAATGTTTGCCCTTGGCGGCCAAGACGGCCTTGTGCGCATCGTAGGCGGCCTTGATCGCCGGATCAAAGGTTTCGTCGATCTCCCTCTCGATCGCCTTCAGGTCCCTGAGGAAGTCGCCGGCGATGACGTACTGCTTGTTGTTCTGGATCGTGATCGCCCTCGACGTCTCGAGGACCGTCATCGCCTTCTTGTCAATTTCCTTGGTGTCGGGCAGAGCCAGCGCCTTCGTTTCTGCCATGGCGTTCTCCTTACACGGGCTGGTTGACATGACGGCGTACGCCGTTGTTGCGCTTCCACATCACGAGGGTGAGCGCCGCCCGGAAGACGTCCCAGTCATCGGGATGGTCGAAGTATTCGAGCTTGTAGGTTCCCTTGTCGGACAGGTAGAGCGCCGCCCGCCGGAGCGGACGCCCGATGCACTTGGCATAGGCCGACGTCTGGAGCCCATGCCACGCCGCCGGATGGCCGGTCTTGATGTCGAGCAGCACCTCATGGTCGTGCAGGATCACCCGACGGTCGAGCCGGCCCGCATACCAATAGACAAGGTTCCCCACGAGCTCCTCGATGGAGACCATGATGGGCTTGTGGTCCTCTAGAAACGCGAGGTAGCCTTCGAAGTACGGCAGGACCGGATTGTCGAGCTTGTCGACGTCCAGAGCCCCCTTGTCGAAGAGCTCGGTCATGGTATGGACGGCCGTGCCACGATCCATGGCCATCCCGTCCGAGAAGCCGTAGTCGTACACGGAGGCTTCTCTCAGGACGTTCGTGACCGAGATGACGGGACGGTCGCCGATGAAGTACTTGTGCTCTTCATCGTCGTACCGCAACGCCTCCGGCGGAGCATAGGTGAGCGTGGCCGGGTCGAGCATTAATCCTCCGCTTCCATGGCGGTCTCGACGGGAGCCTCCTTCTGGTCGTCTGCGAAGCCGGGCACCTGCGCCGTGACCTCATTGATCTCCACCGTGCCCTTGAGCGGCTCGGTCATCTCCGGGATCTCAATCACGATGCGGTCCATGTCGGACCGGCGGAAGCTCTTGTCCTTGTAGCAGAGCCAGCCAGCCTTCGTCACGATGCGCCCATGCCGGAGCAGGAGCTCGTCCAGCCCCGAGCAGGTGTCGAAGCCGGTGTCGAACTTGAACTTCACGATGGCCTTGCGGAACGGAGGCGCGAGCGTGTTCTTGAGCGCCTCGCATTCGATCTGGATGCCGGTGACGATGTCGGCGTTCTGGGCACGGATGCGGCCCTTGGGGCGCATGATCAGCCGGGCGGCGGCGTGATACTTGCCGGCGCGCCCACCGGTCGATTCGAGGGATGTGTAGCCCGTGGCGAAATTGAAGTTCGTCCGGAGCTGGTTCATGGCCACCAGCGTCACGCCCTTCTGGGCCATCTTCCCCAAGGTCGCCCTGAAGATCGTCGAGAGCTGCCGGGCGCGCTCCGCCTTCGCGCCTCCGCTGCCGGAGACGCCGCCCTTTTCGCCACTGTCGGTGACCTTCTCGAACTCCTCTGCGCCCGGGGTCGATGCGATCGAGTCCCAGACGATGACCGTCGGGGTGGCCGGATCGGCGAGCTTCACGATCTGGCCGATGAGCCGGACGCAGTCGTCGATCGAGTCGGCCTTGGAATAGCCGATCTTGTCGAAGTCGACGCCCATCCGCTTGGCGAACTCGTCATAGGTCTTCTGCTCGCTGTCGAGGAGGAACGCGTATCCCCCCGAGCGCTGGTAGGCGGCGAGGATGACATATCCGAACGCCGACTTCGCCGTCGAGGGGTCGCCCATGACCTCGACCATCCGACCGCTCGGGATGCCCTGTCCGATGATGAGATCGATGGCATGGACGCCGGTGCGCAGCCACTGGACCGGGCGGTACTCGTGCATCTCGGCCACGAGCTGCGCCAGTGACGAGGCCCTCCTCCGCTTCACCGGAGCTTCGTCGGGAGAAGGTGGGGGCGCACCTTTCTTGGTGCGCCCCATGTTCTTCTTGCGAGGCGGCATTATGCCCCCTTCTTCATGGCGTTGATCGACTGGGTGAACCGCTCTTCGGCCTTCGCCTTCTTGATCTCGAGCTCGATCTTCCGGATCTGCAATTCAAGCGACCTCAGCTCGAGCTCCAGCCGGTCGACGACCCGCCATTGCCTGCGCGCCGACGCCTGCTCGCGCAGCTCGGATTCGCGCAGACGCTGCTGGAGGGACTTCTTTTTCTTCATCATGACGCCACCTACTGTCCCGCCTTCTTGCTCGCCAAGGCCGCCCGGGCCTTCTTGACGAGATCATCGGCCGACGGGCGCTGGCTGGGAGCGGGCGAGGACGCCTTCGCGACCGGGGCCGGCGTATCCTCGACGACATCATCGGATGCCGGTTCGGTCGGCTCCTCTTCGACCTTGCGGGCGACCGGGGCAGGAGCTTCCCCGCCGTCCTCGTGGCCGGAGCCGAGGAGGATCGAGCGGATCTCATCGTAGCTCTTCACCGCCGAATGGATCATCTCGGCGAGGTTCTTCGTCTTGCCGAGCACGGCCTTGTCGAGGACGGCACACGACTTCATCTCGGGCGTCACGATGTAGTCGGGGTACGTGCCGTCGGGCGTGTTCCTGACCGAGACGGTGACGGTCAGGTTGTAGCCGTTGTCGGGGTCGTCGATCATGACCTCCGAGCCTTCGTTGGCGAAGCACAGCTCGTCCAGCTGGTCGCGGACGTTCTTGCCGAAGGACCAGATCTTCGCCTCGGACGGGGCGTTCAGGAACACGAGGCTGCAGCAGGCGCGGGTCTTCACGCCGATCTTGCGGGCGATGACCTGATCCTCCTCGCTCTTCCTCTGCCAGAGTCCGCGCGTGAACTCGCAGATCGGGCAGGGCTTCTTGAGCGTGGCCTTCGGGCAGGTCACGGTCTCGGTGTTGCCCTCGGGACCGACGAGCCCGTAGTGGACGCCGTACTCGACGTAGAAGAACTTCTGCTTCTCCTGATTGGACGGCGGGGGCAGGATGCGGATGCGGTGCCGGCCCTCGGTGGGCTTCCACCATCCCTCGGACTCGCTCTTGCGCTTCTGGCGGTCGAGGAAGCGCTCCTTGGCGGACTGGTAATCGCTGCGACCCATGGCCATGACTGATCTCCTTTCAAATAGGTTTTTGGGTTAACGGCCAAGCAAGTTCGACTTCATGCGCTCGATCTCGTCGGACGACGGCATCGTGCGTTCCATGCTCCGGTTCATGCTCAAGGCCTTGAGCATGTCCTTGCGCTGCTCGAGCGCCTTGAGCATGATCGAAATCTTGTATTCGTCAAATTCCAGCTTCGTGAGCTTCTTGGACAAGACGATGATCCGTGGATCGGTCTTGATCTTGTTCTTGATCTCGGTCTCCGTCGGCTTCGTCTTGAACGTCGGGCGGACCTCCTGATCGAGCCGGTTGAAGAGCTCCTCGTAGTCGGCCTCCAAAATGGCCTTCTCCTTCTTCAGCTCCGCCGACAGCCTGATGCCGAAGAATGCGTACAGGGCCGCCTGCCTTGCGAGATCATCGTCGAGGTTGTCCCGGTCGATGAAAAGCTCGCTCTTCGTGGAGAAGGTGAACTTTTCCCCGCCGACCGTGACCTCAAAGGGCGCGTCCCTCATCCTGCCGTCCTCCTTTCCTTTCGGGTCCTAATAGGTAGTCTTCTCGACCTTCCAGAACTATTTCCTGAGATTCTCGCATCACGGTCAAATCTTCGAGTGCTCCGGCTTCCACTCGCCGTCCTCCTGCCTCACGAAATCCTGCATGAGGTTCGGCCAGCGCTCCTTGGCGATCCGGCCGATCTGGTCGAAGACGAACCGGATCTCGACCTCCGACGATTCGGCCGTGCGGTACTCGATGACATGCCGCATCGAGCGCATGTTGATCGAGAGGCCGATCGTGGTGGCGAGGCCTTCCGGGGCGAACCGGCGCATGAAGCTCGTCCAGAGCTTCTTGTAGTGAAAGTCCTTCCCGGGCTCGTCGAGCTTGAGGTAGTCCGACAGCCTCTTCTGGAACTCCTCGTCGGCCTTGAACTTCTCCTCGCACATCCGGATGAGCACGGGGTCGGTCACCTCCGGCGGCATCCAGAGCCCCAGATCGTCGAGCCGGACGAACCGCAGGCTCTCCTGCGAGAAGGCCGTCCCGGCGCGATGGCGAACGAGCTCGTGTGTCAGAACTCTCGAGCAGTCGGCGATGATCCAGTTCGAAACGCCGTGCTCGGTCACCGAGCCGTGCTTCGACTTGAGGATGTTGCCGACGTAGAGATCGTTGCCCTTGCGGATCTTGGAGACATTCTTATTCAATCCGGGTTCCCAGCTCCTGTAACAAAGGCGGCCCATGATCTCGATCAGCTTCTCGGAGTCCGAAGCGCCATCCTCCATCTCCCACCACTTCGTCCCGACATGGTCGAGATAGGCCTTGATGGCCCCCTGATCGAGCTTGGTCTCCCCGACGAGGAACGGCTTTGGCGTGACGCGGTGCATGAGGTCCTCCTAGACGGGCTTCTTGGCGCGGGCTTCGCGCTCCTCGGTGTCATCGCCGATGATGCCGTAGCCTGCGATGTCCCGGTACGGGCTTTCCCCCAGCGCATCCTTGTCGGTCGCGATGCGCATCATCTTGTCGAAGATGCGGGTCAGGAGGAGCATGTCCCGGTACTGCCCGGGCTCCACCCCCTCCGGGTATAGCAGCTTGAGAAATTCCCCAGCCTTGGCGAAGGCGCTGCCATAGGCCTTGTTCTTCTCCTCGACGAAGAGACCGATCTCCGCGCCTTTTTCCGCGTAACTCTTCATGACGTCGCTCCTTTCGAAACGAGAGGCTTAGCGGCCACTTTGGGCACGAGTGCGTGGTAAAGCCTGCCGAAGCGGCGGATGGCGTGCTCGATCTCAGGCATCTGGGTCGGGTCCCGGAGGACGAAGGCCGGATGCAGGCATGCCATGATCTTCGATCCGCCGCGCTCGATCTCGGTGCCGTTGGCCTTGGTGATCCCGCCCTCGCCGCCGAGCTTCTTCCACGCCTTGGCCCCGACGGCGAGGATGAGCGGCGGCTTCATGAGCTCGATCTCCTTGAAGACCCACGGGCAGTCGAGCATGAGCGCCTCGTTGCGGGAGCGGCGCTCGGACGCGTCGGCATCCTCGTCGGGCACGAACGGCGGCTTGCAGTGGCAGGCATTGGTCACCGTCACATCGGTGCGCTTGATGCCGTTCTCCTCGAGAAGCTTGAAAAGAAGCTGGCCCGATGGGCCCACGAACGGCTTGCCCCGGCGGTCCTCATCCTTGCCGGGAGCCTCTCCGACGATGAGGACATTCGTCTTCCCGAGATCGGGAGGAACGACCTGACGGCAGGTGCCCCGGAGATCGCACTGCATGCAGGAGCGGATCGTCTCGATGTAGTCCTTGGAGACGATGATCCTCGGATCGACGAGCGGCAGCGCGAAATGGGCCGCGAAGCCGCGCCCGTCGAAGAGGATGTCCACGACCTGCGGGTGGTACTTGATCGTACTCATCCGGGTGATGAAGTCGTTCTTGGAGACGAAAGGACCCGACTCCCGGCGCTTCATGATCGCCTTGGTGATGCGCAGGTCGATCAGCTCCGACTGATTGAGCGGAGCCCGGATTGCGTCCCCCTCGATCATCCATACCAGCCCGGACTTGTTGGCGTCCGGCGGCAGGAGCTTGAGCCCGAAGCTGTCCTCGGCTTCTTCGAGAATGCGCGGAATCTTCTCCTCCTTGCTCGAATTGAGAAGCGCCGCGAACGTGTGGATCGGATGGCGGCGCTTGGCCCATGCGATGCGATAGGCGTTCCAGCTGTAGGCGGCCGAATGCGCCTTGTTGAACGCGTACCTTGTGAACTCTTCGAGGCTCGACCAGAGGATGATCGCCTCCTCGTAGGTCATGGAGTCCTGCTTGACGCATCCTTCGGCAAACTTGGGGGCGAGCTTCTTCCACTCGTCCCTGCCCTCCTTCTTGGCGACCACCTTGCGCACGCCGTCGGCCTCCTTCCACGAGAAGCCGGCCATGTAGACGCAGATGGCCATGATGTCTTCCTGATAGACGATCAGGCTGTCGGGGTTCTCGTGGTAGCGCTCGGCGAGCTCCTGCGGGGAGAACTGCCCGAGCGCGCCCGGCCGGAACGCGGCGTTGGCCCAGACGAGATCCTCGAACTTGTCGGGCTGTAGCCGCTCTGCGAAACTCCTGAGTCCGCTCGTCAGGAACTGGGGAACGGCGGCGGTGCGCCCCTCGGAGATATCGGTGTAGACCGCCGGATCGTCGAGCGGCACTTCATCCCATTTGATGTCGATCGAGCGTCCGAGTTCGCGGATGGCCGCCAGCGAATCGAGCCCGAGGAAGTCGAATTTCACGAAACCGAGCGCATCGGCGGTCCCCATGTCCCAGACGAGCGCCTTGTCCTTGCCGCGCGTGACGACCGCGCCGCGTCCGCACAGGAGGCTGTCGGCGGCGATGACGAATCCGCCAGCGTGGGCACCGAACTGGCGCATGCGGCCCCGGAGCTTCTTGGCGAACTCGGATGCATCGGGGCTCTTGGCGCGGAGAGCCTGCCAAGTCCTGAGCTCCTCGATGGGGACCTTGTCCTCGTCGCCTTCATGCGCCTTGATGAGATCCCGGAGCTCGAACTCCGACAGCGGATTATCGACCTTCATGCCGTAGGCCTTGGCGGCGTCGTTGATCGCCTGCCGGAGCCCGAACGTACCGAAGTTCGAGATCTGGGCGACTCGGTCATCCCCGAACTCCTTCCTGAGCACTTCGGGCACCCGCTCGCGGAAATGGGTGTCGACGTCGATGTCGACGTCCGGCCAGCCCTTGCGGCCGGGGAAGTAGAAGCGCTGCCAGATGAGCCCGTGCTTGACCGGATCAAGATTGGTGATGCCGAGACAGTAGGCGACGAGGCTGCCACCGACCGATCCGCGCGGCCCGATCTCGGCTCCATTGTTGCGGAAGAGATTCAGGCAATGCCTAACGAGGAGCAGGTAGCGATCGAGGCCGGCCTTGGTGAAGCAGTCGAGCTCGTCGGTGAGCCGGGTCTTGTATTCATCGGTCTGGTCGAGCCCCTTGGCCGTCAGGCCATCCCAGACGAGCTTCTTCATGTCGCCGCCGACGTCGGGGATCCTCGGCATAGGCAGGTCGTCCCACGACCAGTCGGAGATCTTGGCGGCGATCTTCCCGGTCTCCTCCAGCGCCTTCCTTGCATCTGATTCGGGCACGCCCGCCTTGACGAGGCCAGCGACGCTTTCTTCCGGCGTCAGGACGTAGTTGAGATGCGTCGAGAACCTCCATGCCTTGGGGCTACCGACAGGAGCGCGGGATGCCACGGCGAGCAGAGCCTCATGGAAGCGCGATTCGTCGGGAGTCGCAAAATGACAATCGGGGGTGACCACGAGCGGCCGGCCGAGCTCGCGTGACATGGTGATGACGAGCGAATTAAGATCAACCTGCTCATGCCAATCCCAGAGACCCTGAAATTCGAAGTAGAAGTCGTCGCCGAACCTGTCGACGAACGCCACGAGTTCGTCCATCGACTTGTCCGACGCCCTCCAGAACGGGCTCGAGAAGCAGCCTGAGAGGATGACGCAGTCGGTCAGCTTCTCGAGGATCATGTCGATGGGGATGTCGGCGCGGTGCCTCCTGCCGTTGTAATGATCGCGGTGGGCGATCGACAGGAGCTCCGTCATCGACGTGAAGCCCCGGACGTTCTTAGCCAGCACCGTCAGGTGATGGGCCCTGTCGGAGTCGGAGCATCCGACGTAGAACTCACAGCCAAGGATTGGCTTCACGCCGTTCGCACGGCAGGCCTTGGAGAAGGTGTACAAGCCCTCGATGCCGCCGTGGTCGGTCAGGGCGCAGGCATCCCAGCCCTTCGACTTGGCCAATACAGGCAGGTCTTCGGCGCGGATGAGCGAGTCGCGGACGCTGTATTCGGAGTGAGCGTGCAAAATGCCGTAGTTTCCCATGGAAGGTACTCTTCTCCGGACTGCAGAGGAATTTCATGAAATTCCTGCAGAATGCCGAGAAGATTACCTCATATGGAACAGCCCATCATCAGGGTCGGGAACGCCGTCTCGAAGATCGAGTGCGATCGGCAACTGCTCTACAAGCTCGACACGGCGACAGCGGTCGAATTTCCCGGAGCGGAATACGCCCGCCGGCACCGCCCGCTTTGGGACGGCCGCTGGCACCCCGTGGACCCCATCCGTGGCACCTTCCCGACGGGCATGCTCACTCGCATCAGGAAGATCATCCCAATCGCCCGGGTCATCGACGAGCGCGTCCGGCCCCCGACGGTGGAGTACAACGCCAAGATCCTGAAGGACATCACCTTCGCCGATCATCAGGAGAAGGCGATCAAGATCGCGCTCGACAAGGCTAGGGGGATCCTTGCCTTGGCCGTGAACGCCGGCAAATGCGTCGCCAGCGGAATGAGGCTGACGACCTCCGATGGCCGGCGGACAGCTATTGAGCAGCTGCAGCAGGGAGACTGCGTTTTTGGGTATGACAGAATCTCGCACGATCTCAAGCCTTCCGCCGTTAAGGCCTTGGTCAGCAATGGACTCAAGGATTGTGTCGAAGTCATCACGAAGCGTGGGCACTCGGTCATCGTCTCCCATGACCATCCGTTCCTGACTGGCGCGGATGAATGGACCCATGCAGAAGACCTGAAGCCCGGCATGCTTGTTGGCGTGGCCGACAAGATCGAAGTCGACGGCAATCAGGATGGACCTAGCAGCGAGGAAGCCCTGCTTTTGGGATTCTATTTGGGCGATGGCAATGGCACTAATTCCACGCTTCTGCGATTCTCGGTGGCCGACGCAACTCGTTTGGAGACGCTGAAGAGGGTAGTCAAATTCTTCGGTGATGAACTCGTCTACGTCGACAGGGTCGACTACAGGGTTCGTAGGGGGCCTCGAGGAGGTGCCCACAGGCCCCGGCCTGCCTGTGTCGAGATTCTAGAACGATATGGACTGCTGGGCAAGAATGCGCACGAAAAGTTCGTGCCGTCCTGCATCTTCAGCTGGCCGAAAGCGCGAGTGGCCGATCTTCTGTCGGCCTATCTGGGTTGTGATGGATCAATCACCATGCCTCGGGGGGACTTCAGCTTCACGAGCGTTTCTAAGTCCTTGGCTGAAGACATCCGCGATCTCCTTCTACGCTTTGGGGTATTCGGGAAGCTGCGGGAACGCCACATCAAGTACACGTATAAGGGAGAAACTACTGATCGACTGGCATTCCAGTTCGATGCCTCGCTCAGGCGCTCAGTGTCCGGCCTGAGCGCTTGTCCTCCTCTAGGCAAGACGGCCGCCTTGCAGATGGCGCTGGCTCCCAGAAAGAACAGCGGTCATGACCGCCTCCCGCTGCGCACGATGGAATACGCCTCAAAATGGCGTTCGCGGCCTTATGGCATCGGGCGCGACACCTCGCCGGCTTGGAACGCCCCCATCAAGACGAGCATGTCCTATCTGCCGGACTCCCTCATGTCCCGTGGATTGGCCGAGAAGCTTGGAACCGCATTGGATGACGATCTCCTACTGTCGATGGCGAAATCTTCGGTCGGCTGGGATGTCGTGAAGGAGGTTCGAAACGTCGGCCTCAAACAGACATGGGACATCGAGATCGAGGATACCCACAGCTTCCTCGTCGAGAATTTCGTCACCCATAACACCGAGGTCGGCATCGCGATCGCTTCCCACATCGCCGGAAAGTGCATCTGGATCGTCCACCGGAAGGACCTGCTGCACCAGACCTCGGAGCGCATCAAGCTCCGGACCGGCCAGAAGGCTGCTCTCTTTGGAGACGGCTGCTGGGACGACATCAAGCCCGACCAGAAGTTCGTGATCATCATGCCCCAGACTGTGCAGGACGAGCTCCGGTACTTCTGTGATCTGGTCAAGGATGCCAACGTCATCATGCTCGACGAGGCCCACCGGACGGGTGCTGCAGCCACGTGGTACAAGGTGACGCAGGCGATTCCAGCCTTCTACAGGATCGGACTCACGGGAACCCCGGAGACCGGCGATCCGGTCCGGGACCTGCGCCTTGAGGCCGCGACCGGCCCGATCATCGATCAGGTCAAGACCAAGGACCTGCAGGCGATCGGGTGGAGCTCAAAGTGCAAGGTCATGTACCACAAGGTCGAGAACGAGTCCGTGCCGCCGGGGACGCCATACATGGACGCCCGGCGGATGCTCATCGAGGAGAACCCCAACCGCAACGCCGAGGTCGTATCCATCACCATGTCCGAAGTAGACGTCGGCCGGCGCTGCCTCATCATCTGCGACACCATCCGTCACGCACGGATCGTGGCCGAGATCCTGCGCGGGGAGAACGTCCGCTGCAAGATCTTGACTGGCAAGCACTCCGGCATGATCCGCAGTCAGGCCAGAAAGGACATGAGGTCGGGTGCACTGGAAGTCATCGTGGCCACCCCCATCTTCGATGAAGGAGTGGATCTCCCCGAATTGGAAGTAGTTGTGCTCGCCGCTGGTGGAAAGTCTGCGGTAAGGGTGCTCCAGAGGATTGGCCGCGCGCTTCGAATCGCGCCCGGCAAGACTGAGGCAACGATCCACGACTTCATCGACACTGGGTCAAAGTACACATTCAGGCACTCGATGGACCGGGTCAGGACTTGTCGAAAGGAAGGCTTCAATCTTGAGAATGCACCAGACACCGATCGGTTGCCTAAACATGCTACTAGATAGCATGAGTACGAGACTGGGGCCAGAATGTCTCACGTCCTACGAGTACGATGTGTCGGTGATACCCGGTGTGACGTTAGTTGAAGAGTAACTCCCCCTGCGTAGCTCTTATATCCCCCAGACCCCCACGGAGTGGGGAGTTACACTTCAATTAACGTCACAGAGACCCATTGATGCGTAGTTTTCCTCACGTACCTCGTGAGATGGCCAACGGCTAGCGCGTTTGGCGGCCCATCAGCCATGGGACCAATCGAAAAAATCGAACATTTTTGACGAATTCTACTTGACACCAAATAACCAGTCGAATAGACTTCAAGTCAGGAAGGTTCGCAGGCGGTTTCTGTGTCGGGGTTGGATTTTTAGGAGCAGCGATGCTCTCTGACAACGCAGGTCCGAAAAAGCGAAACCCCGCTACAGGGCGCGGTGCGCGTAAACCTTCCTCAAACGCGCACCAATTCGTTTGCTTCTGGGAATCCTCCCGGACAGTAACTGATTGCGCCGCGCACCCGTCCTGTAGCGGGGTTTTTGTTTTTCACGCCGGCTAGGGGGAGAAATGCCTTTCGTGAAGCAGGGGGGTACTGCCGTCTCAAAAGCTAGGCGGCATCGGACTTCGAAGAAGGAACTCGACCCTTTCAAACAGCAACAGCGCGAATGGCGGTCGTGGACCAAGAAAGTCGACAGGAAGATCGACCAGCCGTTCAATCATTCCAACAACAATGGCAGCCGCTGGACACTCAAGCTGCTGCACGTGTTCGGATGCCTGCACCGGTCGAAGTCGCAGTTCATGAAGAACGGGCCGGTCTCGTACGATCTCGATGCGAGCGACGTCTATCCGTTCAACCAGCTCGAGGCGAGCGACTTCAACACCAATATCGACCTCTCCATCGTGGATCCGGACGAGCAGTTTTTCCCGACGCGCTACAACGAGATGGGTCGTTACGTCTCGAACTTCGAGACCGTCAAGGAGATCGTGATCGAGACGAAGCTCCCGCGCGAGACGGTCGCGAGGATGCTCAAGCGCGCCGAGAAGGACGGGCTCGTGGCCAAGAAGTCGAAGCTCGGTGGAAACTCTGATCGCTGGATGATCACCGAGGCCGGCGAGAAGGTGCTCTGGGCCGGCATCGCCAAGCGCGTCTCGCGCCGGAACGAGTTCCTGAAGTATCCCGACTACTACGATCCGCTCAACATCATCCGTGACGTGCGCAAGGTTTCCGACATCCTCAAGAACGGGCTCAAGAACGGCACTCGTGCATTCATTCCCGACTACGACGGCAAGCAGAAGTACTGGAACTCGAATCTCCGCTGGGAGGTCCTGCGCGCGGTGCCGATCCGGGCGATCCAGAGGCTGATCTACAAGGCCCGCGACAGGGCCCGCCATTTCTTCGCGTACACCTATGGCGTTCTGCTCGGCGGCAAGAAGTCGGAGCGCATCGATCAGGCCCCGAACCGCAAGCCGCGCCGGCTCTGCCGGCGGGTCAAGGAATACCGCCGCGTCCACGGCATCATCGACCAGCGCGCCACCTACATCACGCAGCACTACGACAAGCCGAAGTGGGGCAGCGACATCATCTGGGAGAACGCGAAGATGGGCTCGGCGATCGAAGCCGCCTTCACGATGGTCCATGGCGTCGGCCGCAAGCCGGATATGGATCTCCCGATGGAAGACTGGGGTCCCGACGAATTCGAGCACAACGACGCGCCGATGACCGTTGCGAAGGATTGCATCTAGGCAAACTGGAAGGGGAGGAAGATCTGATGCTCCCGGAAAAGCACCCGCTCTCGTCCGCTCAGGCGATGCTCATGTTCCTCTTCAGCGACGTGCCGGAGGACTGGCTCGTGGAGTTCTGGGCGATCATGCCCGAGGACTATTCCGAAGGGAAGAAGACGGGCCGCAAGCGCCCGCCGCCCCAAGGCATGAAAGAGCGGTACATGGAGGTTACGCCAATCGTGGCGCTCGAGAAGTCCTTCGAAGGCGCGCTCGGCAACTGGGTGACCGACCACAACCAGAAGGGCTACGAGATCTACTACGGCGTGGCCCCGCGCTTCCGGATGGACCGGTACGCAAACGGCCATTACATGCCCGGCAAGAAGGAGCACGTCTCGTCCGTGCCGTGCCTGTGGCTGGACATCGACCATCCCGAATGGCAGAAGGTGCTCAACATCCACAACATCCGTGGCACGTTCGTCATCTCCAGCGGACATGGATGCCATGTCTACCTGAAGACCGCCGCACCCGTGGCCGCCGAACAGGCCGAGCGGGAGATGAAGCACCTGATCAAGAAGTACGTCGGCTCGGACCACACGTTCGACTGCCGGCGGCTCCTGCGCCTGCCGGGCACGAGGAACTGGAAGGACCTCACCAAGGAGCTCCGCTGCGAGGTCTGGTCGAGCGACATCGATTACGTGTTTGAGGGCGTCAACCCCCGCGAGCTCAACGTGTCCGAGCCGGAGAAGAAGGTCGACATGAGCTCCCTGTCGATCGAGGAGAAGGTCCGCAAGATCCAGAACCTCGAGCTGCAGAACACGATCTGGTTCGGCTACAAGCATGCCGGCATCTACTCCAAGAACGCGATCACGCCCGAAGGCGAGCTCGACCGTTCTGAAGTCGACTTCCGGGTCACCAAGGACCTCCTGAGGGCCAACTTCTCGTTCGACGACTACTGCGCGATCTTCAAGAACTCGGCCTTCGGCATCTCGGAGAAGGCGCTCAAGACCGAGGCTCAGAAGGGCAATCTCGACCACTATCTCGATCAGAACTGGAAGAACGCGCGGCTGCAGGTCGAGATCGAGTCGACGCGCGGTCAGGAAGTCTATGGCGACGTCCTGCCCTACGAGACCGCCGATGACCTGTCCAAGGCCACGATGGTCACGTTCGCCATCGAGGACCTGCTGCCCGTGGGCGGCATGATGATCGTCTCCGGCCCCGGCAAGGCGGGCAAGTCGATGATGGTCGAGGACCTGATCCTACTCTTGGCGGGCGCGAACGGGAAATTCCTTGAGCACTTCAATGTCGGGATTACCGGATCGGTCTTCTATCTCCAGAGCGAGCTCAACAAGTCGTCGCTCCGGAGCCGTCTCGAACGCATGTCGATCTCCCGTGGCGGGGATTACTGCAAGCTCCAGCACGATCTCTTCTTCTTCCACAAGCGGCTCAATCTGGGAGAGCCCAACCATGTCGTCAGTTTGACCAACACGGTCAGGAAGGTCGGCGCGAAGTATCTGGTCATCGATCCTCTGGCGCGCTTCCACTTCCTGAACGAGAACAAACAGGGCGACATGGCCAAGGTGCTCTCGACGATTGAGAAGGTTGCGCAGGACGCCGGCTGCATCGCCAGCATCATTGTGCACCACCACGGCAAGCCTCAGGAGGGGCAGGAGCGCGAGGGCCTGCAGGCCATCCGTGGCGCATCGGTCATCGGCGACTGGGGCAACGCGCACATGATCATCAAGCGCCGCAAGGACGAGATTCTGGACCAGAAGTTCGTGGAGATCAGCTTCGAGCTGCGCGATTCGGACGAGCCCAACGGCGGCAAGCCCTTCAAGATGATCCGCGACAAGATGTCGCTCCGCTTCTTTCCGTATTCCGAGGAAGCCAGCGAAGAGGGAGAGGTCCAGAAAGTTTACGTGGAGGCCAAGCACCTCCCCGAGAAGGAGCTCATCCAGTTCATCCACGACCGTCTCAGGATCTCGAAGGCGAAGGCCGGCCGGCATGTCGCCAACATCCGCATCAAGGAGCGGCTGGGCATTTCCGTGGACAAGCCTGTGGACAAGCCCGTGCCTGTGCCGACCAACGGCAATGGCAATGCGGCTGACCATGACAAGGCACCCGTCGTCGCTGTTGAAGAAGATCTCGGCGGCGATTATGATGAAAGCGACGACGATGAAAATTAGGGGACATGAATAGGTCCCGATAGGAGGCGGCCATGGACGAGAAGGCAGACAAGGCCTTGCGCGAGATCAACGATTCCCTTTTGGCGGTCAACGAAAAGATCCTCACCACCTACACGGCTGAGTTCGGCCTCAAGAACGTAGTCACACTTCTCTCTACGGCATACATCGAGCAGCTGCGTCGCGGCCATGCCGTGTCGCAGACCGTCTCGGCGACGACTGAGACATTTCCGGAGTTTCTGCGCAAACTCGCCGGTGCTTTCGAAGAGCAGGCGAAGCAGAAGTCCGCGTAGAGAACCTCATCGGCTCAAGAAGACTCCTTCTTCTTCATGAGTCTGGTTCCCATTGGAACGCGCCAAGCGCGTGTGATTGGAGGGTACCCTATGCTTGCATGACACCGTAGTCGACGACTGTTTCTTACTCAAGGAAGGAGAAAGGGCTCATGAAGGAGTTCTTGGTTTTTCAGGCCCTGCCGTTCGTGATCGATCACCACAATGCGCTCCTCTTCGGCCTGTGGGCCATGGGCGCGTCGGCGGTGGTCTATCTCTTCCTCTCGCGCTGGTGGAAGGAGGACGCCAAGGAAGCGGCCTCGTACCCCGGGGTGAAGGACGAGGTGGAGATCTACGCCAAGATGAAGGAGGTCGCGCGGTCGAAGCGCGGTCTCCGGCTCAAGCAGCTGGCCATCCAGTCGATCTTCTGGCCGTTCTTCGCCGGCGGGAAGGTCGGGCGCAAGCTGGGCTCGTTGGTGTTCTACCCGCTGATTCTGGCGGCGGACCGCGTGAAGTCGAACGCGATCAAGAATGCCCTTGAGCATCCCACGGTGGTCAATGTGATCCACCATGGGAAGGGAGTCGTCAATGCCGTGAACTGCCGCAAGTGCGGTGTTTCCGTGGCGACGATGGCTCCGCACCAGTGCAACGTCAATGCTCCGATGCCGGTCAACGCCCGCCGTTCGGGCATGACCTGCGGAAAGTGCGGTCTGGCGGTTTCGATCCGCGAGGGTCACCGCTGCGACTCGTACTCGTCCGTGCCGTCCCCGGTTCGTTCTCGTCAGGACGAGCCGGATGATGACAGCCATTGCAATGACTGCGACATGTCGTACGACTCCAACAATGAGTCGCACCCGGTCCAGTTCTGCCGTGACTGCAACGAGAACCACTGCGTCGAGGCTGGCTGCGCCTAGCACCTCGGAATGGATCGTTGGGGCCCGGCCCTCGAAAGGGGGCCGGGCCTTTCTTTTAACCCGGGAACCAGAAGGAGTCTGAGATGAACGAGACGGACCTGATGCTCGAACAGAAGATCTGCAAGGAGATCCCGCTCGCCAAGAAGTTCACGGACGACCCGACGTCGCTCTACGGATGCGTGAAGAAGATCGCCGGCGTCCTGCATCTGCCGGAGCACATGATCACCATCGGGGCGGCTCCCGACACCGAGAGCAAGGACGGCCCCAAGCGCATCCAGATCAACTTCTCGATCCTCGTGGGGCGCGTGATCGATGGCGACATGATCGAGCGTCTCAACATCCTGCGCAAGGACCTTCAGAAGACGGAAGGGATCCGGATCATCGAGAAGGACCACGAGCACATGGTCATCTGGATCTCGAAGTACTTCGAGAAGATCACGCCGTAATTGGAGGGGGAATCATGGCTCTCTGACCGCACTGCGTCGTCACGGTGGCCACCAGTTCGGTGGCTGGCATCGGATTCGTCGTCCGATTCAGGAAGTTCATTGGGGCGTGGATTCTCTCGCTCTTCAGCAGGAAGCGTGAAGAGCCCGCGCCGGAGAAGGAGTGAGCACATGAGCCGGTCTGACCAGATCATCGGCCTTTGCGAGCGTGCCAAGAAGCTGCTGGAAGCCAAGGAAGAGCTGTTCTACACCGAGACGATCACCCGCATCTATCCGGACGGCAGTCAGGAAACCATCGGGCCTCGGCCGGTGAATGGCAGCCCGGTGAAGTGTGAGTTGTCCGGGGAGAAGTTCTACGGCATGTTCGACATCGAGTACGACCTGCATCGCTACATCCTGCCGGACGGGCGGATCTACGTGGAGTTCGTGCAGGAGGAGCCATGGTCCAGCGGACCCTGTTTCTTCCTTGCGCTCAAGGGACCCAATGGAGAGACGGTCGAAGAATCGCTTTGGAGGGAAGAAGAGATCGGACGCGAGATCGGCGTCTAGGAGGCCGTGATGGCTGTTCTTGTGAGATCTAAGTGCAAGAAGCCGCGCCATGAACTGATGCCTGAATACGAGGAAGCCTACCAGAGGGCGCTCCAGAAAATGGCGATAGAGGCGGCCATGGCCGCTTATCTGCATCCCTATCAGTACGTGAATGGGAGACCCCTTTGGTTCTACTTCCTCCCGCTGGAAGTGCGGCCCCTTTTCAAGAACATCAAAAAGGAGAAATCAAGATGAACGCCAGCGCAGCGGCCTTCCTGAAGAACGAGGAGAAGGCGAACAAGCTCATGACGCGGGTCAAGGAGATCGCGGCGGAGCAGGGCTGGGATGGCGAGATCGGACTGTCGGGCTATCTCGCGATCATCGAGAAGCGGGTCTGGGAGCTCATGAAGATCATCAAGGAAGGCCGGTCCACCGACGAGACCCGCATCGAGTACGACCTCATGATGCGCGCCTCGCACGAGCTCAGGAAGCTCGACGTCGCCCCGTGCCGCGTCGGATCCGATGAGATGTACGCGAACGACGAGGAGCTCGATGCGCTCGGCATCGAGGAGGCTGAGGAAAATGATCCCGATGTCATGCGCGTGCCGGACGCCAGACCGGAACCCGAGGAGGTCGCCGACATCGGAGACAACGATTTCGAAGACTCGGTGACCTTCCAGATCAAGATCGACATGATGGCCGACACGGTCGTCCTCGTGCACCAGCTCGCCAAGCTGCACCTTGTCAAGCAGATCGCCGACGAGGTGTTCGAAGAGGACAAGCTCTGCGAAGAGGACCGTCAGGACGACAATCAGCGCCGGTTCGCGGTTGAGGTGGGCGTCTGCAGCGAGTTCAGCGACTTCCTCGACCGCCTCATCTCCGCCGACATCTCCGGGACCATCATCGCCCAGAGCGAGCACGACCGGCTGGTCGTCCGCCGCGAGATCAAGAATTTCGAGGCGCAGAACGGGATGTTGGTTGGCGCGATCGCGACGAGGTTCCCCGCCGCGCTGATCTAGGAGTCATGCCATGATGGAGCCTGAAAAGAATCCGATCAGGCGCGCCCTGAAGCGGCTCAAGTTCTACCGCGTGCTGACCAATGCCACGAGCATGCTGCGGCGGAACCCGTCCAACGATCATCTCTACGAGACGATCCGCAAGTACGTGAAGTGGACGGGGGCGGCGCTTTGTGATGAGGAAGTGATCACGGATTCCGAATGGGACCGTGTCAGCTCGCTTGTCACACGGGCGCGATTCTCCTCGGTTCCGACCCCGGAACTCGGGGGCTACTACTAACCACCGGAGGCAATCATGTCGTTCAAATTCCCCGCGAAGGTCATCATCTGCGATGACGAGAACGAGGCGAAGAGCGAGTCGCCCACCGACGAGGAGCTGCTCATCGCCGTCATCAAGTACAAGGGGATCGCGATCGTCATCATGCTCGACGACGAGGGTGACAACGCCGGCGACAACAAGGAGTTCTTCCACATCTCGATCGACGGTCTCAAGTACCGCCAGATCAAGGAGCGGCAGGAGCAGCTCCGTGAGCGGAAAGAGGCCTCGAAGACAGGTCCATGAGCGACTTAAGAAACAAGGCGGTGGGACCCTGCAGTCTCTGTGGGCGGACGGATTGGTGGTGGAATTCCGTGCCGCTCATCGGATTCTGCTGGGGTCAGTCGGGGCGGGAGCACGTGGAGGTCCGCGTGCTCCCGCCCATCCGTTTGCAGCCGTATCCGCCGACGACCAAGAAGCAGCGGATGGAGTATGAGACACACGTGAAGAAGCAGTACGCCATGGTCGCCCAGAATGTCGTCGTTACGCTTCCACCCGACAGGAAGGCCGCCAAGGCTGCTGTCCAGAAGGCGAAGGACAAACAGATGACATGGCCGTATCCGCCCCTGCCTGTCCAGCAGAGGAAGATCCGGCCCCGGAGGAGGGGAGTGCCATGATGCTCCAGAAAGGAGATATCGAATGCCGTACTTCATGGTTTACATTGCCGGCCTGCATGAGCAGGCGGTGCGCATCCGCGCGAAGAGCGAACGGGATGCGCTCCGGAAAATCCGGCTGATGATGCGTCGCAAGAAGCCGCGCCGTTTCTCGGTTGCGTCGAAGACCGGCTTCTCGCGGGTACTGATCGGGTAACCTTTCTTTGGAGAGGGAACTTCGAAGAAAGGAGCGAAACTACATGGCCCATTTGCATGTCGATCATGCGGATGTTCTCAAGTCGATCCGCGCGTTCTGTCGACCGCCGCGTTGCGTGAGCAACGAATGGCTGGACTGGATCATCGATCTGGCGGTCCGTGTCAGAGTCTGCGACGAATGCTCGCAGAAGGTGAAGGCGGTGGCCGTCATTGAGCTGCCTCCCCGGTTTCGCCATCTGCATCCATCGCAGGAGACCGAAAGCTGCCTTGACATCGATGGTCTTGAGCGGGCGAGTCGGAACCGCAAATCCAAGGAAGCAGTCCATCAGAGGTCGTGCCTGCGGTGCACGTTCCGGCTTTACGAGGCGGTCGCCGTGTCCATGAGGGCCGAGGATCGCAAGAAGGGAGCCTAGCATGCACGTCATCCGGCGTCGCATCGACGAGGTCCGCGATGCCATGAAGCCGCTTGGCCTTGGGGGAATGTTCGTGAACTCGAATCCCAAGGCCAAGCTTGTTTATTCCCGCGACGGGAAGCAGAAGGGCAGAGTCCTCGATGGCGAGAGGATTTGCAAGATGGACGGCTGCAGCGGCATTCGTCTGGCCGTCCGTTGGTTCCGCGATCTCCACATCTCGTGGCCCTGCGTCAATGGCATGACCGTCCGCCCGGATGGTCAGTGGCAGATCCTCTAGCGCGCACCACGGCACATCAGCAACCATACTCCCGCAGCCATTTCCAAACAAAGGAGTTCTACATGGCCGAGAATGAGATCCTGCAGGCCGTCAACAATCTGCCGCCCAAGCAGATCGGCCAGCTTCGGTTCCTCGTGGAGACGATGTACGATCTCCAGAAGGTCCGCATCGCCACCTCGAATCGCATCAAGAAGTACTGCGAGATCGCCGACACGACGGAAGCCGAGCTCAAGGAGTACCACAGCCACGCCGACGAATCTTATGCCGAGAACGAGAAATGGATGGAGAAGGAGTCCTTTGCGATCATCAAGGACCACCCCATCTATGACCGCTGGCTTTCGAAGGTCAAGGGCATCGGCCCCCGCCTGTCGGGCGGTCTTCTGGCGTGGATCGATCTCTATCGGGCGACGCACGTCAGCTCGGTCTGGAAGTACTGCGGGATGGCGGTCGTGACGACCCGTTACCACTGCGGTGCCTGCAAGGAAGAGTTCCCCGTCGCGGATGTGCCAGAATTCGAGAATGGATGCCCCAAGTGCAAGGGCCAGCTCTTTCGCATCGGGGAGGCGGACCGCCGCCGGCGGGGCGAGAAGCTCGGCTACAATCCGGGCGCGAAGGTTCTCGTCTGGAAGATCGGCAACCAGTTCGTGAAGCAGGGCGATTCCTACCGGAAGCTTTACGATCATTTCCGCAAGGAGGTCGAGCAGCGCCCCTGCCACAAGGTCCATCTCGATGAGAAGACCAAGAAGCCGATCCCGTGCTTCGATGCCCACAAGCACGCCAAGGCGCTCCGGCTGACCATCAAGATCTTCCTCTCGCACTACTACATCGTGGGCCGGAAGATCTTCGGGTTGCCGATCTCGGATCCCTTCCCGTTTGGCGTGCTCGGCCATGATCGGGCCAGCTACATCGAGCCGCTCATCGATCGCGAGTAGGTCACAACTTCCGACCGGGCGTGGCTATGCCGAGCCCGGTCACAATTTTATATCTCTCAAGGAGGCCCGGTTTGAATCAGGAGGCATTCGAGAGGAGGACCAAGGCGATTGGCGAACGCCTTGCGCGGCAGACGGTCAAGTTCTGGCATGACCAGATCGTCAAGGCGGCCCTCAACTATCCCGAGATCAAGAAGGAACGGGGCCTGTCGGCGCGCGAGAAACGCCATCGCCTCAAGGTCATCGCCATCACGATCGAAGGGTACATCTTGGCGCTCCTGCAGTCGTCTCTTGTCATCAACGGCATTGACGCTCTGGACGAGCCGAGGATGGTCGGCATCGCCAATGAGATGTACGTGACCGTCGCCAAGATGATCCAGACGCAGTATCCCAAGCTCAAGCTGACTGTGGCCATTTCCAACACGATGCGTGAAGGAGGAGCATGATGGCCAAATTCAAATCTGTGAAAGACTGCACGTGCCCGGAATGCCAGAAGGCACGCCTCGAAGAGCTGATGCCCGAAAAGAAGGAGGAGACGATGGGCCAGATGGCGGTCATGGGAAAGTCCGGCGATCTCACGGTCAAGTGGAACCCGCAGAATCCGTGGGAGACCGAGGACGCCAAGCAGGAATTCTACCGACTCAAGAAGGAGGGCTATCTCTCGTTCAAGCTCGACAAGGACGGAAAGAAGGGCGAGATGATCAACGATTTCGATCCTTTCGCGGAACGGCTGGTGATGTCCCCGCCTGTGCGTGGAGGCTAGTCATGACGGCGCTTACGGGATTCCCGGCGTTCGGAGGTCAGACCACGTCCGTCCGCTACGTTTACGACGCAAGTACAAGCTGGATGGCGGACACGATGTATGCCACGCACGAGTTTGTCTGCAATAGTGGGGACGCGTCCACTCTCTACGTGCATGACGAGAACTTCTGGGTCAACCATGGGACGGCCGGCGACTATGTCGTCGCCCCGATGCAGATCGAGAGCATTCAGTACCATGCCATCATCTCGACTCATGTCGCATCCAGCTTTTATCCATTCCAGTTTGGGTCGCCTACCCGCCGCTCGAGGATGGCACGTCGCCGGCTCAAGAAGCGCATGAAGCGCATCGCGAAAGCGAATGCCAAGGCACTGATCCTGCTCAAGAGCGTCATCGGCCAGAAGACGTACAAGAGCTTCCAGAAGCGGGGGTTCCTCGAAGTTCGTGGAATCTCCGGCATCCGCTACCGCCTGCGGCCCAGTCACAAAATCGACGTCATGGCGGGTCCACAGGGCAATAAGGTCGTGGAGCGGTTTTGCCTGATCCACGCGGATCTGAACATGCCTCCGGTGGACACGCTCATCGCGCAGCTGCTCCTCATCAAGTCTGGCAAGGAGGGTGAGACCAAGCTCAGGGAGATCGGCATCCGTCATGCCGCGTAGTGCTGGCCCAGAAACCACCAACCCAATTGGAGAGAACTCATGGTCGACATGGCAGGACTCACGTTCGATCGCGAGCGCATCGGCAGGATCATGACCGAGATCGAGCGCCGCAAGAAGACGTCGAAGGACTACGTCGGCGACACCCGCAAGATGAGGCTCAAGGTCGCCGACGACGAGCTCGTCTTCACGTTCGACGTGGAGGACAAGGACAAGCAGGTCTACGGATTCACGCGCACCGGCCGCGCGCAGCTGGCGGAGTCGATGCGCTTCCCGCTCGATTTCTGGAGCCGGGTCGAGACGAATCCCAAGAACCGCGAGGAGCTCGCCCATTTCGCGACGCACCTCCTGCACACCGACCCCCAGAAGCGGATGGTGCGGACGCTGGACGGGCGCGTGCGCGCGGTCCTGTCCAACAGCTACAAGACGCTCGACAACTTCGACCTCTTCATGGTCTCGGTCGAGGAGCTCGAGAAAGTGAAGGCGGAGATCTGGGAGGCCCGGCTCTCCGATGATGAGTTCCGGATCTACGCCGTTGCGCCGGGCATCACCGGCGAGGTCAAGGAAGACCGCCCGGGATACAAGTGGGAAGCCGGAGACCGGCACGTGGCCGCCATCTCGATCGGCAATTCCGAGACGGGCAAGGGCAAGCTCAAGGTGCGTCCGGCGACGCTTCGCTACGTGTGCTGGAACCTCAATGTCTGGGATGAGGGCCTGACCAAGATCCACCTCGGTCGCAAGATCGAGGAAGAGGGCTGGATGTCGGACGACACTAAGAAAGCGGACGACAATCTCACGTGGAGAAAGGTCCGCGACATCATCCGGACGGCCTTCGATCCCGCGAAGTTCGAGGAAGTGATCGCCAAGTTGAATGGTGCGAAAAAGGAGGAGGTCACCGATCCGGTCAAGGCCGTCGAGGCGGTTGTCGAGCTGGCGGAGCTGCCCAAGAGCGCCATCGACAGGATCCGCGAGAAGTTCATCAAGGACAAGGACTTCACGCGCTATGGTCTCGTGCAGGCGGTCACGTATCAGGTCCACGGGGAGAACCTGTCCGACGACGACAAGAACATGTACGAGGACGCCGGCGCGAAGGTCCTCGCGACCCCGATGGAGAAGATCCTCGCCGGGGCCTAACCAAGCTAGTTCCCTCTCTCAATTGCCCCGGGCCCGCCCCCAACGGGCCCGGGGCTTCCTCTAGGAGATCATCCATGAATCCCGACCTGTTCGAGGCCAAGATGCGTCTGGGCGAATACTTCCATTCCCTGCGTGCGATCGACGACGCGTACATCGTCATCCGGGTGGATGGCCGCAGCTTCAGCAAGCTGACGGAGACGATGGAGAAGCCCTTCGACGACCGCTTCCATCGCATGATGGTGGAGACGGCCAACGTCCTGCTTCAGAAGCTCTCGGGCCTCTATGCCTACACGGAAAGCGACGAGATCTCGGTGCTCCTGCGGCGGAACGCCGACCTGTTCGACAGGGAAGTCGAGAAGCTCGTGTCGATCTCGGCCGCGATCGCGACCTCGCAGATGACGCTTCAGATGCACTGCGCCCTCGAGTTCGACAGCCGCATCTGGCTGGGCATCGGGGATCAGCAGGTCGTGGATTACTTCCGCTGGCGTCAGGCGGATGCGGCACGCTGCGCGCTCAATGGCTGGGCCTACTGGATGCTCCGGAACGAGGGAAAATCTGCGGCGGCCGCGTCGAAGGAACTGCTCAACAAGGGGCCGCATTTCAAAAACGAGCTTCTCTTCAAGCGCGGAGTCAACTTCGCGCGTCTGCCGGCATGGCAGCGCAACGGGACCGGCATCCATTGGGCCAGCACCCTGAAGAAAGGATTCAATCCCAAGCTGAAGAAGGAGGTCACGGTCTCCCGGCGCATGACCTTGGTTTGTGAGGAGCTCCCGACCGGGAAGATCTACGACGAGTATCTACTGGAGCAGATCAAGAAGGATGGACTGCCGAACCCCTAGGAGCCAGCCATGGCCAAGAAAACCAAAGACGATGGCCCGCGCGAGTACACGAAACTCACCTCGACTCTCATCAAGCGACTGATCGAAGAGGAGCGATGCTTCTGCCCCGCCCACGTCAACAAGCTTCGTGAGCTGTCTGGCGCGGCGCTTGCGACCCGCGAGGCGTTGGAGAAGATGCAGTCTGAGGCGCAGAAGTTGCAGGAGACGATCGCCGCCAAGGAAGCCGAGATGAAGGCGGCCGTCGATAAGCTCACGCTCGAGACCCAGAACCTGAATGAAGATCTGCGGACCGTCAGAACCGCGCATGAGGAGGAAGTCGGCGAGCTTCAGGAGATCATCAACGGGCTGAACCAGAAGATTGCGACCATGCCGGAAACGGTCGCCAAGGACTACCGTCGCCAGATGGCGTGTTTCTGCCTCGATCATCTGGCGATCAAGGGCTTGCGCCACGCCGATCTCATACCGCCCGAGTTGCTCATTCTTTCGGTGCTCGTCGTGGATCATTACAAGAACTCGATGATCGCCCCGCAGTCCAAGATCCATCTCTTTGTCTCGGAGCCCTACGCTAGCTTGATCGATATGGCCAAGAAAATCGATTCCGAGAGCTATGCCCAGTTCTTGGGTCACTTCTACTCAAAGCCCAAGCATGGGCAGCCGCCAGAGGCACCATCGCCATGATCGAGAAGATCATCTCAGGCGGCCAGACCGGGGCGGATCAAGGCGGTCTTGATGCCGCCATCGATGCTGGCGTACCTCATGGAGGTTGGTGTCCAAGCGGCCGGCGCTCGGAAACGGGACCAATCCCAGATCGCTATCAGCTCACCGAGATGGACTCGGTCGACTATCCTCCTCGGACGCGCAGGAATGTGGCCGAGTCGGATGGCACGGTCGTGTTCACTTTCGGCGTACTGGAGCGCGGCAGCCTTCTCACCATGCGTCTTTGTGAAGAGCGTAAGAAGCCGTCTCTGTGGATCGACCTGACCAAGGACGCTGAAGCGGCTCCTGCCCGCATCAAGACATGGGTCGAGTCCCACCGCATCAAGACCATCAATGTCGCAGGCAACCGTGAGTCGAAGTCGCCCGGCATCCAGAAGATGGTCTGGGCTATCATGGTCTTGGTGCTCATGGTTGATTAGTTCATCCGGCGTGTGGCCGGATGCTCGTTCTTTGGGTATCTGAGTCAATCTCCTCTCTTTGCACCCTTAGAGGGAAGCCGACACCGGATGCCCCTCGTTTCTCCAGCGGCTGGCGGAGGTCCATCTCCGCCAGCCGTCAATTTAGATCTTGACGATCGAGCTTACTCTAGAGTAAGCTCAGATAGTCTGATGAAGCTCGTAACTCTTTCCTGTGCTCGGTGCAAGCATCGCTGGACCCCTCGAACGTGGCCAGTCCGCATCTGCGCGAAGTGCAAGAGTCCATTCTGGAGAAAAAAATCTTTCTTTTGCCGGACTTGCGGGCAACAGTGGGATATGAGATTTGAGCAGCCCGGCGTCCGACGTATGTGCCGGGGTTGTTATCACGATGGGCAAAACATCGCAATGGCCATTGTGGCTTCCGCGATCAAGGCAGGGCATCTGCCAAAGCTCAACGGGCGCATACGTTGTGCGGATTGCGGTACTAAGGCGACGATGTATGACCATCGCGACTACAATCGGCCTCTTGAAGTGACGCCCGTATGTCAGGCATGTAACATCGTTCGTGGCAGGGCAAAACCCATCCGCAAATCGACATTGACGAAAATGAAACAGCCTAATGGCACTGGATATCGGCTGTGGATTTCTAAGGAGAAATAGCATGGAACTCGTCATCTTCATCATCGCATGGGTGATGCTCATGATCGTGAGCAGGGTCGGCCGCATGCAGGCGCAGGTGAATGGGACGTCGCCCCTACGGCGGTCACCCCCTGCCGTGCGTAGCGACAAGCCGTACGACCGGCAGGCCTTCATGTCGGATGTCGCGGGGTACGCTTCCATCGACGAGATCGTGGAAAAGCGCCGCGAAGGATAGATTCCCGGCATGAACAAGGCAATCCCGAGGTCGGTCCTCGAGCGTAAGCTCGATGCCCAAGGGATTGTCTATGCCGGCGTCGACGAAGTCGGCGTGAGCGCCATTGCAGGAAAACTTCTTGCCGTTGCCGTCATCCTTCCAAAGGATGTCCAGATTGACGGCGTCCGGGACTCCAAGCTCATTTCACAGCACAAGACGCGCGTCCAAATCGCCGAGGAGATCAAGGCGAAGGCGATCGCCGTCGGCTATGGATGGATGGAGCCTGCGGAGGTCGACAAGTTCAATATCTTCTACGCCTCCATTCGGGCCATGGAACGGGCTGTCGCCGATCTCAAGGTCAACCCCGAGGCCGTGATCACCGACTTCCACACGCTTGTAGACATCGAGCCCGGAGTCGTGCAGTACAATATCGTCAAGGCCGATCGGAAAGTATTTGCGGTTGCGGCGGCAAGCATCGTGGCCAAGGCGACTCGGGATACGTACATGAAGGCATTGGCGCTGGAGTACCCCCAGTACGGCTGGGACACGGGGGTCGGCTACAGGACCAAGAAGCAATGGGAGGCCATCAGGCAATACGGCTTGACGCCACATCATCGCAAGAAATACGCGGTTCTGCGGCCGGAGGGAGGGGAGGATGGCGCGGAGAGGGAAGCTGGCGCAGTCGTGCCCACCGACGGCTCAGGCGAATGACGAGGTCGCCTATCGCGAAACGTGGGTGGAGCTTTGTCCCATGTCGGGATGCAGGTACGTCGCGTCCGTGAAATGCCCCTGCGGTCACATCTTCTGCAAAGCCTGCATCAAACGGCATCGCCATGAGGCTCATGGCCGGAAGTGATGCATGAAGAATCCACGGGAACATGTCTGCTGGGAGAACGACAAGTTCGAGATCTCCATCGTCGGTTACCCGCGATTGATCTACCGTTGTCCGGAGTGCCGGGCGATCTTGAAGGATGTGCCGGTCGATGACGCAGAAGGATGGCAGTTCGAGATCATCCTTGAGATGATTTGTCGCTGTCGCAGGATCCGGAGGGATGAAGGATATGATGCTGCCTGAGAAGAAACGACGCGAGGAAGAGATCGAAGAAGATCCCGAGGAAGTCGAAGAAGAGGATGACGAAGAGGATGACGAAGAGGACGATGAGGAGGACGATGAGGAGGAAGGCGAGGAGGAAGAGGAAATCGAAGAGGACGAAGAGGAGGATGACGAAGAAGATGACGAAGAGGAGGATGACGAAGAGGTCGAGGAAGTCGGGGCAGAGTAGTCGCTAGGTCGGTTCTGGAGAGAGGAAACCATGAAAAATCACATCGCAGTCATACTCTTGGTACCGCTCCCCCTGCTTGAAGCGGGAGGCTGCGGTACGGGAATGAGGAATGAAAACGCTGACAGGAGACATCTGGAAGCTCACCAAGACACACCTGATCGTCGTGCCTACGAACATCGGCTGGAATTCGTCTGGCTCGAACATCATGGGCAAGGGGCTGGCGAAGGATGCGGCGGAGCGGTACCCCGGGATTGCCGAATGGTACGGGGATCTCTGCAAGAAACTGGGGGCGGACATCACGGTCGTACAGTACTCCGGTACGTCGATCATTCTGTTCCCAGTCAAGCCGTTCAACAAGCAATCTCCTTGGCTTTCGTGGAAATCGAAGGCAAGCCTCGAGCTCATCGAAAAGAGCGCCAAGGAGCTGGCCGAATGGCCTGATCTCGACCCGATCGCCGTGCCGATCGTTGGCTGCGGTGCCGGAGGCCTAGACCCGTCAGAAGTGCGTCCGATTCTCGAGCGGATTCTCGTTGGGACGCATTTTGTACTCGTGACTTCCGATTGGGGGCATCTCCAGACACGGATCCGCGAGCTTGGCCGTGGCATTGCCAAGACCGGGAGGCGCAAGCCATGATCCCTGATGACTTCCGCATCGAAGTCGTGCCAGTTCATTTCGTGAGTGACGAGACGACCGACTACGAAATCCAGCTCCGATGGACGGCACCAAGGCATGTCGAGGTGCGCCGTACTTCGCGAGGAGCCATCGTCAAGCAGACGGTGGAGCATCCCATGCATAGCGAAGTGGTCTATCTGGCTGTCGCGAAGGACGAGAAGGAAGCGAAGGAGCTTGCCGCTCAGGCGCGGCAGGAGCTCAAAAACATCGTCTCGAAATGGTAGAAGTCAAGACTTGGGACGTCTAGTCCGCTTGGCACAACCAGCTGCTCCGGAAGGCTGGAGCCTAGGCCATGTCTGAAGGGACAATGGTAGGCCGGCGCACCGCTGGCTTGGTTTGTTGGTTAGTCCTGCAAGAGACTCCGCAGCTGCAGATCACGAGCTCGCGCGCAATGGATCCGAAGGTGGATTAACTTCACCCCGAGATCCGCGATTAATTATCGATTCGAGAAACGGTCTGTACTCGAACCGATCGAGCTTGCCGGTCAAGGACGCGGAGATGCTTACGCAGGCAACCAGCAAACTCGATCGATTCGAGTACAGCTGCGTTCCTCGAATCGAAAATTAATCACGGATCTCGAGGAGAAGTTAATCCACCTCGGATCCATAGCGCGCGAACTCGAGATCTTCAGCTCGCGTCGAGCAGGCGGCCCGGACTAATTCCAAGTCAGGACGAGTGATGTTGGACTATATCTGTGTCCATTGAGAAAGGAGGCCCTCTATTGAGTCCTGTCCGCTGTGTAGTAGGTACATCCTCACTTTCGTGAGAAAGGGAACGTGCTATGCACGTCGCGTTGACCGTTCCGCTGTGGGCTCTCGTGGCCGCCGGCGTCCCCGCGTGGGGCGCGATCTCGGTCCTCGTCGGGCGGTTCATCACCGTCCACACGAAGGGCCGTTGGCCGTCGTTCATCGTCGGTGGCCTGTCGTTCCTCTGGCCGATGACCCTCGCCATGGGCCTCGTGGCCTTCCCGGCGTGGATGGTTGTCTGGCTCGGGGCGAACTACGGCGAGGCCCTCAAGCGGTTCCTCGGCAAGGACATCTTCCCGGCCCGCGCGCCGGTGGTGTCCGCGTTTCCTCAGGTGATCCGTCCGGGCTCCATGGTCGAACTCGTCCGCGTTGCGGAGGAGCTTCCGGCTCTGGCGCTCGGGTCCAAGGGGATCGTCCAGACGGTCGATGAGAACTACGGCAAGGTCCATTGCCATTGGACCACGCCGGACGGCCGTCCTCAGAGTGGGTACGTCTTCCGCGATCGCATCCGCGTGATCGCCTAAGACCCACGGCAGTCATGACGTAGCGCTACGATGGGGAGCCGGGGCCTGTCGCCCCGGCTCCCAGTCCTTAACGGTCTCGATCCATTTTCCACTCAAGGAACAACCCACAATGGCTGCCAGCAAATTGGCGATGAATCAGTACATCTACAAGTGCAAGCATGGCGAATTCCGTGGCTACCAGTGGTTGGGCCACGCCCGCCATTTCCCGATCTGCGCGAGAAAGGGCGTCCGGACCAACGGTGCGGCGCAGGCCGATGTCTCGCAGAAGCCGGCCGCACCGGGCCCGATCTGTTCCAAGCACGGAGCGATTCCGTCGAAGATGTGGAATGACCATCTGCACACGTGCTCCATCGCCCGTGCCAAGTTCAAGAACGTCCCTCTCGACATGAAGCTCGCGGGGCGTGAGCCGGTCAAGGCGGAAGCCGAAGCGGTCGGCCCGTCGAACGGTCTCATCAGTAAGACCGACCCGATCTACCGGCAGATGCAGTCCAGACTCATGACGGTGAGCAAGGAGATCTCCAAGTACACGTCGATGGCCGATCTGGCGCGTACGAAGCTCACCAATCTCGAACCGATGCGCAACAAGCTCCAGAAGCTGATCGACGAAATGCTCAAGTAGGACACGATGATCTTCGAGAGGGGCCAGTCCCTCCCAACCGAGGGACTGGCCCGCCTCTTTTTAGGAGAGTCAGATGATCACTCTGGGGAACATGGTCAAATCGGTCGCGCGCCAGCAACCCGCTCTCGAGCGCATTTTCGACTTCAATGCGGACCGCACCTCCCTTTCCTGCCCGCATGCCGTGGAGGAGTTCCTCTCTTCCATCATGGAGCGGAGCTACCGGCCCGACCTGCCTGATGAGAAGCAGATCGACGAGATGATCCGCGAACTGGACCGCACGAAGACCGTCTTCGATCAGGCCATTCGATCGCTCTATCGCCTGAGGCTGAATTACAGCGCCGAGGACCGGGAGCGGCTCAAGCAGGAGAAGCACGATCACAAGTCGGCCAAGAAGAAGCGCTTGAAGGAGGCCAAGCGTGCCTAGGACTCGGATCAAGGCCCCGCCGATGATCGCAGAGGTTGTCTTGAGCATCGACATGAGCCGGCCAATCGTGGAGCTTCTCTACGATCTGGGGGACCTGAACGCCCTGATGATTCGGGCGAAAGAACGGAAGTGCCGTGTCGAGGAGCGCAGCGAGCTGGACTGGCGGCGTATCGTCATCAAGATCAACAACCGGGATGTCCTGATCGACACGCTCTACGACTGCATGCCTACGCTACAGCACGTCACCATCTATCGTCCCGGTCTGGAAGCATACATCAGGGACGAGTTCAAGAAGATCACCATCATCGACGGGAGTACCGGGAGAAAGCTCAAGTGAGCAAAAAACACAAGAAGAAGGACAAGAAGAAAGACAAGAAGGAGCGCGAGAAGGAACCGAAGCTCGTCAAAGTGGCCAGTAATCTCTGGCACGATGACGATGAGGACAAGGGCATTCTGGATGAATTCGAAAAGGAATCTTCCCAAGCTTCAGGATTGACTCCCGGCCAGTGCGTGATTGCCCGTCTCGATCTGGAGATGGATGGCCCCCTCGAGGAGACGCTTCGGCACATGGTCATGGCGGTCAATCTGAGTCGCTTGAGCGAACTCATGGGCCTCCCATTCCGGGATGATTGCGATTCCGGGGCGTTCATGAGGAGCATCTCCTGCGAGGTCCCCAATCGTGACGTTGGGCCATTCTTGACCAAGGCGCGTCGCCTGCAGATTCATCTTTGCCGGTGCGAGGTTGGGTCACAGAAGCAGGTCCGGAGGCTGCGAAGCCTTCCCGCCAGCGCACTTGCGGGGATCGAGATCGTCCTGCGAGCTGAATCGAATGACGAACGGACCAGCCATGTCTAACATCGTAGTGACCCGGGCCTGCATCTTCGAAGTCGGCGGATGCATGGGCTGCACGAAGCAGCACTCGGCCGTGAGTTCGATCAATGTCATCAAGACCGGCAGGATCGTGATCCGGCTATGCGACGACTGCCTTGAAGACGCTCATCGGCAATCCAAGCAGGCCCGATGGGACCGCATCCATCGCCCGCGTCGGGCGAGCAAGGAACCGCTGCGCGTTGCGAGCCAATGATGTCTAGAATGAGCGCGCCTCGCGCGGCCTTGCGCTGGTGGGGTTACTAACCTTTCCGTGCCTGTGCTGGGTGGAGGCGCAGACCTCCAACGCGCGAGGTGTTAACCTGAGGGAACCATGTCCATCCCCGATGATCACAAGAAGCTCGTCCAAGCCCTGCGGGACGCTTTCGCCGAGGGCCGCACCGTCCTGATGGAATGCCGCTATGTCACCACGCGCGACACCGTTACCGTGCTGTGCATGAAGTTCGAAAAGGAGGGGAAGACAGTCATCATCCCGGTGGCCAAGCTGTTCGACGGCGAGCCGACGGAGGAGATCGAGCCCATCATCCCGGGGGAAGACTCATGAACTGATGGCATCCGGCACGGTGTCATGATATAAGGTGAACTCGTGAGGACAGGAGAACCGCATGCAAAAGATCCGGGCTCTCATCGTTGGAGGTGACGAACGTCGGAACATCCCCAAGGTGGTGCGTGAGGCGATCGATTACGTCCACGTGCCCTCTACAAGGGAGACGTTCCCGACGAGCGTTGCCCCCGACGTCGAGGTCATCGTGGCGCTGACGCGATGGTTGGGCAGGCCTGCATGGCGAATTGCGCAGGACATAGCCCAAAAGCGAAAACTACCACTCATTCAATCCAAAACAGGAAACTACATCCTTGCCGGACTCATCAAACACTCCAACGACAAGAACAAGTTCAAGGAACGCATCGATCCGTACCTGACGGAGAAGGTCGAAGAAGCCGAGGAGACCGAGGTCGAGAAGCCCAAGACTGAAGTCCAGTCGCCGTCCCAGAAGGACTCTCCGGATGATTGGACGGTCGAAGATCTCTGGGCCAACTACGGCAAGCGCCTGATTGAGGTCGTGAAGTCGCTTATGCTGCCTGATGAGAAACTCGATCAGGTTGAACTTTTCCCCATCCTTGCCGAGGAGCTGTCGATCTCGGAGCAGGCACTGGCGAAGCTCATCGCCTCGGATGAGCTCAAGGTCAAGGGCGTCCTCGCCAACACCGTCGGCACGACATGGAAGCGTCTGGCGGCCGGCTCCGACTACAAGGTCGATGCCGAAGCCGCTCCAAAGCCTCCGGCCCGGAAGGAGTCGCAGGCGACGAAGATGACGCTTTTCATCGCCGGCTTGCATCCCGGGCCACACTCTTCCAAATGGGGGATTGCCGGGGAGCTTCAGAAGTACAAGGAATTCTTCACGCTGGATGGCAAGCCTCCCAGCCGCACGTATGCGATGGTGATGGTGAAGAACGCCATCGAGCTCAAGATCATCAAGGAGGTGGAAAACCAAGGCTGGGTGATTGAGCGTGACCCCTCAATTCAGCTGACACCTATCAATCCTCAACTTACAACTACACCGGAAGCTCCCAAGAAGGCCGAGCTGAAGCCTGCGGCAAAGGAAGCACCGAAGCCGGCTTCCGCGCCCGAACCCAAGCCTGAGCACAAGCCGTCCATTGTCGAGAAGCTGTCGACCGATTACGTGCCCCTTGCTGGGCTGGCTCCAGCATTGGTCCAGAAGTCCGTGACGCCGCTATCGAATGGAGCACAACAGCCCTCTACGGTCTCGTCGCCTGAGGAGAGCCTCAAGAAGGTCCTCGGCAAGATCGAGAGATGCGAACTCATGCCCGATCAGCTCAAGCTGCAGAAGAGTCTCATGCCGGGCCGTCTTTGGGATGCTGTTGCCCAACAGGAAATCTGCGACCGCCTCAAGAAGGCGGGCCTCCCCTCCAAGCCACTCCCGAAGGGGATCTTCACTTCAGAGGAATGGGACGGGCTCGCGTGGTCTGCGCTTGGCGACGTCCCCTATCGGAAGATCGCGATCCAGATGCGCGGGTCTCTGGAAGACGAGAGCTGCGTCTGCTTCGAGTGCGGGACGAACTTCGTGTTCACCAAGGGGGAGAAGCAGTGGCTGTTCGAGAAGTTCGGCGACTTCAGGACGCCAAAGTACTGTAAGCCATGCAAGAATGCGAAGCGCAATGGCACCGATCTCGATGCGCACATTCCGACCCGCTGGCAATAACGGAGGTGACGGATATGAAACGAGGCTAATCTTATGGCAGAGCGAAAGAAGCGGGCTGATGGGATGTTCTCCCAGAAGTTTACGCCCAAGATGATGGCGAGCCTGCGCCAGAAGGCGCTGGCGATCCGTGGCGACGACGAAGCGATGCCGTGGAAGGAAATCCAAGACCGTCTGGCCGATGACCCCGAATTCAAGCACATCTCGTCCAAGACCCTCCGCGATTACACCATTGTGGCGGGCAAGCCGAGCGACAAGGTGTTCAACATGTTCCTTGCCGGAAAGATCTCGTTCGGCATCCTCACCGAGCTTGGTTTTGGGGATCTCTCGACCGAGAACCGGGACATGCTGGCCGAGCTGATAGTCGAGCAAGGACTCACGCCCACGGTGGTAGCCAAGATCAAGGCCTACATGAAGGACGGCTGCCTCATGGCCGAGGCCGTCATGCGGGCCACAGGACAAATCGCCCCACGAGAACAGCAGAACGACGCCAAGCAGGTCGAGCAGCTCTTCAATGAGAAGATGGTCAATGACGCCATCAAGGCGGTGCATGACGCCATCTTCAAGATGCGGTTGGTCTTTGACACGCTCCCCTTCTCCGTGTTCGACAAGGGCAGGATGCATGCCAAGATCTACACCACCATCTGGAATGCGCGCTATGCCACGAAGGACCTTTACGAGAAGTTGGACGAGTACGGGCACCGGTACTGGAACGAGATTCTGCAGTACATGAACTTCACCAACAGGAAGTCCGATATCACGGCTTCCAGAAAGGAAACCCAGCATGGCGACGGGCACGGCAGAGTCGAGGAAGAGGGTTCGGGGGTCGCTGATCGTGGAGAAGCTGGACAAGCTGTTCCGGATCGGCGCGGTCCGGATGAGGGCGAAGGACGGTAGCAACCGCCAGCTCATCGTCGAGCACCGCGTCGGGCGCGACGCCGGCTGCTTCCGCTTCGAGGACCTGATGTCGAAGAGCACGCTTCAGGACGAGTACAAGAAGGAGTGCGTCCGCTTCTCCCGCAAGTTCCGCGACAAGGAGGACTACGAGGAGGTGACGGAAGCCCTCTACCGCGACAAGTGCACGGTGCTTCGCAACGGGATCCGTGGCTTCCGTACCGACATCGAGAAACTCTACACCGCTGCCAGCATCAAGCCGCTCATGACGTGGATCCCGACCACCGAGAAGAAGAGCGAGGACGTCTTCTACATTCAGGCGATGGTGGACGTCCAGACGCTCAAGCTCGCGGTCGGCGAGCCGGAAGACCTGATGTTCTACCTGTGGTCGACCGCCAAGAAGACGAAGTCGATGGCCGAGACGTACCACGAGTCCGTCGACATCGCCAAGGTGAATTCGAAGCTGCCGATGTCCAAGGACCTCGCGCACCAGCTCGACAAGATCGCCAACGGCGACGTCGACGATCGCCCGCCGCTCCTCGAGTTCAAGGGCTAACAGGTCCTGCTCACGGCTGGCCCCGGGTCTTCCCCGGGGCCAGCCTCGTCTGGGTGCGACATGAAACTTTGGTTGGACGATCTTCGGCCGATGCCGGCCGGATTCGATGTGCATGTCAAGACGGCTGGAGAAGCCATCAAGCTGCTTGAGGGCGGCAAGGTCACCGAGATATCCCTTGATCACGATCTCGGCGAGGATGGAGGTACCGGCTACTTCGTGACCAAGTGGATGGAATGGGCTGCTGCAATGGGCAGGCTTCCGCACCTCAAGTGGGCGATCCATAGCGCCAATCCGGTCGGCCGCCGGAACATGGAAATGGCGCTGGTGAATGTTGAGAAATTCTGGGCTTTGGCGAAAGAGAGGGAGAAAGCATGAGTAAGAAGGTCTTTTGTGCACTCTGCAGCTGCAAGGACCACAAGGACATGGGCAAGGGGATAGACGATCACTTCAAGTGCCCGCTTGTTGGGAAGATCTGCTCCGTATGCTGCCACTTCGAATTTGACGGCGGCATGGGTGCTCAGGATACGGCCCAAGAGGTCTACAAGATCTCCGGCCGGCGTCCGGTCGAGGCATTCGCGATCTGCCGGACCTGTCCCTACGGCGGAAAGGTTATGGACAAGGCAGTCGTGGCCTTGGGCAAGGAGATCCGCCGGAAGGTGTACAAGGAAAAATAGGGTCCCGGTTTTCGCAACCGGGACCCGCGCTCGTGAGAAAAGGAAGGAGAACCTTTTGCTCTCCATCCTTATACCTGAAGACCCATGATCCTGCAATGGAGTCAGCATGCCCAAAAGCGAAAACGACCGGATGATCAAGGTCAAGTTTGCCCACGGCGAATCTGGATGGGCTGAACTTCTGGCCCCCAATCTCGCGCGCATCAGAAACATTCCCTTCTCCGGCGACCTCAACATCGACGACGTCGTGGAGCTGAAGAAGGATCCAGAAGGATGGCACAAGGTCTCGAAGGTGGTCAGTTCCACTTTCCCCGTGCGTGAATCCGTCTGGTACGACGAGCCGTGGCAGTTCCACCAGTTCTGTGCGGTCTTCCGGCTGCTGGGCTGCAAGACGGAGGGCGGCATCGGCCCCGATCCGGAGAAGAAGATCCGGGGGTTCATGATGGTGGCCGTGCCGAATGAGAAGATCAAGCCGAAGGCATTGGCGGAGTCGCTCGGGATCTCCCAAATACCGCCCAAGCTGCCCAAGCGTTAGGAGGCTCCGGTGCCGAAGGCATTCCGCAAGTTCAGCTTCCCGGATGCAAAAATCTGGGGCTTCGTCTACGGTCCGGAACGGCCCAGCGGCATGTACCTGTGCCTCAAGCCGTGCTTCAAGTTCGAAGTCTTCTTCCACGGGTATGTCGTATCCTTGTCATGGCACCCGTCGTTTCGCCGGGTCAAGGACTTCGGACTGCTGTTCGAGAACGAGGCCGAGGCATGGCGCAGTGATCCGGCGAATGAAGAGGCTCTAAAGAATCTGCTCCACCTGATGTGGGAGGCCAATCGCGGGATGCCGCCGCCCAAAGCATAGTCCGTGGGAGGCCGGTGATTGTCGGGGGCGTTAGTAGCTCATGTACTCTGGCGCTGTTGTGGCGAAGTCGGCGCAGCAGAGGGCTTAGCCCAGCCACGGGCTGGAAGTTCCCGGCGTACCGTGAGCAGCCGGCTTCCCTTATTTTTGGAGTACTCGTGAACCGTCTTTATGACGCCATCAAGTGTCTGGTGACACAAGCGCCAGACCCATACCTCAAGCATGAAATGTTCTGCCCGCTCTGCCATGGGTCCGACATCACGGACATTGGCAGCGAGCGGACGATGGTGGGTGATCCGAAGGGCAAGGACGTCAATCATGTTTGGAGGCGAGCCTGCTGCAATCCATGCAACTTTAGATTTACGCAGGAGCGCCGCTACAACAACATCTGGTACACCCATGAACAGCGTGTCCTTGTAGGGTTCCCGTCCTGTTTCGAGAGCTACATCTACTCATGCTGTGGATGCGGCGGATCTGTCGTGCGAGAGATCCGGGATGCGAAAGGTGAACTCACCACCGGCATGTCGTATGCTAATGGGAAGCCGCTCTTCCGGGAGTTCTACCGCTGCACGGCCTGCGAGTTGCAGGTCGAGATCGTTCACGAGTCATGGAAGGACAGCCTGAGATGATGATTTCCTGCGTGATGGCCACGTACGCCGGCCGGCGGGATTTTCTCGCACAGGCGCTCAAGTACTGGGAGCGCCAGACCTATCCCGAGAAGGAGCTGGTCGTTGTCGACGATAGCGACGAGCCATGGCCAGAGAAGCCCGAAGGTGTCCGCCGGGTCGAATCCCCCAAGGGGATGTCGGTCGGGCTCAAGATGAATCTCGGGATCGGTGAGGCCAAGGGCAATTTCATCCAGAAGATGGATGACGACGACTACTATTCCCCCAAATTTCTGGGGGAAATGGTGAAGACGATCGCTGGCTCCGAGACGTCCATCGCGTCGGTCGGCTGCTGCCTCATCTATCTCAGCCATCTGGATGAGCTCAAGTTCTCCGGCTATGGCATGTTCTTTGGCAATGCCTTTCTTTTCTCGAAGGGGCTTTGGGAGAAGGCGAAGTTCCGGGATCTGTCCCTCCGTGAGGACTATTGGTTCCTGCGCGATCACAACGGCGCACCCCATATCCGGGCCGTCGAACCCGAGCTTGTCATCGTCATCCGCCATGGGCGTGGCCACCTCTGGACGACTTACTACGGCATCTCGACCGACGCCTTCTTCGAGACGCGCCACCGGTACAACAAGACTCTCGATCAGGTCATTCCGCCGGAGGATCTCGCGTTTTACAAGAAGCTGGCTGCCGAGAGGAGGATGCAGAAGTGAAAGCTTGCAAGTGCGTCTTCGACGACTGGTGCTGCTCGTGCGGGTTCGTGACGAGCAGGATGTCCGAGGAAGGGAACGACGGGCAGCTCCACAAGTACTGTAGCCGCTGTTCCCCCTCGGAAGTCGCGCGCCAGATCGCCGCCGAGAGCGGCCCTGACGCTGGTGACCTTTATGAGAAGGAGCCCAAATAGGAAAGACGGATCATGAGAATCGTTGCCATTTCGGACGTCCATGGGGAATGGAGCAAGATCGACTTCCCACCCGGCGATATCCTCGTCCTCGCCGGCGACCTCCTGCCCGATGACTTCAGCATGCATGCCGGCCGCAATGCCGATTACCAGCTCCCCAAGCTCGAGAGCCTCAATCACTTCGTGGGCCAGCTGCCCTACAAGCATGTCCTCATGATCGGCGGCAACCACGATTGGTGTCTGGACATACGCAAGGAGCAGTCGCGCGCCCTGATGACGCGCATCAAGTACTTGGAGGACTCGGGCATCACAATCGATGGAGTCCGCTTCTACGGAAGCCCATGGGTCCCCAATCTGGATGGCATGGCCTTTTTCATGCCGACAGCGGGCCGCAAGGACAAGTGGGCTGCCATTCCTGTCGAAACCGATGTCCTCATCACGCACGCGCCTCCGCACGGCATTCTCGACTGGCATCCCAAGTATGAGTATCTGGGATGCACGGCTCTGTCCCATCGGCTCACCGAGATCAAGCCGCAGGCGCACATCTTCGGGCACATCCATTGCGCCTACGGCAAGCGTGAGGTCGGCGGCATCCGGTATTTCAACTGCGCCATGATGGACGAGGGCTACGTGCCCACCAACCCGCCCCACGTCTTCGACGTCAACCCCAAGTAGCTCACCTCCAAGGAGATTCCATGTCCCTCTACAACATGCTCATGGGTCGCAATCGCTTCACTGCGCTTCTGATGACGATGCTCGACCTTGATGTGAGAAAGCTCCCGGCGCTCAAAGGCCAGCCGGAGGACTGGTCGCCGTCCGACCACAGCTTCCCGACCGACAAGGAGGCCGAGGACTGGTATGCCGAATGCGTCAGCTCCAAGTGCTGGCCGACCGGCCGCTTCCGGGACATCTATCTCTCGAACGACGGCAAGAAGATTGTCCTCTTCACCCGCAATGGTGGCGGCAACCGGAGCTCGTACAACTACGTCTTCGAGATCCTGAAGCGGCATCCAAACTACGTCACCGACTATGACGATGACTTCGACAGCACGTACGCCTCGATCGAATTCTCGGTTCCGCAGAAATTCATCGAGAACGGCTTCGTGGAGATGCTAATGGCTTATGGAGCCGGCCAGCCGGAGACGCCCATGCTCCGGTTCAAGAAGCTCATCGAGAGGATCGGATCCGGCAAGGCAGATGACGACCCCGATGTGAAACGGGCGCTCGATGTCACGGCGAAACTGATGGAGGATTTCCAGAAGATTCTCGATTCCCAGAAGCAGGCCTAACGATGTCTAGGTGCAGGAGGGAGAAGAACCAATGGGAGGATGAATGACGGAAGCCATACATGACCCGTTTATCGAGATCCTGAAGCGTTCCAAGCTCTTCGAACAGGTGCCGTACACGCATCCTCTCGTGAACATCTACACGAGATTGACTGAGAACGCCAAGGAGCTCGATCAAGCCGGACTGTCACTCGAACAGCGGGCCGCCGTTGGGCGGCTCATCGGCACGATTGCCCTCATCATGAGCGGCCGGGCAAGCGTCGCCAAAGGCTATCAGCAGGCCATCCGCAAGAGCTTCGCCCGCCGGCAGCGGAGCAAGCTCTCCGACAAGTGCTGTTTCTACTGCGGGGGCCCGGACGAGAGCGTGGACCATCTGACCCCCATCTCGCGGGGCGGCACGAATGATCCGCCGAATCTCGTGCCTTCGTGCATCGGCTGCAACACGATGAAGGCGGATATGACTGCCGACGAGTTCATCGGGCATGTTCGCAGGATCGCCGCTTATCTCAAGGACGAGGAAGGAGAACCTCATGGGTCGTGATCTTAAGCGCATTGCGCCAGACTTCGATTGGCCGCTCAAGAAGGTCTGGAAGGGCTACATCAATCCGCACTCCAAGCCCTGCCCCGAGAAGGGGAAGACCTGCTTCAACGGCGAAAATGCGGCCGCTGTCTATCTCAGCCATCTGGCATCAATGTTCGGCGTCGTTGGGAACAGCGCACGTCGCGGCGAGTCGCATCCTTATCTCGCGTACCTTCCCTATCGGGGCGAACATCCGGACTGGGCGGTCCAGCCGAAGGAAGTTCGCCAGAAGGCGGTTGACCTCGTCAGGAAGCTGCTTGACGACGGCCATGAGCCCAAGATTGACGGCGAACCGCCTTACGGATTCACTGGGTCGGATCACATTCTCTTCTTCAAGCTTCTCGAGATGGCCGGGATCAAAAACGAGGAGGGCGAGAACGGCAGGAAGCACGCCTACGAGTGGACGGAATGCTCGGTCTGCAAGGGCGAGGATGTCGATCCGGCCGTCAAGGAGCAGTACGACGCGTGGAAGGACTATGAGCCGCCTGCGGGCGAGGGCTATCAGCTCTGGGAGACGACGAGCGAAGGCAGCCCGATATCGCCCGTCTTCAAGACGCTCGACGAGCTCTGCGCATGGGCGGCGGAGAATGCCTCGACATTCGCGGATTGCAAAGCCACGAAGGAGGAATGGAAGAAGATGCTCGATGGCGGTGTCGTCTGTCATACCGAAGGGAACGTCACGTTCATCTAGGATAGAATCAGGAGTGACCATGATCTACGTCGCACGAGACGGCCTCATGACGCAGCCCCGCCGGGAATGGTCCCGCCGGGGCGCGCCTAGAAAGGCCGGTCTCAGTGGAGAAGTCCAAGAAGCGTGCCGATCGCCGTTGGCGGTCGAAGCACAAGTTCCTGAAGCGCCTCAAGAGCGACTGGAACGACCACGGCTGGCGGCGTGACCCGCGTCCATTTTATCGTGTCGTGCGTAGCCCTAACGATGACGGGACGACGTTGTGCCCGTGCTTTTATGATCCGAAGGCGCAGGCAAGATTCAAGGATACGCCCAAGCCGCGCAGCTACGTCGGCTGATGCGCCAACCCACGCCGGTGGGCCAAGGGCGCGGAGCGCCTGACAATGCAAGAACGTCGTGCCGTGACGGAGGACGAATAGCAGTACTGGGCCCCACGAGAGGGAGAATATGGGCAAACGGAAGCCCTGCAACTACTGCATCTACCAGAAGGCCCGGGAACGGGCCGAGCACGAAACAAAGTGTTGCACGGTCCTGAAGAACGGCCTGCGGGGTGGATATGACATTTTCATCCATCCTCCGTCGGTCGACATCGTCGGTTACCGGAAGAACGAGGCCGTGCTTGGCGAGCATCACTTGGTCTGGCTTGAGGGCGAGCTGGACCGGCGGTGCATGTGCGACGCTTAGCCGAAGGAGTTAGCGACCGGAGCCACGCCAGAGCGGTTCGCATCGCAAGTGACCGGCGCTGTCAAAGCGCCTTTCCCATTCAAGGAAGGAGATTCCATGTCTGTCAACACGCGTTCGGGTTCGAGACTGCGGCGTCTCGCCAAGGAATGGGCGAGGACCGCCAAGAAGCTCGAGAAGATCGAGACCAAGAAGCAGGCGCTCGGCGAGATCCTGCTCGAGACGATGAAGCAGCGCAAGCAGCTCGTCGTGGAGATCGGGAAGTCGGCCGTGCGCTTCGTTGCTGTCTGGTCGAAGCGCCCCACCAAGACCGACGTGATGAAGTTCTTTGGCGAGAAGCCCGGCGAGAAGTTCTGGAAGAAGCTGCCGGCGATCCCGAGCGAGTACCTGTCGCTTGTCCGTCTTGACGTATGAAGATCGAACAGGTGCAGGAGAAGCCACATCCCGTCTACTCCATCTCCGAACTGGCCAACTGGAAAGAGCTCATCGAGTACCTCTGGAATCTCTCGTCGACGGGACCAATTCCCGTCTCTGTGGAAGTCCACAAGGGCATCTACATCTTTCGGACGACCTCCGAGCTCCGGCAGTTTGTCTTCGGCATGCAACTTATGTGGAACCTGATTCATGACAAACATCATCCTCAAGGCGGCGATGCTCGGCCGCCGGGCCCATGAGGGCCAGCTTCGAAAGTACACCGGCCGTCCTTACATCGAGCACCCGGCCCGCGTCGCCGGACGGGCGGCCATCCTGCCGGGGGCGACCGAGATCATGGTCGCCGCCGCCTTTCTCCACGACGTTCTCGAAGACACGCCGATGACGGCCCAGCAGATGGCCGCCGAAATCGGCGACGAGGTCACCAAGATTGTGATCCAGCTGACCAACGTGTCCATTGGATCCACGCTTCCTCGCGCCGAGCGCAAGAGGATGGACCGGGAGTTTCTCTCCAAAGCCAGCCGTGAGGCCAAGGAGCTCAAGATGCTCGACCGGATCGACAATCTGCGGGAGATGCAGGGCACGCCGGAGAAGTTCGGCCGGCTCTACGTCAACGAATCCCGGCTTCTCTTGGAAGTGGTCGGAGACACCAATAACATCCTTGCGGATGAGTTGAAGCAGGCGATCCGCGATCTCGAAGTTGTGCTGGATGGGAGGGGCATCGAATGAACGAACCCACACGTTCACTGGCAAGAATCACTGAGTGCGACTTCATGATCGACGATCACGGGCTGCCGATGCTCCACTGCATGTTCGATTACGAGGATGGCGGCTGCCAAGGACTCGGGCAGATTGTGGACATTGCCTTCCTGATGCGCTTCATGGCGGTCTTCGGGCTCGAATACCTCCGGCAGGCCAAGGGCCTGTCCTGCTGGGTGACACATGTCCATGAGAGAATCATGAAGATCGAGCCGCTTCATAAGAGGGATGGGCGTCCCTTCGACATCGATGAATGGGCCCAGTGGTTCCACAAGAAACAGTACCTGAAGGGCATTAGCTACCGGGAGATGCGTGGCGAAGAGCCTCTGGCACTTCCATCCAAGGAGGAGACGATCTCATGAAGACTCTGGCGCGCATGCCGACGAAGCCGATCGAGAAGCACCTCAAGGACATGGTGCTCGTGATCCAAGGCCATCTCGATCTCGAAGGCACGGCCATCATCCAGATCACCCGGAGCGGTCCTGCCGATTGCTTCGCGCGCGACATCACGGCCCGCCAGCTCTTCGACAAGGATGGCTCTGACGCGGATGGCACGTATTCCAATGAGAAGGTGCGCACATGGCTCGACGGTCCTTCCGCCATGGAGCGCTTCGGCAAGAAGGCCACCAGAAGGACAGCCCGGAGACCAAGATGATCCTTGCCGAAGAGCGCGGTAGGATGCTGGTGGTCGAAAAGAAGGAGGACAAGTGACGGACTACTACAAGATCCTCGGCGTCGAACGGAGCGCCTCCGACGAGGATCTCAGGATCGCCTTCCGGAAGCTCGCGCTCAAGCATCACCCGGATCGCAATCCCGGCAACGCCGAGGCGGAGAAGCTGTTCAGGGAGGCGTCCGAGGCTTACACGATCTTGTCCGATCCCGAAAAGCGCCGGCGGCATGATCGCGGGCAGGATGCTGAGATGTCCAAGCCGTATGAAGGCGCGGAGTTCGAGGAGCTCTTCCGGCGGATGTCGGGTGCTTTCGACCAGTGGAGTGATCTCGTGAAGCCTAAGAAGACAGCTCGAGCGAAGAGGAAATGAACATGCCCGGACAGAAGATTCAGGGGACTTGCCCCCATTGCGGGCGCACCGAAGACGGCGTCTGGTACGAGCCTTGTCCCGCCGACGACTGTCCTTCGAATGAGAAGGAACATCCGTTCGAGGTTACGCTCAACTGGAAGGTTTCTGTCGTCGCCAAGGACGAGGATGAGGCCATCTACAAGGCTTCCAAGGAGTTGCAGAAGACGGTCCGAGGCAGTGATTACGCCCCATTCGACTGCTGGTCGGTCATGGAGCGCAAGGCCTGAAGTCCTACGAACGATGGAGACAGCCATGAAACAAATGCTCAAGACGCCATGCAGTCAATGCGGTCATCCCGTCGCGATGGAAGTCGAAGTGCAGCCGATCAAAGAGCGCTGTCAGTGCGGCATCGATGAGAGCGTGCGGATTGCCCGGATCGTCGGCTTCTGCGTGACAACTCTTTTCCTTGTCTTTGCAGCCGGCTGCTGGATGGACCACTACTACACCACTAAGCAGATCGAGGCCCTGCCGGGTAGCTACAAGGCGGAAAAAATTCCGAACGCGGAGCGATTCCCGCAGATGCTGGGTCCCGAGTACAGGGTGATCCCAAAGCCGGAAGAGCCCAAGAAGGAGGAGAAGAAATGACGGAGTCAATGACGATGGAAAGCTGTCCCGACTGCGACAGCAAGGACATGAAGCGCGAATATGAGCGCTACGAAGGCCGCTACGGCAGCGGCCCGAATGCCGTTCTATTCGTGGTCGAGAAGCTCCCCGTCTACAAGTGCGGGAGCTGCGGGTTCTCCTGCTACAACTACGAGGGTGAGGGTCTCATCCATGACGCCTGCTGCAAGGCCATTGGCGTCCTCACGCCCGATGAGATCCTGAAGGCGCTCGATCAGTCCGGCCTTACGCCATCCGCATTCGCCGCCAAGCACAACGTGACCGAGAAGATGCTCAATGACTGGATCGAACGCCGCCGCTGGCCTTCGATCAAGCGCGCGTCCTGATGCCCGGCATGCCTTGAAGCGTCCGTAGCCCATCCCTCCATCCGCGCGGAGCCATCCGCGCTTTCATAGAAAGGAACATGCATGTTCACGTTCGTGCTCATCGTCTGTTCGCTGGTCGCCCTTTCGCTCACGCTCGTGTATCCTTGGCTCATCAACCGTCAGATGAAGACGGCCAAGCGGCAGGCGGAGGCGCTGGAGATCGCTAAGGTCATCATGGATCCCGACCCCAAGGACAAGACGTGGATCGAAGAGGAGCTGGAGAAGCGCCGTCCCAAGGAAGACGAAGAAGCTGAGGAGGTCTAGATGAAGATGGCGGAATGCGCGATCTGCAAGGCCAAGATTCAGGTCGAGGAGACGCAGGTCCCCATGCCGCCGGCCAACTTGGGCTCGATCAACGTCGCGGCAAGCGTCCCGCCGACCGATGGGGCCGGCGGCATGGCCCAAGGCATCTGGTGCCTGATCTGCACCGCCTGCGCCAAAAGATGCGTGATGGCGATACGCGATCCAATGGTGGCCCAATTCCTGACCATGATGATGCCGTGGATCGCGCGGCTGTCAGTCGAACTCAAGATTGCCATCGACAAGACCCGGGCGAGGATCCATCCGGAGAACTAAGATGACGAACAAGCCCAGTCCTGTCGACCGGCTTGCCAAGGAGATCTGGGACCGGTTCCTGATGAAGCTGGCCATCGACATATGGGGGGAGAAGACGGTCATCGCCGAGAAGAAGCAGGTCTACAATCTGCTTGGTTCCGTCGAGAAGCACCAGAAGTTCTTCGATGCGGCCTTCCGGGAGATCATGGCCGATCGTGTCGAGATCATGGAACAGAGCAAGGCCATTACTCCTCCGCGTACTTAGGCGGGAGCGTGGCCGATTCAATCGGCTTGTCGAGCCGGATGCGACCCATGCGAGGATTCCGAAGCCGGCCCGGCGGCTTGGGGAACCGCTCTTGGAAGAGGATCTCCATGACGAAGGGCCCCTTCTTGAGCAGACGCCGGATCACTGTTTCCGTCTCGGCGGAGAAGTTGTCCATCTCCCCGACTTCGACAAGCTCCCCCTGCCAGAACTGGCCGAAGCGAACCATGAGCTTGTCCTTCTCGCTCTGGTAATGATCGAAGACGACGAAGTCGTCCGAGCGAACGGCCTTGATCTTGTACTGGACGCCCGTTGGCTGGGGCTCGCGTTCGCCGAGCTCCCGCCAGAAGTACGGGGCGTCGATGTTCTTGACGACAACGCCTTCGCCACCTTCGGCAAGCGCCTCGTTGTAGGCGCTGCGCCATTTGGAGAAGGCATAGATCGGCGACAACGCAAGATGGCGGGAGGGACGCACGAGGCCTTCGAGCCTCTTTCTGCGCTCTCTAAAGGGCTGCTTTGCAATGTCCCTCCCGCCCGCGCCGATCAGGTCGAATGCGACCAATTGGAAGATGCCCGGCAATGCCCGGAGCTTGGCAAAGGCCTCGAGCGGATTGGCTGTGCCCGCCACGCTCGTGACGAGCGACTCATTCATCTTGCCGTCCGGGCCCCAGTAGACCAGTTCTCCGACAAGATGTTCGTGCCTGAAACGGCCGACGGCCTCAAGCACCGGCGGCAGGTTCCGCGTCAGCTCCTTGCCGCGCCGGGAGTAGATCCGGCCGCCAGCAACCTGACAAAGCCATCCATCGAATTTCTTCTCAACGGCCCAGTCGATGCCGTCCGGCAGATCATCGACGGAGTCGATCTCGACAAGCCTCTGGAGCGCCACCGGTCCTTCGATGACGCTCCCGAGGCTTCCCAGCATCGGATATTCGTGGGCAGGCTCGTCTCCCGAGAGGACCGTCTCCGGCTCTTCGTCGTGCTCGGTCTTCTCGATCGGGTTGGCGACGACACGCATGCCGTACTCCGTCGGCACGAAGATGTGCCGGCGTTCTTCCTTGCCCTCGAACTTGATCATTCCCCAGTCTGCAAGGCGCTTGAGCCGGATGCGCACTTCGCCTTGGGGCATCGACAAGGCCTTCATGAGGTCCTGCGCGGTGACCGAGCGCTTGGTCACGACGAACCGAAGCACATCGCGCCACGTGACCTTTGCTTCTCCGCCGATGTATGAGAGGGGCATCGAATCTCATTCTATACGAGAGAATCTAACTTGACAAAAGGTGAATGGCGTTTTAGTCTCCTCCCTGCCAAGCGTTTGAGGAAGGAGCTTACATGAGGCAGCGCGCACACACTATCTCTACGTCTCGCTCGCGTGTCGCCCGCCATGTGGCCAGCAGTCCGCTGGCCGTGCCCGAGCCGATGATCAAGAACGGCAACGGGCATTCCAATGGGAATGGAAATGGCAACGGGCATGCGAAGGACGAGAAGGCGGGGGCGATCACGACGGCCACGGAAGGCGCGGCGCATCCGTCGTATCAGTTCGGTCCGATCGGGCTGGATGTCTACCAGCGGACGTATTCGAGGCTCAAAGCCGATGGCACCCATGAGACGTGGCCTGAGACCGTGCGCCGCGTCGTCGACGGGAACCTTGCGCTCGTCGATGAGAAGTACCATGAGCCGGGGGAGCGGGAGAAGCTCTATGGACTCCTGCTCCGGATGGACATGATCCCTGCGGGGCGGCATCTCTGGGCCACCGGTGTTCCCGGCCGGCAGTATCTCGCAAATTGTCACAGCGCCGGATTCTCCCGCAAGGACCTGACGCTCCATTTCATCTTCAGCTTCGACGAGCTCATGAAGGGCGGCGGGGTCGGCAGCAATTACTCCAACAAGTACATCGGGATGTATCCGCCGGTCTTCTCGAAGGTCGAGCTGCACATCGTCTGCAATCCCTCACATCCGAACATCGAGGAGTTCAAACGGCACCTCTCCAAGAAGTACGATCATCTCACCCGCGACCGGTACGTCGTGGACGACAGCCGTGAGGGCTGGTGCGGGTCGCTCGCCGAGGTGCTCAAGGGCGCATGGGACGGCCGTGACATGCCGCTCGTCATCGACATCACCCCGCTCCGGGAGCGCGGGGCGCTTCTCAAGAGCTTCGGCGGCGTCTCCAGCGGTCCTACGCCGCTCCTTGAGATGCTCATCCGGGTGAATGGCATCCTCAATTCCAAGGTCGGCCAGAAGCTCTCATCGACCGACATGATGCAGATCGATCATGAGATCGCCACCTGCGTCGTCAGCGGGAACATCCGCCGCTGCCTGCCGGAGGAGATGCCGGTGCACACCCGCGAGGGCCTGATCAAGATCAAGGACGTGACGGTAGGCGACGAAGTGATGACGAGCCATGGCGAGTATCGCCGGGTCTCGGCCGTCTTCCCGCAGGGTGTCCAGCAGACGGTCAGGATCGTGACTCAGATGGGCGAATTCGAATGCACGCCCAATCACAGGATGGCCGTTTTGTCGGACGTGGAGGGAAACTACTGCTGGGTCGAGGCATCGAACCTGAAACCGGGCGACCGGTTGGTCTTCGTGCCTAACGTGCTTGAAGGGACGAAAACGTCATTCCCGGAGTGGTCCTACCAGAAGCCCAAGAACAGCACGACCTGCAAGGATATCACCGTCCCCGAACTGGATGCAGATGCGGCGTGGCTCCTCGGATTCTTCTGTGGTGACGGGTATGTTTATCCGAATTTCGAGGAGAACGGCTTCAATGCCCACGTTTCCTTCGCTCTCGGTGAGAACGATCCGGTTGATCGCGTCCGCCGGGAGGTCGAACGCTGGGGCGTGAATGTCATCGACAACAGTTCGAAGGACGAGAAGTGCATCAAGCTCTGGGCCCAGTCCAAGCAGCTGGCGTGGTACTTCTCCAAGTTCAAGGAGGCCAAGAAGTCTATCGTCGTCCCCGACTTCATCGGGCGGGGACTGCCCGAAGTGCGGGCTGGATTCCTCGCCGGGCTCATGGACGCCGACGGAGCGGCCGGTAACCGGCCGGTCCTGCTCGTGGCGACCATCTACAAGTCCTTCGCCAAGGAGGTGCAGGCGCTTTATGCATCGCTCGGCATCCCGACGCGCCTGAAGCTCAATCGGGAAGCCGATGGGTCGTGGCAGGAAATGTGGCATGTGGTGCTCGTCGGACGCCGGTCCTTCCGTGACTTCACGGATCGGGTGGGGCCGTTCCTCGCTAAGCATCCGGCGGAGCGCGTCAAGGCGCATGCGGGATATGGATTCTCGAACGAGATGGTCAAGGCCGAGCTGCCGAACAAGTCGTGGAAGACGCACTGGGACGGCACCGGCCAGATGAATCACGACGTCTTCGAGGATGTGTATGGGGAGACCGATTTCATCCCGATCGAGGTGGTTGGATTGACCGATGGGAGGAACGTCGAGACCTATGACATCGAGGTGGAGGGCAAGAACGAGTTCGTCGCCGGGGGTCTGCTCGTGCACAACTCGGCCCGCATGTCCCTCAAGTACTGGGCCGATCCGGACATCTTCGATTTCATCAACTGCAAGAAGATCGATGGCGACGGCGACGAGAAGAAGCACTGGTCGACGAACGTCTCCGTGGAGGTCGATGACGCCTTTTTCCGGGCGCTCCGGAAGCGCGATCATCATGCTGAACGGGTGCTCAGGATCGTCTCCGAGCGCATGCACAAGGACGGGGAGCCGGGCTTCTGGAACTCGAGCCTTTCGGCCGTCGGCGAAGGCGAGTACCCGTTCACGACCAATCCTTGCGGCGAGATCGCCATGCCGCCGTGGGATGTCTGCAATCTCGGCCACATCAATCTCGAGCGTTTCGCCGGCCGCGATTCCGATGCTCGAGAGGCTTTCAGGCTCATGACCCGATTCCTTCTCCGGGCGACGTTCGGCGACATCGCCAGCCCCCAGCAGAAGGAAGTCATCTCGAAGAACCGGCGCATCGGCGTTGGTTTCTTCGGTTTTCATTCGTGGCTCATCTATCAGGGGGTGCGCTTCAGCGAGAGCCATCACAACAAGGAGATCCGCAACCGCCTCCGCAGCTTCTACGACATCTGCCGGAAGGAGGCGCGCGAGTACTCCTTCAAGCTCCGGATCCCGGAGCCCATCAAGGTGACCTGCGTCGCGCCGACGGGGACGATCTCGAACCTTCCGGGCACGATGTCGGGCTGCCAGCCGATTTTCGCGCGCCATTTCCTGCGCCGGATGAACCTCGCCGATAACGACAAGAATGTCGCCAAGTACCGGCGTGAGGGTTATCCGCTCGAGAAGTCGATCTACACGAAGGCCACGCTTGTGGTGTCCTTCCCGTGCAAGGACCCACTCGTGGCATCTTGTGAGAAGAGATCCGTCGATACGGCCCTCATCGAAGAGCAGTCCGAGATCTCCATCTCGGACCATCTCGCCGTGCAGGCCATGCTCCAGAACGAGTTCGCCGACAACTGCATCAGCTACACGATCAACTTCGATCCGAAGAAGGTGACCGTTCGGGAGCTCCGAGAGGCTCTGCGCGTCCATCTGCCCCACCTCAAGGGCACGACCGTGATGCCCGAACTGAGCGGGCGCAAGCAGCTGCCGTTCGAGAAGATCACGGAGGAGTATTTTGAGAAGGAGCGGGCACGCGGGCTCGGCAAGGTGTCCGATGCGGAAAAGGAATGTCGTGGAGGATCCTGCCCCATCAAGTAGGCGGGCCTGAAGTGACTGATATCCCAACGGTAGCCTGCGGCGTTTGCGGCGTTCGCCGCAGGCTACTGACTTGGAAGCACGTCCGCATGCATGGCCTAACTGTCGATGAGTATAAAGATCGGTTTGGACCGCTCTGCAGTGCGGAATACGTTGCTCGCGCAAAGGAAATTTGCGCACGTCCTGAGGTAAAACAGAAGCTGAAAAGTGGGGTAGCGCACTCGTGGACTGATCAAGGAGTGCGGGCTCGCCGGATTGCCGGATTGAGGGCTAGTGGGCTCAGATCCCCTGCCGACAGGCGGGCGAGGATTAGTGCTACGGTGACCCAATTGTGGCAGACTGACGATTACCGTCACAAAGTCTTGATGGCAAATCGTAGTCCAGAGGGCATCGCGCGGCGCAAGGCCGCGATGCGCGAGATTGGCTGTCGCCCCGAAGAGATCGAACGTCGTCGATTGAATATCCTCAACGAAGATCCTCAAGTGCGGGCACGCCGGCTGAGCGCGTCCAAGGAATCCCACAACACACCCGCATATAAAGCGCAGGCTCGACGGCGGATGCTCCAAATGCTTGCTTCCGGGGCATTCCCGACCATCAAGACGAAGGTGCATAGCCGCCTTGTGGAATTGGTCCGGGAAGTAATCAGCGAAACGGAAATATCGTCTACACTCGAGATTCAGACCGAATACCCGTGGCGATTCTATTCTTTGGACATCGTGTTGGTTGATCGACAGACCAATCGGGTGATCGAGCTGGATATTGAAGCCAATGGCTGCTTCTGGCATGGTTGCGAGAAGTGCTACCCGATGGCTCGGCAGAATGCAGTAGTCCGTGATCGCGTCGCCCGAGATAAGGGCAAGCTGGCCCAGCTGATGCGGGCTGGATGGTACCACGAATGGTTTTGGGAGCATGAAGTGTACGGCGATCCGGAAGTTGTGCGAGCTCGCTTGAGGGGTTATCTGAACCAACTGATTAAGTAGACAGTTCTACAGTTGGTGAGTAGGGCGAGGCCCGGAGGGATCCTCCGAGCCTTTTCTTTTTTTGGAGAGGTTCCATGGCCCGTCCCAAGAACGAATGGGTGTACATGCCGTTCGGCGACGACTTTTATCTCGTGCTCTTCGGCCCCTACGGCGGCGACCTTTACGAGATCGATCTGCGCAGGGTCCATGACTCGGCATCCGCGCTCGACTGGGTCATGCAGGTCATGAAGAAAAGATGGGGGACGCCGGAGATCATGTACGGCCTTCTGGAAGCTCTCGACTACCTCTTCGATCTGCAGGCCAGCGCCTGTTCGGGCGGCAAGAACAAGGAGTTTGATCCGATGCAGATCCTGACCAAGAAGGACATCGGATTCCGGATCTTCCCGCGTCCGAGAAAGGCTTCGTCAATCAACCCTCGGCCGCTCGGCGAAATCCTCATGACCGAAGTCATGGACGAGGGGGACTGGGCGATCGAATCCGAACGCCGAATGAAGGAAATGGGGATGAGCATTAGCTGAGGGAAACGTATGCCCTATCAGGAGCTGACCGAGAAAGTGAAGAACTCGGTCCATCACATGAAGCACGGGTCGAGTCTCGTGACCGAGTACGACCTGACGAAGCTGGAAGGCTATGCCAAGACGCTGTTCAGCCGGTTCGCCCCGCTCAAGATCGGAGACCGGGTGGGGCTTGCCCGGACGCCGGAGATCACCGAGAAGATCAATTGGGGCTGGCTCTCGGTCAAGCACTTGATGGTGAAGGGGACTACCGGAACGGTGCAGGATGTGGACTGCGTCGAGGGCCGCTTCTGCTTCTTCATCACTCTCGACAAGAACACGTGGATCGATCATGACGGAATCGAACGGCCGTCCGGCGATCAGGGGTTGTTCTGTTTCTGGGAAGGAGAGCTCGAGAGGGAGTTCCCATGAAGAGGAAGAGAGAAAAGGATCCGACGTATTGTGCGCCGGGCGGGTGTCCAAAGCCGTTGTCCAAGTTCCGGTTCTCCAAGGAGAATTCCTCCGGTTTCTTCTGGGAGATCCGCGTACCCGGGACGGACTGTGAGGAGACGTGGGAAAGTGGCAAGTATGAATGCCATACGCTCATAGAGGCCGTGCTACGGCTCCTGCCGGATTTCGAGTCCTATCGACTGACGCTCTCGAAGGCGGCGAAGCTTCTGCTGGAGCTTGGTCTGGTTCTTGGGACAGGCGTCGAGATTTCGGAGAGGGAGGACGGAGATGATAAAGAAGAAAAAGAAGCCTAAGAAGGTGATTGAAGTCGTCATCAACAACTGCTATGGCGGCTTCTCACTTTCCCGAAAGGCATTTCTGGCGCTCCGCAAACTGAAGCAGCCGGATGCCCTCAAGGAACCGGATTATGGGGAGAAGTACGAAGATGGCAGCGTCCGCCAGTCGATGGGCAATCTCGAAGGCACCGGCAGCTTCTGCAGTGGCATCAAGCGCAATGACCCGCTGTTTCTGCGTGTTGTGAGGAGGCTCGGCAAGAAGGCCAATGGAGGCTGCTCGAGCCTGAAGATCATTAAGATTCCGGCCGGCGTCAAGTGGCATGTCGAGGAATACGATGGCAATGAATGGGTTGCCGAAGACCACCGTCAATGGAGCTAAGCGGTCTGAGGACCTACGGAAGCAGCTTCGCGCCAAGTGCGAGGCGTTCGCCCTGATGCGGCACGGGCTCGCGCAAATGCGGCCGGCGGAATACGCCTATGACTCGACGGACGATTACATCTTGGCGAAAGGCGGCACCTTCTCTCAGGAGCCGCTTACAGCTGACGAAAAGAAGGCCCTGCGCAAGTTTGCCGCGCAGATGGAATTCCCGGGCAAGCTCTGCTTCATGAACGCCTTCCACCTTGCCGAGGCCGGCGAGCGCCTTGGCTTCCAATATGCCGAAGGGGTCGGGTTCTCGGTCGGGGTCGACATCCTGCCGATCCAGCACGCGTGGGCGGTATGGCATGACAAGGTGATCGACCCCACGTGGCGATCGCTTACAGACATCAGGACGGGTCTGGCGGCGACCATAGAGCGGATTGACCAGAATCTCGCCGGCGCAAGCTATCTGGGATTGACGATTCCGCTCGACTATCTCCGGAAGCTGCAGCGCAAGTCCCGGGAGTATGGGCCGGCCATCGACGACTACCTGAACGGCTGGCCCATGCTGCGGAAGGACTTCTCGTTCAAGAAGGAGAGAGCGTGATGTGGAAGATCATCGGTCAACGGAAGCTGCGCGGCTGGACATGGGGCCGCTACACGGGCAAGACCGAATGCCGCTGGTTCCGCCGTGAGGAATGGCAGGAGAAGTGGAAGCCTCTCACATTCCGCACGAAGAAAGCGGCCGAGAAGGAGATCGGGAAACTCTGTGACCGATCTGACGAACGGAAGCTTGTCAAGGCGGCCAAGTTCTAGGAATTCAAGATGCACTATCACGTGGAAGTTGTCCTGACGCCTAAGGATCTCAAGGAATGGGAGAACGTCAGTCGAGTCGTGGAGAAAGCCATGAATAGCGCCCGTCCCGCAATTGGCTGGGATTGGTATGTCATCGGTGGCCGCTGGAGCGGCGACCATACGCTCGCGATGATGAGCTCGGATGGGCTCAAGAAATTCTGGCAGGAATTCGAGAAGCTCGGCCTTGGCTGGACCAGCGCAGAGCATCCTGAGGAAGAGCGTCGCAAGGCGGCATGGGCTCTTTGGAAAGAGCACTTCCCGCAGTACCGGGGGACGCCGCCCGTCTACCGGAATTGCTATGCGGCAGACGGGCTCGGCGACGACGTCATTGATGTGATCGATTGCCCGCCCCGCTTGGGCTGCTACACCTTGGTCCTGCCCAAGGGGCCCAAGGGCACGCACGAGCGCCGGTCACGCGTCCGTATCCTCGAAGTCGAGAAGTACGTGCCCGGACAAGGATTCAAGCCCACCGAGTTCGACGGCAAGATCGCTCCCGTCCTCAAGAGGGAGGGCATCGAGGACGGAAAGATCGTCACTGTGGACATCCACAGCTAATCGAAAGGAGAGAGGACCATGCACATTCCAACCGTGACCGATGAGATGCTCCAGAAGGTGCTGAATGCAGCCGCATCGCCTGTCTTCGTGGAATACACGATGGCGGACGATTCGCTGAGCAAGATGATGCGCCGAGAGACTGATCTTGTCTCCGACAGGTACGACGACCGGGTGATCTTCGTTCGGATCTTCATGGACGAGAATCCGGGGGTCGCGCATGAGCGGCTGGTCGAGCTGGCCCCGACGATCGTGGTCTATCGGAGGAACAAGGAGATCAAGCGGCTGACGGGCCCCATCAACGGGGACGGTCTGGAGCAGTTTCTCGAGGCCATGATCACCGCTTTGTGAGGACCTAATGAAACAGAACAAGAAGTCGACCCCGGGCCTGCGGCGCATCGGAGTTCAGGAACGGCATGTCTTCCATGGGCCCGGCAGCTTCATCAGGCGCGAGCTGATCCACGTCTGCTACACCAACGGCCATCATGAGCTTTGCTCTGGAGACCGCTCCAGCGGCGTCGTCGGCTACGACGCGATCGCCCGTCTGGACGAATGGGCCGCCGTGACACCCTATTACGACAAGCTGTTGCCGGAGGTCTTCCAGCTCGAGCAGGCCATCCATGTTCGCAAGATGACGTCGTAAGAGACCAAGGAACGAGGTCTAAGGTGAGTACATGATCATCTGGTTTTCGCTGCTCATTCCCATCATCGTCGCCATCGTCGTGGCGTGGCGCTTCCAGAGGAGCGTGACGTGGTGGGAAATGCTCATCATGCTCGTCACGCCGGTCGTGGCGATCATCACCGCCAAGGCGCTCATCGAGACCTGCCAGACGGCCGACACGGAGTACTGGGGCGGCTACGTCACACGCACCGAGTACTACGAGGATTGGAACGAGCGGGTCTCCTGCCGGCACCCAATCTACGAGGACGAGACGTACACGGATTCCGACGGCAAGACGCACACACGCAGGGTCTTTAAGGGCTACGAGCACCTCTACGACGTGGACTACCATCCGCCCTACTGGCAGGTTCAGACGACCTGCGGGGCGATCGGGGTCGATAGCGGTACATTTGATCGGCTCTACCACAAGTTCGGCAACAAGAGCTTCGTTGAGCTGGGTCGCAGCTATCACACTGACGACGGCGATCTCTACGTCAGCGACTACAAGGGGGAGCCTGAGAAGATCGAAGCTGTCACGACAAGTCACACCTACGAGAACCGGATTCAGGCGTCCCGCTCGGTCTTCAACTTCCGGGCCGTCGACCCCAAGACGACGGCCGTCTTCGAGTATCCCGGAATCACGGGCTACTATGACCAGCGGTGCGTCCTTGGAAGCACAGGCCCGACGACGGGGGCCGGCGAGATGAAGCTCGCCTACTGGAACGCCAAGCTGGGCGGTCCCAAGCAGGTCCGCATGTATGTTCTCGTCTGGCAGAACCAGCCCATGCAGGTCGCCGCCGATCAGGAGGCCCATTGGAAGGGAGGCAACAAGAACGAGCTCGTCACCTGCATCGGCGTGAATGATGCGCATGAAGTCCAGTGGTGCTACGTCTTCTCGTGGACCGAAGTCGAGATCCTTAAGATCGAAGCGCGCCAGAAGATCATGGGGCAGAAGGAGCTCGATCTGGGCGCGTATGCAGACTGGCTGGGACCCGCCGTCGCCGAGAAGTGGGTCCGGAAGCCATTCAAGGACTTCTCATATCTCTCGGTCGATCCGCCCGGCTGGGCGGTGGCGCTTGTCTTCATCCTCACGATTGTCGTGAGCATCGGGTTGTCGGCATGGGCGATCATGAATGACGCCATCGACCCCGACGTCAGGGCCGATCAAGGATTCCCTACGAAGGAGGATATCAGTGAACAAGTTCGCAGTGCTTGGCGGAGTGTGCGTGGCGGTCTTGGTGCTGGCGATGGTCCCGCTCCTGATGTACGCCCACTACAGCAACGCGGAGGTGGGGCTCAGAAATCAGCTGATCGCCCAGCAGAAGGCGAACGAGACGTCCTTTGACACCTGCTGGAAGATCATCTCCCAGCAGGCCGAGGTGGCCGAGGGCCACAAGGACGCCTTCGCCAAGATCTACGGCGACATCATGGAGAAGCGCTATAGCGGCAAGGACCCGCTTCTGAGCTTCATCACGGAGTCGAACCCGAACTTCGACATGAAGCTCTACGAGAAGGTCTCCAATTCGATCGAGGCGCAGCGCACGGTCTTCAAGCGCGACCAGCAGAAGCTGATCGACATCAAGCGCGAGCACGACGACCTGCTCCAGAAGATCCCGGGCAGCGTCTTCGTCGGAAGCCGCAAGCCGGTCGAGATCACGATCGTGACGAGCTCGAAGACTGATGCGAGCTTCAAGACCGGCAAGGAGGACGACACGGGTATCTTCAAGAAGGACAAGAAATGAAGAAGCTGCGTCCGATCGAGTTTGCCGGATGGGCGGTGGTCGATAAAGCCAGCGGGGATCTCGCTCTCTTTGGCGGCTGGCTCCGAGTTGCGGCGGCTGATGGCGCTTGGATTAGACCCACTACAGACGTGGCGGGCACGAGGGTAGTCCCCGTCGTCGTGACGATCCAGCCTTCGAAACAAAAGCGGAAGAAGGTGCGCGCATGAAGGTGCTCATCTACGGCAACCGCAAGCAGGATGACATGATGTGGGATGCCTCGACGCCCGAGAAGGAGAAGGCCGCTTTGCGCCAGCTGTTCGAATGCTTGGACGAGAGCTGGCAGGTCTATGGCGAGATCAAGGACACGAAGGAGGTCAAGCGGCAGGAGAAGAAGGTCGAGGAGCTTCGGGAGGCCGTCGAAGAGGTGAAGAACGGGAAGATCCCGAAGGCCCTTGAGGCGGCGGGGCGCAACAACGCCGTTGCCTATGAACGTGCCAAGCGCGAGTTCGCCAGCCTCAAGGAGCAGAACGGGTATTATGAAGCCGCCAAAAATGGCGACGACAAGGCCCTCAAGATACTCCTCCAGATCCGCAAGGGCTACGAATACGAGGAGTGGGACTACGGCGACGTGATCGATCCTCTTGAGTCGAAAAAGCGCAGGTAAGCAAGCCGAAGTTCTATAGTGACCTAGGTGCACGAGCGAGCCGTGTTAACTGAGTGACCGTATGTGAACAGCGAGCCGTATGGAGGGAGTGACCATTCACCCCCAGCGACCAAAGAGATGCCCATGACTTCCAATGAAGTCCTGACCCTCCTGCTCGACCACTACCAATTCGCCCATTGCCTGCTCCTGCCGAATCTCCGGATCGGCACCGGCTTCGGCAAGGACGGGGAGGGATGGATCGACCTCTGGGTCATCCATCCGCATCCGTCGAAGATGTTCCGGAGGTCCTACGAGATCAAGGTGAGCCGCGAGGACTTCCAGCGTGAGCTCCGGAAGCCCAACAAGCGCCGGCCGGCGCTCCGGCTGTCGAACGAGTACTACTTTGCCGCTCCGCCGGGCATCATCAAGCGCGAGGACGTGCCGATCGAATGTGGACTGGTCGAGGTTGATCCGACTGCCAAGTCCCGATACACGACTATCGTGCCGGCTCCTTGGCGCGACACGGAGCCGCCGACATGGCGCTTCGTGGCCGCGCTGGCCCGCCGGGTCTTGGACTTGACTCCCAAGCCCGATGAGGCATGATGAAGCCGGGTAAGAGACGGTCGCTGGGCAAGCGGCCAGTCGGATGGCCGGGACAGGGTTCTGCTGTCCCGGCCTTTTCATTGGGAGAAACCATGAATGCCGACGAATTCTGGAAGCGTGTCGAGAAGACCGATACCTGCTGGAACTGGACCGGCCCCGTTGGGAAGAACGGATACGGTTCGCTTCGCTGGGGCGAAAGATCGACCTATCCGCGCCGTGCGTCATGGGAGATCGTCAAGGGTCCCATTCCCCCGCGCACGGTCGTGAGCGCCACCTGCGGCAACAAGCTTTGCGTGCGCCCCGAGCATCTGGAGCTGGCGCGCCCGATGGTGGCCAAGCATGTCGAGAAGCTGCTTGAGCGCGCCCGGGAGGTCATCAAGGCCAAGACTGATGCGCTTGCCTTGGCGATCGACAACATCGATGAGCACAGTCGCGAATACCATCACGTGACCCCGCCGAAAGTGCTCGAGCAGCTGAAGGAAGCGCTCAATCTCAAGCTTGAATAAATTTCTTGCTTGACTTCGAACCTTTCACCAGCTACGGTTGTTCTACTTACGGAGGTGCGCGTTCCGTGATCATGTCCAGATCATCCCGCCAAGTAGCGACAAGGTGCAGCCTACCCAGCGCCTCCAGTCCAGATATGTTCGCGCACCTGCCGTCGTACATCGTCCGCCCCTTGGCCCTCGAAGGTACGAAGCAGGTGAATCGAGAGGCCGGGTGGGCGCGCGAGCGCGGGGTGAAGATGTAGCGCCTGACCCGGAGAAGTAAAAAGAACCCCGCGCTCGCAAGAACGCGGGGTTTTTCGTTGGACCTTGGACTGCCCCGGCAGGGCACCCAAGTAGCAGCGGCCGGCGGTGAGACGCCAGCCGCCCTGACAATCGGGCTGGTCGAGAAAGAGCAACGGGCCGGACCCAGACCCGGGAACGGTTTGGGTCCGGCTCCCATTCTACGAACTAGCGGCCGTAGCACAAGAGCAGTGCGCCGGCTTCCCAAGCCTTGACGCGGGTGCAATTATCCGGGTAGAGTGTGGTGGCAAGCACGGAACTTTTCCACAGTTCAAGGGCGGGTTCAATTCCCGCTACCCGGTCCATGGATGCACTCGAAAAGATTCGTAGTCAATGGTCTAGAGCAGGTCGTGGCCCTTACGTCAATGAGGGCTACTTCTTCTACTTTGACAACAAAGGCAAGAAGTTCTACGAACATCGGCTGGTGATGGAGGACATGATTGGCAGGCACTTGCTGCCGGATGAGGTGGTTCACCATAAGAACCACAACAAAAGGGACAACCGTCCGGCAAATCTCAAGCTCCTCACGAATAGAGAGCATTCCATGCATCATCAGCATCAGCTTGGGCATGCCTCCATTGAAGTGAAGTGCGCAGTATGCGGTTCCGCAATCCATCGGAAGCTCTCCATCATCAGGCGTAGATACAATCAGTACTGTTCTAGAAAATGCACCGCTCTTGGGCAGCGGAAAGCGATCCGCCCGTCGAAAACGGAGCTTCTGCGAATGGTGGCTGAATCCAACGTCAATCATGTCGCCAAAGAATTCGGCGTATCCTTTAACGCCGTAAAGAAGTGGCTCAAGCGGGCGGAGTGTGAAAGTTAGCACGCGACTTTCCCAAGGTTGAAGAACCGGAGCGTTACCGGTCGCCCGCACCAATACTCGCCATAGGTCCTCAATAGGATCGAATCGCCCGATGAGGGACATAGGGTAACCATCCCCAAGGATTCGTTCGAGGGCCGGAGAAGACGGATAGGCGCAGACCATGCAGCTTCGCTGAAGGTCGGCCGACAACCCGTCATCCGCAGGCGATGCAGGGGCTGCATCCGGGAGGGTGCGGCCCATTCAGGTCGTAGGTGTTACTGGTAGCACGTCCGCCTCCAGAGCGGAAGGCGCGGGTTCGACCCCTGCACGACCTGCCATTTATAGCGGTGATGGCAAAGTAGACGAGCCGCCTCGTTGTCAACGAGGAGATAGAGCGGGTGCGAGTCCCGTCACCGCTGCCAATCTTCGGAGATGGAGTCGTGGTAGTCCGGTCGCCTGTTCCCGCGCAGTGCCGAATCGCGATAGGCATCGCAGTAGAAAGACCGGCGGCGAAAGCCGACACTTTGGGACCTCCATCTCCATTCTGCCTTGTGGTGTAACGGTAGCATTCCTGACTCTGAATCAGGCGATGGAGGTTCGAGTCCTCCCGGGGCAGCCAAAATTACGATGCGGGTTTGAGGCGAGTGCCTCGCCGAGGCTCATAACCTTGGAGTGACCGTGCGACTCGGTAGCCCGCTACCAATCTTGCGAGGGAGAGGCACGACGACCTCGCCGGTCTCATAAGCCGGAGCTAGTGGGTTTGACTCCCACCCTACGCTACCACGGACGGTTAGCTTACATGGTCGAGCGCCCGGCTGAAGACCGGGAGGAACAGGTTCAATTCCTGTACCGTCCACCAAATTCCTCCCTGCCCGCTGAATGCGGTCTCTGGATCGCAACTCCCGGGCAGGTGTTCAATAGGGCGCGTGGTGAAGCAGGATCACAGCAGAATGGCATTCTGCAGTTGCGAGTGCGACTCTCGCCGCGTCCACCAAACATTCGGGGCTGCAGGTCGCGGCTACTTCACTCATAATGAAAAGGTCCGGGTTCGAGTCCCGGCGGTGCCGCAAGGTGCCGTGGTGTAATGGCAGCACGTTAAATGGCCGTGACCGACAATTGCCCCATATGGGCCCGTAGCTCAACGGGAGAGCAGCCGGTTCGCAATCGGCAGATGAGGGTTCGATTCCCTTCGGGTCCACCACTTAGCGCAGCACGAGATGGAACGCGCCGATGCCATTCCAGAAGCCGTCGAGGTCGCAGTTGCCCTTCGACGGGAGGTCGCGGAACCAGACGTTCTTAGGCCTTACGATGTCGATGCCCTTCCACGTCCCCCGGCGGACGTAGTCCCAGTTCCAGTCGTCCACGATGACGACCACGTTCGTGGCCAAGACGGTGTGAAATTCCGTGAGCGCCCGCATCTGGCTGATCTCCGAATGGTCCCCGTCGTAGAAGTAGATGCCGACGGGCTTGGGGAAGAGCGGCTTCTTCGGGAGCTCGAAGCAGTCTCCTTCGTGGAACGTGAACTTGGGAAGACGGGCGGCATACCGGGCGGTATTCGCCTTGAACTTGTCCCTAGGATTCGCCTCCGTGAACTGGGCGAAATTGTCACAGGCGAGGGCGGTGGCCTTGGTGTTGCCAAGGAGCGCGGAGATAAGCGACGCTCCCTGCCAGCAGCCGATCTCGAGATACGACTCCGTCGCCGGCAGAGCGGCGACGCACCGGTTGAGAAGCGTCTGGATCCGGGCGGAGATCATCCCCTCGACGTCGGCGACAAGCTTCGGGGGCTGCGTCTTCGTCAGCTGGTCGATCAGCGCAGGAAGGACGTTATCCATGAAAGGCATTGTAAGATAACTTCATGGACGGTCTAGCAGAACTAAGGAGGAGATTCTCGTTCCCTCCCAAGCCGCCGCTGGTGCCAAAATCCAACCACGGTTGGTTTGGCGTCGCCAACCGTGAAGTCCTGACCGCGATCATCAAGCCGAAGTTCAAGGTCATCGTCGAGCTGGGCTCGTGGCTTGGGCTCTCCACCCGGTTCCTTGCCAAGACCGCGCCGAAGGCCGCCATCATCGCGATCGATCACTGGCTTGGATCGGCGGCATGCCACGAGGACAAGGAGTGGAGGAAGCACCTCCCGGCCCTGTATGAGACATTTCTGGCAAGCTGCTGGGCATATCGCAACCAGATCATCCCCCTGCGGATGAACACCATTTCGGGACTCCGCTTGGTCCGCAGTCTCAACATCATGCCGGATCTGGTCTACATCGACGCCGACCACGAGTACGCATCCGTCCGCGCCGACATCGAGATGACGTTGTCCCTCTTCCCCAAGGCGCGGATCGTCGGCGACGACCTCTGGGCCGATGGCGTACAGAAGGCCGTGTCCGAAGTGGCCGGAGAAAGAAAAATCGAGATCTGCAACTACGAATGCTGCTGGTGGATCAAGTAGATGATCATCCACGTTTACACCGTCTGCTGGAACGAGGAGAAGATGCTCCCCTTCTTCCTGCAATACTACGGCTCGTTCGCCGAGAAGATCGTCATCTACGACAACCAGAGCACCGACAAGTCCGCAAAGATCATCGATGGCCATCCGAAGACGAAGCGCATCGTCTTCGATACCGGCGGCAAGTACGTGGAGAGGCGGCTGACGGAGATCCGGAACACCGCATGGATGGAGTCCCGTGGCAAGGCCGATTGGGTGATGGTCGTGGATGTGGACGAGTTCCTGTACCACTATCCAAGCCTGCCACCTCTTCTGGAGTCATACAAAGCGTGGGGCATCACCTTCCCCAAGATCGACGGGTACGAGATGGTGTCTCCCATCTTCCCAAAGCGGGATGCCAGCATCTTTACCCATTGCAAGATGGGATTCCCCGACGCGTTTTACGCGAAGCGGGTGTGCTTCAATCCCGTCATCGACGTGACCTTCGGTCCCGGCAGCCACAAGTGCCAGACCAGTGGAAAAGTCAAAGAGAGCATGCAACCCGACATCAAGCTCCTTCATTACCATTACATGGGGCCGGAGTTTCTCGAGACCAAACGTGCCGGCCGGTGGAATCGCCAGAGCGACGATAATCGGCAGAATGGATGGGGCATCCATAACGATCCTGCGAATCCTTATCGCAAGGTCTTCATGGACGCGCTCAAGAAGTCGAGGCCGGTCATCCGGTGACGACCTATGAAGCCAACCATCAGCTTGGTCGTGCTGGCTGCCAACAGCAAGGAGTTGGGGGAATTCCAGTCCCAGCATGTGATTCCAGTCGTTGATGAGCTGATTCTCGTGTCCAACCCAAGCGGCATCTTCGGGGGACTGGGCAAGATTGGGAATTACTACATCGACCATGCGCGCGGCGACGTGCTTGGCATCGTCCACGCCGACACGGTCTTCGGTCCCGGCGCGATCGCGATCTTCGCGGCGGCGGCCATCCAAGGGTCGGTTGCCGGCATGCATGGCCGGACGATCAAGGGGGAGAACGCCTTCTCGCAGGGACGCCCCGCCGAAGTCTCGACGCTCGACTCGTGTTCGGTCTTCTTCCGCCGGCAAAGCGGACTGCGCTTCGATGACAAGACCTTCGACAGCTTCCATTGCTGCGTTGAGGACTTCTGCATCGAGGCTGGTGTCAAGAAGTGCAAGATCGTTGTGCCGCAGGCGGACGCCAAGCATCTGTCGCTCCGCTACGTCTCCAAGGAGACGGTGTGGAGATCCAAGTACAGCGAGTACCGGGCCAAGCTGAACGAGAAATGGAGGCATGTCAAGTTCGCAGCGTGCGAGATCGTCAATTAGGGCCTGTCGTTCAACAGAAGGATTCGTGACTTGCACGCATTAAAGGCTGCAACTCTATGATATGCTTGTCTTGTGGAGAAAAAGCGATGCGGCAAATGCGATCGCAAGAAATTCGTCAAAGAGTTTAGCCGAAAGGGCAAGGGCAGGAACTCCTGCTGTCGAGAGTGTCAGCAGAAATACTGGAAACGCTGGTATTCTAATCCTCGAAGCAGAGCGGAACACATCAGGCAATCTGTCATTCATAATCAGGAGAGAAGACAACGATTTCAGCGGATCGCAGATGAAGAGAAGCGACGACCCTGCGCTGACTGCGGAAAGTCGTATTCTTCATGGGTCATGCACTTTGATCATTTGCCTGAGAATGGGACGAAGTTGGGAAATGTCTCATTCTTTGCTCACGGGAACTCCACAGAGAAAGCGCTCCGCGCAGAGATGAAAAAGTGCGAGGTGGTTTGTGCTAATTGTCATGCAGAAAGAACACATCAACGGGCCGTGGGAGGCAATAGGGTCTCACCTGCTTTGCAAGCAGGCATAGGCGGGGGCGGTTCCCGCACGGTCCACCAATCTTAACGGTGCAAATCCCGTCGTCTCCTCATGCCGGAGTTGAGCAGGAGGTGGGCTCAGCGGCCTGTAAAGCCGTAGTCCTTTTGGACCTTGGAGGTTCGATTCCTCTCTCCGGCACCACTGGGGCATCGGGTAACAGTAGCCCACCGGGCCTTGAACCCGGTTGTGAAGGTGCGAATCCTTCTGCCCCAGCTAGAAAATCATGCGGCTGTAGCCCAATGGTAGGGCACCACCTTGCCATGGTGGATAGTGGGGGTTCAAGTCCCCTCAGCCGCTCCATGCGCCTCTAGTTCAATAGAAGAACAGGCGGCTGATAACCGCCAGACACTGGAGCATAACCAGTGAGGCGCACCAATCTTTTACACGGTAGGCGTGGTGTAGTGGTTCTGCACGCTTGGTTGTGGCCCAAGAGGTGCGGGTTCGATCCCCGTCGCTTACCCCAATCCTGAAAGGATTCTCATGAGTATCAAGGACACCGGCAAGACGTATCCGAAGATCGTCGACATCGGCCCGAAAGCCGAGCGCATCGATCCGAAGGAAGTCGCCAAGGCCCTCGGGGCGACCATCGTATGCAAGGTCCCCAAGGGCTTCCCCCCGATTCCGCCTCCGAAGAACATCAGGGCATAGTGTTCAATGGTTAGCACGCCAGTCTGGGGGACTGGTAGTCCGAGTTCGAATCTCGGTGCCCTGACCATCCCCGCTTAGTTCAGCGGTAGAACACGTGCGTGACATGCACGAGACGGTGGTTCAACTCCGCCAGCGGGGACCACTCGCCAGCATCGTCTAACGGCAAGACACCGCTTCGGTAAAGCGGAAACGCGGGTTCGACTCCCGCTGTTGGCTCCAGTCTTCTGGCTATGGAGCCGTAAGTTGTGCTATAACCCAGCATGCCCTACAAGGATCCGGCAAAGCACCGTGAGTACCAACGGCTCAGGGCCGCTTCCAATAGAGCGGCATGGCTCCAAGAAAATGGGTCATGTGTTCTATGTGGAAGCTGGAATGATCTTCAAGTCGATCATCGAGATCCAAAGACCAAGGTCAATCATCGAATCTGGTCTTGGTCGCGAAAGCGCAGAGAAGAGGAATTGCGAAAGTGTCAGGTTCTCTGTGCCGAGTGCCATAAGGAGAAAACAGCACAAGAAGCATGGCGTCCGATCACCCATGGGACTCGCGGTGGCTACGATCGTGGATGCCGGTGTGAAAGATGTCGGACGCATCAGGCTGTGCGGATGACTCGCTATCACGCGGAGCATCCGAGGTAATCCAGCCCTCGTAGGACAACAGCAGTCTGCTTGGCTTGTATCCAAGCGATGGGAGTGCGAATCTCCCCGAGGGCTCCAAATCTTCGGAGGCAATCATGGACAGCCCATTCATCAAGACCGAGCTCGTTGGACCGGGCCCATTCGACTTCTGGAGGACGAAGCTCTACGAACTTCGGGAAGGCTGCTACCGGCGGATGGATGAGAAGGGCGAATGCCCGGTCTGCCTGCAGTCCGGTCCGCATAAGGACTGCGGCTTCGACAGGATCGAGCAGGAGATCATCGACCATCCGAAGGAGCCGATGGACAAGCCGCCGAGCGACTTCTGGAAGAAGAAGCTCAATGAGCTCCTGAAGATTCTAGACGACGCCGGAGCTGACGACGCCATCTGCGTCATGTGTGGCGGCAGCTGGAGCTGCAAGGGTCCCGAGAAGTGTGTCGAGGCGCGGATCCGGGAAGAGATCAAGAACTACAAGCCTGCGTAGGTCAACAGCAGACTGGCTCTCTCATAAGGAGCAGACGGTGGTGCGACTCCACCCGCAGGCACCAATCTTGAGGATTCAATGGCATATGACAGGATCACGCCGGAGGCACGCCGGCGGATGAAGCGCGTCTTGAAGCTGCGACGAGCGGGGAAGACCCTCTACGAGATCGGTCAAGAGCTCAAGGTCACCCGCGAACGTGTCCGCCAGCTCGAGAATCTGGCGCTGCATCTCGAGGAACTCGGGAAGCTCTAGGAAGGTTTGGGCATTGGCAAGCCCCCTCGTCTCGAAAGCGAGAGCCGTCACTGGCTTGGGAGTTCGAATCTCCCACCTTCCGCCATCTTTGGAGAAGGCATGAAGACACGAGTCGTGCATGTGAAGAAAGAGAAGTACGACGTCTACATCGGCCGGTCGGGAGCAGTTGTAGAACCCGGCATGGTCACGCAGAAAGTTACCTACGGCTACTTCGGCAATCCGTTCCGGATCGGCCGGGATGGCACCCGGGAAGAGGTCATCCTGAAGTACAAGATCTGGTTCTATGAGAGACTCAAGACGGTCTCAGGATTCAAGCAGCGGATCGAGACGCTGCGAGGGAAGACACTTGGCTGCTTCTGCTCTCCCGAGAAGTGTCACGGAGATGTGATCGTCGAGTATCTGGAAGCTGAACCGTCGAGGTGACGGCGCTGCCTTGAAAGCAGATGGGCCCTTCGGGCTGGGTTTCGAATACTCCGGCTTCCGCCAAAACTTTGGAGGCGTTGGGCACTTCTGGAAGGGACGTCCCGGTTTGGCTGCGGGTACTCGTTTGGAAAACGAGAGGGCGTAAAAGCTCCGCCGGTTCGAATCCGGCCCCTTCCTCCATTGACAGCTGGCGGAAAAAGCTGTACATGAACCGCATGCCATATACTGACCAGACGAGGCAACGCTCTTATCAGGGACAATGGCTCCAGCGACGCAGAGAGGAATGGTTCCAGCGACATGGACCGTGTCGGCGGTGCGGCTCATGGAATGACCTTCAACTGGATCACATCGACCCGTTGAAGAAGGTCGATCATAAGGTCTGGTCATGGAGCAAAGCACGGCGCGAAGCGGAGCTGGCGAAGTGTCAAGTTCTTTGCAAAAAGTGCCACAAGAAGAAAACCGCCGAAGATCGCTGGAATGCCGCTCCGCATGGTACGCAAAACAAGTACACCTGCGGATGTCGGTGCGATACATGTCGTGAAGCTCACAACACCAGCACACGCGAATGGCGTTATGCCAAAGGATTACGGAGGAGACGCGGATAGTTAGGTGGCCGCACACGTTTGCTAAACGTGCCGCTCGCACAAACGGGCGTTGCCGGGGCAGCACCGGCCTCCTCCGCCATGGGCATGTGGCGAATCGGCAAACGCGGCCGCCTGCAAAGCGGCTATGAGCGGGGTCGGCACCCGCCATGCCCTCCAATATTCGCTCGCGTAGGACAATGGCAGTCTACCGCTTTCGTAAAGCGGTGATCCCGGTTCAAGTCCGGGCGTGAGCTCCATTCCAGAGAGGCGGCTGTCGGTTTGCCGCAACCGGCTGTTAACCGGAAGGTCGCAGGTTCGACTCCTGCCTCTGGAGCAAACATTCGCCCTCGTCGGCCAATTGGATGGCCACCTGCCTTCTAAGCAGGCCCATGCGGGTTCGAGCCCCGCCGAGGGTACCAAACATTGCGGGCTGCCGATCGAGGTTACTTCATTAGGAACTGGAGTGCTGGCCGAAAGGCTAAGCGCCAGTAGACGCAAGCCTGTGACGCGCAGGCATTTCCTTGGTCACTATTGCCCGCACCAAACATTCGGGGCTGCAGAACGAGGTTTCTTCGATTCATAATCGAGAGGGTGCTGGGTTCGAATCCCAGCCGGTGGCACCAAGCTCCATCTGCGTGATGGACCTCGGGCCACCGTAGCTCAAAGGCAGAGCGCTA
>Ga0247727_10000399_pt1 | contig 106188 bp, 121 predicted proteins | sample WisWelCaveWW1625_FD_202498 | JGI IMG/M metagenome (GOLD analysis project Ga0247727, IMG submission 202498) | Biofilm microbial communities from Wishing Well Cave, Virginia, United States - WW16-25 | ecosystem: Environmental > Aquatic > Deep subsurface > Groundwater > Cave microbial mat... | reverse complement strand
TTATATTTTGAAGTTATTATTTCCATACAGATCATCCTCCGTCAATAACTTGTTTGCAAAATACAATTTACTGACGAGGTGATCTATTTAATTCCTTCTATTTTTGATTAGGGTTTCATATTAGCCTCCACAAATATGTCATCTCTAAAGTACTCTGCAGAACATATGTCAAAAATCAACTCAACTTAATCTTGCCCATCTGCCAATCCTGAATCACAAGTCGTGCTGCTCGTTCAACATCAAACACCCCGCCTTTTCCAATGATATTTCTCTTGCGGGCAATTGCTTCAAGGAGCGAAAATTCATCAGGAGCAGCAGGAACATCATAGTATTTGAGAATAATCGCTTCATCAATGCCATTGCAGTGTTTGATAATTTCGCACGCAGAAAGATCAGCATTTTGAACATCAGAATGCATAATAGAGCCAATAAGAACATGCTTGACTTCATCTTTCTCTATAAAAGGAACAACGCCTGGGGTGTCCAGCATCATGATTCTTGCAGTAACGCGAATGCGTTGCAGTGAACGAGTGTGTCCTGATTGCGGGCTGGTTGGCGCGGCTTTTCGTCCTTTCAGGACATTGATGATAGAACTTTTTCCAGTGTTTGGATATCCTAACACGCCAACAGTAATTTCCTGTTTGTCTGTATTCTTCAGAATTGCTTCTCGTAATAATTTTGTTCCTTGATGTTCTCTTGTTGAGACAAACACAACAGGATATTCTTTGGTGAATTTTCTTTTCTCTTTTTCAGCAGTTCTTTGTCCAATCAAGTCTGCTTTGTTGAGAACCAGTATCAATTTTTTTCCAGCGCGTTTTACTTTCCCTTCGACTTCAGCGTTTCTTGTCATATCAGGAAGTCTGCAGTCTAGCACTTCAAGTAAAATATCACTTTTGTCAATCACATCGTTGACAATGCTCCAAAAATTGACCATAAGAAGGGAAAAGGTTGATCTTATATAAATGAGTTTAGCAAAATGTAAACCTAAAACTCAATCTTCACCACATCTCGATCAATCTTCGCAGTGCATCGATCAACGATTTTAATCAAGTCATAATCATGCGTTGCTCGTTTGATTTGTTTGAACATATCAAGAATTTGTCTGAACATTCTGATGTAATCGCCTTCAAGCATGTTCGAGAGTCGCATCATCTGCATAAAGTCGCCCCCCTCATACCAGTGTGTAATGATAGGATGCAGTCCTTTAAAGAAACCAACATTTATTTTCTTGAAAATCAAGGGATGTTTACTCAAAACACGAAGCGTATTTCCCACAGCTTTTTTATCATAATGTCTGCTAAACTCAACACCACGTCGTCCTTCAAACATAATCGTGGCAAGCGTCGCAATCATTCCTAAATCAGTGAGTTCATGCGCAATCGAGGACGTGCACAATTCTGCAATAAGAAGTTCATACGCATAAATCAATCGGGCAAACTGTCCTTTTTCACTTAATTTCCGATCCGGTAAAACATACCCCAACTTCTGCAGTGTTTTGACTTTGTTGTGGAAGGAAGCCATGACACGGATGTTTCCGAATTTTTTCTTTTTCAAATAATAATCAAAACTTTTTTTGAGAATAATTTCAATCTCTCGCTCATTGTGTTGGTCAAGAAGATTCAAGACAGTGTTATACGAAAGCGTAAATTGAGAAATGATAGGTTCAACATCTTTGTCACATAATTTCTCAATCTTGGAAAGATCATCATGGTTTCTGTTATACAACGCAATCGCGTATCCTTCGGGATCAATTCCTCGTCGTCCAGCTCTTCCAGCTAACTGGAAATATTCTTTTGTATGTAGGTAGCGAAAACTAATCCCATCATATTTCTCAAGCGTGTTAAAACATACTGCCTTTGCAGGCATGTTAATCCCAACAGCGAATGTTTCTGTTGCATAAAGCACTTTAATTAAGCCAAGCGCAAAGAGTTCTTCCACAAGTTCTTTTTGTTTTGGCAGCATTCCTGCATGGTGGATTGCAACGCCGCGCTGGACAAATCGTTTGAGTGTTTTGCTGGATTCAAGCTGCTTAATGTCTTCGTTGATGTATTTATTGTACATCGAGACAATGGTGGGAATATCTTTTCCTTCTGCAAAATTCATTGTGCGGATAAGTTCTTCCGCTTTTTCTTGTGTTGCTTTTCGAGAGAAAACGAAATAAATGCATGGTAAATATCCTGCTGTTTGCATATCTTTGACAAGATCCATGTGTGATGGAAGTTTGTAATCCTTTTTTTTCTTCCCTTGTTTATGACCGCCGTGCATTCCATGTTTTCGATTTCTCGAGTCATAATAATCAGGAATGTTTTCAATTTCTTTTGCGTGCTTTTCTACAGAAGCAATGTCAGTCATTCCAAGATAGGAATCAAAAAGAAGATGTTTCAGCGGAACAACGCGCTTATCATTGCTCACGACATGGACTTTATGTTCTTTGATGGTTTCAATCCAGTGTGCAAATTCATGCGCGTTTGGAATTGTTGCGCTGAGGCAAAGAAAACGAATGCTCTCTGGAGAGAAAATAAGTGATTCTTCCCAAATTGTGCCACGTTCAATATCGTTGATGTAGTGGATTTCATCAAAAACAACATAGCTGACGTGTTCAAGAGAAGGATCATTGCAGAGCAGCATGTTTCGGTAAATCTCTGTGGTCATGATTAAAATAGGTGCATGAGAATTAATGACAAAATCTCCAGTCATAATCCCCACTTTCTCTTCCCCATAATCACGTTTAAAATCTCTAAATTTTTGGTTGGATAATGCTTTAATTGGTGCAGTATAAATGACGCGTTTGCCAGAATGCATAAATTTGTCGATGATATAATCCGCGATCAATGTTTTTCCAGAACCAGTTTGTGCAGTAACGACAACAGATTCATTTTCTTCAATTGCGTGAATTGCGTCAACTTGAAATTTGTCAAGAGTAAATTGTTTGAAGGTAAGAACATCTCCTGTTGCTTTTTTGACAACCGTTGTCGAAGGCTTGTGTTTTGGTGCTTCATCAAGGTGACCAAGGAATTGGCTATTATAATCTTCTTCGGTGTTGGGGTTATTTGTGTTATTATCACTATTATTATTCTCATACATGTTTTTCTGATTTTCTTTATTGTTTTTATTCATTTATCATGTACATCCGAATAGTTATTTATATATGTTACGACGGTAATGGAAAAAACAGTAAACTATATATAGCGATCTCTCCTGAAGTGTTTAAGAAAAAGGTATTTTAATACCAAGGCGAGGTCGATTATAGATGAGTAAACCAACAGGAGAACAGATTGTTTTTGGAATATTGTCCTATTTGGGAATATTAGTGCTTATTCCATTGTTGATAAAGAAAGATGATGATTTTGTGCATTTTCATGCAAAGCAAGGATTAATTATGTTGATCGCGTGGATTGCAATTGCAATAATTAGTATGGTTCCATTTTTAGGCTGGATCATTGGACCTATTTTATATGTTGTCCTTGGAATTGTTGGATTAATTGCAATCATCAAAGTCTTGATGGGCGAAAAATGGGAAATTCCAGTTGTCAGCACATACGCGGATAAATTGAATATTTAATTTTTTATTAATTTTTTTAATTTACTAAGTTTTGTAAAAATATTCTATTCTAATAAATAAAAAGATATAGGGATTCTCTAGAACTGTAAGGCGAATAAAAAGAAGTGGCGACAAATATAATAATCGCAAATAAAAAAACACGCACCAGTAAAAGCCACTGTCAGGGGGACCCATTCCAATGCAAGCATTGGAATGGGGTCTTATTGTATTAATTGGTTTTTACAAAAGAGAATAACTTACAAAGAAATAAGAATAGAAAAGAATCAGAAAACAATGATAATAAACTCCCCTACACACTAATCTTCGGATAAACACCTGTGTTCATAAACACGCGTTCAACTTTGACCGCAAGTCCTTTATCCTTTTTTTGTATATCTTTAGAAATCATATGTACTTTCCCGAATGCAACAAGTTCATCCTTCAGCGTCATGATTGCAACAAAGTCATCCACTTGAATTTCACTTTCGATTTTGCTTATTCCTGGAACTTTGAGGGAAGCGCCATGACAAAGGCTGTCAACAGTCGTGTCAAAAACCCAAATCTTCGGAAGATGCGCGACTGCGCGTTCAAGAGGAAAAACATATTTTCGAAGCAGTGTATCATTATTTTCATGCTTCCAGTACCAAAACGCGTCTGCGAGATCATGCATTGTGCAGAGATTATCTTCACCGAAACAGCCTGCTTTTGTTCGTCGAAGTTCTTGCATGTGCCCATTGGAGCCAAGTGCGATGCCTATGTCCGCGCAAAGCTTTCGGATGTATGTTCCTGCCTGGCAACCAACACGGAACAACACATCTCGTCCATCGACTTCAAGAACATCAAGATAGTAAATCTTTCTATAACGCCATTCTCGTTTGACTGCGGATTTAAGTGGAGGAAGCTGTTTAATTTTTCCAATAAAAGAAGCGCACACTTTTCGAATTTGTTCTTCAGAATAATCATCGTGAAGATGCATGATACAAATATATTCTTTTCCTGCGGGCAATAATGCTTGGACAACTTTTGTCGCGTCGCTGAGTGCAACAGGCAACACACCAGTGACGTTAGGATCAAGGGTTCCAGAATGTCCGGCTTTGTCGAGATGCAGCATTTGTCGAACATACCCGCTGATTTGGTGCGACGTTGGTCCTGCGGGTTTGTCAATATTGACAATGCCAAGATGAAGATGTTCTTTTGTTGTCCGTTCTTCAGGTCGCTTGCCGAATTTTGGAGAGGTTTCCGCGTGTTTGCGAATAAATATCTCTCGTTTAATTTTTTCAAAGGGCAAAAGGCTTTCCATGAGAGAGAAAAATCACAAGGAGTTTATAATAATTTGCCAATAATCAACTATATAAATTCGTATTTTGTCCAAAGAGCATCAAATAGTGTGAGGGATGACAATGGGTAAAGTAGTGATTATTGGTGGTTCAGGAGTAAAAGACAGTCCTGCGTTTGAAAGATTGGAATGGAAAGTAATTGGGACAGGAATCTCTAATAGTGTTGGAGATGGAGTTGTTGAGTACCAAGAAGGAGAAGGAGTCATTTTTATTCCAAGACATGGAAGACATCCAAATAATTATGGTCCTTCTGTGACGCAATATGGAGCGAATCTTGTTGCAGCAAAAATGCTGGGTGCAAATGTAGTCATTGCAACAAGCGCAGTGGGAAGTTTACAGCCATATATTGGTGTAGGAAGTCTTGTTGTTCCTAAGAGTTATGTCGATGAAAGTGGAAGAAACGACAATCTTTTTGGGGTAGGAATTGTGATTCATGCAAACCCTCGACCTGCGTTTTCAAAAGAATTGAGAGAAATTCTTCTTGATGTAGGAAGAAGTGGAGACTATTTCAGTGCAGTCTGTCCAGGGACTGAAACCTATGTGACAATTCCAGGTGATCGTTTTGGAACAGGAGCAGAAGGAGAGAAAAGATCACAATATGCACACATCGTTGGCATGACTGCCTGTCCAGAAGCATCCATGGCAATGCAGTTGAACATGCATTATGCGATTGCTGCGTTTGTTGTTGACAATGACGCTGATGCGTCGCATGAACATGGAACACTTGAAGTAATGAAAAAATTGTCTGCTCCAGAACGTGTTCCTGCATATGTTGCAGCGATTATTGAGCGAGCAAAAGTGTTTGCACAAACAGCAGGGCGAATTCCAAATTTAAGTGGGAATATAATCCCTGGTGATACTTCGAGGATCAGAAATCCAAATCTAAAAGAAATAGCTGACGAACTTATACAAACCTATTGTAAATAATTTTGTATTCATTCACATCAACCATTTTTTGCTGTGAATGCTTTCTTTTTCTTTTCCTAAATAATTAAGAACATTTTCTTTATACTTCAGAACATTGGGATACTGCGCACAAAGCTGGAGATACTCATGCCGCAATGGATCAATATTTTTCTTCTCAGAACCTTTCAGGTAGCCGAACACAGACGGATTTCGAACAGCAGCTCTGCCAATCATCACTTCCTTGATCCCAAGCTGTTTAAAATGTGCAATATGTTCTCGTTCAGTAATATCGCCGTTAGGCACAATGTGTTTGCCAGTAGAAAGACACTCTTCAAACACGCTCCAATCAGCAGGTTCATGAGAACTTTGTCGTGCGTGTCGTGCATGGATAATAAACGCGTCAGCGTCAACACCGTTCAAGAGGTTCAAATACGCTTTATTTTTTTGTTCATACACATTCAATCCAAGTCGTATTTTCAGAGTCACAGGAAGAGAAAGTTTGCGAAAAATAGTGACCAGTTCCTGCAATCGTTGTATTCTTTTGACCAGCGCAGCACCGCCGCCTTGACGAATAACTTCAGGACTTGGGCAGCCGCAATTCAAATTTATTTGCTGTGGAGCATGCTGAAAAGAAAACGAGGAAAATTGCGAAACAAATTCTTGCGCGCTCGCAGGTTTTATTGCAAGCAGTTGAATTCCAGTCGGTGCTTCACTAAACAAATCGAGCATCTGCAGCGTTGATTTATTCCCTCTAACTAAACTATCAACACGAATCATTTCAGTGAAGGTCAAATCAGCACCGTGTCTATAACACAGTGTTCGAAATGCGCAGTCACTGACACCTTCAAGTGGTGCAAGCCAGAGTTTCATAAGGATGAAAAAGAAGTTCCTTGTATAAATGCTTTACTGAGAAGAAATAATTTATTTGTTATCAGATTGAATCATCTGTTCTCGGACAAACTTACAAATAGCATCTCTATTATACGAGGGCAAGAGAATTGATGGTTTTCCAGCTTTTTGTGCAATCGCGTATCCACGTTCTCCTGTTTGTGTACAGTCAAATCTATTCCCTGCAACACGAACTCCTTTGTATGCTCCTCTTGTGGTTTCAATACCAACATAAAGATCACAGCCGCCTCTTTTTCCAAGCCTTTTCGTGCCTTCTCCAAGAATAGGCCAGCGAAGTGAATCTCCACAAAGAGAAGTATCTTCGTCAATGAGTTCTACAAGAACATCAACAGTTCCCGGAAGTTCTCTTTTAATCTGGATTGCACCATAATGTGCATTAGGAACAGGATGCAAAGAATGTCCAACTACTAAAAGTCGTACGTTGTTTGCAGAGGCAGCTGCGCAACCAATATCTTGTGGCAGTTCAGTAGCAGTTGATCTTGGCTTATATCCTTCCATAAACACCCTAAAGTGGCACTTATTTATATATTTTACTATTAATTACCACTAAAAAGGAGTTACAAAAGTATATCCATCTAATCATGAACAATGCCCGCTACTTATTTAAACAAACCCTCCTTTCTTACAAACATGAACCCCTCCTTTTTACCAACAACAAGAGACGAAGGAAAGAAGTACTATAAAGACTTCAAACAATTCGACGTCATCTTCGTTACAGGCGATCCATATTATGATCATCCGTTGAGCGGCACAGCGATAATTGCCAGACTGCTCGATAAAAAAGGATACAAAGTTGCGATCATTGCCCAGCCACAAAGAGAAGAAGAATATCAAATATGCGGACGACCAAAATATTTTTTCTGCATCACGAGTGGTCTTCTCGATTCTATGCTTGCGAATTATACACCAATGTTAAAGAAAAGAGAAAACGTTCTTGTCCCAGAACGCGGATTAATGGTCTACACACAAAACCTAAAGAACCTTTTCAAAGGCTGCATCACGGTCATTGGTGGCGTCGAAGCAACTATCAGACGATTCACCCATTTTGATTACAAAGAGAACATATTACGACGAGGAATTTTGAACGACACAAAAGCAGATCTTCTTCTCTTCGGCACAGCAGAGCGCGCGATTCTCAGTATTTTAGAGCGAATGAAAGTTGTTGGAGTAACAGAACAAACAACATTTGAAAAAGTAAAACCACTTCTCGACCTAAAAACAATAGAAGGACTTGCATATCGAGTCAAGAAAGATGAAACTCTAAAAGACAGCAGAACATTGCCAAGTTATGAAGACTGCATTATTGATAAAGCAAAGTTCAACCTTCTTACGAGAGTCCACTACTTGCTTCCAGACGAAGCGTTTGTAGAACCATGTGGCGTAGGATTTATCCAACATAACAGACCAGAGCACACGATGATAGAAAAAGAAATGGACATCATCTACAGTCTTCCATTCACCAGACGTCTCCACCCTGGATCAAAAAATTTCACAGAACAAAATGGAATGGTCGAGAGACTGCAAACCTCTGTCGTCATTGGAAGAGGATGCTGGGGAAGCTGCTCATTCTGTGTTATTCCGCTTGTGCAAGGAAAAGAAGTGGCAAAACGAAGCAAAGAATCCATCGTTAATGAAATAGAATCCCTCTACAAACAAGGGCATAAAAAAATCAACGACCTCACCTTGCCAACATTAAATATGTACGGATCAAAATGCGCGCTCTACACGCATCCAGAACAAATTTTCTCACCCGTAATCAATGAATCAATTACTGTTTACAATAAAAAAGATTATTGTAATCAACAATGTGCAGGTTGTAAATATCGTGTCATTAGCGATGATCTATATCCGCTGTTAGAAGAAGTCGAAAAACTCAACAAGAAATACAGCGGAACAGAACTCGAGCTGCGAAGCGCGATTCGGCATGATATTATTCTCGATCAGAAAAAGCTCTTCAGAAAAATCATGCAGTTCACAGGCAGATTAAAAATAGCGCCAGAACATATTTCCAATACTGTTCTCAAGCAAATGAATAAAGCAACAAAACAAGCCTTCATAGATTTCCTAGAGGAATACAAAAAAGTGAACAAAGAGCAAGGAACAAATAAGAATCTTGTCCCATACATTGTCGCGGCGCATCCGGGTAGTACTGAAAAAGATATGGAAGAAATGAAAAAATTCTGTGAAGACAATAAAATTTATGTGAATCTCACGCAAATCTTTACACCAACACCAGGCACACTTTCTACTGCGATGTATTATTCTGGAGAAAATCCATTGACGCGAGAAAAAATTCATGTTCCACGAACATTCAGAGAAAAGAAAAATCAGAAAAATATCATTATGGGTATTCGATCACCAGATGAAATTGCTGATGAGAATGGGTAACTACCCTCTCCAACCACTCACAATCGGATAATTCCACGTTGGACCAAAAGAACAAGAACTCACACGAAGAGGCAATGCAGTTTGTTGTCGTTTAAATTCGCTTTTCATCATCATGAACGCAACGCGTCGCACCATTTCTCCATCAAAGCCAAGTTTGACAATTTCGTGGATATCCTTTTTGTGCATAATATACAGTTGCAATACTTTATCCAATACATCATGCGGTGGCATATCATCGCTGTCTTTTTGTCCTGCACGTAATTCCGCAGTCGCAGGTTTTTTGAGAACAGAATCAGGAATAACATTTGTTTTGCTCTTCTGTTTACTGAGCGCGTTCATGTACTGCGCAAGCGCATACACTTGGGTCTTCCACAAATCTCCTAAAGGCAATAATGCACCTGCTGTTTCACCGTACAACGTAAAATACCCCATAGCAAGATCAGTCTTGTTAGAGCACGCGAGAACAAGCGCGTTATTTTTGTTTGCAGTGCTCATCAAAAGCTCTGCGCGAACACGGGCTTGAATATTCTGCTCAGCAAGGGTTATATTTTTCTTTTCATATTTATATCCATTCGCGCGACACAAGAGGGTAACTGCACTATCAATGTTCAGTGCCTTAAAAGGCAGGCCAAGATTTGCGAAAACCCTTTTTGCGTCCGTGACACTTTCTTTTGACGTCATTTTAGAAGACAAAAATAATCCAATCACATTTTCTTTTCCGAGCGCATGGACAGCAAGAGCAGCAGTCACAGCAGAATCAAGACCACCACTTATGCCAATTACTGCTTTAGTGTATCCTGCTTTAGCAAAATAATCACGAACACCAAGCGTCAAAGCGTTGTATAATTCTCCTCCTTGATCTTTTGGAGGAATAAAAGAAGAGCCAGCTTTGTGCACATCAACAAGAAGCACGTCTGCTCCAAACTTTTTCGCTCTACTGACGACAAGTCCATTTTTATCAACAACAAAACTTCCTCCATCGAAAATGAAGGAATCCTGTGCGCCAACATGGTTGCAGTATGCGATAGGAACGCGATATTTTTTTGCAAGGCTAGAAATATACTGTTCAGTATTTTTTTCAAGCGTGTAAGAAGATGCTGCAAGCACGACAAAGAAATCAACACCTTTTGCTGCAAGAAGTTCAAAAGTCATTTCTTCTTCTGTGTGTTCTGCGATCACCACACCGACGCGTTGGTTGCCCAAAAGTACGACATCAGGATTTGCGCCTGCTGCAAAATACGAACTTCCCATGAGACAACCATCTAAATGCACTTTATTTTGTATGCTGAGAATTTTTTGATCTCTTACACAGGCAAATGCATTGAAAGTGTTATTGTTTTCTTTATTGACAAATCCAAAAATACAACTAATCCCTTTTGTTGCGTTGACAATCTCGATGAAGCGTTGCATGTTCACATCGACAAAATCAGGTCGCGTGAGAAGATCTTTTGGCGGAAAGCCGGTAATCGTAAGCTGCGGGAACACAATGAGTTGTGCGCCACTTTGTTTTGCGCTTTCAATTGCAGCGACAACTTTTCTGAAGTTTTCATAAATATCGCCGACAGTCGTGTTGATCTGCGCAAGCGCAATAGGAAACGCGCTTTTTTGTGGTGTTTTTTGTTCAGATTTAGAAGAAATCGCAGGTTTAGCTGTTTTAGGAAGAATCTTAGCAGCTTTTTTCACAATATTTTTTGCTTTTTTGGCTTGCTTTTGCTTGACTTTGATCTTACTCTTGACTTTTCCCTTTCCCATCACTATTTTCTGAGATGTTTAAGTATATAAACGTTATAGGAGTATTGGGGAGTAGTTGTTGTTGAAAATAGTTACTAAGAAGTGGTAAAAATAGCGAAAACTATATAAATAAGCTCGATTTTAAGGAGAAATATGAAACAAGTAATATCGGTCATTAGTCTTGCAGCGTTAGTTGGCTGTTCAGACTATACGTTACAGCGACAAGTCCAGGACAATGCTCCTCCTACAGATACAGGGTTTTCGGATACAGCAAGTGCTCCTCTAGAAACATACGATCCTTGTAATCCTTATGATGCAGGTTGGGATATTCCGCCTGTTGGAAATGAGCGATCGGATTGCATAGGAATTGAAGGGTACGCAGAACCGTATGCAGGAGCGTTGATGACACAAATTTCTTATGGTGATTGTGCTGATACTGGTTTGCAGCCATATTGGAATGTTTATGATCGTGATGGATCAAATTATACAACTAATGATACTCTTTTGGGAGGCGGTGAGTCTTGGCAGTGTGAAGGAAAGTTTTATGAGATTGGCTGGGCAGATTATTCAGGAGACGATCCCAATGCTCTTTCAGAGTTATCTTTAGAAGCAAAAGTATGGATGCTTAATGAAGAAGAACGTGATAGTCTCCGATTGCTCTCTGAACAAGAGGAAGAAGATGCGCTTTACAATATTCATGAACCATTAACATATGCTCTTGAATGTGATCAAAACGCAACCTCTCTTGATGAAGATTGTATTGCGTTTTTGTATTAGTCTCAACCAACAACTTCAATTCCTTTTCTCATTTTCAATGCTTCTTTGACAAGCATGTCATCAATTTCAATAAGTTTCTTGATTACTTTGTTTTCTTTATTCAGTTTGTATAATTTTGCTTTTCCAATAATCCGTGTTGGAACAATAATATTGTATTTTATTAAATTCTCTAATATCCTGTATAGTGTTGCACGACCAATCTGTGCGTTAAGCGCAATATCTGTCAATGAAAAATCAAGATCTCTCTCTGTAAGAAGATAGTCTAAAACTCGTATTGTTGGAGAGTCGCCCATATATGCAGTGAATAAAGATACGTTTTCCATTCCAATTGTTGGAACGCCAAAGTTTATATATCTTTCTATTTTGAGACAATATTGTATCAAAAATAAGTATACATTCTGTAAACGCTTTTTCTGCCGGTTTTATAAATAGATAATTTACTTTTTGGAGAATGGAATTTTCTGTACAAGCAATAAAAGTAAGAATAATTAGGCGATTAGTGAAATGGAGAAAATGGGGTGGTTCACATACAGAAAACATTTTTGGTGGATTGCCAAGACATCTTGTAGGGAGCAAGCTCACGAAAACAGCAATTAAAGAATTAGAAAATGATGAGTGGATTATTCCAGCAAAGAAAACTGGGGAAACTCATTATTCTCTCAACCCAGAAAAAACAGAGGAAATTTTACAATTCTACGAGACATATTCTGAAAATAATGAATAAAACTAAATCTTAAACACAGGTGCTCTGTTTTTATCAGTCACAGTAACTTGAACAACGACACTGCTTGACGCACCGCTACTGTCCGTCGCAGTCACAGTAACTGTATAGGTCCCAGAATCTTCATAATCTGTTTGCCAGATCCCATGAACATCAAATGGTTCGCTAAATGTCACTGTGTACGAATCTCCTTCTGAATCGCTTACAGTAGGACTGAGAACAATATTCTCCATCTCCTCTACACGAATATCATCAAGAGAAATGCTTGGTGCCTTATTTTTATGTCCTAACAGCACAGAAACAGTCGAAGAGACAGATTCTTTACCATCGTTCGCAGTTACTGTAACAGTGTGTGTTCCTTCATCAGCGTCAGTTGTCTGCCATGTTCCAGCAGAAGAAACAGGTGTTTCAAAGGAAAAAATAATAGCATCTCCATCAGCGTCAGTTGCAGTAGGAGCAATAGTAACAAGATCACCCGCGAGTGCAGTAATCGACGCAAGAGAAGCAAGGACTGGCACTCTATTTTCATCAGTGACTGTAATAGTGATCTGCTCTTCGACAGTCGTCACGCCATCATTAACAGTGACTTTTGCGACATAAACACCACTGTCATCGTAATCAGTTTGCCATTCTCCATTTTCGTTGAATGGTTTGCTGTAAAGAACGCTGACGTCATCGCCATTATAGTCAAAAATCTTTGGTTTCAAAACAACAAGCTCTCCTTCAGCAACAGTCATGTCTTCGAGTCCATCAAGTGTTGGTGCTCTGTTTGCAGAGAGAACAAGGATAACAACTTTTTTCTCCACTTCTGTTTTTCCATCAGATGCAGTGATAGTGACGAGGTATGTTCCTTCGTCTCCGATTGTTGTTTGCCAGTGCCCTTTTTCGTCAAGAGGTCTACTGTAGGAATAGGTGATAACATCACCGTCAGGATCAAGACCAATAGGATCAAATTCAACAAGATCTCCTTCGCGGTAGACACGTTTATCCAGCGCATTCTCTTCTTCAGGAGAGAGTTCTTCAGTAATTTCCTGCTCCGAGTCATCTGTTTCTTCGGCAACGTCGGTTTCTTCTGCTGATTCAGCATCTTCTGTTGCGTTGTTTATTTTGACATAAGAGCTTCCTAAGTCAGTGGATTCATCAAGAGGGACGAAAGTGGTTGGTGCAGAGTGGGAAAGATCTTCGATAACAGTCACTGTGCGTTCGCCGCAGCCAGAAAGCAAAAGAAGTGCAAGCAAACTCAATATCAAAATTTCTCTATTCAAAAATCGCTGTCTCATCACTGTCACACTCTTTTTTTGTATTTTCTGTAAACGCTATACTATACTTGTTTTCAAAAAATGAATACAAACTACAATAACCACATTCACACAACTATATAAAGTTTATCACGTCGGTAAATTTCATTACCTATGAAGGACGGATCATAAAATAAACTTTATAATCTTTAAGGGAACCATTATATATCTTAAGGGCTTCTCTATTTTTTTGATGGATCGATTCTATAATCATATTGAAAACTTTGTTGAAAAAGAAAAAAAGAAGCAGACAGGACTAGAGAGTATTCCTTCAGAGAAAGAAGGTGAAAAGAAGAGAGCGGATCCTACAATAATTCTACAGCCTATAACTCCGAACCATATTCTTCGTGTGCAGAACAGGGAAATAGATCTTCCTGAAGCACCAGAAGAAAAAATGGAAATCCCTATTATCCCTGACATGAAAAAAGCAGACGAAGATTATAATAGCATTGATTATCAGATCATTGCGTTTAATTTGTGGAAGTCGAAAGCAAAGGAGTTATTTTGAGTTTTCTCTTTGAAGTATTTAATTCATTATCTAGGTTAGAAAGTATATTATTAATAAATAATACCCCATTGCACTAAAGTGCAATGGGTCCCCCTGACAGTTGGCTTTTGCTCGTGCGTGTTTTTTTATTCTGTTATTAGTATTTTGCTCTGGTGCTCTTCATTCGCCTTAGAGTCCTTTTGAATCCCCATATATTTATTATTAAGATATCATAAGATTATAATGATAATTTGTGAAGAAAAACTAGAAAGTAGATAAAAAAGCATAGAATCATTTTATCAACATTTTTTTGATGAGTTCTTCATTATATTCTCTCCATAGTCCTTCTTGAAGTTTACCTAACTGCAATTCACCAATTGCAATACGAGATAATTCGACAACTTCATTCCCCACTGCTTCGATCATCTTGCGCACTTGCCTGTTTTTTCCTTCAACAATAGAGAGTGTGATAGTAATATCATCAATTTTCTGAACAACAGCAGGAAGTGTTTGATATTTCACATTCTCCACAGAAATGACCACTCCTTTTTGCAATGCTTCCAACTGTTTCTCTGTTATTTTCTGTTTGAGCAAAATGCGATAAGTTTTGCTTACTTTTCGTTCTGGTTCCGTGAGCGCAGCAGAAAAATCGCCATCATTTGTTATAATAAGAAGTCCGCTCGTTGCCACATCAAGTCGTCCCACAGGAAACAAAGAATTTTTTACTTCAAGAGGAAGATCAAGAATTTTTACAACATACGGATCGCTATCATTTTTTTGACAGGAAAATCCAGCAGGTTTGTTCAGGACAAAATATCTCTTTGTCTGGAAGGAGATTTCTTTTCCATCAACGCATACTTTTCGTTTTGTAGGAGCGAACTGGAATTGCAATGCTTTTGTCACAACACCATCAACAGTAATTCTTCCTGCATTTGCTGCAGTAGTAATTTGTTCTTTTGTGCTAAACAATCCAGATTGTTTAAGTGCCTGATAAAGGGTAATTTTCTTGCTCATGAGTGGAATGAAATTTTGATAATTTATTAAATGTGCTATATTTCGCGTTCTATAACATAATCACGAATTGCTCTTTCGTATTCTAGAGGTGTTGGATTCGCATTTGCAAGATTAGCCTTGAATGTTTCGTAATCACTGATTCTTCCAAGATGAGGTCCTCGGAAAGGGTCTGCTTTTACTCTTTCAAGTGCACTAAAATCTGGATTCCGAACATCACCCACAAGTTCTGTAAGAACCTCTCCTATATATTGAAAATCACGATTGGTATTATTTCCATCTGCCATTTTTCAAGAAAAGACTTCTCTATTTTTAAAATCTATTCATTGTTTTTAACTATGTCCTTCTGCGCACATGCCATATTTACAGATTTCTCCTTTGTGGACAATTCCTTTCTGACTACAAATTTGCAATGCACAAGAAAGCTGTTCCATAAACACATCCATTTCTTCAGAACGCACAATATACGGAGGCAGCAAACGGATTCCTTGTTTTCCACAACCCAAAACAATAACGCCTTGTTTTAATAATTGGAGGACAATATCATCTCGCATCTTTTTGGAAGGCAAATCAAATGCGTTCATTAAACCAAGACCGCGGATATTTTGAACATTTGAATTATGCTCCGCAAGTTCCACTAATCGTTTTCGAAAATACTTTCCGTGTTTCTCATTCTTTTCAAGAAGTTTCTCTTTCTTAATTGTTCGAATCGTTGCAATGCCCAGCGCCAAATCAAGCGCATGACCACCACCCCATGTAGAAGAGATTGCGCCAGGATCAGAAGGAAACATTTTTTTGTTTGCAAGCGTTGCGCCAACTTGCAATGCTTTCGCAGAACTAATGACATCAGGTTCAATGTCATAATGTTCAAACGCCCACCATCGTCCAGTTCTTCCCATCCCAGACTGTACTTCATCTGCAATAAAAGGAATATTATTTTGTTTTGCCAATTTTCGTGTTTCAGTCATCATTCTCTTTGAAGCAACACGATACCCTCCTTCTCCTTGCAGAGGTTCAACGATCACAAAGCCGACATCTTCAGGTGCAACATCTCGTTGAAGCAATTCTTCAAATTGCTGAGGAGCAGTTTCATCAAAAGGAAGTCGTCGCATGTTTATGCTGAAATAATTTTTTTTATGAACTACTTTTGAATTTGTGCAAGACAACGCGCCAACAGTTCTCCCGTGAAATGCGCCGCTAAAGCTAATTCCAATTTTCGCAGTTGGTTTTTTTCGCATGCAAATCTTGAGTGCGTTTTCCACAGCTTCTGCGCCACTGTTGATCAAAAATCCTGCGTCAATATTTTTTGGAGTAATCTGAATAAGTTCTTCTAGTAAATCAAGATGTTCTTTGACAGTAAAATCTTGTCCTGCGAATTTGAGTGGGCTTCTTCCAAGATATTCTTTGGAAACAGCAAGCAGTGCAGGATGATTATAACCCAATGGATTAGATGCAATTTGCGAACCGAAGTCGAGAAAAGTATTGCCATCAATGTCTGTGCAGTAGCAACCGCTTCCTTTAGAAGAATGAACAAAGGGATAGCTCACACTCCAGCCACCATTTACTCGCTGAAGTGCATTAAGTATTTTGGTAGAATTTGGTCCAGGAAGTGTTGTTTTGACAGAAGGTTTAAGCATCATATACTCTCTTTAAGAAAGTAGATATATAAACCTTTCTTCGGCAAAGCAGGAAGAACATTTTCAATGTTCTATTTTCCAACAGGAATCTGTATTTCTCTTCTGTATCTTGTATTTGGATGAATTCCAGAAACATAAATCGATCCAGGCGTATCTCCATGAAGAATTTCCTGTTCAATAATAGTCAAAATAGGAGGTACTTCCCCAGCATATTTGATTGTTCTCAGAAGTTCATCTTTGCCGACAAAGCGAAACCTGCTTAATTCTGCATTAAGATGAATGTCTTCTTCAGTTCCTAAGAATTCTATGCCAAAGTAAAACACTTCTTTTCCAACATATCCTTGATGAGGATATCGTTCAAGTGTTTTCTGAGAAAATTTTCTTTGGACATGGATTCCAGTATCAAGAACCCTTCCAATCAATAACGTGCCAAGTTCTTCGCGCGGTTCTCTTCGTGCAGTGTCTCTGAATGTTTTGTCTCTGTCTGTTTCAAACACTCCTTGTACTAAACCCCACTCATCTGCATCCCAGAGAGGTTTTTGTACCATTGCATAACGAAGGTCTTTCGGTCTTCCAGGTGTTCTTTGGTAGACAACACTTACCACAGTAGGTCTATATCGTTCCATATTTCTATAAAACTTAAGGGGCTATATATAAATCTTTTTCAAGTATTCCACCCAAATCTTCTTGCCTGGCACAGCAAAAACATATCATTCTATTTCAAGGCATTTGACAATAAGATCAGAAACTTTCATGGAAAATGTGATTGTTGAAGGATTTAAATTGTTAGTGGTTTTGTGCAGTATCTATTATTTTACATCTAAAGATACTTGTGTCGCAATCGAAGTTGTAGTGTAATCAATTTCTCGTATTTTAATTACTGCTCCATCCGAGCTAGTCCATTTCTTTTCTTTTACATCTTTTTTTTCCTCAGATAAAAATTTCTCTTCAACCTGCCAAGTTGGATAACAAGAATCAACATTTTCTCGAAGAGAGTCATAATCAAGATTCATGCTGCAATGCATAAAGTACCTACGGGGAAGAGATTCAACTATACTCATGGAGACAGTACAGGTTCTGGCATCAGGAACTGCGAGCGTAGAATAATAATCTCCTTCACTCTTATAGTCTCCTTTAAGATTACTAAAATTATTGGATTTTGCATCAACGTATTGTTGAAGTACCGAACAAAAATCACTTGAACTTGCTGCTTTTGTCGCTTTGGTGGAAGTATCTCCTTTTGCGCATGAGCGTATCACTGCAGCTCGTTCATATCCAGGCGGATGATACCAATCAACTTGTCCAGGGATGATATTTTCAAAGAAAGAAACAGTTTCTGTTATGGAAGCAGGGTTTGTCGATGCAAGCTCTTTTGCAGCGTAGCAATCTGCTTCTCTTTCATATGATTGTTGAACCCATGCTCGATTATAAGGATTAGTATCAAAAACAGATCGTTGAAGATGGTTGAGTGCATGGTGTGCTTCTTCATGTTTTTTGAAAAAAAGGAAAACATCTGGATCAAGTTGTGCTGCAATAGTGGGGTTGTAATAAACAACAGGACCTGCTGCATCATAAGAGGCAACAGCGACGTCTGTGAGATTCGTAACAGGGATATAGCGTAATGTTTGTGCATAAGCTATTGCTGCGCTAAGCAGTGTTATACTGACAATAGTTGTTTTTTTTAGTAATGAGTTTAGTCCCATTGTGGGGCTGGAAGATACATAACTATTTAAATAATTGGCGATTCTTAGAGTTCATACTGCCCCTGTAGTATAGCTTGGATAGTACGCACGGTTGCGGTCCGTGTGACCGGGGTTCAAATCCTCGCGGGGGCGTTTTATTTCAGTTCTAACGCCCCAACGGTTCTCTGTTGGGCACAAAATAGTGAATTACCTTTAAGTACATCGTTTCTGGAGCATAAACAATGAGCATTCACAATTATGAAAAACGATATGCCGCAGTATTGGACAACGTGCAGAGATCAGCATTGTCAGAGAAGAATAAGCAGCTTATTTTTCGCTTTGCGAATGATTTGTTGTTAGAGGGACTTTCAAAGCCTCGAATTATGAGATATGTCGGTACTTTGAAAGTTCTGGGAGAAGTACTTGGTATGGATTTTGACAGTGCAACAAAAGACGACATAAAGAGACTTGTTGCGATTATTCAGCAGCGACCATATTCTCCATGGACAAGGCATTGTTATAAAATAATTATTCGTCGTTTTTACAAATGGATAGAAGGAACAGAAGGCTATCCTGAAAAAGTTGCGTGGATTACTTCTCGGATGAGTAGATGTGAAATGCCACTGCCTTCTGAAGGTGATCTGCTTATGGAAAACGATATACAACAGTTGCTTGCAAACGCAGAACATCCTCGAGATAAAGCATTTGTTTCTGTGCTTTGGGAAAGCGGCGCGCGAGTGAGTGAAATAGGAAATTTGCACTTGAAGCATGTCGCTTTTGATAATCAAGGAACGCTAATTACTGTCTTGGGAAAAACAGGAGCACGAAAAATACGTCTCATTGCAAGTACGCCCTATCTTGCCACATGGCTGAACACACATCCAATAAAACAAGAAATAGATGCGAGAGTATGGATAAACATAGGAACAAAAAATCATAACAAAGGAATGGCGTACTTCACTATTAGAACAATGCTAAAACGATTGTTTATGAAAGCAGGAATTAAGAAACACTTTAATCCACACTTGTTTCGCCATTCCAGAGCAACATTCATGGCAAAACATTTGACAGAATTTCAGATGAATCAGTATTTTGGCTGGATACAAGGATCAGGAATGCCTGCAACGTATGTCCACATGAGTGGTCGTGATGTGGATAACGCAATCTTGAAGATGAATGGCATGGAAACAGGCGAAGAAAAAAAAGAAAGCCAATTATTGCCAAGAAAGTGTCCTCGATGCGATACAATTAATGTTTATGACAGTAAACACTGCAACAAATGTGGGGGCATTTTGGATTTGCGGTATGCGATGGAGTTAGAAGAACAAAGAAAGGGACAGCAAGAGGTTCGCAGCAACGCTGATACATTGATGAACATGTTGATGAAAGACCCTGATGTGCAGAAGGTATTGATGGAGAAGATTGCGCAGTTAAAAGCCTAAAAACATTTATATGTGCATAATTGGTGAATAACAAAATGGAGAAAAAAGAGTTTGACTTTTTGCTCAGTAAAGGAGAAGACTACAAAACTGAGTTCAAGGAAAATCTAAGTGGAATTGACAAAGATATTGTTGCATTTGCAAATACAGATGGAGGAGTTATCTTAGTTGGTGTCACTGATACTGGCAAAGTCAAAGGATTTGCTCTCTCCAACAAGCACAAAGCAGAGATACAAGCTGTTGCAAGAAATTGTGATCCTGCAATTCGTATTGAACTCTCCGAACAGGACAATGTTACCAGCATCATTGTTCCAGAAAGTACAACAAAGCCCCACAAATGCTCTGCGGGTTTTTATCTGAGAAATGGTGCGACATCACAGAAATTGACTGTGGGTGAAATACGTGAGCTGTTTAACAGACAAGGACAACTCTTCTATGAAGAGATGATACGCAAAGAGTTTACTATTCAGGATTTCGACCATGCAAAATTTGATGAGTTTTTGAAAAAAGCAAATATTTCCAAGACGTTGCCTGAACAAGAGTTGTTGACAAATTTGGGACTCACTACTGAAAATGGCTACTTCAAGAATGCTGCAATTCTTCTTTTCGGAAAGAATATTGAAAGATTCATCCCTCAAGGCATGATTACCTGTGTCTTGTACAAGGGAAAAGATAAAGTGTTTATTATTGATAGAAAGGATTACAAGAATGATATTATTTCAAATTACAATGAAGCAATGGCTTTTTTGTACCGTCATTTGAAGCTTCGCTATGAAATCAAAGGATTTGGTCCAAGAAAAGAAATTCTTGAACTACCACAAGAAGCACTGAAAGAAGCAGTGATTAATGCGGTCTGCCATAGAGATTATAGTGAAAAAGGTGCTGTTATCCAGATTGACATTTTTGATGACCGTGTGGAAATATCGAATCCAGGCGGTCTCATTTTCAAAGAAGCTGATTTTGGAAAAAAGAGTGTTTCAAGAAATCCACTTCTTTTTGGGTTATTGCAAAGGATTGAGCTTGTCGAGCATGTTGGGTCAGGAATATCAAGAATCCGAAAAGCTGCAAAAGAAGCAGGCATTCCTGAGCCGAAATTTGAGTTTACTACGTTCTTTACTATCACTTTCTTAAAACCGACAGTTTGGGGAGAAGAAGAACCAGGGGTTATGAGGTTGGGTGAAAAGTTGGGTGAAAAGTTGGGTGAAAAGTTGGGTGAAAACCAAGCCCAGATAATACAATGTATACGAGAAGATAACAAGATTTCTATTGTTCAAATGGCAGAAAAAGTGGGAATTAGTACGACTGCTATTGAGAAGAATCTGAAAAAGCTCCAAGAAAAGGGTATAATTAAGAGAGTAGGTCCAGATAAAGGTGGACATTGGGAGATTATACATGGAAATTGATACCAAATGCACAGAAAACATCAAAAGAAGGATTTACACCCTAAGGGGTATGCAAGTAATGCTTGATGCAGATCTTGCAGAGCTGTATAATGTAGAGACAAAACAGATTAATAGGGCTGTAAAAAGGAATAGCGATCGATTTCCTGACGATTTTATGTTTCAAATCTCAATAAATGAGTTTGATACCTTGAGGTCACAAATTGTGACCTTAAACACAAAAGATTTGAGGTTCCAATCTGGCACCTCAAGATTGGAACACGGGGGAAGAAGATACTTGCCTTATGCGTTTACAGAGCAGGGTGTCGCCATGCTTTCAGGTGTCTTAAGAAGTGAAACTGCAATAAAAGTGAGCATTCAAACTATTGGATAAATTAGGGTTGAAATGAGACTTTCCTCTTCAACTCTTCTAATATCCTAATCCATTCAGGAACTTCATCCATTTTCTAACTCCTTTTCCACAGCTTTTCTGATGTAGGTGCTGACAGAGATAGCGCCTTTTGTTTTGCTTTGTATTCGTTCCCATAAATGGTCTGAACAAGAGAAACCCCGTGTTCTGTTTCTTGTGTAGGATGCTTTTTGGTACTCATTCATGTTTCTTTACCTCCTCCAATATTTCTATGAAAAGAGCGTGAGTTCGCTGTGTATGTGCGCTCATCATTTCTTTGAGTGGTGGTTCAACAAATAAACAGTATCGAATGTATTCATTTACTGTTTGAAACCGCTGTTCTTGTGTTTTTTGTCGGAGGTATTCTTTTTGTTGTTCAGTGAGTTGTAATTTCATTCTTTTGTCCTTTCTGTTTTCCATGAGACACCTCGCATTTTTTGTATTTTATAATGATTGTTTGAATAAGTACCTGTTTTTTACTGTCTTAATAATTCTTGTTTTAAACCAAGTGCCCAAGTTGACCCCACTTCAATAAATATTGTGATGGTCTTTCGTACGTACAAATTATGCCAGTTATTACTTTTGTTCGAAATATGTAATGGATATGTCAGTACAAATCATTTGATAGCTCGTATAAATATTCCCTTACTAATTTGTGGGTCACTTGTGGGTCTCTGAGTCATTTCTAACTCTATAAATATCTTGTTCGAAAAAGAGACCACATTTGTGTGCTCATCAACTGAAGACCGACCACTGGTCATAGACCGGATGGTATGCTCGCTTCGCTTGGGTCGGTCTTCCAGTTTCCTCGTGATTTTCCACTGGCTACGAAACCTATCAGCAAAACCACTGGTGAAAACACCAGTGGAAAATCCCGCTTTTATTATTTGAGTCATGGGGTTCTTGTCTACCTCCTTGTTTATTATTCTTGTTCGGAATTTGTCATACAACTGTTTGACAAATTATGTATATAATCCTTGTTCGAAATTTGTGGGTGTTTTGTGACACAAATCATTTTCTAGAAGTAAAGCATACCCTCTTCATAAACAAAATTGTTACAGTGAATGGGTTTGGGATATATTTGTTAGTTAATAGTATAAACAAGAGGAGATGTTATTGCAGTTTCAGTAGATTCATATGCCCAAATCTCACTTCCATCATTTGGATCTAAAGCGTATAATGAATAGTAATTACTAACATATAGTATGCCATTGTTGTATGTAGGATATTTATTTATTTTCGCACCTGTATCTAGAGACCAAAGTTCTGAACCATCATTTGCATCTAAAGCATAAACATATCCATTATAAGCACCAAGATAAAGAATATCATTTACTATGAAAGGTTGACCTCCATATACGTCTGTGTTCTCCCAAATAATTGACCCATCATCTGCATCTAAAGCATAAGCCCCTGAAGACCATGTACCTATATAAACAATTCCATTTGCTACAACAGGTTCAGATATAATCTCTCCACTCGGTAATTCTATAGACCATAATTCTGCACCATCATCCCCGCTTAGAGCATAAACATAATCTTCCGAACCCACATAAACAACACTATCTGCAATTGTTGTGTAGGGAATTTCTAAGATTTCAGCATCCCATTGCGGAGTACCATCTTCTTTATTTAATGCAAAAACAGTACCTACGTATCCATTACTATCATCATAAGTGCTAACATAAATTAGATCATCATCTATTTCTATTGAAGACTTTGTTGCTTCTGTGGCTGTTACCTCTCCAGCAACACTTTCTTTCCATAATTCTGTCCCGTCATTTGCATCCAAAGCATAAACGTAACTTATATCATCATCATCAAATGATGAGCTGAGATAAACAACATCATCACTTGTTATTACTGATGATAAAGCTTCTCCTTCATCAAGTTCAAAAGACCAGATTTGTGTACCATCAACTACGGATAATGCATAAACACTATCAATATAACCTGCATAGAGTACGCTATTAATTGCAGAAAGTGATTCCGGCCAATAATGAGGATCAAAAGTCCATAACTCTGTCCCATCATCTGCATCTAAAGCATAAATGATGCCATCCAAATATCCAATAAAAACAACACTCTCCTCTTCTTCAACACTATCATCCACACAATCAGCAATGTCATCTTCATCAACATCTATGGTGTCATCATCTCCATCACAAACATCGGACGCATCAACAACACCATCTTCATCAGAATCAGTAGTGGTTGCATCATACGTTTCTGTTGTACAAACACCACTTTCACAAGACTCAGAACTGCAATCACTATCATCTTCACAAGCATATCCTTCTTCGCAAGGATCACAATATAATCCACCACAATCAACATCTGTTTCTGTTCTATCTTGAAGATTGTCTGCACAGTAATCGCCTGTGTAGGTGACAGACCAGTTTGAGCAAGAACTTAAGAAGAATAGAAATACACTTGTAATAATAAAAAGAGACACATTTTTATTTATCATTCTTCCATTCCTGATAATTCTGACTATATAAAGATTTCGTGACCCCCCCCAATAGTGAAAAAGTATTTGTTATGGCAAGCAAAGTATTAAATACATTTTCCTCTTTTGTCTGCTCTATGGTAATTATGGATATTTTTAGACCTACTCCGTTAAAACTCTTCTTTCCGATACTCATTTTCATTCTTCTTATAATTTCATTTGTTGTCAATTCTCTCTACCTTCCTGCTGCTGGCACAAGTATGTGTACTTTTTTAACAAATACAAATGAGCTAATAACTTTTTCTAGTACATCTGAAAAAATAATTTATCAAGAAAATAGTGATCCAGAAGAAGTGCTCTCTACGTTGAAACAACAAAGTGACCTTCGGAATCAAATGATCTCTTCCTTGCCCTTACGGCAGAGTTCACTTCATGCGAATGCACTTGTTCTGGGTAATCTTTATCTCATTGCTTCAAAAATTTACAAATTAAACCCCCTTTTCCCAACACCATGTGAAGCAGTAAGTTTAGATCAATTTACAAATCCATCTTCTTGTGAATACTATATTTCTGAAGAAAACTATAACTGCATTTATGATTCAACACAAAGCCAAACCCCTTCTCCAACCCGCCCTTTTGATTTACAGCCTTATCAAAAAATATCATTCCTCTTCTTCTTAGTTCATAGTGTTATCTTAGTTGTAATTACCTATGTCCTCATTTCATTACTCTCCTCTGTTATGATGCAATTATTGGGGGCACCGCTCTTGGTACGAATTATTGTAAAATCAATATTACTTTTTATTCCAATGTTTCTCTTTTTGATCTTTGATAATTTATTTATCTTGCTCCTTATTCCATTGATTGCTCTTTTTTTCATATATTCTTTTATCCAACAAGAGAATTATAAAACATTATTTTTACACACAATTGTAGTCATTTTTATTTTGTTATTCATTGCTGGACTCTTTGTTGCAAATTATGTTCTTGAAAAAAGAATTTCAGAAACATTCAATAGTCCATCAAGCACTTCGTATGAATATAGTATTACTGCATGTAATAACACAAAAATATTAACCTTTGAAGAAAAACAAAGGAATCACATCAAAGAAGAATATTTAGATGAAGAATGGAATGTCTGTGATAATCCTTCTTGTTCCAAACAATGTGATAATTACTGCACTACAAAAACAAAGTCAGCAATAAAAGCCATTATGCTTCGAGGAGATAATCCTTCATGCATTTGTGCTTGTAAATAACTCATCTAACCCCCACAAATTTCCAGACATGACAAAAACACAGAAATCCTTCTTCTTTATAAATTTCCATCGCGTCTCTTGTCGCGTCTGCGAGCGTTCTCTTTCAGTCGAGAATAACTGGCAAATTCCTTGTTTGTCACGTCTAAAGTGTCCACAATAGTAGAATTTAATATTCTACTAAATTGGAGGCGAACAAACTCTTTGAGCTGCAATCGAAAGAGAATAGGAAGCTTATGACGCTTGTAACTGTTCTTCAAGTCCTTGCGAATCAAAAAGATATAGCATCTATTAGCCCATTTCTCCTGACATTGAGCAAACTTCTGATTATGATACTCTTTTTTGCTGGGAGACTTGACTCCAATGCCTGTTTCCACTTCTATTGCAATTTCCTGACCAACGTTGTTGGTAAAGATAATATCTGGCTTCTCTGTTCTGTACTTTTCTACCTCTTTTGTATACTTTCTAATCTCACGATAAATAAGATCAACATAAAAGGTATGCAATGCGCTTTCTGGGTGTCTTTTCTTGACATAATACGGTTTTTGCTTGCCTTTTTCGAAATTATGAAAATAACCTAAAACATACTCATGATTTTTCAAGAACTGATGTTCCGCCATTGATTTATTCCACGCAGTATGAACATCTTGCTCTATATCCAAGGTAATCAGAATATCTTCTTTAAGGGGCAATTCTCGTGGGGTTTCTTTCCAATACTTCTCTAAGAAATCTTTGCGCCATTTTTCATGTTCCTCTCTTTCTTGTTCTTTTATTCTCGCTTTCTCTTGTTGTTCTAAAAACTCTTGCTCTTGTTGTATTGCTCGCGCAATGGATTCTTCTTGTGCTTTTTTGTAGTTGATAATTTTTCGAATGGAAAGAAAGAGAATCAAAAGACTGAAAACAATCGTGATAAGAGAAAGAATCCAAAGAAAAAGATCAAACTTCCATTCTCCACTATCAAAGTAGAATTGATTGGGAAGATAGACTCTTTTGTAGATGAGCGCAAAGAAACCTATTCCTAATCCTAAAAGTATCCAGAGCTCATCTTCATTCATTTCATTAAGAAGATTTCCAAAACATAAGTAGATTGTTCAAAAAATTGTCCCCAGAATGTCCCATTTATCGTCAAGAAACAGAAAAATATTAATACTTCAAAGAGTATCGTAAAGAAAACAAAAAAGAAACGATGAGAACGTTTTCACTCGTGCTTGCAGTCTCGCGGGGGCGTTTTATTTTGTTTCGTTTAGTGCTGCTGAACGCAGTGAAGCGCACATGGGCTGCTAAGGGAAGCATTCCCTTAGGTGAGAAGCTCGCGGGGGCATTTTATTTCAGTTCTAATGCCGCACTGCTTTCTGCATTGACAAAAAAAGGAGAATAATCTTTTTCCTATTTGTATGACATAAAAGAACCATCTTTTCTTTTAATGGTTATAGGTTTTGTTCCTATTTTTGCAATATACGTGTGATTTATAATGTCAATAACCAGTGCAGTTCTCATATTATTATTGGTTGGTGTTGCACCAGGATATCCATCTTTTCCTCCTGTTGCTTCCAGATATACAAACTGCCCTTCTGGATGTTCATCTGAAATACCACTGTAAGCTGTGATAAATGCTGTTAATGCTCCTTCGGGGAAAAAGGTATTATTTTGAGCCCCAGTAACTGGTCCTGCAAGAACAGCAGCGTGGTCTTCTCCATCAATAAAATATGTCTTGACACTGTTATGATAGAGGAGTGCGACTAAAAGTACAGAGATATCTTCAGAATCTCCTCCTTTTCGAAGTGTGTCTGATGGTTTTTGCAGGATGTTAACCCCTTTTGGTTCAGGAATATACGCAATCTTTTGTGTGACAAAGTTGTATGCCTTGAGAATCTTGTCCTCAATAGTATCTGTTGGTTTTGTGAGGGTATGTGCAGTAGTTTTTATGCTCTCATGATCTCTATCCGCATCTGATAATATGTAAGACAGGTCTTCCCTATATATGATTACTTCTGGTTCTTCTGCATGTGCAAGAGAATCTAACACAAAACCCATTGCTACACAAGCCAGAATTCCAGTCGTCTTTCCCATACTGAACATGAAAAAAGAATTTGTTTATATGCTTTTCGTAAGTTTACTATCAAAAAGTAGTTATGTTATTGAGTCATTAAATCTGGCACTGTACATCATCTTTTTTATATTACTTGATTAAAAAGCTAGAATAAGTTACTCTAATGAAAATATTTATATTTTCCGCATATAGTCAATCAAAAAGGTGATCTTATGGCAACAAAAGAAATTCGAGCAAGTCATATTTTAGTAAAAGACCAGAAAGAAGCGCAGGAAATCTGTGAAAAATGCAAAGCAGGAGCAGATTTTGCCTACATGGCAGAAAAGTATAGCAAATGTCCAAGCGCAAAGAAAGGTGGAGATCTTGGAACGTTTGGAAAAGGACAAATGGTTCCGAAGTTTGAGAGTGCAGCGTTTGCGTTAAATGTTGGCGAAGTCTCAGCTGTTGTTCCAACACAGTTTGGCTTTCATATTATCAAGAGAACAGCTTGATTTCATTGGAAATGCTTTGCATTTCTAATGCATTACGGAGCTTTGCTCCGAAATGTTTGATTTTTTTTATTATTTTCTAATTTATTTCATAATTTTTAATAAGGTTCCTCATAAAGACCCCAATTTTTCTGAATGAAAAATTGGGTCCCCCTGACAATAAAGCAGTAAGGCGATTCAAAAACTGTAAGGCGATTAATTAGCCAAACGACAGAAAAAATACACGCACCAGCAAAACCCAAAATGTCAGGGGGACCCATTGCACGTTAGTGCAATGGGGTATTATTGAAAAAAAGTAGAAACTATCTGAAACTAAAAAAACAAATCAAGAAGACTTAATGACAAACCTTTACTCCTTTCTTCATCAAATATTTCTGATGATATTCTTCTGCAGGATAAAACGCAGGAGCAGGAAGTATTTCAGTTACAATCTTCTTAATTATCTTCTTCTGCAATGCTCCTTTAGAAAGCAAAGCTTCTTTTCGCTGTTCCTCACTATAATAAAAAATCACAGATTTATACTGTGTACCAACATCAGGACCTTGTCTATTCAACGTCGTCGGATCATGACAATTCCAAAAAATAGTAAGTAACTCCGAATAAGAAATAAGCGAAGCATCAAAAACAACATGAACAACTTCAACATGTCCAGTCTCATCACTGCAAACATTTTCATACGTTGGATTCTTCAGAGAGCCACCCATATATCCAACAGCAGTAGAAGCAACGCCTTTCAAAGTACGAAACGTTTCTTCAACACTCCAAAAGCATCCTGCGCCGAATGTCGCAGTCTCTAATTTCTTCTCTTTTTTCATGATTCTCAAATCATTTCACAACTCTTTTTTCATAATTTTAGAAAACTTCTGAAACAAAACAGGTTTTTGAATGACAGGATAACCGCGAAATTCAAGTTCAGAAGAAAGTGCTGCAAGCCCACGAGAAAGTCCTTTCCGTTGTTCTTTTCTTTTTTCTGGACCGAGTTTTTGCCGTAAAATACTCTTTGTCGTTCGCAGCGGCATCTTAACATTTAACTCATACTGTGTTTGCATCGTCGGTTTAAAGTAGCGCAAATGACAAGAAGCGATTTTTGCAAGAGGTAATGGTCGTTGGTAGAATTTTGCTTCACTCCCCACAACAGATGTTTTTTTGCGTTTAATCGCGTTCAACACTTCTTCGACAGTAGAACCTTCAGAAACAGTTACAACACTGCCGAGAGAACCAGCAGTATGCGCATCGCTTCCTCCAATAGTTGCTTTATCTAATTCTTCAGCCCAGTCAAGTGCGCAGTGATTCATGTATCGCAGATTTGCGCCGCAAATAACTTCAACGCCATGCAATGACTTCAAAACTTTTTTGTCCACAAATCCACGTTCCATCGCAGAAATAAAGCTAAAGCGTTTTGGAAACGCGAAAGGATGCGCAGGAGCGATAACGCAGTTATAATCTTTAGTCATATCCAATAAATCAGTCACACTGACTTTTGTCGCGAGATTTGGATTTCCTCCTCGTGAATCTTTGATGTGCGTATCAAAGAAGTCTTGCATTTCATCGTGTGAATAAAAGTACGTCAAAACGTGCGCCATTTCTTTTGTGGTAATTTCAAGTCCGGGAATAACAAGAAGGTCGGGATTATCCTGCGCTAATTTAATGTTGCCCGCAACTTCATTGTGGTCACTCAATGAAAGCCCAATCCCCATCTTTCTTGCTTTTTTCGCGATAGTGGTAATAGGAGTTGTCGTGTCAGAATATTCTGAATGATTATGCATATCCACAGCACTAAATCCTTCTTGAAGAATACTCAAATGCTGTGGTTTCTGAAAGACAACAGAGCGCCAGTTCATTATGCCTTCTAAAGAAACTGGCTTTATAAAGTTTTATTCTCAATGACCTTTAAAATACGCTCTATATGGGCAGAGGGATTATTCCATTCTTCAAGAAGAAGCGGGGATATTTTCACTTCTCTTTGGAAAAATGCTCTTTCAGTTCTGGCAAAAACAAAAGCTTTATATACCAATAAGTGAACACTTGTTCATACAAAGGTGAACATATGTATATTACAAGATCAACAGCGAAAGTATTGCAGACATTTACAGGACATATCACTGAATCTTTTACTTTAAGAGAGGTAGCCAGAAGACTGGACATGCACGTCTCTCTTGCCCACAGGGCAATGAAACCGTTACTTGAGAATAAGATTATTCAACACGATAAGCACAAAAACCTTTCTCTAAATTACAAAATCCATCATGGAACCCTTGCATTTGCTGAGTATCTCCGAAGAGATCAGTTGTTCAAAAAAGCGAAGTATAAAGATCTCAAGCTGTTTACTGAAGAAGTACTTACTAAGATCAAAGAAGAGAATTTTATTTTGCTTGTCTTTGGTTCTGTAGTGGATTCAAATAAACCCCGAGATATAGATATTCTCCTCATTGTTGATGCGACAGAAAAAATAGAGTTTCACGAGAAATTTCTCCATAATATTGCATCAAATTATACATTGCCTTTTGAAGAACGAGTTATCAGTTTTGAGAGTGTGTATGAAATGCTTGCGAAGCGTGATGAAATGAATGTAATGAATGAAATACTCAATAAGCATGTTATTTTATATGGTGCAGAACTATTTTATCGTTTAATTCAAAGAGGGAGATCGTAAATGCTCGATGACAAAAAACTGAAGGAAGCAGAAAACAGAGTAAAACAATATCTTTCTGAGGAAATTATTAGAACAAAAGTAAAGCCAGAGCATACAACGTTTTTCCTAAAAAACGCTGATGATTCTCTTGATGCAGCAAAGGCCTTATTTGAGATTTCATCAGATGCTGAAAAACAGAAGTTTCTGGGGTTTACCAGCTTTAATGGACTGCTTTGGGTTGTGAACGCAAGCTATTACAGTATGTTTTATATGGCAAGAGCGTTATTGGAAAATGAAGGGGTCAAAATAAAGACTGATCTTTCTGTTCATACAGTCACGTTTGATACAGTCGTGGCGCTCTTTTACCTTACAGGAAAATTGCAGAAGGAATTCTTGGAGGATTTTGTTGAAGCAAAAGAAAATGCAGCTGCTCTTTTAGGAAAACAAAAAGCAGATGAACTTATAGAAGATTATTTCTTTGAAAAAGGGAAAAGAGGAACATTTACTTATGAAATGGGAGAAATACTTGTCAAGTCAAAAGCGAAAACATCTCTTGAAAGAGCGCAAAAATTCAGAAGAGAATTGAAGAAGATAATCATGAAGAAATGAAGTAAGTTACTATCAATGAGTATTTTTTTAGGGGATATCTATAATTACCGAAACTAACTTCGGCAATAAGCCGGAACAGACTTCGGTGATGAAATAGCTGCGAATAATGCAGAAAAAATGCCTGGGTGATTTTTTTTGAGCCTTACTTTAACAAAATAAATTAAAGTAAGTTAAAGTAAAATTGAAGTAAATTACTTATTTTACCCCTTAAAACAACTTCAATTGCAGTCCTTTAGAAGAAATTTCTGCGCTAACAGCTTCTTCAATATTCTGAGAAGTATTGTTTTTTTGTTTTTCATCAGTTGGTGAAGAAAATTTATTTTGATACTTCTCAGGCAACACAAACCTCCTTTTTCTGTAGCGTAAGGAAACAACATATTCTAGAATGGTGAAAGAAACATCTCTTTCTTTCCCTTCCAACACTTCATTTCTCACTATCGGTAAAAAAGGAATTCCATAAAACGTTACTTCTGCTTCCTTATTCTTTTTATCAACAGTAAATTCCTTGACAAATGTTTGGAACACCTCTTTTCTTGTCTCTAAAGCATTTTCTTCAGATTCCAAAACAGCAGTACAATACTTTTCCAGTTCAGAATAATCAATCGGGTCGCAGCGATGGATTGTTGCATCCATCTCTCGGAGTTTTCGTTCTAATGTCTTTTCTTCTGCTTCCAATGTATCCAATTCTCCCAGCAACGTTTTTGAGTCAGGTCGCTCTTTTGCAAGCGCGAGTAAATTGACAAGTGCATTCTTTGTTTTCTGTTGCTGTCCTACTATTTGCTGTTTTTCAACGAATAATTGCTCCTTTCTCTCTTTTGGCTGCTGTCCAGCAACAAATGTTTGAATTCTTTCCTGATATTTCCCTTCTTCTATCTCAGAAACAATGATCTGCATCACCGCATCCTCAAACAATTGCGCAGGAATACTCCAATCCTTGCTAGGACAGCATTTCTTAAACGAACCTCTATCACGATAATAGCGCACTTTTCCTCTGCCATGCGACGTTAACCCGCCCATCCAATATTCATTGCATTGTTGACATTGCCCTTTTCTTGTGAGTGGATATTTCGCAGCTTCTTTTCTATACTGCGATTTTGGAATATTCCAAACTCTTTTTTCTTCTCTATTGAATAATGTCCAAAAACTGTTTTCATCCACAATAGCTTCATGCGCGTTTTTACAAAGACGTTCTTCTCCTTTGAACTCATTGTCTGTTTCTATGGTCACAGTTCTCCAGCCAATGTATGTTGTTCGCTGCCACATCGCTTTTATTGTTGATGGCGCCCAGAATCCAGAATAGTGCAATGTATTGCCATCTTTTCTGGTCATTGAACGGCCAGCTTTTTGTGGTTTCCAACCCTCTCCTTTTTGCAGCAATTCATTGAGATGATAGGCTGTTTGTGATGCGCCCCAGCCGTTTTGGATTGCCAGTTGCCAAACGTGTTCGTTCAGAAATTCTGGCAATCCATCTGTTCTTTTGACATAGATAACTTTCAAATCTCTTCTATCGCTTTTGTGCATTCCTAATTGCAAAATTCCTAAATGGTTTCCCTGCATGTCCACTAACATTCTGTCATACCCATAGCACGGTTCTCCGCCAAAATGAAACCCACGCTCTGCATTGTACAACAATCCTCTTGTGGTGTCGTTGGATAAATCAATAATGTATTGTGCAGCAGCTTGGTAGTTTAATCCACGCATCATAAAACCAGCAATGCCGTCCAAATTGCATTCATCGTTGAGTGCATATTCTATTTTGACCCCTTGTTTGCTCAAGATGAATTCATAGTAAAAGAATTCTTCAATATGTTTTGCTCTGCCCATTCTGTTGGGCTTGTACATCACGACAATATTGAATTTGTTTTGTTGTGTTTCAACGAGATTCACTAATCGTTGAAATTCTGGTCTATCGAATGTTTTGCCAGACATGGTTTCTGTGAATCGTTCTTGACTTGGTGGTCTGCTGTATCCTTTTCGTTCAATATATGCAGCATTGATTTCAAGTTGTTGGTCTAATGATGCTTCTTGTTTGCCGGAACTTCTTCTCAAATATTCTGTTGCGTAGTCCATTGTTATCGTTCTCTCTGCTTTATCATGTCCAGTGTTTTCTGATTGTCAATGCCTTCTCTGCGAATGTATCTGTCAGGCATTTTGCTGCTCATTGCCCAGCCCATCCATTCGCACATTTGGTATCTGCCAACGCCTGCTTGTGCTAATTGTGTTGCTTTGGAGTGGCGGATGATTTGTGGTTTGATTGGGATATTCAAGGTTTGTCTGCCAAGCCGTTTCAATTTTGTAGAACATTGGCTATATTTGAGAGGAAATAATTGTCCCTCAGTTAGGGGATGAATCTGAAGCCATTTTTTCAGGTAAGGAATACTTTTATCCAACGGTAATGTTCTTGCGAATGTTTTAGAAAAATGAATCTGAATTTTGTAGTTATCTTTTTCTATTATTAGATCTTCTTTTTTGACATTGAGAAATTCTTCGATTCTTGCTCCTAAATCAAAGAGAACACTAAGGAACGCTTTATCAAGTGTGGATACTGTATTTTCAACAACATTTTCTACTTGTTTTTCTGTGAGAGCAATATGGTCTTTTTGCTCTGTTGATGTATCCAACCATTTAACGATTGGTGGATATTCTTCATTGTTTCCTAAGAGCCATTTGTAGAATTTTTTTAAGGCTACTTTTATGTCCTTTTTTGTCTCAGAAGAGTACGGCGTTCTATCTTTTTTGAGAAGAGTATCATCTTCCAATTCGTAAATAAAGTCTTCCATGTCATTTTTTCTTACCTTATCAAAATCTTTTCTGAGAAAGAGGGCTGTTGTTTTCAAAAGATAAAAATATTTTAAACATGCTCGCTTCCCAATTTTCTTCTTTTGTTTTTTCAGCACTGTTTTTCCTAGTTCTGCATCTCTCAAAAACTGAAGAATCAACTGTTTGTTTTCCTTTGAAAGAACATTATCTTTTTTCAGTGCTTCAATTGCTTTATGATATCTTTCAACAGTGTTGTGGATATCTATTTTTTGTCTATTCATGAGGACACCACCTGAAGCTGTGATTTTGTAGAAAATGAAATCTCATTAGTTCCAATAAGAACAGCATTTTCTTCACAAGAGTGTTTGGGAATTCTTTCTGCGTATCTTCTCAGAGAACGTATTGTCCATTCCAATGAAAATGCTTCAACATCATTCTGTGGATTATAGTTTCTGACTTGTTCTTCTGAACAAGAAATAACAGGTTCTTTGACGTGGCAAAATCCTGCAAGATTAGGATAGAAAGGTAATGGATGAAAAAGATCATACCACTCTGCTGTTTTGTATTTTTTATGTTCATACGCTTTTCCAAATAGAAAGCCTCGCCACATTTCTCTGGGAATATCACGAAAGAAATAAAGGTGCAGCGGATGGATATTTGTTGTGGTGTAGAGTACACATCCTAACTCTAGTTTTTCCTGCAAATAGTTTGATCGTTTTGGTTTTGTTCCACCAACTGGATGATTTGCACGAAGATCCCAAATAGAAAGAAGTGGCTCTTCATCTCCGCACTGCAATGTTACTTTATTGAGACGTGTGTAAATATGTTGTTTTTTGGTAACTGTGCTGTTGATAGTTTCCACTATTTCAAATTCTGATTCATATTTCATGGTGTTCACCTATTGGCGAGAGAAAAAGAAAAGCAAGGGGGATTCCCACCCCCAATTGCTCTCTCAGACTAGATGCTTAAAAGAGCAGGCCAATTAGTTACCGTATGTTCTTTTAAGCAGAGAAAATAGGAAGACTCCTGTTTCATTTATTATGGACATCCTTTGGAGTCTTCACTATCTTTTTCTCTCTTCTTTCTCTTAAGCATCTCTCTAAGAATATATCAGAAATAAGAAGTAACTCATTTATATATCTCACAGCGGCGTGTCTTGTCCAGTGTGTTTTGAAGCATTTATCGAGAATAAAAGCACTGGACAAATAGGTTGTCGTGTGAGCGAGGTTGTAAGAAATACTCAGAAGATTTAATTTGTTTCTACCATTCAAGAATTCGCTCGATTCACATTCAATTGTTTGATCAGTTTCGTTTATTAGTCTATAACTGGATTTATCCACTCGCCTGTTTTAATGTTCATAAAGAAGCTGATTGATTCATATTCTTCACTATTATCCATCTCTTTTACAGCTTTTAGTCTGCATACATATTTTTCATCAGCAATCAGTAAATTATTTTGGATTGATATTTGAAATTCAGTACTTTCATGTGCTTCGACATCTTTTACTTGAGATTTGACTAATACAGGATACTTACCCTGTTTTTCATAACTAATAACATCCCCAGTACCGGCATTCCTGCATTCATCAATTAAAATAGTAACACCTTCTAATTGAAAATTAAGATTATTATAAAATCCAATCTTCTCAGGAAGGGAACCTTCTTTATGAACATTTAAAAAAAAGAAATTGTTGTCAATTCTTGGAAGCCCCGTTAGTGGATTATCTACATTGGGATTTTCATATGTGTAGTTCTTTTGTTCTACAATAGGTGTAGGAATACCTATTCCTCGATCGCAACTAGCAATGAGTAATAATAAAATAGCAACAATAAGAAAATAAATATTTTTAAACATATTGATTTACAAAACAGAGCAACTATAAAAAACTTTTTATAGGAGTTGTGATTATAGAAATTTTAATTCCCTGTTAGGGAATTGCATGCTTTCTTAGATACTTTACGTGAAGTTGAAGTGTCAGCCGGCTGAGACTCTGGATGCACGTAGCAGGTTTAGAGTTCGTAGTTGCTAATGATGAACGTGTGGTAAGCACTATCAAAAGCAAAGGTGAAGGATTCGCTATCGCCGTTGATGGTGAGGAGCGAAACATTATCACCAGAACCACTGGCATTGGTATCGATGGCAAGCTGAATCATGCCAGACGACGTTCCCTGAATTCCAGTTGCAGTTTCGTATTCTGCGGTTGAAGACGTAGGCTTGCTATCGAACGAAAGGTACCACGCCTGCGTTGAAGGGTCGAAGCTTGAGACACTGCACTGCGGGTACGTCGCACCGCTTCCTGTACTCAGTGCGTTACTAGGATTGCCGTCGCTGCTGATGCTGCCAGCATCGAAGCACCCTTCATCCACTTCGAAGTCTTCTGAGACGAGCGTTTCGCAGTCAGCGATCAGCTCAACATTGTCGTAGAGGGCATTGCGTGCGCCAAGTTGGATTTCCATACTCCCACTGAAAGAAGGAAGCGAAATCGTGGCTTCCTGCGAACCGTCGATGTAGAGGTAGACAGTGGACGATGCGACATCAGGACAGCCAGTTGCACAGTCTGAATCCTCAGCATCGTTGTAGTCGTCGCAGTCGTTATTAGCGCCATCGCTACAATCTTCCGACGCACCAGGGTAGCTGGTTGCATCAGTATCATCACAATCTTCTTCATTCTCCGTGTAGCCGTCCCCATCGTCATCGGTGTCGTTGGGGTCAGTCGTAGTCGATTCTTCACACACTGACTCGTCTTCACCAAGCACCGCAGCGATGGTCTTGCACGCATTGATGCGGTACCACGTATGCTCGGAACCATCAGGATAAGTCACTGTAATCATGTCAGCGTGCTCTCGCAGCAGGCTGAGCATTTCTTCGGTCGTGTAGTCCTCATCCGTGACGGAGAGAACAAGTGCAGCAAGGCCGCTGACCATAGGTGCTGCTGCAGAAGTGCCTGAAAAAGAGCTGATGATATCGCCATCTTCATTTTTAATGCTTGCTGTTGCAACATTCGAACCGGGAGCAGCAATACCAAGATAGTCGATGTTGTCATCTACCGAATAGTTCGAATCTCCCCACCTTTGATCGGTTTCGTTGGTTGCACCTACAGAGATTACATATTTACTGGCAGCAGGAAGTTGGTAGCTAGAATCTTTTGCTTCATTACCTGCTGCTGCAACGATAATGGTTCCTTGAACATCACTGTACCTTACAGCTGCCTCCAGTTTAGAGTATGCATCCTCTCCCTCGTCAAAAAAGTTATACCATGCATCAATACCCTCGAAGTCCACAGCAAGACTGAGATTGATGACACGTGCAGAAACAGGTGGTGTTGCAGCATATGCAATGGCATCTGCGATTGCAGAAGGTGGTGCTCCAGTAAGTTCATCGAAAACATTAAGCGGAAGAACGTTGGATGTGTAAGCTACTCCGTTGATTCCGTTTTCATTGTTCTTAGCCGCAATAACCCCCGCTACTGCAGTTCCATGACCATACCCCTCATCCTCTTCACCCCTCTTTTCAGTTGCGTCAGATTCCCCACTAACAAAATTGTACCAATACTGCGTCCGAGAATCCAAATTGATTTCAGACTCATCAGGATTATCAGCATGGTAAGTAGTGAGACCACTATCAATGACTCCGACGATGATATTTGTAGGGTTATAGTTTGCAATCAAATCATGAGCTTCATAAAGCTGGATAGTTGTAAAGGCCCACAGAGTATCCTGATTAGCATAATCCTCATTGTCAGTGGCTGCTTCGCCATTCAGGAAAACAGGCTCCGCGAATGTGACTGCTTCCTCGCGTGCGAGCTGCTCTAGTGCACTCCGAATCCCTTCCACATCAGTTTCAGGAATTTCGATAGAGTAATAGCGCAACGGCTCGTTCTTTGCGATGAGGGTTCCGCCGATGCTTGCTGCAATCTCCTGCGCCTGAGCATCCGTCGTATCTTCTTTGACTCGAACATCGAGCCTGTTCGAGAGAAGCTTGACGCCATTCTCATCTTCGATGACCTTGCTCATGTCGTAGGCAGCGACGCTGACGCCTGTCCCGTTGACGTCCTCAAACTCCGGAACGCTGGCGCTCGTTCGCCCAGCGGAGTCCTGGCCATTGTCTTTGCAGCCAACGAGCACCAGAACGAGGGAGAGAGGAAGGATGCGCATAAGCGATCTCCGATGCGCTCGGTTCTACCGCACATCGAGAAGCAGAGTCAAGCTCCACCAGAAAAAATCCTGATTCCACTGTTTCCACGCCTCTTTTTACCTGCTCGCGGAACAACCGGAGCCGAGGCTCGCTCGCTCTGCAAGAATCGTGCCACGCTGGAATCACCGGAACATCCCTTGCAAGAAGCGTGCCAAAAAGTATATATGGCCGCTCATCTTCCTCGTAGGGATGAGAGCACTTGAACTACCCCTCATAGAAGAACTCTTAGACTTCTACACATTCTATGTAAAAGTAGGGGACGAAGAAGAACTAAAGCAACGAGCAAAGGACATCAATAGTCGCTTTCATTCAGCGAGCCCGCTCGTTTCAGGATCAGTTTTAGGACTTGTCTTTCAGTTAGTTGACTTCTTTGCCAACACCGGTATTCCTCGACCGTCTAAGGAAGAAGCCCTCAGAGTAATCGAGAAACTCAGAAAGCGAAGGCAAGAGCTGTCGACTAGTAGCGACCGAACGGATCCCAGTCCATGACGTGCGCATGATGCGCAGCCATCGCAGCATCGAAGCCGTTCATATCATGCAGTACATTCTTGTGGTCGAAGCGATCCACGATATGGCCGTGCGTGATGGTGTTCCTGTCCGGACCATGAAGGTGAAGCTGAACGTCAGACCCAGGCAGGTCGAAGCCGAACTGGAAGGGCTGAGGGTCAAGCAGACCAAACTTTTCCATGAAGACCTCCTGTGAAGATTCTCCTCGCTGGAGGTAACCTCTTGCTCAACTGCGTGCAAGGCTTTTTCTCAGAATTTCTTGATAGTGCTGATTCTTACTCCAATTGCGCAGTGGGGGCAGAGCCACGGCACAAGTAGCGGACTCTTCCCGAGGGAAGGTAAGGGGTCTTGGAATTCCCTGTTAGGGAATTGGAGAACCAATATGGCATGGAAAATTAAAGAGAAAAAAGAAGAAGTCAGAATTTACAAAAGCGTTTATCAAAAAAAAAATTTACTCATAAAAAATTTGAAGTCAAAAAATGTTAAGAGAATTTTGAAAAAATCACTTTCTGAAATTTCGTTAGGTGATTTTTAACAAAATTCTCCATGAGTTGGAGAAATGTTCAATTTTTTTGCTTTTTTGTGTTCTTTTTCTACATTTTTTCCTTATTTTTTAGAGCTACCGCTAAGCGAGTCTTTTGAGTTGAAACAAATTGTAAACGAAGCAGTTCAAAAGTTGCTGAGTAAATACTCGAAAGATTTCAGTGTACAATGTGTGCGCGCCATTCATGACAATTTTTATGACTGCATACGGTCTTTCTCCAATTTTTCTTTTCCTCGAGATTCTTTCATTCCGAAGATTTTCGTGCACGGAAAGTTTTTTCCCTCTTGCTGCTTTTTTCATGCTCGCATTTCCTTTTGCTTTTGTAGGAATACCAGAATATCCTTTATCACGATATATTATTTCATCTTCTTTGCTCAAATCTATTTGGCCGTCGTGAACTTTTGCAGTAGTCACTGCAAATTCTGTTATGAAATAGTTTCCCATTTCCATTTTTGTATGAAGCTTGTATCCAAAATAATTTTCATTATTCTTCTTTGTCCAGGAACCGTCTTCATTTCTTGTGGTTGGTTTTCCACGACCACGATTTTCCATTCCACTTTGTGTCATGCCAGGATTTGCCGTGATAAAAGTTGCATCTTGGATAGTTCCTTTCGAAAAAATAATTCCTTTTTCTTTCAACTGGTGCATAAATTCGTCCCACAATTTGTCATGCAAATCCATTTCTGTGATATACTCTCTGAATCTCCAAACAGTGCTATAATCTGGGATTATTGACGGAAAATTAAGAAATCTTTGGAAAGAAATTCGGTCAGCAACTTGATATTCAAGTTCTTGATCGCTGATTCCATAGATTCTCTGAAGAATTAACATTTTAAACATCAGTATTGAATCGTATGGCGGGCGACCTCTGCTTGATTCTCGATCAAGAATTGATTGGAACTTTTTCCAATCAACTAAATTTTGAAGCGGCTCAAGCTTATCACCTAATTTTTCTATATGCGAATACGCCAATTGCACACCAAATTGTTTGAAAGAACTCATCATACATCACCTTTTATATCATTTCTCGACGGTAGATTAGTATTTATATTTTTCTATTTTCCACGAAGTGGAATGTGCAGAATCAAAAAATAACAACATGGCCAGACGGAGTAAACCACGTTCCCATACGAAGTGTGGGGTTGTGGTTTGCGGAGTAGGACAAGCTTTTTTGCTTTACAAATTGACAGAGAGCAAAAAAGTTGTCCGTCTGTGCCAGTGTTGTTGTTGTTTTTTGGAAGAAAATTTATCTTTCCTAACTCTGAACAGAAAAAGAGGTCAAATCATGAATTTTGCAAAGTTCTCTTAAGAAAAAGAAGTGAAAATCTAATTTATTGTAAATTTAATCACTTTTTAGTAGTAAAATATATAAACTCGTGCTTATCTATGTCTTTATGATGAACCGAAGAGACTTTTTGCAGCGACTGGCTGGCTTTACTGCTGCTAGTGCAATATCTCCTTTTGCAGAGGCAGGAGAGGGCGGATTTAGTTTTGGAGAAAGTGACTCTTTTATTGATGAGACTGCAAACGGTACGTATGCCCCTAAATCAACATTTAGTCAAGAACCAAGGCAAACAATTTCTGAGCCTACTTATCAACCCAAGGAAGAAAAATCCTGTGTACTTGATGAAACAGAAGAAGAGCGTTTGGCACGCTTAGAAGAACTTTGTAATTATCCACATCATTCTGGCTGGCATTCTAAAAAGAGTCCTATTGTTGGTGTTTATGCGGGCGTACTTAGAGAATACACTAAGTTTGCGCTAAAGAATCGTGCATTTCGTCGTTTTGGAAATGCCGCGTATTTGGGAATAGTTAGAGATGATCTAAATACCTTAAATATGGAAATTGATTTTTCTAGTTGTATGGTTCCAGTAAAATATGCTGCAGATGCAGATAAAATTTCACATGATTTATACAAGCGGTACTTAGCACCATATGCAAAATATGGCTTAACAATAGAGAATGCAGTACAATTTACCCATGATTGCTATCAATCAGGAAACGTCGAAACTGTGGAGACCGAAAGTTGTGAGACGACGTGGCATCTTGTAGCACAAAGTCATCCAACAAATTGGATATTTACTGAAAAAGATAACTATTGGCTTTCTTCTCAATTCTTAATAGCAATTCATGAGTTAGAACATGTAAAAAGAATAAGAAAAGGGGAAATTAGATTTCCGGAATATAACCCAACAATCTATGAAGAAAGAACATGTGAGGAAACAGCGCCAGCAATCCAAGATATAATTAACATAGATTATGTTCGAAAAGTTGCTCAGGGAGTTCACATTGATAGTTTTGTTGAATATGAGACGAGAGTACCATCTGATTTTGAAGAAGGAATTCCAGTAGGGCTAGTTGCTAATACATTTAGGGACTTAAAACGTCAATATGGCACTATTGAACGAGCATTAATGAGTACAGAAGGTCAGAGATTTGTCCTGAAATATTATTCGAATGAAATGGTTTAGCAAATCAAAACTTTTTTATAGAAGTTTAGTTCGTTAAATTTGTAATTCCCCGTAAGGGAATTGCATACTTTCTTAGGCGTTTTGCGTGAGGTAAGAGTCTCGGTCGGCTGAAACTCTAAACGCACGTACAGGCGTTACTCATCTTTTCCGAAGGGAAGTGGCTCAGACTCTTCAAGTTCTAAACCTTGGAACGGATTAGAACCATCTTGAATCAAGAAACCTGGAGGAAGCTGTGTCGGAACAGGTGGTCCTTCAACAGTGAAATGAAGCATTTCCTGATCTTCATTTCCATAGTCATCCTGTGCCCAAACATAGATCTTGTACTCACCAGCAGGGAGGCGCGCTCCAGTGCCTTTTGACGTGAAAGAGGCATTATCATTCTGAAGTGTGCTTTCCAGAACTGCCCCTGTACTCGTATTACGAAGCTCTGTATACGTATGCATGGGGTGCATACCTGGATCACGATTCCATTTATCGGTAACGCTTATCGCAATCCCTTCTTCCTTGGAGTAAGGAGCAAGCTCGATAGTCAATGGGTGATGATTGACCTGCCGCGTTTTTGGACTCTCGTAGACAGAGAAGTGGTGCGCGAACGTTTGTGGCTCGGACTTCTGGCACTTAGCATCCCTCACCGTCGTCGTGAACGTAGCCGTATATTCGCCAGCACTAACTGGTGTGAACGAGAAAGAGTAGTCTCCACCTCCACCGATGATTACTGGAACAATCTTCATATCGCTATCGAACTGGTCAAGTGTTGTAGGTGGCGAAACAGGAACGTCAATGACTTCACCATCTCCAAAAACAACGCGCTTGGTGAAGTTGACCTGCACCAGTGTCTCTCCACTATACCAAGCACTATAGCGAGGATCTGTACGTCCGAAGTCGTAGACTTGAGAATCACTAAACTTGAAGGCGCTGGACAGCGTTCCTTCTAGTTTTACTTCATTCGCTCGATAGAGGGGTTGTGCAGGATTGCTTTCATTTTTGGTACGAATGGCACTAACACTACTGCTACACTCTTCTTTCTTATCGAGAGTGATCTCTTTTTCGAAAGTTGCGCCTTGACCAATGAGAGAAAACGTTTGGAAACGTGGGAGGTATCCTGGAGCAAAAGTGTAAGCAGCGAACCAGTGCTCCTCCTCTTGCGGAGAAAGTCTGAATACCGCTGAATTAGTTTGCCCTGTGTCTATCGAGGCAACGACTAGTTGAGGAATTGTGGCAGTGAGTTCTTTACAGGACTCGTCACTACACTGAAAAACGACAACCTGGACATGCGCTACAGGTTGACGGCCTTCGTCTAAGAAGTGGAACGTGGCTTCATTGTCGGTCCTCAACGGTTCCACCGCTTGTAGAGCAGTTTGAACTTGCGCATGCTTCGGAGCACAGCCCAGTGCGCTCCAACCAAGAAGGAGGGTGACCGACAGTGAGTGGTTCAGGAACGACATCATCAAGGGACGACCCTATCACGTCGCCTAACTGCGAGTCAAGGTGCCACTAAAAACAGCGATTCCGCCCGTTCTTCCTTCTCTTTTACCTCTCCACGGAACAACTGGAATCACTCCGCGGCTTCACCATGCAAACTCTATGCCAGCCGGAATCAGTGGAACATCTCATGCAAGAACTATGCCTGTGGTCTGTGGGGGCAGAGCCACAGACCACGCAGGGAACTCTTTCCGAGTGAAGGTAAGCGGTCTTGGAATTCCCCGTAAGGGAATTGGAGACCCAAAATGATACAGAACTTTTTCCAGCAAAAGCGAGAAGACATTCGAAGAATCATCGAAGAACTGCAACAAACAATTCAGAAAAGAAATCTCTTGCACAACCACATCATGAATGAACTCGAACAAGACATCAATAGTGTAACCAATCTTCTCTTCGAAATATCAGAGACAAGAAAAGTCAGCAAAGATGTTCTTGAAAACGAACTCTATCAATTACAAAATGAAAAACGAACAGAACAGAGACTGTACTTGCAAGAAATCTGGAGTTTGAGAAGAGAATTGCTTGAAAAAGAAACACAACTGCATGAACTGGAAAATAAAATCAATGCAATACAAGCATTAGGTGATATGCAATGGAACCAATAGAAGAATTGTTCAGAAGATTGCGAGGAGTATATGGAGAAAAGATAGATGATCTCTGGCAACTCTATATTCTCAGCAATTCAGAAGAAAAAATAGAGATGGAACAATACCTCAGACATCTCTACACCAATAAATTAGAAAACACTATTAAAGAAAAGAAGATTCTCCTGCCGCCAAGAACCAATTATGCAGGAGAATATTTTCTCGGTTATGTCCACTACAATAACAAAGACATTGCACCATTTGGAATACGAGAACAGGAATGGATACAACACACGGCAATCTTCGGACGATCAGGTTCTGGAAAAACAAATGTGGTGTATCTCATCATCAACATGCTTTTGCATTACAAAAAACCATTTCTTATTTTTGACTGGAAAAAGAATTATAGAGATTTATTGCAATATGATTACGCATTCCAATCTCTACAAATCTACACAATAGGAAATAATAGTATTCCATTTCGCTTCAATCCATTAATCCCTCCACCAAATATCGCGCCACAAATATGGTTGAAAAAAATAGTAGAAATCATCGCGCACGCCTATTTTCTTGGAGAAGGAGTTATTTACCTTCTTCATAATCTCCTCGATCAACTCTATCTGGAATTTCAAGTCTATACAACTCCGGAAAAATATCCAACAATGCAGAATCTTCTCACAAAACTCCAAGAATTGAAACTCAAAGGACGTCAATCATTGTGGTATGACTCAACGCTGAGAGCACTCTTTGAATTGTGTTTTCAAGAATTTGGAAAAGTATTCAATACGCAAGAGAATACCTCAATAGAAGCACTTTTGCAAAAGAATGTCATTTTTGAATTGGACTCCTTAACAAACACAGACAAGGTCTTTTTTATTGAATCACTTTTACTCTGGATTCATCATTATAGAATGCAACAAAGAGATAGAGAGATATTCAAGCATGCAATCATTATCGAAGAAGCGCACCATATTTTGTTAAAAAGAAAATTAGACATAGAAGGAAAAGAATCAATCATAGACATTATTCTGCGAGAAATCAGAGAATTAGGCGAAGCAATCATCATTATTGACCAGCATCCTTCATTGATTTCTCCAACTGCGTTAGGAAACACCTATACCACAATAACAATGAATCTCAAACACAGAAATGATGTTTCTTTAGCTGGTGATGCTATGTTATTGCCTATCGAAAATAAAGAGTACATTGGACAGTTGCCTGTAGGGTATGGTATTGTGAAGATGCAAGGCAGGCAATTTGAACCATTTTTAGTCAGATTTCCTTTATTCCAATTAGAGAAGGGAAGAATTACTGATGACGTTGTAATGAAACATATGAAAATAAATGTTCTTGTTCCAATGAAGAAAGAGATAATGCAGAAAGCAACTGTACTCAAAGAAACACTTTCTGAAGAGGAGAAAGCATTTCTTGTGGACATTTATCAACATCCATTAGCTGGTGTTGTTAAGAGATATGGACGATTAGGAGTCAGCAAACGAAAAGGGAATGAGATCAAAGAGAAGTTAGAAAATGAGAATTTCATCAGAACAGTAGACATCTCAACCTTGCGAGGAAGAATCAAACTCTTTGAGATAACAGAGAAAGGGCAACAAAGCATAACTCCTTTAGGATACAAACCAAAGAGTTGGAGAAAAGGTGGCGTTGAACATCAGTATTGGCAATACAAAGTAACGCAATATTACGCATACGAAGGTTACAAAGTGACAGAAAACTATTCGTTAGGCAATGGAAAGGAAATAGATATTGTTGTAGAAAAGGACGCTAAAAAGATCGCTATTGAAATAGAAACTGGCAAATCGGATATTATGGCAAATATTGAGAAATGTCAAGGCTTCGATAAAGTTCTTTGTCTTGTTCTGACTTCAACTTTGCAAGCAAAAGTGCAAAACTGTCTAAAAGAGTACTTGAAATCCAACATTGCTGAAAACATTCAAGTATTTTACATAAAGGATTTTCTGAAAAAAGAGACCGGCGCACAAATACAGAAAACTTGAGATGATTTTATATACTTCAAATGCCATCAATAGTACCATGGTGAAGAATTGTCAACGCTTGGATGCTGAGTTCCAATTTGAGCCAGTCAAACTCCTCAAAACTATGCGCAATTCTTCAAACCATACTATTGCGCAAGAAACCATCTACCGTGCAGATTCTAGTGTTTTAAATATGTAACCACTAAATAGTTAAGAAAAGGCGAAAACTATATAAATGAGCGGATTTTATAGGGGAAGTAGGGCGTCAAAACTTCCTTTAAGGAAGATTTCAAAAAGACGGTCTCGATGACAAAATGATAGAAGCTAAATATGAAACGAATGGTACAAAACAAGCTGGGCACTGGTATGGACAAGGAAGTTCTCTTGCGTTAGATGAACAAGTAGTTTTAGTAGATAGTACTCCTGCTGTAGTAAAGGATTCTCCAGGAGTGTATAAATTATCATGCTCTCAAATTATTGCTGCAGGTTACAAAATTCCATATAATTTGGCGCAACCAAGAGAAAGAAGTCCGATCGGGGTAGTCATAGGGTACGACCTTAAATAATCTATACTTTTAAAAACCAGAGAATAAAACAGGGATAATCATGAACAAAACAGACAGAAGAATGCTTGCGACAGGAGTTGTTGTTGGAGAACTAGCAGCAATAGCTCTTTATGGACGTGTCGCACAATCAGAAATACTTCTTGATGCGCTAAAAACACCAATTGCAGATGAGAAACCCTATCAATCACCTGACCTTAATAATCCTGATAAACTTCCTTTTGTATATATTGCATTTTCTGAACAGTATACCCCAGAGATTGTTGCAGCAAGTAAAGCATATAATGTTCCTGTGGAATTGATTATAGGTGCTATCATAGAAGAAAATGCAAACAGGCCGTTATTAGAAGATTGGAAAGACGCAACTGCATTGGCATGGAATACATACACTCCTCTTTCCCTTCATGTTGATCCGAGTCTTGGAATTGGGCAGGTCAATGTGAGCAATGCACAGTATCTTGCAGAAAAATATGCAGCTCAGAAAAAAGAGCCTGCGAAACTTCAAGATGAATTATTAAATCCAGCACAAAGTATTGATTATGTCGCAATGACACTTGCAGATATTCTCCATAGAGAAAATAGAAAAACAGAAGGACATATTTTTGACAATCCGCATCTTGTTTCTATTATTGGCACAGAATATGTGCGAGGACCAACAGATAGTCCGCTTGCATCTGCGCAACCAACATCAGCAGGAACATTCTATACATGGACTGTTTCTAAAATTCCAGCTATTCGTCTTTTCGGAGAAGATGCGCAAATTACAAGAGAGCAGCAAGAGAAATTACGAACGTACGGAAAGACAGCAAAATATGTAGAATAGGTTACTCCTTCCTTCCTCTCTGCTCCTTATACAATTCTTCAACTTGATTTAATGTTGAACAATCATGCACTCCTCTATCTTCTCGTAAACGAACAAATCGCGGAAACCGAAGAGCATAACCAGAACTATACGATGGACTTTTCTGAATTTCTTCATAATGCACTTCAATAACAATTTTAGGATTGAGTATCACTTCTTTTCCTTTTTCAGTAAGAATATCCTTTTTCAATATATCTGTAAAATACTGAAACGTCACTCCTTCTCCCTCTAACTCCTTGATTCCAGTTCCCACTTTTCCAATCTCCACAAGATTTCCTTCATCATCGCGAACAGCAATCGTAAAACTCGTCATCCATTTGGCACGTTTTCCTTCGCCCCAGTCTGCGCCCACAATCGCAACATCTAAACTTTCCATCACAGGTTTCACTTTCACTCCAAAACCAACTCTACTTCCAGGCTTGTAGACTGCTTCAAGATTTTTGACCATAATTCCTTCATTTCCTTTATCCAATGATTCGTTATAGAATTTTGTTGCTTCATCTTTTTTGTCTGTGATCATGATTCTAGACAACAAAATAACTCTTTCCTTCGGATGAATAATTTTGTTCAAAATCGCGCGTCGTTCATGGAATGGTTTGTCAATCGTGCTTTTTCCGTTGTAATAAAGAATATCAAACACATTAATTTCCACAGGGAGTTTTTTGACCATTTCTTCGATATCATATTTCCGTCGAATGCGCTGAGAGATCTGTTGAAACGCAACATATTGTGTTGTTTTTGGATTAAACCCAACAACTTCAGAATCAAAAATGCAGTTCTCACATTTCACGTGCTTTCTGACCGCATCAACAACGTCAGGGAATTGTTTTGTGACTTCTTCAAAATTTCGTGTGTATAATTTAATTTTATCGCCAACAACGTGACATTCTATCCTGAAGCCATCGTATTTGTATTCAAATGCAGCAGGTTTACCGACAGTCGCAAATGCATCATCAATGTCTTTTGCTTTTTGGTAGAGCATCACTTGCACAGGTCGGAATGGTTCAATATCCAGAGCGAGCAATCCTTTGTATCCTTTTTCTCGTGCAAGAGCAAGGACTTGCCCAAAATCATTCGTCATGTTGTAGCCATGATCTAATGCAACAATGAGTTTGTTGTACATTTCCCGTGCAAGAAGTTCTGTTGGAAAAAATAAGGATTCTTTTTGGTTTATCTTGTCAATTTGTTCAATAGTTTCTATTTTCGTACATTTCGCTTCATCAATTTCTTTTGCATCATCAAAGAGTTGCACAAAGCGAGGAAAGCTAGCCCACGCAATTGCGTCGCGCAGTGTTCCTTGTCCAATCCCAACGCGCATTTGTTCGAGCGCAGTGCGAATAATATACTTTGCTTCAGCAGGAGATGCGCTGGTCAACAATTCCGCGAGAAGTTGTACTTTCTGTTCGACAGATCCTTCACCAGAAACAGTCGCCAATTTCTGAAGATTTGCAAACACTTTTGTGACCGTGAGTTTGTGGGAAAATAAGGTAGCCTGTTTTTTCTTTGCGATGTGTTTTTCCGCGACTAAACCAAGGTCTCCTGTTCTTCTGAATTCATCCTCAAGTTTGTCAGGGGTCATTCCTGTTGCGACAGCGATTGATTTCACCGCGTATTTTGCGGCAACGCCTATTTTTTCTTCGCTCCATTCAGGAAATATCCTACCGTTAAGCAACAGCGTGATTTTGTGTGCTTCATCTGTCTTTGTTTCTCGAAGAAGTTCTGCGACGATTGCAGTTTTTTCCAGGCGTTTGCTTGTTTTGCCAAGTCTTTCATAGACTTCGACAAGGGTTGAGTAGTCCATAGGGTTGTTTGTATTGTTTTGTTTTATATAAGTTTCTGAAAAATTGAGTTAACCACTACATTTCTCAAGATGCTCGTCGAAGAAAAAATATGCCACGTTGATTTTAAAAAAGTTAACCACTACATTATCTAACTATCTCAACAAATTCACAACCCTTAAATATCTCCAATAAACCCATGAACATATGAAATCCGTCATGGTCTTTGGCACATTCGATATTCTTCACGAAGGACATCTCCATCTTTTCAAAGAAGCAAAAAAGCATGGTGATTCATTAATAGTCGTTGTTGCGAGAGATACGAGTGTCAAAAAAATTAAGGGCTTTGCGCCGCATCAAAATGAACTCCAAAGACTCGAAAAAGTAAAATCCTGCCTGTTAGTCAACAAAGCAATACTTGGATATGAAGATGATTTCTATAAAGTGATTGAAGAGCACAAGCCTGCAGTTCTCTGTTTTGGTTACGATCAGGATAAACAGAATATTGAAGCGGAATTAAAGAAAAGAAAGATCAAAGCAGAAATAATCACGCTTACTCCATTCGAGCCGGAAAAATATAAATCAAGTATTATGAGAAAGGGGATAAAGAAAAGCTAAAACGCAGGATATTTTATTTCATAACATCCATCAGACCTCAGTTGCCAACAAACAGGAAGCGCATCATTTCTAAAATTTGTTTCAACACGTCGAGCAAGTTCTGAATTAAATTCTTTTGTAACAAGTTGATATACTTTTGCAAGTTCTTGTGTTGATGCAGAAATTCTATCCGCAACAAAATCGATTTCCTCAGGAACCCAAGTGACGTATGCCATCCATGAGGGAACAGTGATATGTGCATCTCGTGCTCGAGCAAGTTCTACTTGTGTATACATGTGATTTCTTTTGACATCATTAATCTTTTTCCCAAACGCACGACAGGACTCTTCAGGAAAGCCAAGCGCTTGTCCAATGGCATAATCATCTCTTCTCTTAAAAGCATGAACTAGTGCTGTAAGTGATTTTGCATCTTGTCCAACATAATAACTCGCAATGTCAACAGTATATTCTTTTTGATGTGCACCAGAAATAGGGTAGTTTCCTCTTTCATGAAAGCGATAATGAAGAGAAAGATGAGGAAAATAGAGTTCAAGTGCGTGAAGATCTGTTTCAGAAAGAGGGAGAGATTCTGTAAGAGAGGAAAATCCTCTATCACAACGAGCAGTTCTATCTTTATCGATCCATGTGACAAAGCCATCAAGAGTAATGTGTGCGGCAGGTTTTGCTCGTTTTGAGATAAGAAAGAGTTCAAGTTCTGCTCGTGTGCTAAGACCAGGAATAGTGCGTGACATAATCATAAGAGAATGATTGATTCTTTTTAATTATTACTGTCTTTTTGTCACTTATTTGTAACTTCAATGAGCATTTCATCATACACCTGCGGATCTAAATCAGCGTGATGAAACGTTTCAAATTTTCCAGAGTAAACAGAACTCAACAAATACTTCTCTTCAATCCAAATGAGAAAAACCAAACAAACCTTTTAAAACAACCAACCAAAACAATACATCATGAAGCAATTCAAAATCGGTAACTATACCCTCGACAGTCCAACCTGTCTCGCACCAATGGCTGGTGTCTGTAACATCGCATTTCGAGTCATGGCGCGAAGATATGGCGCAGGGCTTGTCTACAGCGAATTTGTCAACGCAACCGCAATAAGCAGAGAGAATGAGTATGCAATCAAGATGATGCGAACAGCAGAAGAAGAACGTCCCGTCTCCATCCAACTCTTTGGCTCAGAGATAGAAGATATAAAGAAAGCAACACAACTTCTTCAAGATAAAACAGATATTGTGGATTTCAATTTTGGTTGTCCTGCGCATCAGATCACGTGCACAGGTGCAGGCGCAGCGTTGCTCAATGAACCAGAAAAAGTAAAACAAATCGTTGAAGCAATGGTCAGTGTCAGTGAGAAACCAGTCACAGTCAAGATGCGGTTAGGCATCAACGAGAAAAATATCACTGTTCTAAAATTGGCGAAAGCAGTCGAAGCAGCAGGCGCAGCAGCAGTCGCAGTGCATGGAAGAACATTAGAGCAACAATATTCAGGAACAGCAAACTGGGACATGATACGCCAAGTCAAAGAAGCAGTGAACATTCCAGTTATTGGGAATGGCGATGTCATAAATGAAAAGCGTGCAAAAGAAATGATAGACCAAACAGGCGTTGATGCAGTAATGGTTGGCCGTGCAGCGTGTGGCAATCCGTTTATTTTCTCAAGAATCAATCATTATCTCAAAACAGGAAATCTCTTACCACAAAAGGATACAATCAATATTTTTTTCGAATATGTTGATTTATGGGAAAAATACGAAGGTTTAAAATTCACGAATCTCAAAATTCAAGCGTCATATTTCACAAAAGGAATTCCAAATGCAGCGCAATTACGGATTGATTTAGTAAAAGCAAGGGATGTAGAAGAGATAAAAAATATTCTCCAGAATTTTAAGAATGAAAAAATATATTCAGAAACAGTAAAGGAAGAAGCAGAATCAATTAGTCCTTAACGAGCCAAAGAAGTTTTGCGCCCATCTCTTTCTCTAATTTAGTGCCATACATATATCGCGCAGTAACATTCTTCCTGAATTGTCCAACACCATCAGGATAATCTCGAGCAATTGCTGCCTTGTAATCTGGTTTGAGATCATCAGGAATAAACGTATTTGGGACTTCTACAACTGTCTCTACTTTTTGTCGTGTCCAATCATCAATAGAAACGTGCGGTACTTTTGCAAGGAATGCAAGTGGAGATGTATCATGAGAAATTACATTTTTTTCATTTCCGTGTCCAGATTTCTTGTACATAATCACAGGAGGAACTGCATACGTCGGATGAAATAAAACCCGAGCGCTTTCTCCGCCATGACCAACATAATTAAATGCAACTGTTTCATACTTTGTTCCGCCAAATTCTAAAGTATATCCGTCAAGCGCAAATCCTTTATGAGCGAGATCATTATTGATGTCTGTGTACAATCTTCGAAGAAGACGTACCTTACTTTCTTCTATTTCTGGTTCTGCGTGTCCATGCGTCACGACTTCAAAACGCATTCTTCCTTCTTTGATTCCTGCGAAAACAGAAGGATCCATCAGAAAGTGCATCTGCATAAGTTTCTTAGACATGTCAAAAGCAGTGCCACCATTTTCTCTATCAAAAAGATAATACATCAACAAGTCAGTGAGAAGCACTCTTCGGTCAGGTGCGATGCCTGGAAAATGTTCAGGTTCTCTAAACCTAACGCCATCATGTTTGAAAGAAGTTCTAAAATCAAAAGGCAGGAATGCAGTCCTATATTTTGGATTATAATTTCTAAATGCTCGTGGATTATATTTTGCAAGTTCCATAATTGGTGCAGCATGTTTGTCAATAACAACAATTTCAGTGCGTCCTTCTTTTGTTGCTTCCCAGGCAAATCCTTCTGCGACAGAGGTTGCGTTTGTGATCAAATGTCCTGGTCTTCCAAAGAGATCAGTTATAGTGACAATTCGATGTGTAGGAACTTCAGGATTTCGTGCGCTCGAATCAGCCCGAACGTGCGCAACAGTTTCTATTGTGCCTGCATATGGAGAAAGGGTTGGATGTCCAAGATAAAGAATCTCTTCAGCGCCTCGATTCCAGAGATGCGCAGACTTAAATTTTCTGCTTTGTTTACCGTGAAGTTCATGTTGAATAATCCATTCAAGAGAAGCAAGAGGTTGCTCAACTAAGTTAAGGTTCGCTTTTTTATATCCTTTTGTGCTTCTTTCTGTCGTGTATGTTCTTTGTTCAAACGGAACATAAAACAAACGATCAGCAAATGGTAACTCTTTTGCACTTTCAGGATCAGCCTGCCACGTTTGCCATACTTTTGCAGCTTCTCTTTTTTCTGCACGCGTCATGAGACGCATGTGGCCAAGCCAGAACGCGACAGGATCGAGCATTATTTTTCTGTCTACATCACCATCTACTCGGTAAGAAAGCACATACCTTCTCGGCGTTCTTCCTGGATAATCATTATCATGCATTGGCATAAACAGAGAAAAATGCGTATTCATTTAAAAAAGTTAGTGAAAAGGATGGTCAAAAATTATATAAAGAGAGCTATCAAAAAACAAGTGATGAAAAAAATACTTTGCATACTATTCGTGATTTCATTACTTCTATTTCTAGGAAGCTGTTCTGAGAAACAAGAAGTGCCAACAGAGCAACAACAGATCATGGAAGAACAGCAACCAACAGAAGAAGTCACCGCAGAAGAAACCCCCGTCGACTACACAATAAGTGATTTCACTCCACCTACTGGAAAAGCAGAAGGTCCAGATGATGATAATCCGTGGAACTCAAGAATGCTTTTTGCAACCTCAGAAGAGGGGATAACTTGGACAAAAACAAATCAACTTATTGCAGATCAAGCCAACGTTCCTTCAGCTGTTGTCAAGGATGGTCGAATTTTTGCGTACCATGTCACTTGGTTTGAGCCGTTGCGGAATAGTGTAGTGGTCGCAATCTCAGAAGACAATGGAGAAACCTGGGTCTTCAAGAAAGTGATCGTAGAGGGGATAGAAGGAGGCATGCGACCTGCGACAGACCCATGCGTTGTACTTTTAGAAGATGGAACATTCCGATTATATTTTACAAGCGAAAAACCTGGAGTAGGTCATCCTGAAGTGTTCTCCGCTATTTCTGTTGATGGAATTAATTTTATATTGGAAGATGGAGTTCGTTTTTCCATCACAGAAGCAGGAGACAAAGTCATAGATCCTACTGTTTTAAAAATAGGGGACACATGGCATCTTTATACGTTGTATCTTGGCGGCTCGCAAGGAAATTTTCATGCAACCTCAAAAGATGGGCTTACCTTCACGGAACAAGATACTATCAAAGAAAATATGATTCTTTCCAATGGTATTACAATGGATGGTGTTTCTCGGTTCTATGGGTTTAAACACACTGCGGATAAGGATTCGAAATATGCTTTTGAGATTGATTCATGGACAAGTGAAGATGGATTTACTTGGATCATGGATGAAGGTGTTCGTTTAGTATATGACAAAGAAAATAAAATGGAAAAGAATTTTGTCAAAGATCCTGCAGTAGTCCAATTAGAGGATGGAACATACATGATGTTTTATATCACAGCAATTCCGGATGAATAATTTTTCTCTTTTCTATTGCTCTTTCTTTAGTTCAGAAAAGAATACAACTCAAGTGGATAGAAATAAAGAATATTGAAAAATAAAAAATTACTTAACCAAAACGCCATTTAAACAGCCATCTTGTGCTGGTCGTGAGGTAATTCGCACGCGACCTTTGTCTGTTTCAACAACAGCGCCTTTTGTGAGTGCGTTTGTTCGAACATAATGTCTGTTTGCGGTGTTTTCAGCAACGTATTTCATTGTTGCTTTCACTGCGCGTTTTGTAGATGGATCAATAAAATTGATAACAGTTGCGGCCATGATACGGATTTTTTTGCCACCACCTTTTGTTCTGATGACTTTAAGCTTTTTTTCTCCGATTGGGGGGAGTGTTGGAACATTTCCCATTTCGTAGAGTTTTTTTCCTCGAGCAGAGATGTATCTGCTTCCTGTTGATTTTCGTCTTGGTCTAAATTGTACGATTGCCATATTGTTTGAAAAATAGGAGGTTGTTTATAAAGATTATTGTTTGTGAATGAAAAAGAAGGAATGAAAGTCAGTGTAATAGTCTATCAGCGCGCAACCCGGGCGCATATTCCTTTTTGACAATCACAGTGTATTTCAGACGTTGCAACGTAATTATTCTCGCAGGTGTATTCAATAAGTGTAGAGGTATCATAGCAGTAATCCACTACAGAGACAAAAGTTGAGCTTCCAGTAATCATTGTACTTTTCTGAAGTCCTTTTGTTTGACCAACGACTGTGTAATCTGCTCCTTTGTCAGAATCAGTGCAAGTGATAGCGAGGTCGCCTCCAGTCGTCGTTCCAACATTTAATGCTTGTCCGACAGAAGGAATGCCCATATTTGTGTATGATAAAAGAAACAATACTGCAATAACTGCAGCTGCGGTGACAATGTAAAAATGATAATCTTTTTTCATGAAATACACCTTTTTAGTAAATTCTTTGGTTTTGTGATATAAATACTTTTGTATCATCTCTACACGCGCATAAAGTTGATGAATCGCCTTGCAACACAAAAAATCGCTTAGCAGGAGCTTTATCACAATTCATCCATTTATTAAAAAATAAAAAGTGTATAAAAGAGAAGATCTAGAAAAATAAATAAAAAAAATGGGCCCGATGGGCTTCTCACCAATTCTTTCGCCAATTGGAAGCGAGATCAAGTACGACACTCACTTCGTTCGGTCGTACGCTCATAATAATAATTGTTAAAATAAAAATGGGCCCGATGGGCTTTGAACCCACGACCACTGGTGTACTTCGCCCTGTCTAAAACGTGGACATATAAGACCAGCGCTCTAGATCCCATCACTGAGATTCCAGGCTAAGCTACGGGCCCGATAAAGTATTCTTGCTGAATAAGAGTATATTTAAAAATCTTGTTGAAAGACAAAGATGAATCTAAATTTTCTGCAAAAACATAACGCCTTTCAGATTAAAGATGCTCTGCACTAATGCAGTGAGATGAGAAAGAACAATTGCTTCTTCTCTTGTCGCAGCAGTTAATTGTTCTTTGCACTCTTGAAGTAATTCATTTTTGCGTTGAAAAAAGCGCTGTGCATTTTGAGGATCATAAGAATAATACAACCCGTAATACATTCTGAAAAATGCATGGATTTCTGAATAAAGCTTTTGCAGCTCAACGTTCTGTGCAGAAGATGCAGAGAATCCTTCTGCGATATATTTGTAATGATCTCCTATCTGTTCAAGCTCACGAAGAAGCGAATACAATGCAAAGCCATTCTCGGGATATTTGTATTTGTTTTTATACAAAATCCGTACACAGAGGTCGCTGTATTTGTTGTTCTCTTTCTCATCTTGATTCACTTCTTCAAGAAGAGAACTATTCTTTTGAGCAAGTGCTTCGCTAATTTTATCACCCATCACAAGAGTAATTTGAAACAGCTTTTTGAGAACAGTCTCAAATTCTTGTTGGTCGACGTTGACAAGCATTTTCAAGAGGATAGTGTTTTTTGTTTTTTCAATAATTTCAAAACCAAGAAGTTGTTTTGCTCGTTTTTCCACAAGTGCAGGAATTGAAGGATCAGTATAGCGAATAAGAATTTCATCGTATCCTTTCTGATAGACATAGTTCACAAAATATTCATTAAATATTCCTGATTCAGCGTCAATTTCCTTTTTTGCAGGTTCAGTATTAACAGAATCAAGAGTGAGTACAAGCCGTCCGCGTTCCTCGGTAAGTTCAATTTCGTCTCCTTTGTTAATAGAATTCTCTTTGACCCATTTGCTGGGGAGAGAGATCATTAACGTCGCTGGGCCTTGCTGTACAACCTTCCGCTTCATGGAGGGATGTTAAAGGAAATTCTATATAAAACTTTGTGATTCACCAATAGTTTTTTAAATAAGTGCTTTCCCTCTTAAGAAGATATTTACTGCCCCGATGGTGTAGTCCGGCCAATCATTCAGCACTTTCGATGCTGAGACTCGGGTTCGAATCCCGATCGGGGCATTTTACTCAATGAGTTAGTAATAGTTTAGATTAAAATATAATGGGGTTGTAAAATGAAACGAAGTTCACGTCGATGGAAAAAGAAACGACAGATGCGTTGGAAATGGCAGCGCAAGCGCATGAAGAAAGAAAAGCGCAAGCGTGTCAAAGCAAGTACATAAAAGCGTAATGTGAAAAAATGACAGCAGATCCTTTATCAAAGGAGTTGTATGACATTCTTGCATGTCCTATGTGTAAGGGAGATATTTCCTACAATAAAGACAAAACAGCGTTAGTCTGTAAAAAATGCAAGATTGATTATCCTATTAAAGAGGGTATTCCTATTATGTTACCGCCAGATATGCGAGAATAATTTTTATTCTTTTTTCTCTATTTGTTTTAAGTGGAATCATTACAATAATTTTATAAACATCTTCAAATGTTTAAATAGAATCATTCATGCCAGCGTGGCACAATCTGGTACTGCGTCAGCCTTGAGAGCTGATTCCTGAAAGGGTACAATGAAAATTCCCCTATGAAAAACACAATATTGCCGACGTGGCACAATCTGGTACTGCGTCAGCCTTGAGAGCTGATTTCCGAAAGGATATCTCGGTTCAAATCCGGGCGTCGGCGTTTTTTTCTTTCTAAGGGGGAATTTTCATGTACATCGGAACTTCGTTCCGATTGTATCTCGGTTCAAACAACCGAATCTTCAGATGAGCGTTGTGTTCAAGAACACAAGTTCTTGACAGTCAAAACCCTGTTTTGACCCAGAGGAACTTGTTCCTCGCTGTCCGGGCGTCGGCGCTTTTTCTCTTATAAATTTAAAAACTAAGACACAACACTGAGGTTATGAATAAACTCTTATTAGGTGTAACGCACGATCAAGAGAATCCAGTAGAGTTAGAGCGGGTGCTCGCTTTTATTGATCATAGTATGCCTGATTCACTTGGTTTAGAGCTTCCTGGGGACTACCAAAAAAGAAAAAGAGCGGGAAGAACTATATACTTCTTTGATGATATTTACCACCGTGTAAAACAGTATAAGGCAGCAGTAACATTTTTAGAGGAGCAAAAACTTTGGGATTATAATGGGTGTGTTGTTGAAGCGCGACATGCGCTCCAAAATGGAGTCTCATATGAGGAAGTATGTAGAGACTTAAAGGAGAATCAATCTGAACTAGGGTATTGGCAGCAAGCAAAGAAAAATCCATATACAGATAGTAGCGACGCCAATAAATATATTGCATATCACAAATGGCGGGTAAAACAAACAAGAACTATTCTTAAATTACTAAAAACTTTTCCCACGTTCGAAGAATGCCAAGTAGAGTTTGAGCAAACCAATCAGAGGCGAGAAGAGATTCACCTGGAAAGGATAAGAAGAGACGAACCTTTCCTTGTTGTCGTTGGAAGTGGGCATGCAGAAAAGTATGCATCGCAGCTTTCTTGCTATCAGTTCATGCATGCAAATGAGTTGTAAAGAAAGTTAGAAACCTATAAATAGCACAAGAACTAAAACAAACTCATGTCTCTCATAATCAGTATTTGTCTCTTAGGATTTCTTCTTTCAGCATATTCTTTTTACGTCGAAAAAAAGCTGGAAAAAAATAGAAGATACAAAGCTGTTTGCGACATCAACGATCACATGTCTTGCACAGCGGCGGCAAAAAGCGAATACAGTGCTGTGGGAGGAATTCCAAACTCCATTAAAGGAATGTTTTTTTATCCATTCATGGCGCTGCTCGCGTGGCTTGGCTCAGTGCAAATTATTTTTTATCTCGCTGCAGCATCCATGATCATGACGTTCTACCTTATCTACATAAGTTATTTTAAACTGAAGAATTATTGTTTGGTCTGTAGTGGCATCTATGTAGTAAACGCCTTATTATTTTATTTCTCTTACATGCAGATGTAATTTACAATTTCTGTGCAACAAGAACATGTTGTTCACAAACAACACGGACATGATTATACCCTAATCGTTCATGGGTGAGCTCATCCTGTGTCCATGTAATTCCTTGGATTGTTGCTTTATGATAATTTCCAGGAAGCTCAAATGGAATATCGTCTCTGCAAAGAACGCCTCTTCCTTCTCGATACCTATCTTCTGTGACTGTGAAACCTGTTTTATCAAGCGCTGCAGTAAAGCGAGCAAAGAATGCATCAACAAATGAAACCACTTCCGCGGGCGCGTCAAGCTCTGCTGCAATATGCGCAATCTTCTGCAATACGGGAATATGTTCAGGAGAAGCAATCAGGCGGATGTATGCTTCAGCTTCTTTTAAGTACGTGGTAAGATAATGCCCTTCCATAAATCCACTAAATTTTTTCAGTGCTGCAAGATAATCTTCTTGTTTTATGATATGCAATCCTCTGTAAAGATTCCCTCTATCATCGAGTGCCGGGAAAGGCGCATATCCTGTTTGCTGCAATGCAACAACTGTTGCGCAAGGATCTGGAGTAAGGTCAAGGAAATGAATAATTTTGCCTTTTGGTTTAAGGACTTTATGGACTTCATGGAGTGCTGCTTCAAGATCTCCAAATGTATCAAACGAGGCATTTCCTACCACAATCTCAAATGATGCATCAGGAAATGGAAGTTGATACACATCTGCAACACAAATATTTGATTGAGGATATTCACGTTTATGCGCTACAACAATATTCTCTCCTTGGTCTGTTTGTTGAATTCTGTGTTCATACTCTGGAACAAGTGTTACAAGCTCTCCGAGACCACTTCCTATCTCAAGAAGTCTTTGATTTGCTCCAACGTATTCCCTAAATACAGTTCGAATAAGATCAGCAGAAGCATCACGAAAGAGCCTTCGCTGATGCATAAGGTTTTCTAATTTCCAAGGTTGATCCCATTTACGTGTAAGGACGTCTCTCATAAATGAAAGAAAAGGGAAGTGTCTTATAAACCTTACTCAGTTTACCACTAAGAAGAAGTGCTTAAACTATGCACACTTTTCAGTCAATTTTCAATTAGCTTTAAAAATATGTGCGATTTCAGTATCCACAATGAAAGCAATTATTCTTGCAGCAGGGTATGCAACAAGGCTCTACCCATTGACAGAAAACAAGGCAAAACCGCTTCTTGAAGTAAAGGAAAAACCAATAATTGAGTACATCGTAGAAAAGATTGAGCATTGTCCAGAAATTGATGAAATCTATATAGTCACGAATGAAAAGTTTTACATTCATTTTTGTGAATGGCTGAAAACAAAAAAATTCAAGAGAAGAATTCACATTATCAACGACAAAACAACAGAGAATGGAAGCAGACTCGGCGCGATTGGCGACATTGATTACGTCATTAGTACTCAGCATGTGTTTGATGATTTTCTTGTTATTGCAGGAGACAATCTTTTTTCATTTCAAATTGCAGAGTTTATTCAGTTCTACAAAAAATATGAAACAACAGTGGTGGCGCTCTATGATACTAAAGACAAGAAAAAGATCGCAGGAAGGTTGGGCTGTGTAGAAATAGGAAAAAATGACAGAGTCATCAACTTCGAAGAAAAACCAGAGAATCCAAAAACAACGCTTGCAGCGACAGCGTGTTATCTTTTCCCACATGAGGATTTGCATTTTATCCGTGAAGCGTTGGAAGAAAAGCATTTCGACAGGCCAGGGGATCTTATCAAATTTATCGCAGAAAAAAAACCTGTTTATGGATTCCAGTTCTCAGGATATTGGTTTGATGTCGGCACGCATGAAGAGTATGCGTTGGTAAATAGTAAGAAGGTTAAGTTGTAGTTCTGAGGAGATAGCAAAGCCAACAACATGGCCAGATGGAGCAAACGAGGTTGCCCTACGAAGTGGGGCGTTCTCGTTTGCGGAATAGGGCTTGTGGAGCAAGGCGACACAAGACCGTCTGTGCCATTATTGTTATTGGCTTTGCATGCATAATCAAACGTAACTAAAAATTTTAGAAGAGATGGCTTAATCAGAAACCTATATATACTTCCAAAATAAAAAACTCTTCATGCAATTCATCTTTCGTGGTGCAGGGAGAGAAGTAGGAAGAAGCTGTATTGAAGTAGACGGAACCTATCTTCTCGATGCGGGATTAAAGATCACAGAGCATGGCACAGAATTTCCGTCCAATTTTGGTCCGGAAAAAATCAAAGCTGTTTTTCTCAGCCACGCGCATCTCGATCATACTGGCGCACTCCCCGTCCTAAATCACGCAGGACTCAATTGTCCAGTATACACAACAAGAGTCACAAGACTCACCACAGAAGTACTTTTAGAAGATTCTTTTCATATCGAACTCATCACGCATTTGCATCCAGGATACAGTAAAGGAAATATCAAAAATGTGCTGCAAAATTTCCGTGATGTGGAATACAATAAAATCTACACAATAAACAAAGACATGAGTGTCCAGTTTCTTGACGCAGGGCATATCCCTGGTAGCGCATCAATCTTATTAACATACAAAAAGAAACGGATTCTCTATACAGGCGACATAAACTGGCAGCCCACACTTCTCTTGAACGCGGCATCGTACCAACTCAACGATATTGATATTATGATCACAGAAACAACGTATGGTGACAGAAATCATCCGGACAGGAAACAGACTGAAGACAATTTTCTAAAAGTCATTAAAGAAGTGCTTGCGAAAGATGGATCCATTCTTCTTCCAAGTTTCGCGATAGGAAGAGCGCAAGAGATGATGCTTTTGTTGGCAAGAGAAAATCTGGATTGCTCGATGTATCTCGATGGTATGGCAAGAAAAGCAACAGACTTGTACATGAGCAATCCTGCGTTTATCAAGAGTCCGGCAGCGTTGCAGAAAGCAAAGCAGAAAGTGCATTATATCACAAGCGATCTTGAAAGAAAAAAAGTACTGAATGAAAAATCCATTATTATCACAACATCGGGCATGGTCACGGGCGGTCCGGTCATGGAGTACATGAAGATGATGTTTTTCAAGCCAAATAATGCGATCCTTATGACAGGGTATCAGGGTGAAGGAACAAATGGAAGATTGCTCCTTCAAGAAAAATGTGCGTACGTTGATGGTAAGAAAGTTCGTTGGGAAGGAAGAATTGAGCATTTTGATTTCAGTGCGCATGCAGGACAGAATGAGTTAGTCGCTGCAGTCAAACAAATCAAACCAAAAATCTTAATTTTGAATCATGGCGATGAAATTGCGATTGAAACATTTTCGGATCTTGTCAAAGGGAGTGTCAAGAAAGTCTATGCACCCAAGAATGATGAAGTTTTGGAGATAGTGTGATTTCTTCCTATTTTTTCCATTCTTTTAGTAATATTCCTGTGAGATAACATGTTAAAAGAACACAGAAAAAAAGTGCTTGAAATTTTAGGGAGCCATTAACAAGAATGAGTTGCTTATTATTTTTACACTCTTTATCAAAGACGATCCCGTTTATTCCAATCTGAGTTTGGATGATTTCAATAAATTTTTCTCCTCTTTGACAAAAAACGTCAAAGTTATCTCGGTAATATGTACCTACTTCTTCAATGAAAGCACTGCATTGTTCAAAATCTTGAAATAATAATCCTCTAAAGAAATATAGATATTCATCTGTCCTTTCAACTATAAATGGTACTTTTATTGAACAGTACAAGCCCACAACATCGTTGTTTGCTGTTAAGAAGTCAAAAAATCTTTCATCGGAACCATAGACGATAAGTGAATAAGCGCCTTGCTGGAGTTGCTCAGTGTGATATGCTTTGTCAGGATAAATCTCATGTATATATGGTTCTATGGATTCTGTTATTCCTGCTTCAACAAAATTACTTGCAATTGCCATATCTGGGTTTAAACTCAAAATACTCATATCTGGAAAATAATTAATAAAGTCATCATTAGATATAAAGAGAAATGGATTTTTATCATCAAATAACAAGTTATATCTTTGAGAATAATTTTCATAGACAAGTATTTTACTATCTTGTAGAGGGATAGATAACAAGGGCATTTCTACTTCTAATTGAATCCTCTGTAATAATTTTTCATCATTAATCCCTTTATTTCTTACAAAATCATCAATCGTCAAACCACCAAGAGTTATATAAAAAATGTAAAATAAGACAATAAGAAAAATAAATAACAACGTTGCGCATTTCTTTTTGTATGTTTGTCTAAATTGAGATGCGAATTTAAAGATATTGATGAGATAGAAGGGCATAAAAGGAAGAAAATATCTATATTCATCAATGAGTTTATACAATCCAGCTTTATGCGCATCAAAAATAATAAGCAGAAGAAAACTGATTGTTGCTATAAATGAGAAAACATCACACTTCTTGTAAAAGATAACCCGCAGTAAACTAATGAAAAAACCAATATATAATAATATAAAGAGACCGTTATACCAATAAGTAAATGTTACAAGCTCGAGAAAAATAGAGGAATAGGATTGAAGAGGAGGGTAATAAAAATGAACAATGTAATTATAATTAACAAACCCTGGAAAAAGAAATAATAATAAGATGAATAAGAGAATAGGTGGGAGACAAAGACCTATAATTTTACTTTTTTCTTCTTTAAAAAAGCATAGGATATTTTTTGTGAAGGTACCTGTTTTATTGCTCTGTTTTTTGTATAAATAGTAGAAATGAAATAAGAGTATTGGACCAACAACAAGTGGAGTATTATGAGATTTAGAAAATAATGCCAAGCCAAAGAGTAGACCACTCAAGGCATACTTCCATCTTAAAGTCGTATAATCGAGAACATAAAATCCTGTTATTATAAAGAAAACTGCGACGTTAGTAGCTAACTGAACAGACAAATACTTCGCAAAAAGGAAGAGAAAAAGAAAGCAAAAAAAGAATATTGAATCACTCCCTGTTTCTTTTCTCTTTATGAAACAGGCAAGATACGTAATTATAAATAGTGTAATAAAGTAAAATATCAAGTTTACTTTAGAAAAATTTTCTGATATTAAGGAGAATAATCCTGCGAACACATAAGATATTGGGCTTTGAAAACAATAGGGGTCTCCACTGTAAAGTGTCCACTCTTTTATATGTTTCATGCATATGTCATGATGTTGGAGAGGCGGGCTTTCAAAAGAGGGGTAGCCAATCCATTGAAGAGCATAAAGAATGGCAAAAATTATTACAAAGACAAGAATAAAAGTTATGAGACATTTTCTCTCTTCTGAATTCATACCGAGTTGTAGCTATTGGTTTATTATAAACTTTTTTAGTCCGATAATATGTTTAGTCATAGTTTCAACAAACAAGACGTAAACGCTCAACTAGATTTTGTTGACAGTTTTGCTCGAGAATACCTTATCTAAAAACACACGCACCAGCAACGACCACATGAATCCCTATGTAATTTTAGAGTAATAAAAAATTTATACTAACAGAAAATCAAAAAATGCAATCCACACAAATAAATGGATAGTGATTTAAGAATAAAGTGGCGAATAGAGCAATATTTAGAAACCTATTTATATCTTCTTTCCAAAAAGAAGACAATGGAGCAACAAAAGACTGAATGGTACAGTAAATCCATTGAAGAAACGCTTTCTCTTTTAACAACAAAACCAGAAGGTCTCTCGAAAACAGAAGCAGTCGAAAGGATAAAACAATACGGCTACAATGAAATCAGAGAAGCAAAAAGAATCAACCCTATCATCATTTTTCTCAGACAATTCAAAAGCCTATTAGTATACATCCTTTTAGGCGCAGTCATCATATCTTTTTTTCTAAAAGAATATGTTGATGCCTATGTCGTTCTCGGAATTCTGCTCTTCAACGCGATCTTTGGATTTATCCAAGAATATAGAGCAGAAAAATCAATTGCAGCACTAAAAAAACTCGCAAGCCTGAAGGCAAAAGTCATGCGTGAAAACACCATTCACGAAATTGATGCGAGGGAACTTGTTCCAGGAGACATCATCCTGCTCGAAGAAGGAGACAAAATTCCTGCAGACGCGCGAGTCATAGAATCAATCCATCTGAAAACACAAGAAGCAGCGCTGACAGGGGAATCAAATTCTGTTCAAAAAGAAACAAAAGAAATCGAAAAAGCCATTGCGCTTGGCGATCAAAAGAACATAGTGTTCGCAGGAACAGTGATTACAAGCGGCAGAGGAAAAGCAGTAGTCACCATGACAGGAATGGAAACGCAAATTGGCAAAATTGCAAAACTTATCGAAGAAGCAGAAGAGATCGCCACACCATTGCAAAAAAGTTTAGATAAAATTGGAAAAATATTAGGCATTGGGACAATCCTTGTATGTCTTCTCATATTTGGGCTTGCGGTCTTCAAAGGAGAAGCACTCCTTCCTGCATTTTTAGCAGCAGTTGCGCTTGCAGTTGCGGCAGTGCCAGAAGGATTACCTGCGGTCATCACGATCACACTGGCAGTTGGCGTTCAGCGTATGATAAAAAAGAACGCGCTCATCAGAAAACTCCCCAGCGTGGAAACATTGGGTTGTACCACAGTGATCTGTACTGATAAAACAGGAACATTAACAAAAAATGAAATGACAGTCAGACAAATCTATGCGAATGGAAAAGCAATTGAAGTAACTGGTATTGGATATAAAACAGAAGGGGATTTTTTTATCCATGGGCAGAAAATTGATCCAAAAGAAGTTTCTTTTATTCTGAAAATAGGCACACTCAATAACAATGCAGCGTTAGACAATGAAAAAGTCATCGGCGATCCAACAGAAGGATGTCTTCTGGTCAGCGCAGCAAAAGCAGGATTACAGAGAGAAACACTACAGAAAGAGGAACCGCGTGTCGAAGAAATTATTTTTGATTCGCAGAGAAAACGGATGAGTACAATCCACACAGTTGGAACAAAAACAGTGATGTACACAAAAGGCGCTCCGGATATTGTGCTTCATTTATGTGCAAAAATTCTGATGAACGGAAAAGTCCGCACTATGACAGAGAAAGACAAGAAAAAAATTATCGAAGCAAATAAAAATTTCTCCTCCTGCGCATTACGAGTACTCGCGTTTGCTTACAAAGAATTTTCCACGAAAAAGACAAATAATACAAAAGGTAGCAACGGACAGCAGTATACTGAAGCAGATGAAAAAGATCTTATTTTCGTTGGCTTGCAGGGCATGATTGATCCTCCACGACAGGAAGCAAAAGAAGCAATTCTCCGCTGTAAAAATGCAGGCATTCGCGTTATCATGATCACAGGAGATCATGAAGATACTGCAAAGGCAATTGGTGCAGAGCTTGGTCTTGGAACGCGGGTCATGAATGGGAAGGAACTGGAAACAAGAGCAAACCTTGATGATGTTATAGAACACATTGACATCTACGCAAGAGTAAACCCAGAACACAAATTGAAGATTGTGGAAGCGCTGCAAAAAAGTGGACATGTTGTTGCGATGACCGGTGATGGCGTGAATGATGCGCCCGCATTAAAAAAAGCAGACATTGGCATTGCGATGGGTATTACAGGAACAGATGTCAGCAAAGAAGCAAGCGCAATGATATTGACAGACGATAATTTCACCAGCATTGTGAATGCAGTGGAAGAAGGAAGAGGAATATATGGCAACATCAAAAAATATTTTGGATTTTTGTTGTCCGGAAATATTTCAGAGGTATTGATTGTCTTCCTCATTACACTGTTTGGATTTCCTCTTCCCTTGATCGCAACACAAATTCTTCTCATCAATCTCGTGACAGACGGATTCCCTGCGCTTGCATTGAGTATTGATCCATATGAACCAGAACTGATGAAACAAAAGCCAAGAAAACGAAATGAAAAATTATACAGAGGATTGGCGCCGTATTTGGTCTATTATCCAATTATAATGACCATTGCAGCAGTAAGTGTTTTTTCCTATTTCTTTTTACATGAAGGAAATCTTATCAAAGCGCAGACAATGACGTTCCTCTTAATCTCTGTCTTTGAGTTATTCCAGGCATTTTCCTGTCGTTCGACTATTCATCATGCGCATCATGTCGGTTTGTTTAGAAATCCATATTTGTTGCTTGCGATTGGCGCATCATCGCTTGTTTTGGCGATGGTGATTTATGTTCCATCCTTGCAGCCTTTGTTTGGGACTGTTGCGTTGAGTTGGATGGAAGTTGCAACGATTGTTGTCATTTCATTTAGTGGGTATGTTGTCATTGAGACGACAAAGGCGATTAGAATATGGCGTGGAGTGAGTTTCTAGTTGGCTAAACTTTTATAAACACTCTATCTTTTGTTTCGTCTATGGAAAGTACCGAAGTCATTCAGATAAGAACAGAAAATAATTCAAAAACAGAAGATAAATCCTCGTTCTACAAAGACATAATCAGCGCTCTCCTTGAAAAAACACACAGCAAGAAACAGATCAATCAGCTCAAAACAAAACTCTGCGCAAAGTATCATCTCAAAAAAATTCCAACAGACATTGACATCATGCTCCACGCGTCAGAAAAAGAACTAAAAATCGTAAAAAAATACCTTCTGACAAAACCAATGCGGAGTAGAAGTGGCGTCACGCCAATCGCGGTGATGTCCGCGCCATACAGCTGTCCGCATGGCAAATGCACATTTTGTCCAGGCGGTCCAGGGAGCGAGTTTGGCGATGTTCCGCAGAGCTATACTGGTCACGAACCGAGTACGATGCGTGCAATACGAGCAAATTATGATTCGTATATTATTGTCTTTAATCGTTTAGAACAATTTGTTGTTTCTGGTCATGTTCCGCAAAAAGCAGAAGTCATTATTCAAGGTGGCACGCTGCCGGGAACACCGCGAGAATATCAAACTAATTTTGTCAAAGACATCTATCAGGCATTAAATGATTTTGGAAGCATGTTTTTTAGAAAGACAGAAACTGAAAAGGATGTTCTCATTGACATTGAAAAAATAAAAACATTTTTTGAATTGCCTGGGGAAATTGGAGCAGCAGGACGGCAAGAGCGTATGAATAAAAAAATTCTGGAAGTAAAAAACAAAAGAACAACAACACTGGAAAAAGAAGAGAAAAAAAATGAAACCGCACCAATCCGTTGTGTTGGTCTCACAATTGAAACAAAACCCGATTGGGGTTTTGCAGAGCATGGGAACCTCATGCTCGAACTTGGTGCGACGCGAGTGGAATTAGGCATTCAAAGTGTCTATGAAGATGCGTTAAAAATCACCCACCGCGGTCATACGCGCGCAGATTCCATTCGTTCGATTAAGGAATTAAAAGATCTTGGCTTCAAACTAAATTTTCACTACATGCTGGGATTGCCAAGTACAACAAAAGAGATGGACATTGTCGGTCTACGAACATTGTTTGACAGTGTTGCGTACAAACCAGACATGCTCAAAATCTATCCGTGTATGGTGATGAAAGGAACGCCGTTGTATCATGTTTGGAAAGCAGGCAAATATCAGCCAATGACAACAGCAACTGCAGCAGAGATGACAGCGGACTTCATGCGCTATGTCCCTTCATATTGCAGAATTATGCGTGTGCAGCGAGATATTCCAACGAATGTGACAGAAGCAGGTGTGGATAAAACAAATTTACGGCAATATGTTGAAAAAATTATGCAGGAAAAAAATATTACGACAAAAGAAATCCGCGCGAGAGAAATAGGAACTATGTTGGAAAAACATCCAGACCTAAAACTCAACGCTCCAGAAATAGTGGTACAAGAATATGAAGCATCTGCAGGAAAAGAATTCTTTATTTCTATGGAAGATGTGAAGAATGATATTTTGTTTGGCTTTGCTCGTTTGCGTTTTCCAAGTCAATGTTTACGTGAAGAGATTACTCCTACTTCTGCGCTCATACGTGAATTGCATGTCTATGGCGAAGCAACTGCGTTGGGAAAAGAAGGCACTGTGCAGCACAGAGGCATGGGAAAACAGTTGATGAAAAAAGCAGAAGAAATTGCAAAACAAAACGGAAAAGATAAAATAGTAGTGATCTCTGCAATTGGAACACGAGAATATTATAAGAAATTAGGATACGAAAGAGAAGGCGTGTATATGGTGAAGGAGATATAAATTACTCTTTTAGAAGCTAAAGTCATTCTTATAAAATTTATTGTCAACAGCGACCGACCACCCCCAATCAATAGATCGGATGGCATGCTCGCTTCGCTCGGGTCGGTCGCTGGGACTACTAAAGTTTTCCACCACACGAAATCTCAAACCACCAGTCATCGCTTCGCTCAAGACTGGTGGAAAACTTCAGTATTTTAGATATCCTCTCTTATCTCTAAAAAGTATACATTTTGTAAACAAGAAAGCAGCGGTCTTTAAATATGATAAAAAGGGATTTAATATCTTATCCAACAGTCACTTAGGATAAAGCTACTGTTACAAAAGATGAGGTGTAGAAGATGAAAGATACTTCTTTAACAGTTACCATCAAAGAGAGGATCTATACAATTAAAGGAATGCAGGTTATGCTTGATGTAGATCTTGCAGAGCTTTATAACGTAGAGACAAAGGTGTTAAATCAAGCAGTTAAGAGAAATAGTGAGCGATTCCCGGATGATTTTATGTTTCAAATATCGTTGAGAGAGTTTGATACCTTGAAGTCACAAATTGTGACCTCAAGTGCAAAAGATTTAAGGTCACAGAATGTTACCTTAAAAGACGCTAGAGGGCATCATCGAAAGTATCTTCCATATGTCTTTACAGAGCAGGGTGTAGCTATGCTTTCAGGAGTCCTGAAAAGCAATACTGCTGTAAAGGTGAGCATTCAAATAATGAGCGCATTTGTCGCTATGAGAAAGTTTATCTCTTCAAATGCACAGATATTTCAGAGATTGGATGTTGTTGAGAGAAAGCAGGTTGAACAGGATAAAAAATTTGATGATATATTCAATGCCCTCCAAAGTAGAGACATAAAGCCAGAGAAAGGGATATTTTTTGATGGACAGATATTTGATTCTTATAAATTCGTTTCAGATCTCATAAGAGCGATTGTACCCATGCGTATCCACAAGAGCACGATGTATTTCTGTTATTGACTTTGCTCCACTCTTTAACATATCTTCTATAATCCCAGTAACCTTGTCATCTAACACCATTGTAATCACTTAATAATGGGCACGAATTTATAAAAGTTAATGCTTTTTTAGAATATAAACCAGAGAACATAAAAATAAGAAGGAAGAAGTCAAAGCAAATGACCAAAACAATCGGCATCCACGAAGATGAACTCAAACTCGAACCATTCCACAACAAAGACAAAGTAGAGTTCAAACCAAAATTCATCGAGCATTATAGCAAGCTCACCGACTTCGAAGTATTCAAAAAATATTCTCTTGCATTCCTCAGAAGATCCATCCGTGTGAACACATTAAAAACAAGTATAGAAACAATGAAAAAAGCACTCGAAAAAGATTGGCATCTCACCCCAATTCCTTGGTGCAAAGAAGGATTCTGGATAGAACACAAAGGAATTGGTGAAGAAAAGCGAAGAGACGTAGGCAATCTCATCGAACACGCGTTAGGATATATCTACGTCCAAGAAGCAGCGTCTATGATTCCTCCAGTTGTTCTTGATCCACAACCAGGAGAAATAATTCTCGACATGTGCGCAGCGCCAGGAAGCAAAACAACACAAATGGCGCAATACATGGAAAACAAAGGCCTGCTCATCGCGAATGATTTTACCTATCAACGATTACAAGCATTAGGATTAAACGTCCAACGATGTGGAATAACAAATATTGTTCTGACAGAAATGCGCGGCCACACATTCAAGAATTTTCAGTTTGATCGAATTCTTGTCGATGCGCCGTGTTCAGGAACAGGAACAATTCGAAAATCACTCAAAACATTACTGATGTGGAATATGGCAGGAATCAGACAGCTTGCAGGCCAGCAAAGACAATTAATCGAAGTCGCGTTTAATAATCTCAAGCCAGGGGGAACAATGGTCTACTCAACCTGTTCCAATGAACCAGATGAAGATGAGGCAGTGGTCAGCTTCCTACTCGAAAAATATCCTGATGCAGTTTGTGAAGAGATCAAACTCAACATCAAGCACGGTCCGCCAATTATGGAATTTGAAGGCAGAAAATATCATGAAGGAGTAAAACATACCTTACGATTATGGCCGCAGGATAATGATACAGAAGGGTTCTTTATTGCGAAGATTCGGAAGAAAGAATAGTTCAAAGGAAAAAGAAGACAATAACAGTAAATAATGCCAATAAGTAAAACCACATCACTTCTTTTTTTGGTACAATGAGAAGTATAGCTGCTTCAAAAAGTAAGATTAAAGATTGGACACTTATGATTTCAAACATATTTTGCACCTGCTATTAATCCAAAACCAGTTGTCGCTAATATCCCTGCAATAATTTCCACAAGTGGTTGTGTTGCCATCTTGACAATAACTATTGCAACTACCAAAAGCGCTATTCCTGCAATATCAAATGTCAAGCTAAGTCTCGATTTACCTTTTTTGTTCATATTCCCATTTCTTGTTATGCTTCTATTTAACTTTTTCTATATTATTTGTTATAAGTATAGTCAGTACGGTATTATACGCTTCTTCTTGAGTCAATAAACTTGTATCAATCTTATAATAATTGTACTTCATAAAATACTCTTCTGTAAATTGTCGCATGAAGTCCCAATATTTCTCCTGCTCTTTGTTTTGTTTTCTTCCTCGTGCTTCCAGTCGTGCTCTCATAATTTCAGAAGTGCAAACAAAATGTAAGACAATAGTTTCTTTATCTAAAGGAATCTGTTTAGCGAGAGTATCAAGAAATGCAGTCTCTTGTTTATATTGTTCCTCTGTTATTTTTCCTGAGAAAAACTGTGCTTTTGCGTACGGATAATGCGTATGCAGTGGCCGTTCAATCAAAAGAGGTTTGTCTTTTCCTTCATGCGCAAGATTTTTCTCTCTTTCAAAATAATAGTTTGTGAACCAAATGAAAGACTGAAATTTATCTGCTTCAATTTCAGGAGGAATAGTGTGCCAGCCTTCTTCAAGAATCACAGGATATCCTTCTTCTTTCAGTCTTTTCAAGACAGTTGTTTTTCCAGAACAAGCATCACCAACAAAGAGGACTTTCATGAAAAGAGTGTATTCAATTCTCTTATTAATTTTTTGATCGCGTGGAAATCGCCGAGCAACGCACGGTATTCGCCATTCTATCACCTCAGTATCTTTAATTTATTTTAAATAATATTATTAAAAATATTTGAAGAGAATATTTGTGATGAATGTGCGTGTATCGTCTTCCAGAGTAAATTTTTGACAAACTATTTAATACAAAGAAAAAATAGAATCCCATGAAAACCCAACTCGTCGTCACAGGTTACATCTTTCATGAAAATAAACTCCTTCTTATCCATCACAAAAAACTGAATCTTTGGCTTCCTGTTGGAGGTCATATTGAAGAAAATGAAATACCCGACGAAGCATTGAAGCGAGAAATCAAAGAAGAAGTAGGACTAGAAATCGAAATCCTTAATCAACCATCAATCCAGAAAGCAGCAAACACGCACACGAATTGTGCAACTCCATTTCATGTGAGTATTCATTCTGTTGGAGACCATGATCATTGTTCATTATTCTACATATGCAAAGCAAAAAATCCAGAGCAGCTCCAAATAAACAAAGAAGTGATCAATCACCAATGGGTGTCAAAAGAGCAATTAGAGCAAGAACACATTCCAAAAGATGTACAAAACATTGGAAAATGTGCATTTACTCTTTTAAAGAATTTTATCTTATAGGATCATCATACGCTTTCGTTTTAGGAATATTTTTTGAACTAAAATGCCACCATTCTGCTGTGCTTTCTTTTGAAGCAGAATATGGTGTAAATGAAGCACTCATTGTTGTTCGAAGAAGCTCTCGTAATTGAAATGGACTCATCGTTGGCTGTACAAAATATCCTTTTCCAACAAAAGCCATTGTATCATCTTCTTGTTTTTTGTCTCGTGCGTTGTAAAATTCAGAATACATGGAGAACTCATCAAACTGCGAACCCATCCAGACTTCCTGGCCTTCACGTGTTGCAAGAGTGACGTCAAGAGTTCTTCCATAATTGTGTCCCGAATATTTTCCTTGCTCTCTATCGACATAAGCAACCCATTTACCAACATGTTTTCCTTTTCCTATTTGTTCTTGTTCTCTTCCCCAGTGCATCATTGCCTCTGATGCTTGTATAGGTCTGTATGCATCTTTGACAAGAAGTTGAAGTCCATATTGTTTGAGTGCAGCATTTACTTGGATGAGATCATCAACTATTTCTGGATATGTCCATGCTTTTTCTGCTTCGTAGCCAGGCAATACTTTTCCCATAAAATTTCTTGTTGTTGCGTACACAGGATCAACGAGAATAGGAGCGTTTCTGGTTGTTGAATAGCGTTCAATACTGACAAATGGATTTGATGTAGCTTCTGTAGGAGAAGATATCGTTCCAATAATCGTGGTTGCTATTACCATCTCCAAGAAACTTCTTCTGGTTGTCATTCTTATTCTCCACACACATACAACACTGCATTAGGATGTCCATCAGTTTTAAAGCGTTCAATAATATCCTTTTCATGTGCGGCACCAATGTTCACCACATATCCTCGTGGCGCATCCTTATATTTTTTCATCCATTGTTGTGCAGCTGCTAATGGATTATCATACGCTGCATTGCTTCTTTCCTTGCTTGTTTCGTCGAGTTTTTCATTTTGTGCTTTCGCGCGACTTTGATATGTGGTATCAACACCATGTGCTATGTAATACTCCCATAGTTTTTTATCTTCTCGATAAAAATTTCCAGATAGTTTGTCATATTCTTCTTGAGTCATTGATTCCCAACCAAATACAGGGAATTCTTGTGTTGCGGCAAATGCGATAAGGCCAGTCTTAAACGCTTCTACAAGATCAACTAAACTATAGTTCTGAACTACGCGACGAACTAAGCGATTATATTCTTCTACAGAATCTCCTTGGTGCACTCCTTCTCCAAATCCAACGCTTATTTTTCTCTCTTGTTGGAGTTGTTGCAGTGTTAAATAAATTTGTTCTTGACAAGTAAGACCTTCCTCTGCTACTTTTCTGTATTGCTCTCCTATTTCTCTGTTTTTTTCGTATCCTGCATCTTTTGGATCTTGTAAATATACATCTGCCATTCTAAATTTAATATCTGTATCATAGTGGACATCAAGAAAATAATATGCTGTAGGAAGTTTTGGATCGCCACAATGATATTCATGAAATGGTTTCAACGCTTTTGGTGGAGCAGGTGCATCAACAACTGCGACCGTAACAGGATTTGTACTTGCTCCCTTTAGTGTTGAAAGAAGAAGACTTCCTGCAATTATTCCGAGAAGTGTTTTTTTGCTGCTCATTTTTATTTCCTCTCATGCAATTCCGGAAAAAGTAATCTATCATCAAGTGTTCTTTGATAATCTTTGAATACCATTGGTACTGATTCAGCTGGTGTTCCTTTGCAAACAACAAGATGAAGATGCGGGCCTGTAGAAAGTCCAGTATTTCCGCTCCATCCAAGAGGTTGTCCTTGTTCTATCCTTGTCCTTCTGCCTGTCTTTTTCCAACGTTCTTTTAATTTATAATCAACACCTTGAAAATGAAGATGTGCATAAATCGCAAATGTTCCATCATCATGACAGATAGTCACATAATTTGTTTCTTTTGCTGCTCTTCTCCGCAATGCAGGGTTTGGATCTTCTTCCAGAAAATCTGCATACGTAAATCTTCCAGAGTCTCGCCAGTCCGCGACAAATCCTGCTCGTGCGGCACGAAGAGGTGTTCCTTCTGGCAATCCAAAATCTACCGCAAAGGTGCTGTCATGTTGGCGCCTAGATTTTCTATGCGTTCCATAATTTTCAGACCTATAACCTCCAAAGAATCCTTGTGTAATCTGGACTGGAGTTGAGAATGGGAGAAGGTAAGTCATTTTCAATCACCAAAAACAATGTCCATTGTTTTTTCTAATTGTTTCTTTCGTAAGAAGTGCCCATATTCTTTTCTAAACTCTGCTTTTTGTTCTTCTTGAAATGCCGCATAGGGTTTTTCTTTCTCATCACCTGAGAAAAAAAGAAGATGTTCAGTATCAACAAATGTAAACACATCACTTTGTAATCCTTCTTTGTTTTGAGTTCGTTGATAAACAATATCTCTCGGTGCGAGGTCTAAAGGAAAATAACCTTCTTCTGCGTAGAGTTTCAATGATAGTCCTAATCTCCAAAAGAATTGTTTTTTTACAGCAGAATTCAAATCAGTAAATGCATGGTTGACAGGAGTTCCCTCAATATAAGGGGTAATTATATATGCGGTTCTTTCAAATGCAGCGACATCAGCAGCATTCCCTTCATAAACAATACCAAGAGGTTTTGGAAAAGAAACAGGTTTAAACTTTTTTGCAGCAGAAAGTGCAACTCCATTAGTAAATCTTTTTGCTGGAAATTCCCAATGTTCATCAGACCCAAGTTTTTTTATCCAGACAGGATCATCAGTGAGATCATCCATTTGAAAACCATCGCGCAGTCGAAATCTTCTTCCTTCCTGGACAACACGTTCCAAATCATCAGAAGCTAAATATGCGCGAGAGTAAACAAGTCCAAAACAAGTGTCAGAGGTAATTCTTCTGTAACTACGTTTAATTTCATAGAGTGAACGAGCAGGGATGGTCATCACTATCATCCTCTATATCCATACTCTTCCCAATAACTTTCATCAACAAAACGAATATCAAAATCTTCTTCAGCGACAACAACGTTCCATGCATCACAGCCATACTTCTTTCCCCAAGAAATTTCTTTTGCAGGATCGTAGTCATAATCATCACAAGTAATAGTCACTAAATGACATTCCCATTCTGTTTCACAAGTATATTGGAAATCATAACATGCTTCAAAGCCATACAAAGAACAATATTCTTCAATTCTGTCTTCTTCAGATTCTGCGAATGTTTGATCATCATCAGATGCAGCAATAGCTCGTGCTTCGTCATATTCTTCTTCAAAGGTTTTCAATTCATTATATTCTTCAAAGATTGCTTGTTTTTCTTCATCAGTTAAACCATAGTCTGTGCTTTCATACTGCGCGCCTTCATATCCTTTCACCACATGTTCAACTTCATATGAAGTATAAGTTCCTTCAGAAGGATAGGTATATTCAATTTCTTGAGAAGTCTCAGCACTATCCATAAACAAGAGCACCGTAAGTGCAAAAAGTGCCAAAAATCCAATGCCAAAAATAAGTTGTAGTGTTTGTTTCATTTTTATCTCTATTCATTTTGTTTTAGGAAAATAATCCCAATGTGGGGTGAATGTTGTCAGATAAGGCTCTTGAACAGCTAACTGTTTTACTATCGCTTTATCTCCATCAATCACGATATATCGCATTGGTTCATCAAAGCGAACTTCAACTTTGCCTTCTATTGAGTCTGTTCCTTTCTGTACTTTAATGTCATAAACACGATCAATGATTTTTTTTGAATTGCCGTAATCCCATTTTGGACAACCGCAAGAAGGATCGATAATAAGCTCTTCACAGGATGGTGTTTCTGGAGTTCCACAAAGCTCAACTCCTCCTAAAAATGGTTTTAATCCAAATCTTCGCACGAGATGTTCTTCTGCATCATAATTTGTTCCGAGTGTTGTTGCATATTCTCTTTCCTTAGGATTTAAGAAGGAATCAACTGCTGCTTCATAATTTCCTTGGTAAACATATGTGTTAAGATTCTCAAAAAATCGTGAAGTCAAGCATTCTTGTGGAAAAATTTTGTGTGCTGACGGATCACAATATTCCTGATCTAATTCTTTTTGCTTATCATAAAGAGTGGCAGCTACAACAATATTTGTCCCAATACCTAGCGCCGCAGTTGCAGCAAGGAATAAACTTGTTGTGTTAGTACGTTGTCTTAGCATCTTTTTCTCCATTTCTTCTTTTAATTGGATTCCTCAAATTTTTTAATCGCCAAACATATTCCCCAAATCGCCCTACAAGTCCTGTATCACAATTCATCTATTATTTTATTAAATAAAAATAATATTGGATCTGATCAAGCGACTAGTACGCGGCAAATGGAACTATATGACAATAAAGAGAAAGGAGCCAACATTCCGAATGGAATGCCCCCAACCTTTCTCAAAACACATAAGAAACCCGCTTATATTTAAATGTTTCGCTGTTTTATCACTTTAGAGTGGTTAATCAGCTCTGCCTTAATTGATATTTCTCTTTTTTGAACATTGTTGCAAGATATCTTCCTGTTCCATCTCTGTATGTAGCATATCGAGAAAGTCCGTGAATTCTCTCTCCAAAGCTTTGCATAACCACTACGTATACTTCATTTTTCATGTGTTGAGAGATAAATTGTGAAAGCGCTGCTTCATTGCTATTTGCATTGAACACAATATCAACGAGTCGTGGGCTTATGCTAAGACCTCGTGTATACGTTTTTGTTTCTAAGAAATTACCCTGGACACAAAAGAGGTTGGTTCTGCCTTTTGCGTAGGGCAAAATTCCATACGCTTCAAGTGCTGCGACTCTCCGAGTAGCCTTTTGATGCATTCGAGAATCTGCTTCGATAGAAATAGCATGCACACCATATAATGATGCAAGTGCGGCAATTCTTCCGTCTCCTCCTCCTGTGTCAACAAAAACGTCCCTTGCATCAAGAAACTGATCAGCGATAAGTTGGTCAAAGAGGGTTTTAACGTCATGAAGATCAGTTGGCTGATAGCATCCAATTGACGTTCTCTTAGGTCTGCCCATTTCGGTATGAAACTGGTCATAGTAATGTACAAGATCCTCTATTTTTTCGTTGTCCATTTTTGGAAGAAGTAATTAGTGCTATAACTATTTTTTGGCTCATTCTGAGTATCTTATAGTTGAGGACACATTTATTTGAACATTATTATTGTCCTCAACTATTCAGCCAAAGACTTTTTTGTTCGATTATTTATGTCTTTGGCTATATCTCTAATTACCTTTTAAAGGTTCCACAGGAAACAAAGGGGTTCCCAAACCAGTATACTAAAAGGTATATTTGCTTGTTTCCGAGAATAAGTGACGTTGGAGCAGTGTTACTTTCAAGGAGTTCCACAGGAAATGAAGGGGTTGTTACGGTGTTGGGGTAAATGGCTATATCTTAAGACCAATAGTATATGCCACCAAAAAAGAAAAAACTTATATATCAGTTGGTATCTATTGGTATCATGAGTGAACAAATCAATCTCAGGCTTCCAGAAAATCTTCTTGTTGCTGCAACGACATATTCAGAAGAACATGGTTTTGGAACTGTGCAAGAGTTTATCAAGGAAACAGTAAGAGAAAAACTGTTTGATGAACCAGAAGTATCACGAGAAGAGCTTGCTTTAGTAAAGCAACTCGCGACTCTTGCAGAACAAAAAAATCTTTACGGAACAGAAGCGGATCTCTTTAAAAAATTGAAGAGATAATATTATGGATTTTACTTTAAAGCCATCGGAATTCTTTTTAGAGCAACTTGATGAGTTAAGTGATAAGGCAAAGCGAATTCTTGAGGAGAAAATGCTCTTGCTTAAGGCAAATCCATTCCGTTATAAACGAATACAAGGCTTCGGATTGTTTCTTTTTCGAATTCGATTTGAAGATAATCAAAAAGAAAAAAGAGTAATTTATCTCGTGGATAAACCGTACGTTAAAATTCTGTGTATTCTTGATCGCGATAAAGAGTATAAGGATTTAAAGAAATATTTAGAAAAATACAGTTTATAATTTAACCCCAATCGTACTTGGTCCTCTTCTCCAGAGCGTTGGACCATCAATAACAGTAAATCCCACAGAACGCATATTATCTCGCACAACACGAGCACAACTATAAGTCGCTAATCGTCCATCCTTCCGCAACAATCGATAACATTCGCGAAATACATCTTCTGTCCATAAAACAGGACATTTCTTTGGAGAGAATGGATCAAAGAAAATTGCGTCAAATTCATTTGTAATAGTTTTAACACACATTGCCGCATCACCAAGAACTATTTGTATCTTCAGATTATTTTTATTATAAACATAATTATTCTTAACTGCTTCTTGAATAAAAGGAAAGCAAGCAAATGGCGCTTCAATTTCAGTAATTGTCTGCAAAATCTGCGGATCTTTCTCGAGTCCAACAACCTCAATAACACACGAAGGATTTTCCTCAAGTGCTGCATCAATTGCAGCTGCTGTATTATATCCCAATCCAAAACAGAAGTCAAGAATACGAAGTTTTCCTGTTTTTGCAATTTCTCGAATCAAACAAGTCTTGACAAATTTCTCAACAGCTTCTTCTTTCGCACCACTTTTCGAGTGATATGCCTCGCCAAATTCAGTGTTGTGGAAGGTTACGCTTCCGTCTGGCGTTATTATCTTCTCCATAATAGAAAAAAATAGGTAATGATTTATAAGAATTTAGCTCAAAAAATAAAAAAAACCTATTCATCATCAGGCACATCATCTTCAGCAGTGCCTTTTTTCTTCTTTTTTGCTTTCATCTTTTTGGTAACGTCAATGTTTGCTTTACATTTACTACACGGAAAACGGAAAGTCAAAGCTCCTTCAATATTTTTTCTCTTGAACAGACCAGTATATTCTCCTTTTGCAGAACAAGAAGGACAAGTATAGATTGCGCATGCAGTTAATCCTTCTTCATACGCTATTTTCTCGACGGTATATTTGCATGCAGGACAGACATATTCTTTTGCGCGGATTTTGACATGACCATCTTCAGCAGGTTTTCCCATTAATGCTTTTTTACATTTTGGACATTGCTGTTTTGGAACCCAGACAATTGCTTTGCCGCTTTCTATTGATCTGTTCGTAAAATAAAGAATATTATCCATTGATTCAGGAAGTTGTAATGCCATATTGTTTCACCTGTAGCTTTCGGTGAATCTGTAGTTATTTAAAGTTTTGTTTTTTTATGATTTTTGAAAGTGTATCCAACTTGTATCTACCTATTTCAAATATTATAATTCTGTGCGTGACAAAAATTGTCACGCACGAGCACAGCTCTCTGCCTTAACGGCCTCGAGCTGTGCTGAAAAGAGGAGCGAGAACATGCACATAGGATCGTTAAGAGACTATGTGCATGGACTGTGCGTCTTTTTATGACGCACAGTAATTTTCTGGAAAAATAAATCAATTAAGTATAATATCTTTACTCTACAGAAAATAGATGCATAAAGTATATAAATTATATAATATTTATAATTCTGCTTGAAAAAGACGGAGGAAAGAATATGACAAATGGAATAGGAGAAACCGCGTTTGCGGATGATGAAATTACAGTTTCTCGCAGACCACGACCTGAAATCCCGAGTATTGTAGCAAGGTTAGGGAGACCAAGTCTTGTGGAATATTTGGCTCAACAAGTGGAGTATAAGCTTGATGGATCTCGACTCAGGCGAGCAGACAATACGCTAGCTGCAGAGTATGAAAATGGAAAATGGACACCGTATGTGCTTCCGGAAGAACTGGCAGGGTATATTGCAGAATATTCACGAAGTTCTCCTGGATAATTTTTTTATTTTTTTTTATTTTTCATAAAACAGACGCTAGCTCGTTCTTAAAACTTCTTGCATGAATGCGTTTAATATAGGAAGTCTCTGTGTGAGAGCATAATGTTGTTCTGCAAACTGAATAAGATAAGCAGAGAGAAGCACGCTTCTTCTTTTGGGGTCTCTAAATTCTTCTGCAAATTGAGCACCAAAACGTTCTGCATCTTCTCCTATTCTAGAGGTAAGCGCAAAACCATCACCAGACGTATAAACTCCAAATAAGAGATTTTTTTCAGGAGCATAAAATGTACAAGGTACTGCTCTTTTTTTGGCATAGCTCATATCATAAGTACAGGTAGCAACAACTCCTTCTAGGTGCTCTTCAGTTCCAAGAGCGAGACGTGCAGTTTCAGCAATAACATCTGGTAAGTGAGGTTCAACATTTGCTACAGTCTCTGCTAGATCAAAAATACATTTAGGTGCTTCACGGTCATGAACTGAACCTATCTGGGTAATTCGTTCATAAGTTTCACGCGCAGTGTCACCTGTAAGAAAGTAAGGAAGATGTGCTCGTGCGTGAACATTGTATTCTACACCTACTAAAATAGTACGAGCAGGATCATATGCTGCTGCAGCACTTTGGTGAAGTAGGAGAAGACTATCAGGTTCACCAAACATAAAGAGTGCATCTCCAGCTGTTGTATACCGTACAATTTTCGCATGTACCATTTCTTCAAGTACTTTGGTCATAAAAGAAAGAAATTAAACATGGTTTATAAAATTTAACAGAAACTCACATCATCTCAAGTGCACTCACAACGTTCCATATCTGTGTTCGTGTGTATGCCTGCAAATTAGTGTCTTCAACAACTTCATCAAGTTCGCTTAATGCTTTATCTTTACGGAGAGGAAAATCTTCTTTTTCTTGTTTTAATGTTTCAACAACTTTTGTTAATCGTTCTTTGACATTTCGAGGAACAGTATTGTCTGTCGCAATTTCTTGCAATGCGTCAATGATGCTTATTATTCGTTGGTCTTCCATGGTCGTCTCTTACTTATTTTGCCGCTTGCATTGCTTTCATGATTTCTTCGCGCAATGCTTTTGCTTGTTCTTTCAATAAGGTTTCTTGTTTTTCAAAACTCTTGACTCTGATTCCAACGCGATCTTTCTTCTCTGTAAGCTCTTTTTCAAGCTCTGATTTTTCAGAAGCAACCATAATGTTACCAATGATTCTATATGCCTTGTCTGTTTTTCTCAATTCTTCAAGTGCGGATTCGACTTCAAGAAGTTGCATCTGAAATTGCTGTCGTTGTTTGAGAAGATGTTGCATATTCTGTTCAATTGCTTGAAGCTGCTGAATTTTTTCTTGTGTTTGTGCGTTAGTCATTATTTTCCTCTGCAGCTTTTTCAAAAACGCTGAGCAATTTAGTGATTGTGTTTAGTGTTGCGCGCAATGCAGTTGCATCCGTCGCACTGATGGTGAATTGCATGATTTCTTTTGTCGTGTGAATGCTCACGTTGCTTCGTGCTGTTTGCATGCTTGTAAGCTCTGCGTCAAAGCAATGTCGTAATGCAGAAACACGTGGAGATGAGACAATAATTTCAGCAGTGAGTTTCATCGTGCTTTTACTTTTGTGATAGTAGCGCGTGCTTTGTAAAGCATTTTAGAGCCACAGTATGGGCATCGCACTTTTTTTCGTAAAAACTCTACGCCAACAACTTTGTTGCAATCAAAACATTTGTATTCAACCATTTTGAACCTCAGCTTTTAATAAATTATAAAAATAAAAAAATTATGCAGATTGTTGTTCATCTGCTTGGACTTCTTCTTGTTCTTCCTCGAGGAATTCTTCTCCTTCTTCAGGAGTTTCAACAACAAGTTCTTGTCCTATTTGTTTTTCAGGACCAGCTTTCTTTGGTATTGTATACGCTCTTCCTGTGAAGACGGCAGCGCATTTTGGGCATTCCCAAATACCGACAGACATACGTTTGACTGCGTGTTTGTGGCAGAATGGGCATTGATATTCTGTTTTCTGCATTGTTTCAACAGTTTCTACTTTCTGTCGAAGTCGTCGTCCGTATCGTGGACCATATCGTTTTGAAGCTCCTTGTCCTTTTGTTTTCATGTATAACACCTTAATTTTGATTGTTTCAAATCTGTTTTTTCAAGTATAAAAATGGTGGGGCTACCCAGATTCCGTCGAGCAACATACGTTGCGAGCACGGCACCAAAAATCCTCTTGGATTTTTGTGTGTGTTCAAATCTGGTTCGATCACCATTTGAAAAAATGGTGGGGCTACCCAGATTTGAACTGGGGTCTTCCGGCCCCAAACCGGAAAGGATAGCCAAACTACCCCATAGCCCCGTCTGAGCGTGAGTCTATTTTGTTTGACAAGTGAAGTTATTTTTAAATGTTGTCATTAATTGATTTATTTGGATTATTCTTTGAAATTGATACGCAACATTTATATAATAAATAGTAATAATCCATTATAAAACATAATAATCAAAGGAATTAATTAAAAGTGAGTGGTGAGGAAAAATGGTACAAGCAATCATAAACATAGGCGAACATCAAGACAGATTATTAACTATTGTCAAAGGAAAGTTTGGGTTCAAAAATAAGTCAGAAGCAATCAATTTTGTCATAACAAAATACGAAGAAGAGTTTCTTGAACCAGAATTACGGCCAGAGTATGTGGAAAAAGTTCGTGTTCTTGAAAAGCAAAAAGGAAAGCAGTTTAAGAATATAGCGGAGCTCAGAAAAATAATTGAGGCGTAAGATGTATTCATTTGAGATTGTTCCTTCGCTTGAAGATACTCTTAGAAAATTATCAAAGAGAGATAAATTTCTTTATGAACGAGTTCTGAAGAAGATTGAGGAGGTAATTACAACAAGTGATATTGAGCATTACAAAAATCTTCGCCATGACATGAAAGATAAAAAAAGAGTGCATATTGGTCATTTTGTTCTTGTTTTTACATTTGTTCGGGAAGAAAATAAAGTAAAATTTATTGATTTTGATCATCATGATAAGATTTACAAATAAGAAACTAAAAGAGTCTCTCTTGACTATGTTCATGTTGCTCGTCTTCTAAAACAATAAGCTTATTTTTCTCAGTTTCCATCCCCGAGCAGTAACAAAAACCTTCTAAAGTAGTATACAAATCCCTACACTAATCGCTAAAAGAATAACATTTAAATAGAAGTATTTCCAGAAAAACACCCTAATTATGATTGTCACAATACTATCATAATCAAAAAAGAGGTGAACAGTGATGGAATTTCTTGTAAAAGATGCATTAGGGCAGCAGGCAGACATGACGAAGGGTTTTACTGGGGCAGCAGTAGGTCATGCATATATCAAAGTCATTGGTTGTGGAGGAGCAGGCAACAACATGGTGAGTTGGCTCTACAAAAAAGGAATCAAGGGAGCAGAAATTTACGCGTGCAACACAGACACACAACATTTGGAAATTACGCATGCTGATAAAAAATTCTTGATGGGAAAAGAAGTTACGCGCGGTCTTGGCTGCGGTGGCTTTCCACAAAAAGGAGCAGAATCTGCGCAGGAATCTATTCAAGAAATTAAAGACGCAGTCAAGGGAGCAGACATGGTATTTGTTTGCGCAGGAATGGGCGGAGGAACAGGAACAGGTTCAGCGCCAGTCGTTGCACGAGCAGCAAAAGATGTTGGTTCCATTGTTATTGGAACAGTAACAATGCCATTCAAAATCGAACGAGCGCGAGTAGACAAAGCAGAATTTGGTTTACAGCAGCTCCGCGAAGTTTCTGATACTGTTATTGTGATTGACAATAACCGACTTGTCCAGATCGCAGGAAACTTGCCAGTGCAACAAGCGTTCGCAGTAGCAAATGAATTAATTGCAACAATGATTAAAGGAATTGTCGAAACAATTTCAGTTCCATCATTAGTCAACCTTGACTTTGCAGACGTCAAAGCAATTATGACAAATGGCGGTGTCGCTGCGATTGGCGTTGGTTCTTCTGATACAAACAGCAGAGTTGAAGAAGCAGTGAAAGGCGCATTAAGCAATCCATTGTTAGAAATCAGCTACGAAGGAGCAACAGGCGCGTTAATTCACGTGCATGGTGGTCCAGACATGACGCTTGAAGAAGTCGAGCGCATTGGTGAACTTGTTACAGAAAGCATGGATGAAGATGCGAACTGTATCTGGGGAGCACGAGTCACAGAAGAAATGAAAGGCAAGATTACGGTCATGACTATTATGACTGGCGTCAAGTCTCCATGGATTCTTGGAAAACAAGATGCTCGAGCAAAAGTCAAAGAACAAAAATTAAAAAGCGATGAATTGGGCATTCGATTCATTTAGTTTTTTTTTAATTTTTATTATATTTTTTCATTTTATTATGTTCGCAATTTTCACGAGTATCACATTTCACGTTCAAAAAATATAAATAATTTAAAAGAAATTTATTAAATAAAGAAAACGTGCAAATCTGTGCTCCATAAGCAGTCGCACAGATTTGCGTTGGTAAAAAGAGTAAGCGATTCAAAAGCACAGCAAGGCGAATATTTGCTCAGCAACAAAACGCGCACCAGCAAGAGCACATACACAATTCATCCTTTTATTAAAAAATAAATTATATGCATCAAAAGAATAATCATAAATAATTAAGCGATAAAATCAAAACGGTGATCTCATGGCAGTAACCTATCCGTGCAAACGATGTAAAGCGCAAGTTGCGTTCAAAGATGTTCATTATTCAAATAATGGAAAAGACATGTTGTGTACGATGTGTTATGAAGTGACCATCAAGAAGCAGACCGTCAAAGAAAGACCTGTAGAAGTGCAGAAAACTATTTCTGGAAAAAATATGAAAGAGAAATATCTCTGTGTGAAATGCAGATATAATTTTATGTATCAGCCATCAGAAGCAGCGTTGCGTTGTCCACTCTGCGGACACAGCGAAGTGCTCAAAGATGATTATAACGCAGATAAATTGTTGAAAGAATCAGTGGATTTGCGCTAATTGTTAGAATCAGTCTAAGTCTTTCTTCTCCATTCATAGAGAAGAGGCACAATGCGTCCAATTGCGTGACCAACTACTCCTCCTGTTCCAATTAAAGCTATTGGCTGTATTGCGTCTACATAGTGTGAAGCGTAGAATCCAGCAAAGCATCCGACGATGCCACTTGCAATTCCTCTTGCAACGTTTTTCGCTTCTTTTCCTAAAATTAATTCTATTCCGCTAATAATTGGAAATTCAGCTCTTATTGTTTTGACGAGTTTTTGATATGTTTTACTTGGATTTGGTTTTAATTTTCCTTTTGGTCTATCGTTGTCGTTATCTGTTGTAGCGGGTTCTACAATACTGTAGTTTCCTGCATTCTCATTCTCCCAGATGATTTCACGCCGTGTAAAATTGTTATTCGAACCAGGGTCGATCGTTGGTCCACCAGCTGTGACTGTTTCTCCATTTCTAATTTGTTGTACATATTCAATGACTTCTGCAGCATTTGGTCTTCTGTCCGCTTCTATTTTTGTCATTCTTGAGACAAGATTCACTAGCGATTCATTCGTGGTTCCTTGCGCTAATGCTTCTTCTAGTTTCTTTTTTTCTAGCGTAAAGTAATGATCAAAAAATTTCCCAGGATGTTGGCTAGTGATCATATAGGTCAATAACATTCCAAGTCCAAACACATCTGATTTTGCAGTAATTTCTCCTCGAGCAACTTCTGGAGCAGCAAAACCGTATGTTAAAGCCCTTGTGGTATAATGTTCTTCTGTCACAATCTGAGAAATAGCAGCACTGTGATCGATAACTGTTGCATGCTTCTTTTGCGCGTCATATATAATATTTCCTGGGCTTAGATCGCCGTGCAGAATTGGCGGAATAAAATTGTCATGGCAATACGCAAGAGCAGTTGCAATTTGTTCAGTGATCAAAAGCACTTCTTCAGTTTCAAAATTTCTTTCTTTAATTATATCATCTAATCGTTTTCCAGACGCAATAGAATAATAGAGACTATGGGTACTGTGCTCTGCTTCATAATGTAAAAGTTTGATGTGGTGTGGATGATGAAGATTCATCCCAATCCTTATTTGATCAGAGAGGCGTCTTATCTCTTTTTCTTTATCATCAGGATGGATATCTTTTGGGAAAGTAATCTCTTTTACATAGACTTCTTGTGTTTTTAAGGTTCCAGGTCGCACTGTTACTTGAAGTTTGTACTGTCCACGGGGAATGTAGCTATCCATTATCAGTTGAAAAGGTGTATGGTTTTTAACGGTTTCGCAGAAAAAATTGTTGAAAGAAGTAATGGATATGACACATTTTAAAGTTTTTTATGGTGCTTCAACACTAATATTTGTCTCTGGCTGAATAAGTTCAGAAAGTGTGGTTAGTGTATATTTTCCGTGCGGATTATCATGCCGTTTTCCATCTCCTTTAAATTTGAGGTAGCCATCTTTAATGATGTCCTCGTTTACAATATGCTCATATGTAAATGGAATCTCCTTTACACGTTCAGGTCTATATTCTAAAACAGTGCAGTCAGAAGCAGTATAATCGTTAAATGTTATTATTATTCCACCCGTGATCACACTTTGAGAATCAATCTCTCCAATAACTTCTTTGAAAACACCTTCAGGTCTTGCGATAAGGAAATACTGGATTGCATCATAAACGATAGCAGCAGAATAAGCGTATTCTCGTCGTCCATCATCTTTGATTTGATAAGTCATGTGATCTCCAGAAAGGACTTGCACACGAGTAAGACAGCCCTCTTGATCGCGCTGATATGTTTCTTTATATTGTTCCAGAACTATATCTGTTGGATCTCGAATAAATGGCTCAGAAATAGCGATATCCCCTGGCCAAGTAGGACTGTAATCGATGTGCTCCATAGATACAGGATACTTACTGCAATCAAAGTATGTGTAAATAACAGTAAAGTCATTTCCTACCTGAAATGCGCTTCCTGTATTTCCTTCAATTCTTTTTTCAACAATACATCCATTCCGATCTTCTGTGTAAGAAACATAAACGCCGTTTCCTCTGTATTGTTCATCAACGTGTTTGACAATGAATTCTGGTACGACCACAGCAGGATTTGCTTGAGGTAGAACTTTTTCTTCTAAAGAATGCTTTGGTGCACAACCTAAAAGTGCAACAAGGGGTACAAGAGGAGATGCTTTCATATTAGCATCATTAGCTGAGCTCTATTTAAATGTTTCGTCACTTCACTCCTTTTTAGTGGTGTTAGTAACATTTTAAAAGAACACCTTGTTTCTCAGTGTAATGCGCCTCAAATCCAAACCATCGGACTTCATTGTTGAAGAAATAAACACACTACAATTCGACAAAGAAGGAAAGTACAGTTATTACAAATTAAAGAAAACCAATCTTGAAACACAATCCGCAATCCAGAAAATAAGTGATATTTGGAAACTCAACGAAAAGTACATCAACACTGCAGGCACAAAAGACAAAGTCGCGATCACAACGCAGTTCATCTCGATTTCTCAAGGTCCTGAAAAAGATATCGAAACAGAAAATCTTGAACTAAAATATCTCGGAAAAGGAAGAGAACGGTTGAATCTCGGTTCTTTGGAAGGAAATAAATTCATCATTACTGTGAGAGATATAACTGAAAAAGAAAAAAAGAATTTTGAAGAAAATACTAAAGGAGATAAATCAAACCTGCAATTCATGAACTATTACGACGATCAGCGTTTTGGAATAAAGAAAGACAATCATGTCATCGGAAAACTCTTCATAAAAAAACAATTTAAGGAAGCAGCAAGACTATTTATTACGCGAGAGCATTATCCGTACACAAAAGCAAAAAAGTATCTGGAAACGCACCTAAATGATTATATCGGTACGTTACGTATATTGCCAAGGAAACTCTTGTTGATGTTCGTCCACGCGTATCAAAGTTGGTTGTGGAATGAAACAGCAAAGATATTCCTAGAAAAGAAACTCAAGAACGTCAAAACAATCGAATACAGTGCAGGGACATTGTATTTTCCAACGCAAAAAGAAAATCTCATTTTGGAAAACATAGACATTCCTATCATCGGTTTCGATATTGAAGAGAGAGATGAAGAAGTAAATACAATTCTTGCAGACATTATGAAAAAAGAAAATGTCACCGAAAGAGATTTTCTTATCAAACAAATGCCAGAAATAACTGCAGCAGGAGGAAGAAGAAATCTTCTCATGGATTGTAACGATTTTACCGCAAAAGAAATTGATAAAGAAACAGTTGAACTTTCTTTCACATTAGGAAAAGGAAGTTATGCAACGATGGTTGTGAAGCAGTTATTCTCGTAAAATTTAACGTCCTCTACCCCTAAATCCACCAGAACTTCCTCTGTTTCCTGAGCCTCGTGATGAACCGCCACCACGTCCGCCTCCTCCACCGCGGAATCCACCACGATGTTCTGGTCTGGCACCACCTTGCATTTCAAAAGGAATGCGTTCAAATGCAGGAATTTCCATTTTATGCATGAGAAGTGATCTATCTTGGAGAACACATCGGAAATTCCCATGATCTTGTGCAGCGAGGAGAGAAACAACTTTTCCTTCGCTTCCTGCGCGTGCAGTTCGTCCAATTCTGTGGACGTAATCTTCAGATGTTTTTGGAATGTCGTAATTAATGACATAAGAAACATTTTTGATGTCAAGCCCACGTGCAGCAACGTCTGTTGCGATTAATGCATCGAGTTTGTGTGCGTGAAATGCGTCCATAACATGTTTTCTCATGTTTTGTGATAAGCCACCATGGAGTGCTTCTGCTTTAATCCCTTGTTTTCCGAGGTTGCTGTTCAAAATATCAACCATTCGCCTGGTTGCGCAAAAAATAATTGCTAATCCTTCATTGTTCTGTTTTAAAACGTGGACAAGAAGAGAAAATTTATCGCGTGCGTTAATGTCATAGTAATGCTGAATAAGTTTGCTTTTATCAACATATGATTGCAATTTAATTTTCGTCGGTGTGCGCATGTAATGATGTACAATCTCAGTGACGCCGTGACCCATTGTTGCGGAAAAAAGCAATGTTTGTCGATCTTTTGGTGTCTGTGAAATAATTCGCTTGACATCGTCAATAAAACCCATTTCAAACATCTTGTCTGCTTCGTCAAGAATAAGGATTTTGACTTTAGAAAGGTTGATTGTTCTGCGTTCCATATGGTCTAACATTCGTCCAGGAGTGCTCACGACAACATCTGCGTGTTGTAACATCTGAATTTGTGGGCTGATAGAAACTCCACCATACGTTTCCACGATGCGAAGTGGTTTGTATTTAGCGAATTTAAACATTTCTTTTGCAACTTGGTTGCACAGTTCGCGTGTTGGAACAAGAATGAGAAGTTGTATGCCTTGTCCTTTGGTAACTTTCTCAAGTGAAGGAAAGCCAAATGCTGCTGTCTTTCCCGATCCGGTGTGGGAAAGTCCGATAACATCATGTCCTTGTTGGATTAAGGGAATAACTTTTTCCTGAATTTCAGTAAACTCCGAGAAGCCAAGATCCATAACTGCTTTTTCAAGCTCTGGGTGTAATTTAATTTGTTTTGTATCCATGAGAGTAACTTTCGAGAGGATGCTTTTAAATGTTCGCTTTTTTCGTCACTAAGCACTGTCGAGTAAGTGTGCTTCTACACGAAAAACATAAAAAGCAGCACTTTTCTTACATTATTCATGGGAAAACCTTCAACAAGTTGCGAGATGTGTGGAAAGCAAGATTTCCTTATGAAAGCACTCGTTGAAGGAGTAGAGATGGGCGTTTGTAAAGGATGTGCATCATTCGGAAGAATTCTGCAAGCGCCGAGAATGCCAACAAAAACACAAGGATATGCACAAAGACCAAAAGAACCGCAAATCGTTGAAGAGATAGTAGAGGAATACGCGATGAAAATAAAGCAAGCGCGAGAGAAACGAAATCTCAATCAGGAAGAGTTTGCGAAAATGGTTAATGAACATGCCTCATTGTTGAAAAATATTGAAGCAGGAAAACAACGACCAACGTTCGATCTTGCAAAAAAATTGGAAAAAATACTCAACATAGTTCTGATAGGAAAATCAACAACAGAAGAAGAGCCGAAAGAAGAAAGAAAAAGTCCAAAAGGACCATTAACTATTGGCGATATGTTAATGAAACGATAATTAATATTTCTCTTTGAATTCATACCAAATTGCAGAACCAACAAGCACAGTCAATATCCAAAGAGTATAAAAAAATAATTTGTATTGCACAACATTTGGGCTTTGGCGGATTGCAGTGACAAAGCCAGTAATATCAGACGCTTCTGTGTTCATTTCATTGACGGCTTCAGTATCACTTAAATACACCGCAAAACCAGTAATACTGTTCAAATTCATTGCAGTTCCCTGATACATGACAATCGTTCCAAAAAAAATTAAACACACGAGTGCAAGAGAATAGGTGAGTTGTTTGGAGTAATGTTTTGCTTTTTCTCGTTTGCTGGTATGAACATGTACCAGATGATCTAATGACATCAATCCACCTCTTTAAGAGAGTTTAGAAGAAAACTTCTATTTAAGTGTTTGGGATTTCAATAACTTTTCTTCTTTTTCTTTTTTCTTGACTTCTTTCCAGATGCGGACAGATTCTTCTTTAGTGATCTCTTTCTTTTCAGCATCTAGAAGATATGGTCGTCTGCGTTTCATCTTTTCATTGATTGCTAATAAAACATCTTTGAAAGTGAACAATCCTTGCTCCTCTGCAAGTTTGCAGGCATGTGCCCAGTCCATAAGAATGTCGCCAAGTTCTTCTTTGACATTATCAAAATCCTTTGCTTGCATTGCCTCAGTGAGTTCTTTTGCTTCCAGTTCTATGTTCTGGCAGTATCCTTCAATGTTTGTATCACGAACCCAGGGATCACGATCAGTTGACTTGTTAATCAGCTCGATAAACTCTTCGAAGGTTTGTTTCATTGATTTTACTACTTTGTTTTCTCTTAAATAGTTATTCTTTGTTCGAGTTATTCAGAATAGTTGTTTCAATATTCAAAAATAAGAGAACGACGCAAATCTGTGCTCCATAAGCAGTCGCACAGATTTGCTTTGACATAAGCTCAGTAAGGCAACTAAAACACGCACCTTCTTTGCTTTACAATTCGCTCAGTAAGAAAAAATGTCAGGGGGACCCATTGCCGTGCAATGGGGTTTTATTGAATTATAGAAAAAAACGAATTACAAAAAAAATCAAATCACAAAGAATAAAGACCAGAAATAGTAAAAAAATAAACTAGCCATACAAAAATAAAAAAAGAAGCAAGAAAAAATAAATCAAAACTAAACAGATGCTTTCAATTCTTTAATCTGTTCTTTAAGAAACTCAATAGTTCGTGTATTGTCCTGTTGTGACAATAATGAACCACATTCAGGGCATTTGAACTCATGAACAGTTCCTTGTTCAAAATCGAACCGGACACATGTATTGGTGCACAAAAAGAAGCATCCTGCATTCTTTTCTTCTCGGTCAAGGCGTTCTTGCATTTTGTGTAATTTTCCAACTTGCAATCTTCGAGAACAATCTTTGAGTGCTTTTTGATTATATGTCCAATAACTGATGTAATATCCTTTTTTAGAATCCTTTTTTCGTTTATAATCAACAAGATTTGCGTTATGAAGGCGGTATAATATGTTTCGAACAACATGGATTTCTGTTTTTGTTTTTTCAGAAATAATAAACTCTGAAATATGTTTCTTTCCTTTTAGGAACTCAACAAGTGGAAGTGCATCTGCGCCAACACCTTCTTCGATAATTTCATTTGCTTTTTTTGCTGTAACTCTCATTGTATTGACCCCCAATATAACGAATATGAATGAAATACCTATCCTGTTCCCCCGAACAAAAATAAGACAACTATCTTTTTTCGGGTAGGTTATATATAAACTTTGTCTTTTTAATGCCCTTTTTGTGACATCTTATGTGTCTTTATCTGTTTGAACGAGTGCCTGCCATTGCGAGTGAATAAACAGCTCGGCGATGTTCACCGCCAACATTGGTAACGAAGCTATCTCCACCTTCAGCAGTTGGAGCTATCATTATAGCTGGCAGCATTCGTGCTGCTTTCAACGTCGCTTGAAGAGCAGTTCTTTGTGCTTGTAAGTGAGCATCGACAATCTGTTCTGCTCTCGCATACATTTCAGGAGTAGGAGGTAAACCATACCCAACACCGTCATCATAGTCTAAAAAGAGAGCCTGTCTTTCAATTGCTTCTGCACGAGAGTTTTGAGCATGGATATACGCAGCCAAAGCAGCACGAGCATAACTTCGAGGAGCTTTACCTATTGTACGCACCGGTTCTCTCTCGGCAGCCTTTTTATCAAGAAGGTAAAACAAGTCGTTTGTCTGTCTTTGCATAAGACCGCACTGCATTTCAATGTACCTGCTTGTAGGAACATCAGTAGAATCTTCAACAAAAGAAGCTTTTCCTACTCCGCAGAACAATGCCTGCTGACGGATCTCTTCCTGTGATCTGAAAAGCCTTCTGTCTTCTCCCGATAAAGCAAGAGTTTCTTCCCCTTGTAAAATCATTTCAAGGATTCTATATTTGTAAGCATCGTTGTTTCTTTGCATAAAGTCACCACTATAATCAGTTATCACTACTTATCAGTAACGAACTTATTTATAAACTTTTCCCCTCATTTTCTCATAAATAGGTCACAATGATTATAAAGAAAATTTCTCTGTCTAAAAAGATGCCTTTTTTCCTTCCTCTCGAAGAGGTTATCGAAGAGTTTACGCTGCAAAAGCAGCAACAGTTTGGCGTCGCAGTTGTTGCTCCAATAGAGCCACAATATAAAACAATGATTGGGATAGGAGTAGGATTCAGAACATTGAATGTGGACGCAGATGTACAAGAGTATCTTGTTGCTGAAATGGGTGAAGAGGTCAATGCAGATGTTCCTTTAGCAGGTGATGTGACCTTTCCTTATTTGAGTGTTGTCTTTCAAGTGCCTGTTGGAAAAAAAACTCCTTTTCTGAGAAATCGCGCGTTTGTCGAGATGGAAGGACAATGGATGTCTTCTGCTATAATTGAAGATCAAACAGGAAGCGAAAAAGTTCCAGTTTCCTACGGAGATGCAGAAATAGGTGATGCGACAACAGACTGGAGATTTTATTTTGGACAATATTATTCTTTTGGAACACGGCTTGTCTATGTTCCAACTGAGATGAGAGCAGGATCATTTGTCATAAAACCGAGAGTAACAGGAGCGATTGGATTTTCATCTCTTCATAACAAGGTTGATCTTTCCATGGATATTAGCGAAGCAAAGCTCATCCAAGCAGTAGGTGAAGAAACGCTCGAGGATGAGTTAGGAATTTATACAACCTCAAAAACATATTTAGAATTGCAGGGAATAGGAACATATATTGAGCCAGGAGCAGGATTGATGGTGAGTCGTGGAAGGTTTACTGCATCCGCGAATATTGGATACCGTGCAGAAACAATTCCTATCACCATCAAAGAAAAGACTGTGTATGGTGACAAGGAAGAAATAACGAACAGCGAGCAAAGTGTGAAGATGAACACCAGCGGCATGGAAGGAAGTGTCACAATCTCATATTCATTCTAAACTAATAAATATTAAAGTAAAAGAAAATAAGAATTAACATTCTGGAACGTTTTCAATTTCAAGGGATTTATCGTCAGGACAAATAGTTTCTTCATTATCTTCTATGGTCACAGGAACAATTTTCAGTTTTTGGAGTTGTCCAAGATAGATAAACTTGTAATCAATGCTGACTTTTCCTACTTCAGATTGCGGGAAAGGATGATCCACATCAATGTTGTCCACATTTAATGCTCCAGTGAGGGTGAGTTTCAAGTATTCAATGTCTTCATGCCCGCTGTTTTCCAGCGTAAAATCAAGTTTGTTCGTATTCGTATTATAGCAGATTTGCGGATTCTCGTTGAGTTCTGCAATTTCTATCGAAACACCACCACATTCTCCAAGAGAAGTCATGTACGTCAGTAAAACTGCGCCGAGAGAGACAGCGAATGCAATGAGAAGAACAGTTGCGATGAGTGGAGAGACGGCTTTTTTGTTCATTTTATTACGCATGATTTATTTTTGTGTTTAGTTGTATTTATACTTAACGATTACAAATGTATATTTTATTATTTTTAGTTTTAAGATGAAGTATAATGCAGAAAGATGAGAGTTAACGAATTACTCTCTAGGACCTTTAATGACTAAAGCAAGTGTTGCAATTTCTGGCTTTCCCTCAAATACATTAAGTATTTCTGTCTCAAGATTGCCAAGCGGAGAAAGAGAAACAATATTTATCTTAATCGTGCCCATTACTCCTTGTGGAGTTGTCTGCACGGAAGTAGATTGATACGCAATGTGTGCTGAGCCGACTAAATAATCTTTTCGACTAGCATTTCCTCCTGTAAAACCAGAAGAAATGCCTCCAAGGTGATCACGCACATATGAAGCAAAAGAGTCAGTAGCTATTAATAAATTTAGGGCAGTTCCTTCTATACCTAAGTAATAACTCTTAGTTTCCATTTTACAATTAAAAAGCGGCATTTGTTTATATGTTTTTTTGCTATGGAATGCAAACAATGAAAAGCTATATATGTATCATCGCTAAAACAAAGAAAATGAGTGAACAATCTTTAGCAATCGGTGGTCAGGCAGTCATTGAAGGCGTTCTCATGCGCAATAAAGACCAAATTGCGATCGCTGTGCGAAATGAAAAAGGAAAAATTATTCTTAAAACAGAAACAATTGAATCAGTCACAAAAAAATATCCTTTTCTCGGCTGGCCTTTTCTCCGGGGAATCATCGCGTTTTTTCAAATGATGATCATCGGCATCAAAGCACTTATGTACTCCACAAACATTGCGATGGGGGAGAAAGAAGAGCAGCTCAATGCGTGGGAAATCGCAGGATTAATTGGAACATCATTGGTGTTCAGCATTGCAATCTTTGTCTTAGCACCATACATCTTAACACATTTTGTCGGTTTTGACGAACGAACCTCTCCTGTTTTTTTCAATCTCATTGATGGTGCAATCAAAATGCTGCTTTTTGTCATCTATGTTGCAGCCATTGGATATATGGAAGATATTCGACGAGTGTTTCAGTATCATGGCGCAGAACATAAAGCAGTGAACTGTTATGAAGCAGGAAAAGAATTAACAATCAAGAATGTGAAAGAATTTTCCACCATTCATCCGCGCTGTGGAACAAGCTTCATTATGTTTGTGATGATTGTGGGAATTTTCATTCTCTCGCTTATTGCGCCGCTGACCAGTGCAGTAGTTCCTGCGTTTAGTGGATTTCCATTTTTTGTGCAGAAAAGTATTTTATTTCTTTTGCGAATAGTATTTTTACTTCCTATTGCTTCTGTGAGCTATGAAGTACTCAAGTTGGCAGGAAAATATCGAACAAATAAAGTGCTTCAATTAGTCAATAGTCCTGGAATGCTCATCCAAAAATTGACCACAAAAGAACCAGATGAAAGAATGATAGAAGTTGCGATTAAAAGTTTGAAGGCTGTTGTTTAGTTCAAAACAAACACAAACTTCTTCTGCTCTAAATCAGGAACCAATTTCTTCGGCGGCTTTCCCAAATAATTCACGCGAGCAACAATTTCTTGTCCAAGATAACATCCTTTGGTAAATGAAACAAATGTGGGAGAAACATTCAAGATCATCTCATTAGTGTAATCAACACCATGCAAAGGAATATTGTTTTCTAAACGAAATTGCGTAAATTCCTCGTCAGAAACAGTGTTCTCCATTTTCTTTTCTGTCAAAACAAGCTGTCCTTTTGATTGAGGAATAGAATACTCATTATTTCCTATTTGATATTCACTGTCCAAATCAAAATACACAAAATATTTTGTTGCTTTAATTGTTGCATCAGAAAGCTGAAGAAACGATTTCACATGAGAATATAGTTGCTGAAGACAATGCGACGAAACAACAAGAAGCACACCTTCATCAATCTTCACTTGATCAACAGTTGCAATAATCTTGCCAAACCTATCGAGAAATGCGTTCTTCGAAGCGTCTAGCGTGTTTGAAGTAATGCCATTGAGCAGTTTATCAGGATTATTTGTCACTCTAAGCACGCTCATTCCAGATAAGGTATAAATTTGCATAACAGAAGAAAAAGGAACTTGGTTTATATGTTTCACTAAAAGAAATGCTTGTAAGAAAAACACGCACCAGAAAAAGACCTATAACACAATTCATCCTTTTATTAAAAAAATAAAGAATTATAATTAGAAAATAACTAAAAGATTCAGGATAATTATGGCGATTATAGCACAAAGCAAACCTATAAAACTCCTTAAAAAATTCAATAAACCTTTATAAATCGTGCTTTGTTAGTCCCTGTTAGATGACGCAAATAGTACAAGTCTACATTGAACAAACAGCAAAAGAAATTCTTTATCAGTTGGAAACAAATCTTCGTGATGCAAGCGAAGTAAGGCGTGCACAAAACGTTGCGCAACAATGGAAAGAGAGGCTGGCAGATCGTGGTTTCTCATCACTTATAGCAATCGTAAACAGAGAAATGAATCATCTCCTCTCGGAAGAATTAACGAGTGAAGACTTTAGAGGCGCGGAAGTATATCCAAGTCCAGAAAAAATGACGGAATATGAACTAAAGCATGGACTTCCTGCACTTTCTTTTGGCGTTGCTATTCCAGGAGAAAGATGGTCAACGATCCAGCAAAAATTTAAAATGCGAGAAACAAGTCAAGGGTTGAGTTTAAGTGAGTATAGCTTCTCTGAAAGTTCATTAGGGTTAGATGCAATAGGGCTTACGATGCATAGGGCAGACGCACAAGATGGATATCAAGAATTCCAGCAATTATATGAAGATCAGGCAGCGTATTCAAGATCATTTAAGGACCTTGCAGCGTTGAGAATTGGGAAGGTAAAATCCCTTTGGGAGTTAAGTATGGCACTTCTTTGTCGAACAAAGAGAGATCTTTGTGCGGGAAGATATGAAAAGACAAAAGAAGAGAGAGCACATAATTTGGCAATAAGCCTTGATGTTTATGGGCAAGCGTATCAGAATGAATTGAGAAGTCATAGTGATGCTGCTGCTACTTTAAATGCATTCCAAACGCTTTACACAGCAGTAGTTGCAGAAATTATTCCTGACATTTCCTCTGCAATTGAAGCAGTCTATGCGCTTGAAGAACGAGTAGGTGCAGGGATTGTGACACCACTTTTATTTGCACTAGGAACAACAGAATCACATGGAAACAGAACGCATTTTCGTTCACCATTGAAAGGCATCATCAAAGCCAGAGAATACATCGAATCAGGAGAACTCAGAACAGAAGATATAACGCAAATCTTAGAGAAAAAAGGATATCATCAACTAGTATTCTCCTAACATTACAATCCCAATTCTTTTCTCCAATACGCGCAAACATCCTCAGTCTTCTCAACAGATTTTCCAATATACTGCGAAGGATTTTCTAAAATATTTTTTTGTTCAGCAGTAAATTTCTCCAAATACGGCAGTAACTCAATATCAGCATAAACTAATTCTAAAACAGATTTATTTTCAGCAAGAGCTCGTTTAGAAATCTGCCGCAATTTTTCATGCGCATCATCGTAGCCATAAAGCGCAAGCAAGACATACAGCGGTTCAGCAACAATTGCATCCTTGCTCATCGCAAAATTTCTCTGCATCGCGTCAGTATCAACGACAAGCCGTTGCATAGTTTTCGCAAGTCTGTATGTCGCAAGATAAAATCCTGCAATAATTTCGACAGTAAATCTGCTACTTGCAGAATTGGTTAAATCTCGTTGATGCTCACTGATTTGATCTAAATACAATGTGATCATCCGAGGCATCATGGTTTTGTATAAGCTTTTGACATGTTCAAAATGCATGGGATTTTTTTTGTGTGGCATTGTGGAACTTCCCACTTGTTCGCTGCTGAAATGTTCGCCAACTTCACCAATCTCTGTCCGTTGAAGTTGTCGCATGTCATCTGCAAGATTTGCGAGCACACCAAAACAAGAAATCATACTATGGACATAATCAGCCATAAATTCAGGAATCACAATCTGAGTACTGTGGGTAGCAGGTCGAAGCCCAAGTTTCTCTAAAACTTTTTTTTCAAAAGCAATAGGATCTTTGACCACAAGCGATTGCGCGTTATACGCGCCGACTGCGCCACTGAGCTGCCCACGTAAACGAATTGCTTTTTCAGTGATCTCATGAATACGTTCACCCACGCGCGCGACATATTCAGAAATCGCAAAACCAAAGGTGATAGGAACAGCATGCTGTCCATGTGTTCTTCCAATTTGTAGCGTTGTTTTTTCTCGTTCTGCGATGTGGAGTAATGTTTTCTCCAACTCAAGAAGTTGGGGAAGCAACACTTTCTGGGTAAATTCCTGATAGCGCAGTGCTTCTGCAGTGCAGATAATATCGTGGCTTGTTGCAGTGAGATGGATGAAACGTTTTGCTTCAGGAGAAATATGTTTGCCGAAGCAATTCACGAGCGCGCGAACAAGATGTTTGATGCGTTTTTCTTCTGCATACACATCTTCTGCAGTAATCAGTGGCGCGGCGTATTTTATTTCCTGAAAAATTTCTTGTGAGCAGATCCCTTCTTCAGCGAAGCCAGCGACGAGCGCAACTTCGACCATGAGCATGTATTCGATGAGTGCATTTTCAGAAAGATAGGGTTGTAATTTTTTAAAATGCGCAGGCGTTGTGCCATAATAGCGGTAGTCAATTGGGGAGATAGAATCAAATTCTTGCATGAGAAGGTGAGAATTTTGGCAATTAAAAAGGTATTGGTTTGGTAAAGAAGCTGTTCAGCACACAGACTCGAACGTTCCTGTGAGAGTCTGTGTGCTAAGACGCGAGCGTTAGTCGAGCGTCTTATTTATTTTTTTAATTTAATGTAGATATAGTAAACGACACAAGTAACACATAAGAATTTATGTCGTTTACTATTCTAGTAACGGACAACAAGTATGTCTTATTTATGTCCATTACTAATAAATAATTTAAAAGAATACTCTTTTCTCCAAACCATGAGAACAAGAACACCACCATATCTCCAAAGATTAGCAAGCGAATTAACAGATACGCTTCGTGTTATTGTGTATACGAACAAGCAAGATGATGAAGAGTTCATTAGAACAAGACAAGCAGAGTTAAGAGAAATATATGGAAGTAGAGTGAGTGATGGTCTTTATGAAAGAAGCGCACAATATTCTGCTGAAGTTGCATATGCGCTCTTCATGCACATATTGGATGACAATAAAAAACCAGAAGATATTGGAAATGCATGTCAAGATATTCTGACAAACTGTTTTAGGCTATAAGTTGTTTAGAATATATCAAAGTGCAAGAGATTTCTCAATCTCCTTTACCACATCGCCTTTCTCCACTTTCAATTTCTTAGCAAGTAACTGTTCTCCTAAAACAAAATACTCCTTTGCAGCAGCAAAGCGAATCTCATCAGGCATTGGTGGTGCAGGACCATTTCCTTCAAAACCAACTGCGTGCATCCAATCATTGATCACCGTCTGCATAAATTCTTTCTGGCTTTCACCAGCAACAAATCGTTTCTCGTACTCGTCAGCAAACCAATACTTCGCTGTTCCAGGAAGATGAAAGCCGCGAGTGAGGACAAGCTGCGACTCTTTCACGCCAAATTCGTAAAGTGCGTTCACAAGAAGTAATCCTTGCTTCTTTGCATGTGCAGATCCTTGTGCAAAAAGCTTCAAACAAATGTCTGCTGCTTCATCAAAAAGATCTTCATCTACTAATCCTTCTGCGAAGATCGTTTCTTTTGCAATAGGTTTGCCATTGAGAAGCGGAACAACAATAGGTTTTTCATAACGCTGGTTTTCCTTTAATCCTTGAGGGAGATTATGTCCATAATAATTCTTGATTCCTTTTTTGTATTGTACCCATGCGCTTGTTTCCTTGCCATTGGTAATAAAATTATGAACAATAAAAGAAACAGGAAATGAAGAAAGATTTTGAACAACAAAGACACGAGGTTGCGGTCGTTCTACAATATCAGAAGAAACAATTTCTTTTGCCATGTCTGCAAAAAATGCAGTTGCTTCAGCAATAATATATCCTTTGAAAGGAACAGTGCCGATCAATCGTTGGAATGCGCTAACTCTATCTGTCGCAACACAAAGTGATGTGCCGTTTTTTTTGTAAATATCCCATTGTTCAGTTTGTTCTCGTTGTCCAACAGAAAATGCAGTCTTTTCAATAATCTGTGCAGTTTTCATTGTTTTTTCGTCTATCATCTTTTTGTTCCTTTTTTCTTACAGTACTTATTTCTGTTTATTATCCTCTAAACATTTATTATGTTTTAAAATCCAGAATCAAAATCAAGAGTTTTGTGCAAAGAATATTTTTTGCCTTTTGATTTTCTTTTCAAGAATAACTCTTTATTATTTGATTACTAAGAATAAATACGATAATGCGTGGGTTGTTTATATAGTTTGCGAATGAAATGAGTAAACTATTCCAAAAATGACGTGAGGAATTTTTGATATAGTTTGTGAATGAAATGAGCAGAGTATTCCAAGCATCACACAAAATAACCGACAATAATTCTATTCACGTCTTCTCTTCGCTCAAAGCCGACTGTTGCTTTCGTGTCAAGTGTCATTTGGACAATGCCATTCCCGCGGTCAGTAGGAACAAATTTTCCAGTACGCTCTTGTTCACGTTCCCAATTATTGTATGTGTCATATTTATTCTGATCAACAACTCTTTGATAACCATTCTGAAATCCACGAAATGCATCCAAGGTTGTCGGATCTTTTGGAATTGCACCATATTTTTGTGCATATAACTGCGTCAGTTCATCAATAGTGTAAGGACGAAGAGTAAACTCATTTGCAGGATTGTCTATAAAAAAAGCAAAACCACTTTCCCCTCCTAAAAAACGAACGTTTACAGGTCCTGTTTTACAATAATCAGAACCGTGCTCTATAGCATTGAGAAGTGCTTCATCAAAAGAATTGAATTTTGTTCCTTGAGCAAGATTCCCATCACTTACTCTATAAAAAAAGTTAAGTCCTCTCTTCTCTAATTCTTCATGATAAGAATGAATAATGACATTATGAAAAGCAGAAACATAAGAATTATCAAATCTTTCATGACTTCTCACTGTTTTTGGATCTAAAAAACCCACACTAGCTTGTTTCTTGCGTATGTTCTTCAATGCACGGGCAAGTCCAGAACTTTCATCAAATTGCCAACTGCAATCAAAGTATTGCTTGTCTAATGCAAAGGTAAAGGAACTATCCTCAAACAACTCTCTCTTCTGCATCTTATTTCCAGGAATAGGAAGATATAATCTAAACTGAGGAGCATATCCTTCTGGAAGCTCAACAAGTCTTCCTATTCTTTCTCGTGCAATTTCTGATGTCAATAATGTATCAATAGTCATAGATGAAAGAAACACAAGACAATTCATAAATGTTACTCCTAAATGAAGACAATATCGGATAGCCCATAATCCAACCTATCCGATACAGTAAATGATACAAACAAACTTTCCAGTAAAATATATATACTCACGCAGATTAATAACCATCATGGCAAAAAACTTTACGGTAATTATTGAAAAAGGAGAAGATGGGTATCTTATTTCTGAAGTAGTTGAGCTTCCAGGTTGTCATACGCAGGCAAAAACAATGGATTTGCTTATGGAAAGAACCAAAGAAGCGATTTCTTTGTACCTCAAAGTAAAGAAGACAGATCTTCCGGCAACAAAATTCTTGGGATTACAGAACATTGAAGTTGAAGCATGATGACAAAATTGCCGCTTCTCACTGCAAAGGAAGTAGCAAAAATTCTAAAAAAGATAGGCTTTGAGTTTATTCGACAAGAAGGAAGCCACATGTTCTTTGAACATACTGATGGAAGAACAACAGTTATTCCTAATCATGGTGGAGAAGAAATTGATAGGGGACTCTTAAATAAAATTGTAAAACATGATCTGCAAATGACACGAGAAGAATTCTTCAAATTTGTGTAAAGAAACAAGGTATTAACACCACAAACTTAAAACAGTTGATACGTCGTCATCCCCACCATAACCATCGTCACAAAAATTAACAACGCTGCAGCAATCCAGCAAATCACATTATATGAAGGTTTATTGACGTATTCTCCCATAACTTTCTCATTATTGACGAGATGAAGAATAATAAGAAGTAAGATCGGCAACAAAACCCCGTTAATCACCTGCGAGAGCAACATGAGGGGAACAAGAGGAATACTTGGAATCAAAACAACAATCGCAGAAGGCAATACAAGCAACCCAATGACAGTGTAAAACTCGCGTGCCTCATGGAATTTTTTGTTCACACCAGATTCCCAGCCAAACGCTTCGCAAACATAATACGCTGTGGACAAAGGCAAGATAAACGCGCCAAAAAATGCAGCGGCAAATAATCCAAGCGCGAAAAGAACTTCTGCAAAGTGACCTGCAATTGGTTCGAGCGCAGCTGCAGCTTCTGCTGCGTTTTCAATAGTGATCCCTTGCGGGTGTAAAATTGCTGCAGCAGCAAGAAGAATAAAAAAAGAAATCGTGGTCGCGAGAATCGCTGCAATGATAAGTTCCCAACGAGCATACCTGTACTCAGAAATTTTTAATCCTTTTTCAACAATAGAAGATTGCAGATAAAATTGCATCCATGGAGTAATCGATGTTCCAAGAAGTCCAACAAGAAGCACTAAATATTGTGTATCAAGAGAAAATGTAGGAGTCACAAGCGCATGCCCCACTGCATTCCAGTCAGGATGCGCGAGAATGCCTGAAATAATATATGTCACATAAAACAGGCACATAAACAAAAAAACTTTCTCTAATAATTTGTAATTCACACGAATGGTCAAAACCAGGATAAGAAGTCCTGCGAAGATAACAGTCAAATATCTATTCAGTCCAAATAATTCCGATGCTGCAGCAATTCCCGCAAATTCCGAAACAGTGGTCGCGAAATTCGCGAAAAAAAGACCGATCATAAGCACGACAGTCATTTTAAGTCCAAAATTTTCACGAATCAAATCAGCAAGTCCTTTACCCGTCACAACGCCCATGCGAGCGCACATTTCTTGAACAATGATCAGAAGCAAAATAAGCGGAATCATCGTCCAGAAAAGCGTGTAGCCAAAGCGCGCTCCTGCGACAGAGAATGTGGTAATTCCGCCAGCGTCATTGCCAGCAATTGCGCTAATTAATCCTGGCCCAACAATAGAAAAAAAGAAGAGCAAATGATGAAACGGAAGATTAAAGAGCTTTCTCATAATGATCACTGCTGTTTCTCAATAGAGGTATCATTCATTGCATCTGTTCCATTCGCTGCCTTGTATTTTTTCTTCGCGCGTTTTGCAACAAATTTTCTTCTGATCCATGATTGTGGAATAACTTCAGAAAGCACTTCGTCTGCAGTGATCATGCCTTTCAAGCGGCCATGTTCATCAACAACAGGAACAACAAAAAAATTGTATTTTTCAAGAACAGTCGCGATGTCTTCTTTAGATGTTTGTAGATGGACAACAAATGGACGTTTCTTCATAAAATCCTTTATTTTTTGACGAGGAGAAGCGTTAAGAAGCGAACGAAGAGAAAGTGTTCCAAGAAGCTGGTTTTCTTTATCCACGACAAAAAGAATGTGTGTTTTGTCTGCAGAAGGTTGCAATTTCCGAATGGTAGCGAGTGCAGAAGTAGCGGTCTGTTCATCCTGGAGTGTAAAAACATCTGTGCGCATGAGCGCGCCAGCAGTATTTTCCTGATATTGGAGAAGTTCGCTGATCTCTTTTGCTTTTTCTGGTTTCATGTGTTGTAAAATGAGTTTTACTTTTTCGTCAGATGCGAGCGCGAGCAAATCGGCAGCTCGATATGGCGCAATACTTTCGAGAAGTTCCACAATTTTAGGAAGTTTCAGGCCACGAAAGAAAGATTCCTGAACTTCTGGCTGCGCTTCGACGAGTGTTTTTGCAGCAGTTTGTTTATCCAATTTATTGAACACAAGCATTTGCTCTTTGGGAGAAAGTTCTTCCATAAGGTCTGCAATATCACCAGGATGCAATTCTGCTATTTTGTTTTTAGAATCTTTGAGAAGAAGATGTTTGCGGGTTTCGAGTGGTTCAACAGATTTCCAAGGAATAATTCTTTCTGTAGTAAAACGATAGAAAAGATTTCCAACACTGTGTTGTTTCAGGCCGAGGCGTCTTAAGAAACTCGTTGTGCCCACACAAACGCCAGTAATGCAGAGTGTTTCTCCAATTTTGTTGAGCAGAATGTCATTGACGCGAACAACTTTGACACCTCCAACATCAATAATCTGTTTGTCGAGGAGTTCGCTTGTGAGAAGATCATTTTCGTGAATAAAAGACGGCTGAAGTTCTTTGAGGGAGACATTAAGAAGGATCGAAATAGAAACAGTGCTGCTTTTTTCAGAAGCGCTTTGTTTAATCCCTTCAACATAATTCCATGAAAGTCTGCGTTTGTATTTATCTTTGCCAGAGTAAACGATATGTATGATAGGAGCAGATTCAACACCATCTTTGAAAACAAAATCAGTAAGATAGCCTGCGATCTTGTCTTCTGTATCGACCACTGGTTTACCTAATAATTCTGTGTAAAAAACCATATAACACCCCGATATCTAAAATAGTACTCTCGTTGATGAAGAGAGCCATATAAATAGATTGTTTAAAGCAAGCCTTTAATAATTTTGCTACTATTCAAGTATAACTCTGCAGTTCACACAGTGCGTGATTTTCAATAGATTTATATATCTCTTTTTGATAAAATAGAATAAATAAAGAACTACATGTTCTTTGAGGTGGATCCTAATGGCAAAAAAAGCACCGGCAAAAGCAGTGAAAAAACCAATCAAGAAAGCAGCAGAAAAAGTTGTGAAGGCTGTTGAGAAAATGGATACTAAAGCAGATGCACAAAATGTGCAGGCAGAATCTGTTGCTGCAGAGGGCAATAGAGAAGTGCAGGCAGAGCTCGTTACAAGCAGTACAGAAGTCCAGGAAGAACCTGTGCAGGAAGTCAGCGAAAGTGCTGAGGAAAAGAAGGAGGAAAGTAAAATGACAGAAGACGATAAGGGCATAGGAAAAGCCTATAACCCAGCGGAATTCTCGCAGCCAGCAGCAGAAGCAGCAAGTGGGGGAAGTTCAAAAATATTCCTTTATGCTGGAATAGGTGTAGCAGTATTAGCAGTTATTGTCGTGGGATTATTTTTTCTTGGTGGATTTACAAGTACAGAAGAAAGCAATGTCACAGGAGCAACAGTGATCACTGCGCATTGCAGCGATACAGATGGTGGCTATAATCGCTTTACCAAAGGGGTAGCAGAAGGAACGTATTACCTTGACTACAGTGAAGGTAAATTTATGGATGAATGCGCATCTGGTGAACAGAATAAATTAACAGAGTACTATTGTAAAGGTGATCTTGTTGTCTATGCAACAGAACCGTGCGCAGAAGGAATGAGTTGCCAGGATGGCGTTTGTATAACAGGATAATTTTTTCTTTTTCTTTTTTTTGTTATAATCTATATAATTTCTATAAACAGGATTAAATAATGCAGGGGTTTTCCTCTTTCCATGATTGAAGCCGGTGAAAAGAAGACAGTGTTGATAGTTGATGACGACATTGCGATTGTTTCTTTGATAAAAGATACATTGGCGAATAATTCGTATGATCTCATTGGTGCGCACTCTGGATTTGAAGCGTTGCAAACCTTGCATACACAGAGAGTGGATATGGTTATCGCGGATATTATGTTGACCGAGCACATGAATGGGTATGAGTTGTGTAAGCAGATTAAGGGAAAGAAAGAGACTGCGCATATTCCCGTGTTGATACTTTCTGCGAAGAAAGAAATGGATGATAAGTTACATGCTGTTTATGCTGGCGCCGATGATTACATGGCAAAACCGTTTTCTACAGAAGAGTTGGCGAAGAGGGTGAGGTTGAATTTGCATTTGGTGAAACAAGAGTAATAAGTGCTGCTGAACGAAGTGAAGCGCACATGGGTTGATAAGGGAAGCATTCCCTTATTGGCAAAACCGTTTTCTACAGAAGAGTTGGCGAAGAGGGTGAGGTTGAATTTGCATTTGGTGAAACAAGAGTAATAAGTGCTGCTGAACGAAGTGAAGCGCACATGGGTTGATAAGGGAAGCATTCCCTTATTGGC
>Ga0247727_10000398_pt1 | contig 106293 bp, 76 predicted proteins | sample WisWelCaveWW1625_FD_202498 | JGI IMG/M metagenome (GOLD analysis project Ga0247727, IMG submission 202498) | Biofilm microbial communities from Wishing Well Cave, Virginia, United States - WW16-25 | ecosystem: Environmental > Aquatic > Deep subsurface > Groundwater > Cave microbial mat... | reverse complement strand
ACACATCCAAGACTTCCTGGCGCGCTGGAACACGGACCCGACCCCCTTCGTGTGGACCAAGTCAGCCCACACCATCGTCCGCGATCACCGAAAGATGCTTGCGCTCATTTCGAGGAAGGGACACTAGTCGATGGTCATGCTGGGCACACAATGGAACGAGGCCCCGGTGGGACACCGGAGCCTCGTCGAGAGAAAGGGGGAGGGGGCGAACGATCAGGTCTGCGCGAGGGCTTGGCGGTGGGACAGCTTGACCTTGCCCCGGTCGTCCACGTTGATGACCACGACCTCGATCTCGTCTCCGACGGACACCACGTCCTCGACGCGATCCACGAAACCCTCGGCCAGCTCCGAGATGTGGCACATGCCCTCGGTCCCGGGGAGAATCTCGATGAAGGCGCCGAAGTCCTTGACGCTCTTCACGACCCCCCGATAGCGCTTGCCGATCTCGGGCACTTCGGTCATGGAACGAATGGCCTCGAGGCATTCCATGACCTTGGGACGGTCCAACCCCGAGACGGACACCTCGCCATCGTCGTTCAGGACGGCGATCTTGACCTTGTACATCTCCTGCATCGCCTTGATGTTCTTCCCGCCCGGTCCGATCAGGTACCCGATGCGGTCCGGGGGCACCCGGACGAGCTCCATGGCCGGGGCGTAGGGCGAGATCTGGCTCTTCGGCCGCGGAACGGCCTCGAGCATCTTGCGCAGGATGTAGACCCGTCCCTCGCGGGCCTGGGTGAGCGCCCGTTCGAGGAGTTCCCGGGTCACGCCCTCGATCTTGATGTCCATCTGGAGAGCAGTGATCCCGATGCCCGACCCGGCGACCTTGAAATCCATGTCGCCGTTGTGGTCCTCCGAGCCCTGGATGTCCGAGAGGATCGCGTTGCGCTTTCCCTCTTGGATCAGACCCATGGCAATGCCCGCCACCGGCTGGACGATCGGAACGCCCGCGCTCATGAGGGCGAGGCAGCCGCCGCAGACGGTCGCCATCGAAGAGGAACCGTTCGATTCCAGGATCTCCGACACGATGCGCAAGGTGTAAGGGAACTTCTCCCGGTTCGGGAGCACGGACGCGATGGCCCGCTCGGCGAGCATCCCGTGACCGATCTCGCGCCGTCCGGGCCCCCCGAGGCGGCGAACCTCCCCCACGCTGAAGGGCGGGAAGTTGTAGTGGAGGTAGAAGGCCTTTTTGTACTCCTCCTCGATCCCATCGATGATCTGCAGGTCGTCGGGAGTGCCCAGCGTCACCGAGACCAAGGCCTGGGTCTCGCCGCGCGTGAAGAGGGTCGATCCGTGGTTGCGCGGGATGAAGTCCGGCACGATCGTGATCGGCCGGATCTCGTCCGGCCTCCGCCCGTCCGCCCGGCGGCCGTCCAGGATCATCGAACGCTCGATGCGAGTGACCAGGGCGCCGATGAGCCCCTGGAGCTCCTTCTTCCGGGACTCGAGCTCGTCCTCGTCGGAGATGCCCTTGGTGAGGGCTTCCAGGCACTCCTTCTCGACGGCGGTCACGGCATCGGCGCGCTCTTGCTTGCCCGAGGTACCGAGGGCAGCCTCGAAGCGCGCGGAGAAGGCGTTCACCTTGCCTTCGAGCTCTGCATCGACTCCCTTGGGAGTGAACTCGACCTTGGGTTGGCCGGCTCGCTCGCGTAGTTCCTGGACCGCGTCCACGATCTTCTGGATCTCCCGGTGGGCGAGCTCGAGCGCGTCGAGCATCTCCTCTTCGGGGAGCTGATCGGCGGAGGCCTCCACCATGACGATCCCCTCCGCGTGCCCGGCGACGACCAGGTCGAGCCTGGACTCCTCGCGCCGACGCACGTCGGGAGGAAGGACGCACAGCTCGCCGTCGAGCTCGCCGATCCGAACGGCCCCCAGGGCACGCTCGAAGGGCACGTTGCTGACGTGGATCGCCGCGAAGGCGGCGATCATCGACAGGATGTCGGCCGGATTCTCGCCGTCGTAGCCGAACACCCGCGTCGTGACCTGGATCTCGCGCTTCAGTCCCTTGGGGAAGAGCGGCCGGATCGAGCGATCGATCAGCCGCATCGTGAGGATCTCCTTCGTGGTCGGACGACCCTCGCGCTTGAAGAACCCGCCCGGGATCTTGCCGGCCGAGTCGGTCTTCTCTCGATAGTCGACCGTCAAGGGGAAGAAGTCCATGTCGGCTTCCTGGTCCGCCATGCAGACGGCCGCGAAGCACTGCGTCTCCCCCAGGGTGACCAGGCAGCTTCCATGGGCCTGTCGGGCGATCTGCCCGGTCTCGAGGATCAGTTTCCGTCCTCCGAGCTCGCACTCGACGCGAGCGTACTTTCCATTCATCATCGTTCAGTTTCCTGCAGACAATGCGTCTGCTTCACGTCCGTCCATCTCGACGGACACTCACTTCGTTTCTCAGACGTTCTTCTGATTCGACCGCCGCTCCCGCTCGAAACGCGAGACGCACGGCCGCCCGGGAACTCCAGGCGGCCGGACGCGACGGACACGGCATGATCGCCCTCTAGCGGCGTAGGCCGAGGCGTTGGACCAGGCCCTGATAGCGCTCTGGCCCCGCGCGTCGCAGGTAACGCAGGAGCTTGGCGCGCTTCCCGACCATCACCAGGAGCCCCCTGCGGGAGGTGAAGTCCTTGCGATGCAGCTTCAGGTGCTCGGTCAAGTTCCGGATGTGCTCCGAGAGGATCGCGACCTGGACCTCCGGTGAACCGGTGTCCCCAGGTTGGGTGGCGTATCCTTGGATCAGTTCCTTCTTGCGCTCGGCGGTGATCGGCATGGGTTCTTCTTGGGCAGCGCCTGCGTCGGTCTACTTGCCCCGTTCCCAGAGGAAGGTTTCTCCAGGACGCGAGGTGCGCCGTCCCCGGATTCGGGGAACCGGCTCGGGCCCCTCTATTCCATTCGGTTCCATGAGGCGCCACCTTGGCGCCCGGGCCCGGACCTGGCCGACCAGTCTAGCCGGAAAGAGATCCCGTGCAACCCTGGCCCCGCCAGCGGCCCCCAGGGTCGCTACGAGAACCGCCGGTCGTTGTTCAGCCGCGCGGGGCTTGCAGGGGATCCCGCACCGGGAGCAGGGACAGCGCATCGGTGGCGAAGCGCTGGATCGCCTCGGGAACGAGGGTTTCGAAGGGACCTCGCGGCGCACCGCGGCCGTCGCCGAGGTCGATCGAACGCTTCACCGTGGTCCCCCACAACAGGCGCCCCGAAGTGCTGCCCCCTTCGAACAGGAACACGTCCGCGGAAGCCTCGACCCGTCCGACGGAGACCAGACGAGACGTGTCCCAGCGCGTGAGGGAGACGACCAGGAGTCCGTCGGGGGCCGGGGTGCCACGGAACGAGGACTCGATCCAGTTCCCGTCGACATAGCCGACGTCGAGGGGACTGTAGAGCTTGTCGACCAGCGTCTTCGCGAGCGCCTGGCGCAGGAGGTCGACCGGAGCCTCGGGATTCGTGCTCTCGTTCTGGACCGGAGCGACGGCGATGTCAGCCGGTTGGTTCTGGGAGAGCAGACGGCCCTCGCCTCGAACGGGGTCGATCTCGGTGCGCGCAGGATGAGCCCCCTGGCATCCAGCGATCAGGCCCAGGACGACGACACCCGTGGGAAGGAAGCTCGAACCTCGGTGGGCAAACATCGGAGAAGAACCGTAAGGGGCCGCGGGGAAGGTGCGATTCTAGCGCTCTGCGACGCGCGGCTTCGAGCAAAAAAGAGAGCGACGTCGAAGCCTCATGGCTTCTGGAACGAGAGCGATCCCGAGCGCGAGACGCGCTCGTGCAGACGCTCGGCGTCGGTCCAGAAGAAGTTCTGTTCGTCGAGGCTCGGCCAGGCGAAGGCGTGCAGGCGGCAGGAGAGGGTCCCGTCGACGAGCCCAGCTCCCCCCGCCAGGGTCAGGTCGGGCACGTGCACGAGCACGCTCGCCGCGCCGGAGGGGTCCGTCCGCCACAGGCACCAGCGCCGTCCCGCGCCGTCGGAGAGATCGACTCGATAGAGCCCCGGCTGCCCGACGGAATCGGGGATCACGTCCGAGAACGCGATCGTGAAGTCCTCTCCTCCCGTGCCGCTCCCGGGGGGCGGCGCGAGGAGCTGGGGAACATCGCTCGCTACGACGACGTTGCCGAGACCCGCAAGGGAGGAGAGACGCGGGCGCGCCCCTGCAACGGCCCCGCTCGCGTCGCGCAGCTCGCAGCGCAGGAAGAGGTCCGTGTCGATCGCCCCCCCCACTCCGAGCTCCCCTCCCGCCGCAACGGCGCCCGGGATCGCAGAACGCACCGACCACATCCCGAACCCCTGGTCGAAGGCGAGCCCGAGGCCCACCGCGAGGGGCCCCTCGACGCCCGGGACGAGGGTCTCCACGCCGACGAAGGGCTCGCCGGTCGTGGCGGGATCGTCCGCAAGGGAGAAGAGGTCGATCCCGCCGGTGAGATCGCCGCGCAGCAGGACCGCAGGGAGTTCGACGGCGTCGGACCCCGTCGACGCCGAGGGATCGTCGAGGAGGAAGGGAATCTCGAAACTCGCGTCCTCCAAGCCCCCCTCGTCGGTGGGGCCCACGGGGGCCAGGAACACGAAGGCCCGCAGGAGGAGCCCGGGCAGGAACTCGACCTCGCTCAGGTCGAAATCGCCGGCGAAGAAGCCCTGCGCGCCGGTCCGATCCGGGGCGACGGGCTCCGGTCCGAAGGGACAGCGGATCTCCCCCGCCTGCATCATGCATGGAGCGGTCGGGTAGGCGCGCACGAGCTCGGGCACACGCCGCGTGTCGTCGACCCGCCGATCGAATCCCGAGAGCGCGCTCTCCAGGCCGACGTCGGGGGTCGTGGCCGAGCCGGAGACCTGAGCCGCACCGACGAACGTCGGCTCGAGGGGAATCGAGATCCGGACGCTCGTCACGTCGAAGAACGTGAAGAGGTCGTAGCCCCCACGCTCGACGGTGACGAGCGCCCCCAGGGCGGGAGCTCCTGGCGAGGCGAGCTGCACGCGGCCGTCGACGCCCGTCGAACCCGAACTCGTCGGGGGGAAGTTCACGCCGTCCCCGAGGTCGGCGTGCACGTACACCGTCGCCCCGGCGAGGGGAGCGAGCGTCCGAGCATCGAAGACCTCTACGTCGAGGGTGTCTCCCGGCGCGAAGGCGCCGGGTCCCACCGCGCCACGCTGCTCGTGGATGCCCGAGACCGGCGGCGACGGATTGAGCGCGAAGTCGTAGCCCACGGCGGTGAAGCCCGTCGTCCCCGATGGAAGCGCTCCGGCGCTCACGGCCGCGGCGAGGAAGCGGCCGTCGCTCCGCGAGAACGCGCTCGGGAGGATCCCGTTCGTCCCCACTCCGGTCGAGGCCTCGACGCTGCGCAGCGGCTCGCTCGCGCTCCCGGCGAGCACGACGTCGCGCACGTTCGAGACCGCGGAGGTGATCCCGCTCCCCTCGGGGAGGAACGCCAGGATCGTGGGCGGAACCGTGTCGAGCAGGCCGTCCTGGATCCACGCCACGTCGGGATGGACGTCGAGCACGCGCAGGCTGGTCGCACTCCCGCCCCGCCGCAGGCGCAGGGCCATGGCGACGATGCCGTCCGCGAAGCGCGCGTCCGCCGGGTCGCTCGTGGCGGTCAAGTCGATCTGTGCGCGCGTGAACGACGCCGACAGGATCGGTGCGGTCCCGGAGAGCGTGATGGAGCGCCGGAGCGCCACGAGCGCCGGGGGATTCGCGTCGGGATCGGTCCCGAACAGGAAGAGATCCAGGGCATCGCCGGGTTCGCCGGCGGCGAGTTCCACCTGCAGCGCGAGTTCCTCCGCATTCCCCGCGGTCAAATTGGCGAGACCGATCGCGTCGGCCGGTTGGGAGAGGAGCGCGACGTCGAGCGGAGCTTGCAGGGAGAGCGTCTGGAAGGTGGCGGTCTGGGTGGGGAGCGCTTCGCCGTCTTCGTCTTCGATGACGTTGCCCATGGGGGACAGCGAGAGCTCGATCTCGGCCTGCGCCCCGAGCGAATCGGGGGTCCCGAACGGGTCAGCGCTCCGATAGCGGAAGACCCGCGTGTCCTCGACCGTTCCGTTCCCGCTCGCGCGCACGAGCGCCTCGGGCGGGGGATCGTTCGCTGGCTCTTGGCCCTCGACCAAGACGCCGAAGGAGTCCTCGTCGATCGTCGTCTCGTCCATCGGACGATCGAACACGGCGACGATCTCGGTGAGATCGCTCGTCCCGGTCGCGCCGTCGAACGGCCAGGTCGTCAGGACCTGGGGTTGCGTCGAGCTCGAGGCTCCGATGGTGAACGGCAGGCCGATCAACTGCCCCGCGTTCGCGGAGAGCTCCTGGCCCGTGAGATCCGTGGGGCGATCGGTCAGGGAGACCGAGAAGCGCACGCGGTAGAGACCGGGCGCGAGATCCTGCGCGGGGAAGAGGCCGAGCAGCCGCCCGTCTCCGAACAGGGCCTGCTCGACGTTCGCCACCGGCGGCCCCGGAACCTGACCGAACAAGGGGACGATTTCGAAGACGCCGGCGAGGGAATCCGGGTCCATCGACTCGCTGAACACCACCACGATCGGTGAGCTCGGAGCGACGTTCTGGCCAGCAGGAAGCACCTGCGTCGCCGTCGGACTCACGTCCAGCAAGAAGGACCCGTGGTCGGGGAGGACCGCGTTGGCGCCCAGGAACCCGCTGCCGCCTCCGCGGCACCCCGTCGTGAAGACGCAGGTGACGTTGTCGTCGCACCCTGCGAGCACGAGGGGCATGCCGAGGGCAGCGAGGAGGCGAAGGTGGAACCGAAGCGACAAGACGTGGGGGCCTGCCGGAACGCGAGGGGGCGCCGGGGACGGCCGCGTGGACGATCCCGCGCCGGATTCCTTCCCGCGGCGGAGTTCCAGGGTATCCCGAGACCCTCATCGGGTGTAGGGGACCGAACGCGAGCTCCGAGGCGCGTCCTCGACCTTCGCACTCGCGAGCGCGGATAGAATCCCGCGCCTCGAAGAGTTCACTCCCCATCTCGATCGGACGGAGCTCGTCCTCGCTCGGTCTCGATCACGACAGTCTCGAGCCCCCATTCCACGACTCCGCGCCGATGCTCCTCTCCTGCCGAACCGCCTTGGCCGGCGGCCGCTCCGTCCTCCCGACCGCCGTCATCGCCTCTTCGCTCGCCCTCGCCGCCGCTTGCCGCAGCGAACCCCCGGCCGCCGAGCGCACGGAGCGCGAACCCTCGCCAGCCCGCGCGCACGTCTCCGACGCCCCCGAACCCCAGCCGGCTCCCGCCGCGCCGGTCGAGCCGGCCGCGCAGGATCGAGCGGAGCTCGCGATCGAGCACCTCCGCAACGCTCGACTGCGGGAGGCGCGCTCGCTCCTGGACGTGCTCCTGATCGAGGAAGATCTCGCCTGCGCGCGACGCCTCGTGGACCAGTCCCCCGAGGACGCCCTGCTCGCGATCGACGAACTCCTGGAGATCGCTCCCCGTCACCCGGAAGGATCGTTCCTCAAGGGACGTGCGAGCCTCGCCCTCGCCGAGAAGACGATCGCCGCGGGCGGCGCCGGCGGAGCGAGCCTCATCGAGGGCGCGCTCCAGGACGCGCTCGACTACTTCGGGCGATCCCAGGCCCGTCCCGAGTCGGCCTTCGGGGCCGCTCGCGCGGCGACCTTGCTCGGCGACTGGAGCACCGCACTCGAATGGGCGCGCAGGGGACGCGAACTCCTGGAGCACGCGGCCACCGACGATCGGACCTCTCCAGCGCCACATCGCACGCTCGCCGAAGCCTTCTTCGGCGCCTACGTCGATGCGCGTCGCGCGGGAGCTTCCGCGCAGGACGTGCGCGCGCTCTACCTCGAGTGCGAGGACGCGCTCGAGGGCCTGCTCGGACGGACCCCCGAGGACCCCTGGGTCTGGGGACGCTTGGGCGACCTCTATGAATGGGAAGGGGACTACGAAGCGGCCGAGAAGCGGATCGAGGAGGGGCTGGTGCGCGCGCCCGAGGACTCCGGACTGCTCGAGCGGCTGGCGCGCGTCGCGCGCAGCGCCGGCGGCCCCGAGCGCTCCGTGGCGGCACTCGAGGCCCACGTCGCGCGGCATCCGCGGGACGGGCTGGGAGCCTGGTTGCTCGCGCGCGAGCGCTTCGACCGGGCCGTGGAACGCTTCCTGGCCGGCGACCGTCGAGCGACGGACTTCGCCCAGGCCGAGGAGAGCTTCGCTCGGGCCTGCGAGATCGATCCGGCACGAGGCGCCGAGGCGGAGCCCTTCGCCGTCATCTGCCGCGCCGGCCGCGGCTGGTGCGCGTTCTACGCCGACGACCTCGAGAGCGCCGAGCGCGCCTTCCTCTCCATGAACGAGGTCTTCCCGGAGGGCGTGAAATGGTCGCTCCCGGGACGGATCGACACCGGGATCCAGGGGCTGGCCGCGGTCGCGGACCAGCTCTACCAGCTCAAGCACCTGGAACGCGCCGGAGCGGTCTTCGAGAAGATCCATGCGCTCGATCCCGAGGTGTCCACCTGGGCGAACAACGCCGGCCTCATCCTGCAGGACGCCGCCGTCGCACTGGACGACGAGGCTCGGCGCCTGTGCGCCCTCGCACGGGGAGAGACCTTCGTGCCGGAGATCACGGCCGAATTGCGCGCCCAGGCCGGTCTCGCTTCGGCGCCCGCGGGGACCGAGGACGATCGGCAAGTGCTCGTGCGCGCGGCGAACGAGCGCATCGAGCGCGCGAGCGGCCTCATGGAGCGCAGCTACGCGGCCTACCGGGATGCCGCGGCGCTCGCCCCCACCGACGTGCGCGTGGTGAACGACACGGCGCTCGTCTTGATCTATTACCTGCACAGGGACCTCGAGCACGCCGAAGAGCTGCTGCTCCTGTGCCTCGAGATGGGCCGCACCCAGATCGAGGCCTTCCAGGGAGAGCTCGCGGCCGGCGATCTCCCGGCGGAGAGGCGCGCCGAGGTCGAGACGGCCCTGTACGAGCTCGAGAACGCCTGGGGCGATGCCCACCAGAACCTCGGCATCCTGAAGCTCGTGTTCGCCGACGACCGCGCCAAGGCGCGTGAGTACTTCGAGCGCTCGGTCGAGATCGGACCGGCCCCCCGTCCGGACGTGACGAACAGCCTCTTGCCCCTGATCCAGGAGAACCGCGAGCTCGCCTCGAGCGAGTTCCTTTCCTTCCGCGACTTCGGACGCCCCTGCGAGTGATCCCCATGAGACTCGTCCCCCACCTGCTCCTCCTGCTCACCTCTTGTTCCTCCACCTCCGCGATGCGTGACGGCGGGAGCGAAACGCCGGGCGACTGGATCGCGAAGGGCCGCTCGCAGCTCGAGCAGGGCGACGCCGCGGCGGCGGAGACCTCGTTCCAGCGCGCGGCGGAGCTCGAACCGGGCTCCTTCCACACGCGCATGTGGATCCTGCGTGCCTGGATGGAGCAGGGCCGCAGCAACGACACCCTCGACGCGCTCGACGAGCTCTATCGTGCGGGTCGGAAGGGCCCGGAGATGGCCTACCTGTACGGGATGGCCTTCGTGCGCCGGGCCGAGGGCTACCTCGCCTCGGGCGTGACCGACTCGAGCATCACGATGAACTTCCAGGACGCGGTCTCCTACCTCGGAGAAGCCGTGGACGGGCTCCCCGGGGAGTTCCCCGACGCCTATCGGGCGCTCGCGACCGCAGCCTGGCACACGCAGGACCTGGATCTGGCCCGCGAATCCGCGCAGCGCGCGGTGGCCTTCTATCCCAAGGACGGCGCGGCCTGGCTCGTCCTCGGTCGCATCGCGATGTCGCAGTTCGTGATCGCCCAGGAGGGCGAAGCCTGGGGCCCGGCGGCGGAAGGGAACTGGTTCGTGGCGAAGAACGCCTTCGCGGAGGCCGTGAACGCCTTCGGCACGCCGCAGGAGCCCGGCCAGCGCACGCAGCTCTCCGAGGCGGCCCAGGAGCTCGGGCAGGCCTGGATCTGGAAGCAGGATCGCGCGCAGGCGGCGCAGGCCTTCGCGCTCGCCATCGGCTGGGCGCCGGAGCGCGTCGATTACTCCAAGATCTTCGGATTCCTGTCGGGAGAGGGCCAGGAGGGCGCGCTCTTCCGCGCTGCGCTCGAGCGCGGGACGGCGATCTTCCAGGGGAACGCCGGCGGATCGGACGCCCGCGCGGGCAACCTGCTGTGGTGGCTGGGCTGGGCGCGCTTCCAGCAGCGGGACTTCCCGCTCGCCGAGGAGGCCTTCCTCGCTTCCCTGGCGAAGAACCCGGAGTTCGCCAACGCCTGGTACTACGCGGCCATGGCGCGCTTCGAGCGGCAGGACTGGAGCGGCGCCGCGGAGGCGCTCGAGCAAGGTTGGGGCGTCGCGCCGGAGGCGATCCTCTCCGCGATGCGCGCCGACCCCGAGACGAACGCGGCCCGCGTCGAGTACCTGATCGGCCAGGTCTTTCCGGCCGAGATCCCGGCCAGCTCGCCCGAGGAAGTACCGATCCCGGGAGCGAGCTTGCTCCAGGTCGCCCACCTGGCCGAGATCTGCGCCGAGACCGTCCCGTCCGAGCCTCGACACTGGAACAACCTCGGGCTCTTCCTGCGCGACGAGGGCGATCGGTTGGAGCAGAGCGCGGAGCCGGAGCCCGAACCGGCCGTGCTCGCGGACCTCTACGAGCGTGCCTTCGCAGCCTACGAACGCGCTCTCGCGCTCGCTCCGGAGGATCCGCAGATCCTGAACGACACGGCGGTCATGCTGCACTACTACCTCGACCGCGATCTCGAACGGGCGCTGGAGATGTACGCGCGAGCGAAGGCACTCGCACGGGCGCGCCTCGAGGTTCCCGATCTTCCCCCGCAGGAGCGCGCGCGCTTCGAGACCGCGCTCGCGGACTCGACGGACAACCGCCAGGCGCTCGAGGAGCTCCTGGCCGATCGCGCGCGGGGCGGAGGACGCTAGCCCGCGCCCGTCCGCATTGGATCTCCCCGTCCGGATCGCGGGCGACGCGAGCGAGCCCGTCCTCGCAGTCGACGGCATCGTGCGCCCGGCGGTACTCGAGCTCTCGCACTGGCCGGGGAACCGCACGCCCGCCGCGCTGCGCCACGACCTCTCCACCGGCTGCGCGCTCGGCTTCGCGCGCCTGGCGCGGAGCGAGCGCGAGGCGCTCGCGGCCGGCGCTTCGGCGCTCGCGAACAACCACTACGACACCGACGGGTGCCTGGCGCTCTTCGCGACGCGCTTCCCCGAGCGCGCTCTCCCCCATGCGGAGGCCATGCTGCGGGCCGCCGCGGCGGGCGACTTCTTCCGGGTCCCCGACCAGCACGCCCTCGCGATCGACGCGATCGTGTCCGGACTCGCCGACGCCGCGCGTTCGCCGCTGCGGGACGAGCTCCGAGGGCTCGCGGACGAGGCGCGCTGGGAGCGCTGCGCCGGCTTCCTCCTCGAGCACTTCCCCGCGCTCCTCGCGGGCGACCTCGCGCCCTTCCGCGAGCTCTGGGAGCCTACGGTCGAGGCCGTGCGGCGCGACCTCTCGCGGCTCGCGGACTGCGAGCGGGCGGACGACGAGCGCGCCGACTTCACGGTGTGGACCGCGCGGGGCGCGCTCGACCGCCCGCCGGGCCGTCACGCGCTCCACGGCTCGACGCGCGCCGATCGCGTCCTCTTCCTGGCGAGCGGGAAGGAGGGCACCCGCGCGCGCTTCCTGCTGTCGACGCTCTCCTGGTTCGACCTCGCGACGGAGACGCGACGCCCGCGGCCCGATCTCGCGGCCCTTGCAGCGCACCTGAACGCGCGCGAGGGATCCCGGCCAGAGGACCGCGACGCCTGGCGCGCATGGAACCCGAGCGGCGCCGCCCCCGAGCTCGGGTTCGGGCGTGCGGAGCTCGAGCCCTTCGCCGAGTGGAACGGATCGCTCGCGCCGAGCCGCCTCGCCCCGGAGGTCGTGCGCGACACGATCCAGGACGCGCTCCCCTGAACGCCGGGTGCTTGCGTTCCACCCGTGGACCTCGCACCTTCGGCGCGCCATGTCGGCCTGGAAGCGCACCTGGTGGGTCGTCTTCGCCGCCAACCTGATCACGTCGATCGGGATGATGAGCTTCCTGCCCTTCTTCCCCTCGATCCTGTCGGACCTGGGGGTCGTCGACGAGGAAGCGCGCAAGGTGTGGGCCGGCGTCCTCTTCGGAGCCGCGCCGCTCGCGGCCGCGATCATGGGGCCGATCTGGGGTTCGATCGGCGATCGCTACGGGCGCAAGCTCATGGTCGTGCGCGCGCTCCTCGCGATCACGGTCTTCGTGGGCGCGATGGGCTTCGCGCGCAGTCCCTGGGTCCTCTTGGCCCTGCGCCTCGGCCAGGGGATCTTCTCGGGCTTCATCCCGCCCAGCATCACGCTCGTCAGCGTCGCGACTCCGCGCGAGCTCCAGGGGCGCGTCACGTCCTCGCTGCAATCGTCGCTGCCCGCGGGGATGATCCTCGGACCGGTCGTGGGCAACGCCATCGCCGAGCTCGGTGGGGCTTCGAGCGTCTTCTTCTTCGTGTCGGCCATGGCGGGTGCGAGCGCGCTCCTCGTGGCTCTCCTGGCCCACGAAGATCCGAGCCTGCGCCTCGCGCTCGAACCCTTCTCGCCCACCTCGCTCCTCGCCGGAGCCTGGGGCGACTTCCGGCTCGTGCTGGCGAACCGGAAGATCCGCCTCGCGCTCCTCGTGCTCTTCGTGGAACAGTTCGGTCTCGGCGCGACGAATCCGCTGCTCGAGATCCACGCCGAGAACCTGCTCGGCGCGCTCCCCGGCGAGGCTTCCCGGCAGACGGCCTGGCTCTTCTCGGGTCTCGCGATCGCGGGCGTGATCGCGACGCCGCTCTGGGGACGGCTCGGCGACCGCGTCGGGCACGAGCGCGCCCTGCTCTTCTCGGTCGTCTCCTCGGGCCTCCTGCTCGGGCTCCACGCCGCCGCGCGGACCTACGCCCTGCTCTTCGTGCTGCGCGTGACGCTGGGCGCGACGACCCCCGGCGCGAACGTCGCCTCCTTCGGCGTCGCGGCGCTCGAAACGGGACACGATCGACGCGGCGTGGCCTTCGGCGCCGTGTTCAGCGCGCGGGCGCTGGCGGTCTCGATCGGCGCGACGCTCGGCGGGGCGTTCTCCTCGCTGCTCGGGATCCGCGGGCTCTTCCTGGCGACCGGCGCAGGGATCCTCTTCCTCCTGATCGGCTTCCGCGGGCGCCGGACGAGGCGGGAGACGGCCGCGTAGCCATGCCGCCCCTCTCCGGCCGCGACCGCTTCACCTGCTTCGCGACCTGCGCCCCCGGCGTGGAGGCGATCCTGCACGCGGAAGCCAAGACGCTGAAGCTCGCCCGGCTCGAGCGCCAGGTCGGGGGCGTGCGCTTCGAGGGCACGCTCGCGGACCTGTGGCGCGCGAACCTGTGCCTGCGCACGGCGGTGCGCGTCCTCCTGCGCCTCGCGCGCTTCGAGGCGGCCGATGCCGACGCGCTCTACCGCGGCGTCTCGGAGATCGATTGGAGCGCGTTCGCCCGGCCCGAGGGCACGCTCCTCGTCGCGGCCCAGACGAACGAATCGAAGCTCGATCACTCCGAGTTCGCCGAGCAACGCACCAAGGACGCGATCGTCGACGCCTTCCGCAGGAAGGCGGGCGTGCGTCCGAGCGTCGACAAGGACGATCCCGACCTGCGCGTCCACCTGCACCTCTTCCGCGACCGCGCGACGCTCTCCCTCGATGCCTCGGGCGAGTCGCTGCACAAGCGCGGCTGGCGCGTCCATCAAGGGCCGGCCCCGCTCGCCGAGACGCTCGCCGCGGCGCTGGTCCTCGCCTCGGACTGGGACCGGCGCGCGCCGCTCCTCGATCCCTTCTGCGGCTCGGGCACGATCGCGATCGAGGGGGCGTGCCTCGCGACGAACACGCCGAGCGGGTTCCTGCGACGCTTCGGCTTCGAACGTTGGCTCGGGCACGACGCCCAGCGCTTCGCGGCGTTCCGGCGCTCGCTCGAGGCGGCGCGAACGCACCCCGGGAAGCTCTACATCCTCGGGAGCGACCTCGATCGGGAACAGATCGAGGGCGCGCGAGCGAACGCCGCCGCCGCAGGAGTGGACGAGCTCGTCGCCTTCGAAGTCGCCGACGCGCGCGACCTCGCGCCGCGCAAGGGCTGGAACGCCTGGATCGTCACCAACCCGCCCTATGGACAGCGCCTGGGCGAAGAGGCCCAGCTCGTGGAGCTCTACCGTGCCTTCGGCGCGCGTGTGCGCGAGCATGGCGCCGGCTTCCGGCTCGCGTTCCTCTCGGGGAAGCCCGAACTCTTGCGCGCTCTCGGCCTCGGGCGCTGCGAGCGCCGGCCGATCGTCAACGGAGGACTCGCCTGCGAGCTGCTCCTCGCGCAGCTCTGAATCGCTCCCGGCAGGTGAACGAAGGAGCGGGGCTCGGTCGCCCGAGCCCCGCAGCAGACATCCGTTCTCGCGGAAGCCGTTCAGCCGTGGTGGGGCGTCTCCCAGCACGCCTTGCAGGCCGCCTGCATCATGCCCTTCTTGGCGCACTCGGCGCAGGGAGCGGCGAACAGGACGTCCTGGACCTTGAAGTCGGTCCCGGGCTTCTCGATGGCCGCCGTCACGGCGGCGAGCTTGGCCGAACCCTCGCCCGGCGTCACGTAGAGCGTCTTCGCCGCCTCGTCGACGCCGACGGTGACCGACGTGAAGACCTTGGCCTCCGTCAACACCTTCTCGAGCTTCTTGGCGGACTCCGCGTTCGCCGGACCCGTCACGAGGATGTGCGAGAAGCTCGGAACCAGGTAATCCGCCCGATTGACGCTGGCGCCGTTCGCCTTGGCGGCCTGCTCGATCTCGGAGAGCTTGACGCGCTGTCCGGCGTCAAGCGCGAACTTCAGCAGACCCTTCTCGGCATCGATCTGGACGTTCTTGGCGACGGGCTTCGCCGTCGCATCCTTCTCGAGGGCGACGTTGCACATCTTGCACGTGCCCTCTTGGGGGGAAGCGGCCTGGCACTTCGGGCAATGGTAGCCCGCGTGGCTGATCTTCTGGAGGGCGTCGTGGATCTTCGTTGCGTTGTCCTTCGTCACGCCGGTGAGCGGAATGCCCACGGAGGCGTGAACCGCCGCCGAGGCCTCCTTGGCCACAGGCTTCTCCTGTTTGACCTCGGGCTTGTCCTGCTTGGGCTTGTCCTGCGCGATCGCGTTTCCACCCAAGGCGAGGAGCAGGAACGGGAAGAAGAATCTCGCGGACATCGATCGAGTGAACATCGTTCTATGACCTATCGAGACCTCCGCCGCGGAGGCGTCCCTGGGCCAGCGAGGGCCGAACGGCCCGTCCGGTGCTCGGGGCGGAAGCGACAAGGGGATACCGGATCGTCGCTCGGGGAGCTCTCCAAGAACGGAGGTTGGTGGGTCGCTTCCGTGGAATCGAGCGGCCGCACGATACGCTACCCCCCATGGCTTGAGAGAGCGTTCCTGGCCAGGTCGCCCATGTCGAACTTCGACAAGCACTTGCGCGGCTCGCCGCACCTTAATCGCCGTTAATGATCCCGCGCGAGACCGGCGCGCAGCTCGCCGATCTCCCGCGCGCGGAGCTTCCTCCACGCGCCGCTCGGGAGCAGGCCGAGCTCGATCGGGCCGATGCGCACGCGCTTCAAGCCGTCCACCTTGCCGCCCACGGCGCGCAGCATGCGCCGCACCTGGCGGTTCCGGCCCTCGGTGATCGTGAGCTCGAGCAGGCAGTAGCCCTTGTAGCGGCGGAGAGAGGTCACCTCCGCCGGCCGGGTCGGGCCGTCGTCGAGCTCGACCCCCTTCCGCAGCGCCGCGAGCGCCTCATCCGGGAGCGCCGGTCGCGCCCGGACGCGGTAGGTCTTCGGCAGGCGGGATGCGGGGCTCGTGATGCGCTCGGCGAGCTCCGTGTCGTTCGTGAAGAGGAGCAGCCCGCTCGTGTCCCGGTCGAGCCGGCCGACCGGGCCCACCCAGCTCGGCACGTCCGCGAGGAGCTCGTAGACCGTCCGCCGGCCCTCGGGGTCGCTCGCGGTCGTGACGTAGCCGCGTGGCTTGTGGAGCGCGAGGACGAGCTCGCTCGCCGCTTCGACGCGCTTCCCGTCGAGCGTGACGCGCGAGCGGGCGGGATCGACCCAGCGCTCGGGATCGCGGACGACCGCCCCATCGACGCGCACGCGTCCCGCGCGGATCCATTCCGACGCCGCGGTACGCGAGCACACGCCCAGGCGCGAGAGCAGGCGAGCGACGGTCTTCGCGGTTCGTGTGTCTCGCGCTCTCGCCATGGAATGCCGCTCGTGCGTCGGTCATCCTAGCTGCCCCCATGTTGCTCGTCGCCGACGCCAAGCCCGGCTCGAAGGACCCCGTGCGCTGCCCGCACTTCGGTCCTTGCGGGGGCTGCACGCTCCTCGAGCAACCCTACGACGCCGAGTGCAAGCAGAAGGAGAAGACCTTCGAGCGCTGGACCCGCGCGCGCCCCTTCCTGCGCGAGGCGGAGCTCTTGCCCCTGCTCCGAGCGGACCAACCGCTCTTCTACCGCACGTCGCTCAAGATCCCCTTCGGAGCCCGCACGCGGCGTCACGGAGACGGGGCGAGCGTGATCGCCGGCTTCTACCGTCCGGGCACCAAGAAGATCGTCGACCTCAACGTGTGCGCGATCCAGCACCCCACGCTCACGCGGCTCCTCGTGTGCGTGCGCAAGGCGGCCCAGGAGCTCGGCGTCCCCGTGGACGACGCGCGCGGTCGCCCCGGGGTCCTGCGCCATCTCCTGGCGCGCATCGGACTCGGGACGGGCGAGGTGCTCGCCGGCTTCGTCGTGCGCCGCGCGGGCGATGAGTCGATCGCTCGCCTGGCGGAGACCGTCTTCGCGCGCTTCGAGAAGTACGGCCTCGTCGGAGTGGTCGAGAACCTGAACTCGGCGCCCGGGCCGCGCGTGCTCGGACCGGTGACGCGCCGTCTCATCGGCGCGACGGAGTTCGCCTCGCTCGAGGATGGGCTCGCGCTGCGGACCTCGCTCACGACCTTCGCCCAGGTGAACGCCGGGCAGGCCCAGTGCCTCTACCGCGAGATCGTCGACTGGCTCGCGCCGCTCGCGGGGAAGCGCGTGGTCGATCTCTACAGCGGATACGGTCCGATCGCCCTGCGTCTCGCGCGAGCGGGAGCCGATGTCGTCGGCGTGGAGCGCGACGCGGGGGCGGCCGAGGAAGGACGCCGCGCCGCCGAGGAGAACGGCCTCGCCGCTCGCCTGCGCTTCGAGGCCTCCGACGCGGGCCGCGCCTGGCGCGAGCTCTCGGCATCGAGCATCGACGCCCTGGTCGTCGACCCGCCGCGCCGCGGACTCGCTCCCGGGCTCGTCGAGCGCCTCGAGGCGGCTCCGATCGCGCGCCTCGTCTACGTCTCGTGCAACCCCAAGACCTTCCTGCGCGACCTGACCCTCCTCGCGCAGTGCTACTCCGTGCGGCGCCTGCGCGCGGTCGATCTCTTCCCGCGCACGCGCCATCTCGAAGTCCTGGCGCTGCTCGAGCGCAGAGCGTAGAGGCATTCCTTTCCCGATCGGACGCGCCCCGCGGATCCCGCTCTTGCACTGGCGGCCCGGCAGGGCATGATCCGATTCCCCCTCCCGCCCATGGACTGGCAGACGGGCTACGTCTTCACGCTGATCCTCGCCATGCTCGTGCTGCTCGTCTCGGGCAAGGCGCGGGTGGACGCGATCGGGATCGGCCTCATGGTCGCCCTGGTAGCGGGCGGGATCCTCTCCTACGACCAGGCGGTCGCGGGCATCGCGAACAAGGCGATCCTCACCATCTCCGGCCTCTACATCGTGGGCGAGGGACTGACGCGCACCGGCGCGGTCGAGTTCCTGGCTCACTTCCTGCTGCGTCTGTCGGGCAAGAGCCCGCGGCGCGTGATCTTCATCGTCTCGCTGTTCGCCGCGACCGTCTCGAGCGTGCTCAACGACACGGCGGTCGTGCTGATCCTGATCCCGATCCTGATGGGCGTGGCCCAGAAGGGCACGATCCCGGTCTCCTGGCTGCTCATCCCGCTCTCCTTCTCGGCGCTCCTCGGCGGGATGATCACCCTGATCGGCACCTCGACGAACATCCTCGTGAGCGGGGTCGCGGAGAGCCACGGTCTGCGGCCGCTCGGGATGTTCGAGATGACGCCCGTCGGCGTGAGTCTGACGCTCGTCGGCGTGCTCTACATCACATGGTTCGCGCCCAAGCTCCTCCCCCGCTCCTCCTCGCTCACCGGACAATCGAGCGCCGACCGGGTGCGCGAGTACGTCACCGAGGTCGTGATCGGCCCCTCCTCGCCCTTGATCGGCAAGCGTTTCGAGGACGTGGCGCGTTCGATCAGCGCGAAGCTCCTCTTCTACGTGCGCGGCGAGCAGGTGATCCACCCGCCCTTCGGACCGGAAAAGGTGCACGTCGGCGACGTGCTCCTCCTGCGCGGGGACGTCGACCAGATCCTGGACGTCGAGCGCCAGCTGGGCCTCAAGCACGCCGCCGGCAACCGCACGGGTTCGAAGAGCATGTCCCTCTACGAACTCGCGATCGCGCCCCACTCGCCGCTCGTCGGACAGCGCGCCGAGGAGCTGCGCCTGTGGCGCGACTACGGCGCGGTGACGATCGCGCTCCTGCGCGCGGGCCAGCACATCCAGGAACGCATCTCGAAGTACCACCTGCACCCGGGCGACCTCTTGCTCGTGCTCGCCGACGAGGACGCGGAGACCCGCCTGCGCGCGAGCAACGACTTCTACCTGCTCACCGTGGCCCAGGAGCGCGTGAAGCTGCGCCACCACGGGAGGCGCGCGCTCGTCGTGGCCGGGCTCGTGGTCCTCGCCTTCGCCTCCGGCGGCTGGTTCTCGAAGGTCCTGCCGCAGCCCTTCGTCGCGCTCCTCGGCGCGATCGGCATGATCGCGACCGGCTGCGTGACGCCCAGGAGGGTCTACCGCACGATCGACTGGCCGATCCTGATCTTCATCGCGGGGACGCTGGCCCTGGGCCAGGCCATGGAGAAGACCGGCGCGGCGGACCAGATCGCGACCTGGATCGTGGGCGCTTTCGACTCCTTCGGCAAGGCCGGGATCCTCTCGGGCTTCGTGCTGCTCTGCATCGTGATGAACAGCTTGATCGCGCACAGCGCGGTGGCCGTGCTCTTCACCCCCATCGCGATCCACACGGCCGGGGCCACGCTCGCGGCCGACGGCATCACGGGCGAAGCCGCGAACGATCACCCGTTCCTGCGTGCGACGATCCTGGCGATCGCCTTCGGCGGCTCGATGTGCTTCGCGACGCCCGTCGGCCACCAGGTGAACCTGATGGTGCTGGGGCCCGGCGGCTACCGCTACAGGGACTTCGTCAAGCTGGGATTGCCGCTCTCGCTGATCGGCTGGGTCGTGATCAGCGCCGGGCTGTGGGTGTTCGCGGGAATGCCGTAGATCGCCGCGGGTCGCCTACCCGCCCACGATCCACGCCTCGGGGAACGGCGGCGCGCCGTAGTCGAGTTCGATCGAGGCCACCTTGCGCTCGAGCTTCACCGAAGCTCCACCGCCGCCTCCTCACCCGTACTCGATCTTGCCCGATTCGACCGCGCGGCCCCGCGCGTCTTTCAGCTCGAAGGCGATCGGGACGCGCTTCCCCTCGCTGTAGATCGAGAGGCCCATCTTTCCCTCGCCCCGGATCTGCACCTGGAGCTTCTTCCCCTGGATGTGCTTCCGGATGCGGATCGTCGGGTCGAGGTCGATCTGGGTCTCGACCCCGGCGACGACCTCGATCGCGCGGCCCGCGGGCGCGGTGGCGGACAGGTGCCAGGTCTTCCCGTGCTCGTCCTCGCGGATCAGGCGATAGCCCGCGAGCGTGTACGTCCCCGCGGGGAGCGCGCGCCGACGATCGCCGCCCGCCGAGTCCTTCTCCTCCCAGGAAAGTCGGAAGACCTGCCGGCTCTGGTCGCGCAAGATCACCGCCCCGCGCTCGAAGCCCGGGACGACGACGCCCACGGAGTCCGCCAAGGACTCCGGCGAGCTCGTCACGGCCTTCGGCAACGAGAGCGTCCCCTTCGAGAGGAAGGCGATGAGGTCGTCACGGACCTCCTTGGGCGTACCCGTTCAGGCCGTGTCGTGGACCTGGTTCAACCAGGCGCGGTCGACCTCGAAGGCGACGTCGGGCGGCACGTGGCAGTGGCCGCAATGGTGCTGGAACATCGCGCCGAGGTCCTCGGTCCGGCGTTCCTTGGAAGGCTGGCCCGCTTTCGAGGGGCCCTCTTGGAATCCGAGCGAGATCCAGGGAAGCGTCGCGAGGGCGAGGAGGACTAGCGGCTTCATGCCCGCCATGGTCGCCCCCGCAACGGTTCCGCACAAGTCTGGACGCGCTTGGCTTGCTTCAGGTGCTCGCGATCCTTCTCGCACGCCGCGCGAGAAAAAGGACTCCGACGAACGTCAGCGAGGTCGCGAGCAACGCGAGCGCCCAGCCGGAGAGCGTCGGCACCTTCGCCGGCAGCACCGAGCCGAGCTCGATCCCCGAGCCGAGGTCGGAGGGTCCCGGGGTCGTCTCGTCGTACCCGATCTCCAGGATCTTCTCGGGCAGAGCCCCACCCGGAAGCGCGAGGAGCTCGATCACCTCGACGGTGTCGCCCAGGAAGGACGTCTGGAGCCCCTGGTCGATCGCCTGATAGCCCGCCGCGTTCAGCGCCGCGGTGAGCTGCGCGCCGGCCACGCTCATCGGAGTCGCGGGAGGGATGGGGAGGCTGACGAGCGGCCCTCCGAAGGCCTGCACCTCGAGCGTCGCCGGGCTCACCGGCGTGCCGTTGATCTGGATCTTCGGCGGCAAACGGATCTCGCCGGGTAGGGGCGGGGGCGGCGGGCCGCCGGGGTTCAGCGGATCGGTGGGACCCGGTCCGACTTCCTTGAGCAGTCCACCCTGACCGTCGCGCGTCACCACCGTCCAGCACTTGATCGGCGACGTGCCGGGCTTCGCCATCGCGCAGACGATGCCCGAACCGAGATCGGTCGCCATCAGACCGGGCGTCGCATTGATCGCCGCCGTCATGGCCGCGGCCATCTCCGTCGGCGTCGAGGGCAGCCCCGGGGGCGACGGGTCACAGATCCCGTCCACGTTGATGCACACGACCTGCCGGGCGCCGTTCTGACGCAGGAAGCACATGCAAACGCGCGCGGCGCGCTTGGCCTTGCGGCAGAACTGGAAATCGCACTTGGGACCGAATCCCACCTGAGCGGGCACTTCGACCGCGAAGAAGGCGAGCATCAGGCCCGCGAGCGCCGCGACGAGTCCGCGTCTTCCGAGTCTCGCGCCTCCGAACATCGGGTTTCTCCTCCTGGTGCGCGATATCCGAGAGGCCGTCTCGTGCCTCGATCGCCCAAGCGCGAAGCGGTCGTCGCACCCATGCGGGGCGGCGTCGCCATTCTAACGTCGATCGCCGCAGCAGCCGGCCGGACTTCTCGCGTCCCCCTGTCTCGCACGATCCACGCAGTGGCCGAGGCGCTGAAGCTCGGCTCTCGCAGCGGCCACCCCGTCACGCCGCCGATCGAGATCGCTCCCGAAGATCAAGCTGGCGCCGCGAGGGCGAGCAAGACGGGCAGCGTCATGCCCGCCATGGTCGCCCCCGCAACGGTTCCGCACAAGTCCGGACGCGCTTGGCTTGCTTCAGGTGCTCGCGATCCTTCTCGCACGCCGCGCGAGAAAAAGGACTCCGACGAACGTCAGCGAGGTCGCGAGCAACGCGAGCGCCCAGCCGGAGAGCGTCGGCACCTTCGCCGGCAGAAGCTCCTCGAACTCGGTCCCGAAGTCGAGATCGGAGGGGCCGGGCGTCGTCTCGTCGTACCCGTACGCCAGGATCTTCTCGGGCAGAGCACCGCCTGGAAGCGCGATGAGCTCGACCACCTCGACCAGGTCCCCCAACGCGGAGAGCTGGACCCCGAGATCCATCGCCTGGTAACCCGCCGCGTTCAGCGCGGCCGTGAGCTGGGCGCCGGCCACGGTCATCGGGGTCCCCGGTGGGATCGGAAGGCTCACGGCGGGGCCGCCGAACGCCTGGATGTCGATGGTCGCCGGACTCACGGGCGTGCCGTTGAGATGGAGCTTGGGCGGAAGACGCACGTTGCCGGGTTGAGGCGGGGGCGGCTGGCCGCCGGGATTCATGGGATCGGTCGGGCCGGGCCCGACGTTCCACACCAGTCCTCCCACGCCGTCCGCGAACCGAACGGTCCACCTCTTGATCGGCGACGTGTTGGGCTTCGCCATGGCGCAAACGATTCCCGAGCCGAGGTCGGTCGCCATCAGGCCGGGCGTTGCGTTGATCGCCGCCGTCATGGCCGCGGCCATCTCCGCCGGCGTCGAGGGCAGGCCCGGGGGAACCGGGTCGCAGACCCCGTCGACGTTGATGCACACGAGCTGCATGGCGTTGTTCTGACGCATGAAGCACAGACACACGCGTGCCAAGCGCTTGGCCTTGCGGCAGAACTGGAAGTCGCACTTGGGGCCGGCCCCCCCCACGACCTGGGCAGAGGCTGGCGCCGAAAGCAGCACGAGACACGAAGCGATCAGAGCCGCGACGAGTCCTCGTCTCCCGAATCTCGCACGAGCGAACATCGGGGTTCTCCTCCTGGTGCGCGATGTTCGATGAGGCCGCCTCGTGCCTCGTTCGCCCAAGCGCGAGACGGTCGCCGCTCCTCTCGGGCGCGGCGCGGCCATTCTAGAGGCCGAGCGCCGGAGTTCGGGGTCCGAACTCCTCGCTTCCGGATCGCCCGCTACAATCCCGCCCCCCTCTGGTCCCCCATGGCTCGGCGATCCCGCGAGAAAACCACGAATCCTCTCGCGCAGCCCGACTCACGGCCTCCCGGACGGCCCCCCGCGAGTCCGCCCGCGCATCCACTGGGCGCCCTGCGCCCGATCCCCTATATGGGCGTGATCTACGTGGTGGCCGAGGCGATGAAGCTCGGCTTCCGGAACGGCCACCCCGATTGGTGCAACCTCGGCCAGGGACAACCGGAGGTCGGCGAGATGGAGGGCGCGCCACCGCGCATCCGCTCGATCGAGATCGCGCCCGAGGACCACGCCTACGGACCGATCGACGGCACCCCCGAGCTGCGCGCGAAGGTCGCCGAGCACTACAACCGCCTCTTCCGCCGGGGGAAGAAGTCGAAGTACGGCCCGCAGAACGTGAGCGTCGCCGCAGGCGGACGCCTGATGCTCACGCGCATCTTCGCCGCGCTCGGCGACGTGAACGTCGGCTACCAGATCCCGGACTACACGGCCTACGAGGACATGATCGCCTACCACCAGCACCGCTTCACGCCGGTACCGGTGCCGGCCTCCGAGGAGTTCGGCTTCGCGATCCGCCCCGAGGAATTCCGGCGCGAGGTCGAGGGGCGCGGGCTCGAGGCCTTCGTGCTCTCGAACCCCTGCAACCCGACCGGCCGCGTGCTGCGCGAGAAGGAGCTCGCGAGCTACGTCGCGACGGCGCGCGAGCTCTCCTCGACGCTCGTGCTCGACGAGTTCTACTCGCACTTCGTCTACGACGGGCGCAAGCCCGGCAAGGGCCCGGTCTCGGGCGCCGAGTTCGTCGAGGACGTCGAGCGCGATCCGGTGCTGCTCGTCGACGGGCTCACGAAGAGCTTCCGCTATCCGGGCTGGCGCGTCGGATGGGCCGTGGGGCCGAGCGCGATGATCGACACGCTCGGGCGAGCGGCGAGCGCGATCGACGGCGGCCCGAGCCGCCCGATCCAGCGCGCCGCGCTCGAGGCGCTCGAGCCCGAGCGCGCGGACCAGGAGACAAATGCGCTGCGCTCGGTGTTCTCGAGGAAGCGCAACCTGATGACGGACCGCCTGAAGGAGCTCGGAGTGCGCTTCGCCCGCGAGTCGGAGAGCACGTTCTACGTCTGGGGCTCGATCGCCGATCTCCCCGAGCCCCTGGACGACGGCGAGGCCTTCTTCCGCGCCGGCCTCGAGCGCAAGGTGATGACCGTGCCGGGCGTCTTCTTCGACGTGAACCCGGGCAAGCGCCGCCACGGGCCCTCGCCCTTCCGTCCGTGGGTGCGCTTCTCCTTCGGACCGCCGATCGAGAACGTCGCGCTGGGCCTCGATCGGCTGGAGGAGATGGTCGCGGAAGCGCGCGGAACGAAGCTCGCTACCGGCTGAAAGGGCGGCGGCCCTGAGCAGGTCGGCCCGCAGGGCCAGGCCGGAGCGTGCGTCGGGCTGACTCGCGGGTAGAGTCCCGCGGCCGAGCTCAGAATCCGGGGATCGGGAGCGCGCGCACCTCGGGCGGGAAGCGGCCCTGGTTCTTGCCCCACCAGTCGATCCACCAGTTCCCGTCATGGCTCTCGTCGTAGGTGACGCCGGTGAGCTTGCCGAGCGCGAAGTATCCGATGCCGTAGACCGTGTTGTAGCCCGGGTTCGACGCGATCAAGCCGATCAGCGCCGGGATCACGCTGGGATCGCCGATCTCGGCGAGCGCGCTCGCCGCGGCCCAATCGGCGCTGTTCGGATTCGAGGCGTCCGATCCGGGCACCGTCCGCTCGAGCCGCGCCAGGAGTTCGGGAACGGCCCAAGCGTTCCTGGGGTCTCCGAGGGCGCGGGCCGCCGGGCCCGCGAGGGATTCGTCCGCATCGTCCAGGAACGGCAGCACGTGTGCGCACAGCCAGGCCTCGTCGGGCGCGAGGGTCTTCGCCCAGGAGAACGCGAGCTTGTTCAGGCCCGAGTCCTCGGCGCGAAGCTCGGGGGAACGCAGCCAGCCCTCGAGCATCGCGAGCGCGCCCGCGTCGCGGAACACCTGCGATAGGTCCAGGCCCAGCTTCGCGGCGCTGCGGAAGTCGAGGTCCTCGAAGTCGCGCAGGCGCTGCTCCACCTCCGCCGGCGAACGTCCCCAGAGCTCCTGCAGGAACGCGCGCGCGTTCTCGGCCAACACCTGGTCGAGCGGGCGGCCGCCCCAGGTCGCGGCCCAGGCCAGGTAGGCGTCGTAGTCCTCGGCGAAGTTCCGGAACGAATACTCGCGCAGGTACTGGAACGCCCAGGCCTGGACCTCGAGCGCGGCGTCGGTCGCCCCGAGGTGCAGCACGGCGAGGATGCGCGCGTGGCCGTGCTCGAAGGCGAAGGCCTTGAGCGCCTGCTGCTTCTGCGTCACCGAGAGCTGGGGCCAGAGATCGGTCAGGGCGGCGAGTGCCTCGTCCGGAGGCAGGGCGAGGAGCTCCTCGTAGATCCCGACGGCATGCCGCCAGTCCTCGGGTCTCTCGACGAGCTCGGCGAGCCAGCGCGCCGCGAGCTCGTCCGACGACGTGGGCGGCACGTATCCCTCGCCGACCGCCAGCCGCTCGCCTCGACTCATGGCGAGCACGGCCTCTTTCACTTGCTCCATCTCCTGCAGGCGCGCGCGATCGTGCTCGGCCTCGGCTCGCAGAGCGTGTTCTCGCTCGAGCAACATGGCCCGCGTGACGGTCTGCCTCCACCCGACCAGGGCGAGAGCAACGACCAAGACCGCGATCACGACCCACTGGATCCGGACCAGCATGATTCGTCCCCCCATCTGGATGCGCGCGCACTCGCGCGCGGTGCGTTCGACGTCGCCGAAGAGTTCCTTCGCGCGCGCGCTCGCCTCCTCCGGGGCGAGCCCCTGCCCCTCGAGCTCGCGCGCGCGCGACTCGAGGTGGAAGGCGAGCTCGTCCGCGATCTCGCAGGCGATCTCGGTGCGCGTCTTCCTCGGCCCCAGGCCGAAGAGTCCGGCGGCTCGCAGGAGGACCGACATGGATCAGCCCTCCGCTCCCAGGACGCGCGCGACGGCGTTCGAGAAGGTCTCCCAGGTCTCGGTCTCGATCGCGAGCTGCTTCCTGCCCGCCGCGGAGAGCGCGTAGTACTTCGCGCGACGGCGCGTCTCGGACTCGGCCCACTCCGCACGGATCCAGGCGCGCTTCTCCATGCGGTGCAGCGCCGGATAGAGCGAGCCCTCCTCGATCCGGAGCACGTCCGCCGAGGCGGAACGGATGCGCCGCGCGATCCCGTAGCCGTGCTGGCGGCCCGTTGCCAGCACGCGCAGGACCAGGAGGTCGAGGGTCCCGGGCAGGAGTTCGTTCTTCGCGGCGGCCAAGAGGTTCCCCTAGATCGTCTAGGGGAGTGTCCGCGCGGCCCCGGGTTTCGTCAAGAGGGAAGCCGGAGTCTCTTGGGTGGGGTCTCACCCGAGCGCATGCCGCCAGGCGGCCCAGACGTAGCGCGCGACCACGACGTAGGCGTTGCTCCACGGGTCGTCGCGCAGGAACTGGCTCGGGAGCCCCGGGCGCCCGACGAAGGGCCGCAGCACCCAGGCGGCCTGGATCGCCACGAAGACGTACAGCGCGAGCCAGGCGAACCGCCCGATCCGATGTCGAGCGTCCCGCGCCACGAGCGCGGCGTAGTGCCTGTCGAGCGTCACCTGGCCGGCGAGCGTCGCGAGCGCGAAGACGAGGCCGTTCCCCACCACCGCCGTGCGGTAGTCGTCGACCGAGAGATAGAAGACCAGGACCAGCGGCGCCATCCCCGCGAGCGCCACGCCGAGCGTCGCCTGGGCCGCGAACACGCCGCGCACCGCGGCCGCGAAGTCGTCGCGCAGCCCGAGCAGGGTGTTGAGCACGAAGAAGTTCGGCAGGCACACGAGCGTCGAGACGACGACGAAGAGCGGCACCTTGAGGCCGGAGAAGAGCGGCTGGAGGAGTTTCCCGCCGTAGCTCCCCATGACGGCCCCGTGCAGGAATCCCGCGAGCACGAGGATCGCCGCGAGCGAGCGCACCGGAACGCTCCCGCCGCGGGCGGCGTAGCGCCCCTCGGCCCGCAGGAGTCGGCCGACCTCGAGCATGGCGCTAGTCCACGTCGAGCAGGCGCCCCAGCGCGCGCAGGAAGCCCTGGAAGAAGTTGAGCTCGCGCTGCCGGAAGTACTGGAAGCCCAAGTAGGGCGCGCCGATGAAGGGGCGCAGGATCCAGCCCATCTGCGCGCCGACGAGGGCGTAGATCGCGGTCCAGATCACGAGCACGGCGCGCGATCTCCGCTCGCCCGGCGCGGAGGTCTCGAACTCGTCTCCTTCTTCGAGCGCTCCCGGCCTCGCCCCGAAGACGGCGTTCAGGGCCTTCCACAGGAAGACGAGGCCGACGAGGCCGGCGATCGTGAAGAAGACGACGTTGAGCACGATCATGAACGGATAGCTCCCCGTGCTCAGCGTGAAGAAGCCCGTCACGGGTGCGAAGCTGGCGAGCACCGCGAGATTCACGGCGATCGCGACGAGCAGGAGGCGCAGCGTGTCGCGGGCCGAGAGGCGCGAGCCCGAGAGCGCCGAGAACACGTAGAGCGAAGGGAAGGTGACGAGCAGGGTGAGCAGGAAGAGGAGCGGCACCTTGGCCGTCGTCATCAGGAGCTGGCGGAAGCGTGGGCCCGGGACCGGCCCGATCACCGCGTAGAGCCCCATGAAGAGGCCATAGAGCGCGCCGAGGACGAGGCTCGCCGTGACGAGCGTCCTCGCCGGCACGTGGATGCGCCCCTCGGCGAGCTCCTCGCGCCGCGTGTAGGTGCCGCGCAGGACGCGGTCGACTTCCCTGAGTGAGAATCCCATGGTCCCTCCTCGCCTCCCCTTCCCGGGGCACGTCAGGGGGGACGCGCAGCCTGCTCCTCCGTCGACAGGATTCCGGAGGACCGTTACCACCGCGAGGACTCCCTTCGGATGAACGGAACCCAGCGCGTGGTGCTGCCCGATCGATCCGGGGTCAGGCGCTCGGCAGCCCGCGCGTCTCCCAGCCCTTGCGATAGCGCGGAGCGAGGAAGGCGTTCGCTTCCGGCCGTTCCGGGAAGCGCACGCGCCTCGCGTCCCACTCGAGCGTCTCGTTCGGGAAGTGCAGCGCGACGTTGCCGAGCAGCGCGACCTCGGTGAGGAAGGCCGCGTACTCGAAGGGTGCGCTCGGGCTCCCCACCCCGCGGCAGGCGTCGACCCACTGGTGCCAGTGGTTCACGTCGTGCTTCTCGGGGATCGCGACGCTGGCGAAGCGCTCGGCCGGGAGCAGCCGCGGCGGATCGTAGGGGCTCGCGAGCAGTGCCCCTTTCTCGCCCAGGAAGAGCGAGCCGTTCCCCCAGATCTCGCCCGCTCCGAGGTCGTCGCAGAGCTCGCGCGCAGGCTTCTTCCCACCGTCGTGCCAGGTAAGGAGCAGCGGACCGCGCGTGGTGAGCTCGTTCGGCGGGAACTCGTAGTGGACACGCGACCAGAGCGGGTAGGTCTCGTCGTTGGGACGCGGTCCGTCCGAGCGGACGCGCAGGGGATCGCGCAGGCCGAGGAACCACAGAGCGGGATCCATCAGGTGACAGGCCATGTCGCCCTGGGCGCCCGTGCCGAAGTCCTTCCAGCCGCGCCACGCGAACGGATGGTAGTTCCCTCCCTTGTAGGGTCGTCCGGGCGCCACGCCGAGCCACAGGTCCCAGTCGAGCGTCTCGGGCACCGGATCGGCTCCCGGGGGACGCTCGACGCCCTGCGGCCACCAGCCCGCCGGACGATCGGTCCACACGTGGACCTCGTGCACGCGGCCGATGTGGCCGGCGCGGAAGAGCTCGATCGCCTGCGCATAGGGCGCGTGGGAGTGGTTCTGGATCCCCATCTGGGTCACGACACCCGCAGAGCGCGCCGCGCGCGCGACCGCGCGTGCTTCCTGGATCGTGCGCGTCAGCGGCTTCTGACAATAGACGTGCAGGCCGAGCTCGAGCGCCGCGAGCGTGATCGGCGCGTGCATGTGGTCCGGGGTCGTCACGTTGATCGAGTCGAGGTGCCAGGCCTCCTGCGCGAGGAGCTCGCGCCAGTCGCGATGGAGCCGCGCGCCCGGGACCCTCGCGGCGGCCTGCTCGAGGAAGCCGCGATCGACGTCGCAGAGCGCCACGACCTCGACCTCGGGATGCGCTGCGATCTCGCCGAGATCGGCAGCGCCCATGCCGCCGACCCCGATGCTCGCGTGGCGCAGCCGGCCCTTCACCGGGCGCTTCCGGGCGGGGGCGAGCGCGGCGAGCGAAGCGCAGCTCGCCCCGAGGAACGTCGCTCCCGCGAGCGCCGAGAGCTGGAGGAAGGTGCGGCGTGTGGCGTCCTGGTTCATGGCAGGCGCCATTCAAGCAAGCGCGGGCTCGGGTCGCACCGGGGCTCGCGTCGAAACCGCGCGGTCCGTCCCGCCCCCTTTCAGGGTTGGACGACGATCCGCAGCACGTCGCTCGCGGAGTAGGTCGCCATGGTCCCGCAGCCGATGCCGGGGCATCCCGGCGGGTTCGGCCACAGGACTTGCGCGTAGAAGACGGCCCCCGGCGGCGTCGGCGGCAGGATGTCGGTCCGTTCCGCGTAGCCGCTCCGCAGCGACCGGATCGGAAGCGGCGGGCTGATCAGCTTCATCTTGTCGAGCCACACACGGGCCCCGGTGACGGGATCGCAGAAGCCGGACGGATTCGCCTGGAGCCCGGAGGCGACGTAGAGCTGGCCATCCGTGTCCGGCGGGGCGTTGGTGCAGGTCCACCGGAAGGTCCGTCCCGAACGGACGGCCTGCGCGACTCCGAGCGCGATCGGACCGCGGCAAGCCGGAGTCGAACTCCCGATCCGCGTCACCTGCCAGCTCGGGTCGAAGCCGATGTCGGCGTCGCGCAGACTCTTGAAGGCCCGGCGCGCCTGGGCGAGGTCCAGGAGCACGTCCCCGTCCTGGCAACCGAAGGGCTCCAGGGAGGCCTGTGCGAGCGTCGTCCGCGCGACGGCATCGCACCAGATCATCCAGTACTCGGCGCTCGCGGCGTCGAGGATCGGCCGGTCGTCCACGAAGAGATGGACGGCCGCCGTGTGGGCGGTCATCGAGCACAGCCGGGCACAGACCCAGGTGCTCTCCGGGATCGGGAGCGACGAGAAGTGGACCGTCTTCGTCCCCGCGCGGGCAAGGACCACGGTGCGCTGCGCGACGAGGTCGCCCCCGGCGACGATCTCGATGCGATCCTGAATGGCCCCGTTCGTCACGAGCGTCACCTCCACGTCGACCGCGGCGGGCGACGGGAGAAAGACGTTGCTCCCGACTTCCGCGCCGTCCACCTTCATGTGCAGGAAGACGTCGTTGCCCTGGGAGAGCGTCACTTGTCCGCGGGCCAGCGCCGCGCACCAGGCGTCGTAGGTGAGCGCCCCGGGTACGAGCGCGTAGGTCCGGGGAAGATCGCGCTGGGCAGTGGTTGGCCGGCAACCGGCGTCCGATCCCGTGGAAGGGCCGATGCGAACGCCGGCGGAAAGCAGCCTGAAGTACATCCCCCACCAGCGGTTCTCGGTCGGTGTACCGAGGCGCAGGTCGGCCTCGAGGTCGGGCGCCTCGAGGAACTCGACGTTGCCGAGCGCGGCGTCCACGGCGGCGAGCAGCGGGAAGATGTGGCGTTGCTGCTGCAGGACGGGCTGTCCGATCCCGAACAGGGAATCCAGGGGCGGGAAGGCGAGCGGGCGGGCCGGGTCGAGCACGCGCGCATCGCTCGTGAAACCGCTCGAGACGAGCTCCGTTCCCCAGTCGTAGCCCGCCGGGTGGTAGATCGCGACCGGCCAGGCTTGATGCGCGTAGCCTCGAACCGCTTGGGGGTTCGTCCCGAAGAAGCGCGCCACGGGGGCGGTGGTGTACCCCGTCCCGTCGGGTCCAGGACACGCGAGCCCCATCGGGTTCGACGCCGTGTAGCAGTCCCCCGTCGCCTGGTTCGCATCGGCGATGCGCGCTTCCGCCGGGCCGAGGCCGAGGCCGATCAAGTGGCCCCACTCCGACGTCGAGAGGCCCGACGTCTCCACGCAGGACTGGAAGACGTTCTGCGGAGTCGAGAGCGGATCCTCGGAACCCGTGACGAGGCAGACGTCCTCGACGAAAGAGGATCCGAAGGCCGGGAACTGCCAGATCAGGACGCTCGAGACGTTCAGACCACTCTGCTGCATGCGCGCCAGGATCGGCGGCCCGGGGTTCGGCCCCGCCGGCCATCCGCAGGGTTGGGGATGGTCGTGCGTGTCGCCGCTGTACCAGCCGGGAAGCGGCGTCACCCATCCGGGCGGCTCGGGACCCTCGACGCCGCAGCCGGCCACCGTGGTGGTCTTCTGCGCGGCGAGGAGACCCGCGAGTGCGCACCAGGCGAGGACGGTCTCCCAGGGGATCGAAGGACGGATCACGGAATCGAGGCCTTGATCAACTCTAGAGGAAGAGCGCGGTTTCGGGGAGCGGGTCCGGATAGCCTCTTTCCCGTGCGGTCCATCGACCCCTCGACCGGGCGAACGCTCTGCGAGTACCCCGAGCACGATCCGGCGGAGGTCGGCGCAAGGCTCGGCCGCGTGGCGGAGGCTCAAAGGCACTGGGCGAGAAGTTCCTTCGCGGAGCGTGCCGTCCCCTTGCGGCGGGCGGCCGAGCTCCTCGAGGCAGAGAAGCACCAGCTCGCCGAGCTCATGGCGTCCGAGATGGGCAAGCCCGTGCGTCAGGGACTCGGGGAGATCGAGAAGTGCGCCCTGGGAGCACGCATCTTCGCCGATCACGCCGAGCGCTGGCTCGCGCCCGAATCGATCGCGACGGAAGCGCGCCAGAGTCGAGTCGTGTACCGGCCGCTTGGCGTGATCCTCGCGATCATGCCCTGGAACTTCCCGTTCTGGCAGGTGTTCCGCTGCGCCGCCCCGGCGTCGATGGCGGGGAACGCCGTGCTGCTCAAGCACGCGCCGAACGTGACGGGCTGCTCGCTCGCGATCGAGCGCTTGTTCGCGGACGCGGGCCTCCCTCCCGGCCTGTTCGCGAGCCTGGTGATCCCCGTGGAGGCCCTGGAGCCGCTCTACGGCGATCCGCGCGTCGCCGGCGTGACGCTCACGGGCAGCACGCGCGCCGGTCGAACGGTCGCCGCGGCGGCCGGCGCGGCCCTGAAGAAGATCGTGCTCGAGCTGGGCGGCAGCGACCCCTACTTGGTCCTCGCCGACGCCGACCTCGAGCTCGCCGCTTCGAGCTGCGCCGCGAGCCGCCTCCAGAACGCCGGACAGAGCTGCATCGCCGCCAAGCGCCTGATCGTGGTGCAAGACGTCTACCCAGCCTTCGTCGAGCGGCTGCTCGAACGCTTCCGCTCCGTGCGCGTGGGCGATCCGCGGGACGAGCGCACCGAGCTCGGGCCGCTCGCGCGGCGGGACCTGCGCGATGCGCTCGAGCTCCAGGTGCGCGCGAGCGTGGCACGCGGCGCGCGCTGCCTCCTCGGAGGCGAGACGCCGAGCGGTCCGGGGTTCTTCTATCCGCCGACCATCCTGGCGGACGTGCGTCCGGGGATGCCGGCCTACGAGGAAGAGCTCTTCGGCCCCGTGGCCGTCCTCCTGCGCGTGCGCGACGAGGCGGAGGCCGTTCGCGTGGCGAACGACACGCGCTACGGACTCGGCGCGGCCGTGTTCACGCGCGACCTCGAGCGCGGGCGGCGCATCGCCGAGCTCGAACTCGAAGCCGGCTCGTGCTCCGTGAACGCCATGGTGCGCTCGGATCCGCGCCTGCCCTTCGGCGGGGTGCGCGATTCCGGGCTGGGGCGAGAGCTCGGCCAGCTCGGCATCCGCGAGTTCACGAACGCGAAGACCGTGGTCGTGGCCTGAGGCGAGGGGGCCGCCGGTGGGAATCCTTTTCGCGGTCTCTTCCTCCGAAGGAAGATGCCTCCTCCGTTCAAGATCCGGAGGGGCGGAGCGCGATCCAGGTGCGGTCCGCTTCGAACGCCTTACCTGGGGGAAAGGAATGAACGCACTGCTCGTCTCCGTGGCGCTCCTTCTGGCGCCGGTCCACGACACCAAGCACGATTCGCCGGTGCCCGCGCCGCACGAAAGCCTCGTGGCCATCGTGAAGGGCTTGCGCGCGAACGACCTGAAGGGCGCCTTCCTCGCCTCGGTCGGCGAGGCGCAGTACGCCGAGTTCCGCTCGTCCTGGGAGGAACAGCGCAAGACGGCGGTCGACCCGGCGCAGGACGGCCAGTTCCGCGTCGTGATGGCCATGCTCGTCGCGCCCGGGGCCGAGGACGCGCTGATGGCGCAGCTCGAGCCCAAGCTGGCCGAGATGAAGCCGCAGGTCGCGATGCTGGCGGGAATGATCTCCGGCATGGGGCAGACGATGCTCCAGCAGAACGCGGACATGAGCGCCGGGGAACGCGCCCAGGCGCAGCGGATGCTCGACGCGCTCGGCCAGCACCTGATGACGCACGACCTGACCGACCCCGCCTCGGCTCGCAAGGCGGTCGGGATCCTGTGCACGACGGCGCGCAAGCTCGAGCTCGCATCGCTCTCGGACGTCCAGGCCCTGAGCTTCGACGGGCTGCTCGGCAAGGTCGGGGTGGCCTTCGGCGGCCTCAAGGGCATGCTCGAGGTCTACGGGATCTCGCTCGACCGCTCGCTCGACACGTTCCGGGCCGAGACGGTGAGCCAGAGCGAGGACAGCGCCGTCGTGCGCGTGCGCTTCGAGTTCCTGGGCGTGGAGGCGAGCTCCGAGGTCGAGCTCGTGAAGAGCGGCTTCGACTGGCTGCCGAAGCCCAAGGCGGACGCGCTGGCCGCGTTGGGCCGCTAGATAGCCAGGCTCGGCGGAGCAGCGAGAGCGTCCGCAGGCGTTCGACCTCGATGGGCCCGGGCGGTCGCGTCCAGAGGTCAAGGCGCGTCGCGCGCCGATCCGACGTCACGGAGCCGCTTGCGCTCCCCGGGCGAGCCGCAGTTGACGCCACGAGCGGCGGCCGCACCGCTGGCGCTCACGCGCCCGGCGAGGGCGCATGGACTCCGGGAGCGCGCCGCCCGTATCCTCGGCGTCGATGGACGACCGGGGCGAGCCCTTCAAGAGCTTCCGCGAGCTCTCGAAGGCGCGCGGCGGGACGCCGCCCCCCGCGCCGGTGCCCGAGGGCGACGAGCCGGACGGCGAGAGCGTCGGCGTGCCAGGCGAGGCGTTCCCCGAGCGCGAAGGCGGCGGAGCACGCGAGCGCATCGCGCGCCGACCGCCGGCCTTCGGCGCCATGCAGCACGGTCCAGCCTGCTACCGCACGACGGAGAGCGAGGAGATGCAGCTCCTCGCTTCGTTCCGCTTGCGCACGTTCTTCCCCGCCGACGTGCGCGCCGAGGTCGAGCGCCTGCCGCGCGATCCGGATCCGGCCGACTTCGCCGGCCGCTGGGACCTGCGCGGCGAGCTCGTCTACACCATCGACGGCGAGGACGCCCGGGACTACGACGACGCGATCTCGATCCGCGACCTGGGGCAGGGCGCGGTCGAGGTGGGCGTGCACATCGCTGACGTGGCGCACTACGTCCGCCCCGGGACGGCGCTCGACGACGAGGCGCTGGCGCGCGCGACCAGCGTCTACGTCGCGGACCAGGTCCTCCCGATGCTGCCCGAGGAGCTCTCGAACCACCTGTGCTCGCTGGTCGGCGGGCGCGATCGCCTGGCGTACTCGGTGCTGATGACCTTCGACGCCCGGGGCAAGCGCACGGCGGCGCGCGTCGGCAAGAGCGTGATCCGCTCGGCGCGCCGCAACAACTACCGCGAGGTCCAGGAGCTGCTCGACCGCGCCGACACGCCGGGCGCGCGCGCCGTGGCCTTCCTGGAGACCTCGCTGCGCCTCTTCGAGCGCTGGACGAAGAAGCAGCAGGAGCTGCGCGACGCCAGGGGCTCGATGCGCCTCTCCTCCGTCGAGAGGAAGTTCGTCTTCGACGAGCGCCACGACGTCGCCGCCGTGGTCGACGCGCCGCGCTACTTCTCGCAGGCCCTGATCGAGGAGACGGCGCTGGCCGCGAACCAGGCCGTCGGGGACCTGTTCCGCGCGCGCGGCCTGCCGGCGATCTACCGCGTGCACCCGGAGAAGGACCCACAGGAGGTCGAGCAGGTCGCGCGCGGGCTCGAGGAGCACGGCATCCACGTGCCGAAGAAGGACCGGCTGACGGGTCGCGACATCGCGCGCTTGATCCAGGCGGCGCGCAGGAAGACGAATGCGGAAGCGCTGATCCAGCGCATCATGGGCCTGATCGAGCGCGCCGTGTACGAGGTGCACGACCACGAGGACGTGGCCACGCACTTCGGCCTGGCGCGCCAGGCCTACCTGCACTTCACCTCACCGATCCGGCGCTACCCCGACCTGATCGTGCACCGCTGGCTGTGGGCGGTCGAGTCGCGCCCCGACCAGGCGGCGTGCGAGCTCCGGGCCGAGGAGTTCCTGGCCGACCTGAACGACGTCGCCAGCCACTGCTCGCTGCAGGCCGAGCTGGCAGAGATGGCCGAGCGCTCGATGGAGGACCTGAAGGTCTGCCAGTACCTCGAGCCGCACGTCGGCCTGAAGCTCGATGCGCTGGTGCTGCGCGTCTCGCCCTACGGCCTGGAGGTGCGCCTGACGCGCTTCAACGTCACGGCCTTCCTGCCGGCGCGCGTCCTCGGCGAGCGCGCCAGGGTCCAGGGCCCGCACCTGACGATCCAGGCCGGCAAGCGCTCGCTCTCGTTCAGCGAGGGCCACCCGATCCACGTGCGCATCCAGGACGTCGACTTCGTCAAGCTGCAGGTGCTGCTTGAGCTGGGCTAGCGGCCCGCAGGGCCGCTACGCGAACCGCCGGTTGTTCGGCTTTGCGCGGACGGACGGAACTGGGTACTTCTCGTAGGAGAGCGTCCGTTTCTCGGACGCGCTCCTACTGGCCTCGCGCGGGGTGTGCATCCAGCCGCAGCCTGGCTCGGGCCGAGACTAGGAACGGCCTCGCGGGAAGGCATGCTGGGGAGCTCCGGGTCCCACGATCCCTGAGGTCCTCCGATGCTGCCCTACCTGCTGCTCTTCCCCTGGCTCCTCGGCCTGCCCCAGGAGCCGCGTCCCTCCGCCTCCCTGCTCCTCACCGGGGCGCGCGTGCTCGCGCCCGAGGGCGATCGCTGGATCGAGGGCGCCGCCCTGCTCGTGCGCGGCGAGCGCATCGAAGCGGTCGCCCCGCTCGACGAGCTCGAGGAGTCCGGACGCGAGAGAGGAATCGAAGGCGCGCGGCGCATCGACCTCGCCGGGCTCTTCCTCGTCCCGGGGTTGATCGACCTGCACTCGCACCTCCTGCTCCATCCCTACGACGAGGCGCCCTGGGACGACCAGGTGCTGCGCGAGTCGCTCGAGCTGCGCACGATCCGCGCCGTGCCCGCCGCGCGCGCGACGCTCGAGGCGGGCTTCACGACGCTGCGCGAGCTCGGCACCGAGGGTGCCGGTTTCGCCGACGTCGCGCTGCGGGACGCGATCGCGAGCGGGATCGTCGCGGGCCCGCGGCTCTTCGTCGCGACGCGCGCCATCGTGGCGACCGGCGCCTACGGTCCGGCGGGTTTCGATCCGCGCTGGGACGTCCCCAAGGGCGCGCAGGTGGCGGACGGCGTCGACGGCGTGCGCCGGGCGGTGCGCGAGCAGGTCGCGGCCGGGGCCGACTGGATCAAGGTGTACGCCGACTACCGGCGGCGCCGCGGCGAAGCCGCGACGCCCACGTTCTCTCCGCAGGAACTCGCGGCGCTGGTCGACGAGGCGCACAGCGCGGGCCGGCCCGTGGCGGCCCACGCTGTCACGGACGAGGGCGTCGCGCGGGCGGTCCAGGCCGGCGTCCGGACGATCGAGCACGGCGACGGAGCCTCCCTCGAGACCCTCGTCCTGATGAAGGAACGCGGCGTCGCGCTCTGTCCGACGCTCGCCGCCGTGGAGGCGCTCGCGCGCTACGGGGGCTTCGAACCCGGCGAGCCCGAACCTCCGCGGCTCGCCGCCGCGCGCGCACTCGTGGCGCGGGCGAAGTCGGCAGGCGTGACGATCGCCTGTGGGAGCGACGTCGGCGTGTTCGCCCATGGAGAGAACGCGCGTGAGATCGAGCTCCTCGTCGCGAGCGGACTCACGCCCGTGGAAGCGCTGCGCGCGGCGACGAGCACCGCGGCGGCGCTGGTCGGACGCGAGCGCGAGCTCGGCCGCATCGCTCCGGGCTTCCGCGCCGACCTGGTGGCGCTCGCGCGGGATCCTCTCGGCGACCCGAGTGCCTTGCGCACCGTCCGGATCGTGTTCGCGAACGGCCGCGTCGTGCTCGAACGGCGCTGAGGCCGGGAACACGGCGTACCGGGGGACCGTTCGCAGGGCGACAGAACCTCCTGGAGCTCAATCACTTGCAGAGGGCCTAGAGAAAGCGGGGACGACGTCCCCTAGCTTTCGATTCCGTCGTTCCCCCGGGCGCGGGATGCCCGGCACGAGGGGACGACGATCGCGGGCCGCGAGGCTTGTCGAGGTCCCGCGGAGCCAGCCCTCGGCCGGCTCTTCCGCGTCCGGTTGCGCGGCAAGCCACGCGCGACGAGCGAGGCTGCTTCCGCAGCCGAGAATCATGTCTCCCCAACCCATGCCCGGCGGGCCCGCGAAGAAACCGGAACCCGCCAAACCCGCGACACCGCCCCCCGCGATCGCCAAGCCCTCCTCGCCTCCCGCGAGACCGTCGCAGACGCCCCCGACGGCCCCCCAGAAACCCAAGCACTAGGCCCGGCGAGCGTTTGCTGTGGCGATCGACCCGGCGCCGGCGGCGCTCCGCCGGCGCCGGCTCGTTCTCCGGGGCCACGGACCCAGAGGGAGTTCCCGCGCGCTACACTTCATCGTCGATCCCCTCCCCGCTCCAGTCACTCCCGAGGATCCCGATGCTCCCTCTCGCCGGCCCCCTCTTCCTGGTGCTCCTCTCCCCGACGCAGTCGTCCGAACGGCTTCCGGTCCACCCGCGCCGGCTGCTGGTCAAGCCCTCCCCGACGCTGCTCGACGTCGAACGCGAGCAGGCGTTCGCGCGCATCGGCGCGCGGGAGATCCTGGCCATGCCCCAGATCGGCTGGAGCGTGGTCGAGGTGCGCGCAGGGATGCTCCACGTCTCGCGCTGGCTGCTCGAGCGCGACGCGCGCTTCCTCGAGGTGGAACTCGATCCCGCGCGCAAGGTCGCCTACACGCCGAACGATCCGATGTGGTCCGGCATGTGGAACCTGACGCGGATCGACGCGGACGACGCCTGGGACACGACCAAGGGTTCGTCCGCCGTGAAGATCGCGATCCTGGACACCGGGATCGACTACAACCACCCCGACCTCGCCGCGAACGTGTGGACGAACCCGGGGGAGATCCCCGGCAACAACGTGGACGACGACCTGAACGGCTACAAGGACGACGTCTACGGCTACGACTTCGCCAACTTCGACTCGGATCCGTTCGACGACAACGGCCATGGAACGGCCTGCGCCGGGATCGTCGCGGCCGTGCAGGACAACTTCGTCGGCGTGACGGGCATCGCGCCGCTGTGCAAGGTCGTGGCGGTCAAGGGCGGGCTGTCGTCGGGTTTCTTCTATGCCTCGGCCGTCGTTCCCGCGCTGCTCTACTGCGCGGACAACGGCTTCAAGGCGATCTCGATGAGCTACTTCACCGACGAGGTGGTCCCCGCGGAGAAGGACGCCATCGAATACTGCTGGCGGAAGGGCGTCCTCCCCATCGCCGCGGCCGGGAACGACAACAGCTCGGTGCCCTACTACCCCGGTTCCTTCGAGCAGGTGATCGGCGTGGGCGCGACCCAGAGCTCGGCCGACGATCGAGCCTACTTCTCGAACTTCGGCTCCTGGGTCGACGTGGCCGCTCCCGGCCTTTCCATCTCCACCACCTCCCTGGGCGGCGGCTACACGACCGGTTTCGCGGGCACCTCGGCCGCCTGCCCCCACGTCGCGGGCCTCGCGGGGCTGCTCTTCTCCGTCAACCCCTCGGCCACGAACGCCGACGTGCGCGCGGCGGTCGAGGATACGGCGCTGCTCCTGAACCAGGCACCGCAAGGCTATTGGTCGAGCTACGGACGCATCGACTGCGACGCCGCGGTGGCACGCGTGCTCGGGACTACCTCCGGCTCCGTCCTGGCGCGCATGACCTTCGTCGCGCCTTGCGGCGGATCCATGCTGAGCGCCCAGGGGTCGAGCGCGGGCCCCGCGACTTCCGGAAAGCTGACGCGAGTCAACTTCTACGGCGTGGGGTTCGAGCGGCCGAACGTGACGCGCATCCTGCGGGGAACGAACGCGCTGCCGCTCGTGCTCCAAGGACGGTCCCACGTCGCCGCCGGTTCGGCCTCGATCCGCAACGGCGCCAGTCTCGCCCTGGAAGTGAACGGCAACGTCGTCGATTCGATCGTCTGGGAGCGCGCGAACGGCCTGGTCTTCGCCGTATCGGACGCCTCGGACAACACCGGCGGGGTCGCGACCGGCGGATTCGCAGAGCTCTATCGCGAGGACGGCAGCCTCTTCACCTGCACGCGCAACTTCGCCAACCAGGTGGCCGCGCAGTTCGCCTTGCGCCGCATCACCGTGCCGAAGGTGAACGACATCGACGTCCAGTTCACGCGCTCCTACACCGACTGCATCGGCGGCACGGAGACGGTCGAGATGTACGACTGGAGCACCTGGAGCTACCCGTATGGGAGCTGGGTCGTGCTCTCGACGCGCGCGGTCGCCTCGACCGCGACCGAGAGCCTCACGTTCTCCGTGCCGGCCCCCGACGCGCGCTTCCTGGACGACACGGGGACGCTCTACCTGCGCGTCACGACCACGAACGCCGGCTCCTCGGGCCAGCTGAACGCCGATCGGATGCGAGTGGTGGTGCGCTGACCGATCGCGCCGGGCCCGCGGAAAGCGCGCTCCGCCGGACTCACTCGCCCTCGACGTACCCCATGTCTTCCAGGTCGTCGAGCAGTTCCTGCACCTTCTCCGCCGAGACCGGCGTCCCGGTCGCGATCTCGGGACGCCGCTTCAGGAGCTCCTCGACCTTCGCGTGCAGGCGCACCGCCTCGTCCCAGTTCTGGGCCAGGACGTCGACGCCCTCCCCGCCGCCCTCGAGGTCGTAGAGCTCGTTCCCCTGCGAGGAGAACAGGTACTTCCAACGCCCCTCCAGGAGAGCACACCGGACCTCGCGCGGCGCCGAGCCGTGGAACTCGGAGGCCTCCTCGACCAGGACGAAAGGACGGGCGAAGCTCTCCTCGAGGACGTCACTCCCCTCGAGCTGCTTGCGGAACTCCGCCAAGAGGTCGGGCGCGAATCGTCCCAGCACGGTGGGCGTCAGGTCGACCAGCGATACGAGCCGCGCGTCGCGACGCGCCGGCACGGATCCTCCGGGAACGCGCAGCAGGAAGGGAACGAAGGTGTTCACGTTCGTGATCCGGCCGTGGCCGAGGGAAACGTTCTCCCCCAGCGATTGACCGTGGTCGGCGACGACCGCCACGATCGCGTTCTCCCACAGGCCGCCCTGTTTCAATCCCTCGAGGATGCGCCCCAGCTGGTCGTCCAGGTAGCGCACGCAGCCGTCGTAGCGATTCCAGAGGTCCACCAGATCCGATTCGTCGATGCCGGGTTCCTGGCTCGCTCTCCGGCCCTTCTTCCGCGCGCGGCGCTCCTCGTACCGGTCGGCGATCGTCTTCGCCTTCTCCGCGCGCGGGTCCCCGAAGAAGTGCTTGGCGATGCTCGGATCGGCCGTGAACTTCTCCCGCAGCGCGGCGGGATCGATCCCGCGCCCGGCGATCCAGGCCTTCACCCGCTCGTCGGCGCTGAACATCGAAGCGTAGGGTTCGGGGGGATCGTTGGGCTCGTGCGTGTCCCACAGGTGGATCCAGAGGAAGAAGGGAGCGTCGGGCTCCAGGCCAGCCAACCAGGAGAGCGCGCGATCCGCGGTCGTCGCGGCCCTGGCCGGGTTCCCCCGCCGGCCCGGACACCAGAAGGTCTCGAAACCGTCGTTGATCCCGGTGTCCTCCGCCAGCACGCGGCTGCTCACGAAGCCCGCCGTCCGCCAGCCGGACTCGCGCAGGGCGCGCGCAAGGGAGGAGCAACCCGGTCCGGAAGCGAAGGGCTGGTGCACGGCCTCTTGGTTCGACGTGCGGCCGTGCTGGTGGGGGTAGAGCCCCGTGAGCATCGAGAGGTGCGAGGGGAAGGTCGAAGCCGCGGTCGAGAGCGCCCGTTCGAAGACCAGGCCCTGCGCGGCGAACGCGTCCAAGTTCGGCGAGGTCTCGCGGAAGTAGCCGTAACAACCGAGGTGATCTCGCCGCAGCGTGTCGAGGGTGATCAGGACGATCGAGTTCGGGGAGGAACTCCGCGGCGTTTGCGCCGTCGGGGTCGAGGAGGCCGCGACCTCCAGCGCCGGGAGGGCGGCCGGCAGGGAGGGACCGTCGTCCGTCGCCACGCTCGCCCCGTTCGTGGGAGAACAGCCCCCGACGAGGAGCAGGGCGGCCGAGCAGGCGATCTTGGAAAGGGTAGCCGTCACCGGGTTCCGCCGCAGCCTCGGCGTTCCCGAGCATCTTTTCACGTCTTTCCACCGCCGTCCAGCCGATCCGCGGCGCAGGTCACAGCGCGAGCTCGGGATCCTCGAACGAGACGAGCTCCTTGACGAGGAACAAGGCCTGGGCGAACGGAAGGTAGCCGAGGTACCCGAGGAGCGGCATCTCGAACAGGTGGGGCGAGTCGACGCCGGGTACGTGGTAGATCCACTTCGGGTACGAGCGAACGTTCCACAACTCCCAGAAGAACCCGCACACGAGCCCGCCGAGCCAGAGCGACACCCAGGGCCTCCAGTCGCCGCGTTCGATGTGCGCGAGGAAGGTCCGGCGACCCCAGCGATGGGCCAGCGGCTCCAGCAGGAGGACCGGAGAAACCCAGACGAACGGGAAGAACCAGCGCGGCCAGAGGACGAGCAGGAGCGCGCCGCCGACTCCGCTGGCCAGGATGCCGGCGCGCAAGGCCGGCGTGGATCGGAACCGGGGGCCGCGCGCGAAGCGCTCGATCCAGGGCAGACCCCGCACGAGCTCGGCCGTCGAGAGGACCGCAGGCATCACGGTCGAGAAAGACACCGTGCACAGGAGGAAGTACTCGAGGTCGTCGAAGTGCTCGCGCGCGACGTACTCCCAGTTCCGCGTGCGCAGGTTCACCAGTTCGAAGAACCACCAGACGGGAGCGGAGAGCAGGAAGAGCTTCACCCAGCCGCGCGGCGAGCGCTGGAAGAGGGAGTCCCCGCGCGAGCGCGCCGTGGCCCCGTCCACCAGGAGGACGTAGCCCAGCCAGAGCGGGAAGAACAGGAGGTGCGTGCGCAGGCCGCTCCAGGACCAGTTCGCGCTCCAGGCGCCCGCGACGAGCAGGAGCCCGGCAAGGACGCGCGCATCGGCTCGGCGGAGGATCCTCATGCTTCCGTGCGCAGCGCCGCTCGGCGCCCGCGATAGGACTGCGCCAGGTAGAACGGCGCGAAGAGCAGGCACTCCGAGAGCGTCGCGCCGCGCGCGAAGCCCTGGACCAGCGGCCTCCACACGAGAGGCAGGCGCAGGCAGGCGAACGAGGGGCCGAGCCAGCGATAGAAGGCGCGCGCACACAGGGACGAGAGCAGCGCGTCGGGCAGCACGCGGCGCCAGAGCCGGCGGTAGTAACGGCGGTGGCTCGAGCGCCCCCGCGCCACGCACGCGGCGGTCTCGCCGGCGAGCCGGCCGCTCTCGAGCGCGTGGTAGATCCCCTCGCCGGTGAGCGCGTCCGCGAAACCGCCCGCGTCACCGACGACGTAGACGGGGACGGACGGAACGCGGAGCCTCCAGCCGCCGAAAGGGATCGTGTGCGCCTCGAACTCGAGCGCGTGCTCGTCGAAGGAGAAGCCCTTGGCGCGAGCGTACTGCGCGAGCCGCGCTCGCAGGTCCTTTCGACCACGCTCGAGGGTGTACAACCCGATCGAGCTGTGGTCGTCCTTGGGGAAGACCCAACCGTAGCCGCGCTCGACCCAACCGAAGTCGAAGCACGGGACGGAAACAGGCGTTCCCGGCAGGTTGATCTCGAGCGCCAGGGCACGGCCCCTGGGTCGTGCGACCTGGAAGATGCGATTCACGACGCCGTTCGCCCCGTCGGCGCCCACCAGTTGGCGCGCCTCGAGGACCTGACGCTCCGTCCGGACGCGGAAGACGCCCGTCTCCCAGCGGACGTCGAGCACGCGCTCCCGGTCGTGGAATCGGAACCGGGGATGCCCCCGGTTCTGGCGCACGAGCTCGGCGTCGAACTCGGGCCGCACCACCATCGTGAGCAAGTCCGAACGGTGCGAGAAACGGTTGCGCCCTTCCGGCCCCAGGTTGAAGTCGAAGGCCGCGAACTCACGCTTCAACGCCGGCGCAAGGTCGAGCTTCAAGGCTCGCCGCGCCCTGCAAGTCATCCCCCCCGCGCAGGGCTTCGTGCGCGGGAACGGGCATGCCTCGATCTGGGTCACGGAAAGTCCCGCCGCGAGCGCCGCTGCGGCGGCGTTCGAACCAGCGGGGCCCGCGCCAACGACCAGGAGATCGACCGCGTCGTTCACGCGATCGAGTATACGCGCGCTCGATGGCGCGAACGGACGGCTCAGGGGCCGGCGAACTGCTCGAACTCGCGCTGGTGCTGCTTGATGACTTCCTGGAGCTCGAGCACGGCCTCGGGAACGCCCTTCGACGAACGCAAGCAGTCCAGCAGGGCCCGGTGGGCCTGCACGACCGACTTGCACTCGCCGTCCAGGATGAAGGAGACGACGAGACCCGCCTCCTGGATCAGGCGCCTCGATGCCTCGATCTGGTTCAGATCCAGCGGGAAGGCGAAGATCTTGTCGAGGTCGTCGAGACTCCCGCCCTTCTTGAGCTCGCCGATGGCCCATTCGCGCCAGCCCCAGGGGTTCTCCTGGGGCTCCTCGTTCTTCATGTAGAGCTCGACGTACGAGGCCGCGCCGAAGTGCAGCCAGCGCGGGATCTTCTTCTCGCTCCAGAAGGGAGCGGTCGAGGCCTGGCCGCCCCCGCCGGAGAGGAGTTCGCTCACCGCAACCCAGCTGCGGTCGATCGCCTCGGCGTAGGAGAGACCGGCGGCGTGGCGGATGGCGAAATGCCCCCAGGGATCGAGCTGCGGGCTCGACTTGTCCCAGAAGGCCGCGCCGCAGCCCTTGTACTCGGGAGGCATCACGGTCGGATCGACGAAGGCCTCCGCGAAGAAGGCGTGGTGCAGCGAGGAAAGGCCGTCGATCTCGGCGGGGGGCAGCTGGGCGGCCTGGCTGCCGGCGGCGAACTGGTTGTACTGGTCGAGACTCTTCAGCACGACCACGATCGGCTTCTCGTCCGGTTCGATGCCGAAGAGCCGCACGAGGCTCGCGTAGGTCTTGTCCGCGTACCAGTTGATCCAGGCGACCGCGTCCATGTCGCAGGTGCTGTAGGCGACGAAGTGCTCCCCGGGCCAGGTCCACCACTTGCCGAGCTCCGAATGGAACTGGTTCGCCGCCTCCTTGGCGAGCCACTGATCGCCGCACTTCCACAGGCCCTCCTGCCAGCGCGCCTGATCCTCGGGTGACACCCAGACCAGGTCGTTCTGCAGCTTCCAGCCTGCCGCGACCTTCTCCGACTCGTCCTGCGCGCGCGCCGTCTTGGCCGGATGCACCCAGTTCTCGCCTTCCTTCACCCAGCCCATCTTGAGATAGGGCAGATCGGCGATCGGGACCCACTCCTCGCCGAGGCGCGCGAGGCCCTTGGCCTTCATCTTCTTGGTCTCCTCGCTCCGGTACTTCGAGAGCTCCGCATAGCTCTTGAACCACTTGCCGTCGTAGGAGTGATGTCGCAGGGCCTTGTGGGCCTCTTCGTGATTGGGGTCGAGCTCGAGGATGTGGTTGAAGACTTGCTTCGCGGCCTCCTCGTTCTCGGCGGTCTGATAGGACTTCGCCAGCTCGAGGAGCTTCGCCACGTCCGAGCCTGCCTCGGCGATCTTCTGGGCGACTTCGTCCTGCAGCGCGAGAACGACGTCGGGAGACGGGGTTCGGGTGGAGAACGACGTGAAGGCGAAGAGAAGGGTGGCGGCGATCATGGCTTTTCCTGGACTGGAAGGACCCTGGGTCGCGCCCGGGGGCGCAAGAGGCGCCGAGATACGAAGGAGTTCAGGGACCCTTTGCAATGCCGAATACCGGGCTCTCCGGCCTCGGCCATTATCCACGGAGGAAGGTCGCGTTGCCCGGCGCTCGGTGCGGAGGCCGTGAAAGGCGTGAAAAAGCCGCGTGGGGTAGGATCCCGGGCGCATGGTGCGAGCCTCGGACGTCTCGGTCGGCGCCTCAGGGGTCAGCGATCTCGTGGCCCGCTGCCTCGAGATCTTCGACCGCGAGGGAGCGGCGGCCGTCGAAGTCTTCCTCGACCAGCATCCCGGAGAGGCGCCGGACGTCCGCCAGCGGCTCCAGCGACTCTCCCAGCTCGGGTTCCTCTCGGGGTCAGGCCCCCTCGCCGCCCCCCAGGAGATTCCCGCGCGGCTCGGTTCCTTCCGCCTGATCGAGCGACTCGGCGCCGGAGGGATGGGCGTCGTCTACCTCGCCGAGGACGAGACGCTCGGGCGGCAGGTCGCGCTCAAGGTCGTACGCCCCGACCTGCTCCTCTTCGGGAACGCCCGCGCACGGTTCCGCCGCGAGATCGAGGCCATCGCGCGACTCAAGCATCCCGGGATCCTGCCGGTCTACAGCACGGGCGAGGAGGGCGGGGTGCCCTTCTTCACCATGGAGTACGTCGACGGGTGCTCGCTCTCCGACGTGCTCGCCTGCCTGGAGAAGAAGCGGCCGGTCGAACTCTCCGGAGCCCTGCTCGCCTCCACCGTCTCCGAGCGCTCGCCGGCGGCGCGCAGGGTCCCCTCCTCGGGACCGCCGCGCGGACGCTTCGGGTCCACGTGGACCGAGGCCTGCTTCAGCGTCGCCCTCGCGGTGGCCGAGGCCATGGAGCACGCCCACGAGCGCGGCGTCCTCCACCGCGACGTGAAGCCGTCGAACGTGATGATCACGCGGGACGGAAGGGTGCTCCTGCTGGACTTCGGTCTCGCCTCGAACGCGGAAGCGAGCCGCATCACGTCGAGCGGCGCCCAAGTGGGCTCGCTCCCCTACATGGCTCCCGAACAGGTCCGCGGGGAGGAAGCGCTGATCGGCGTGCGGAGCGACGTCTACTCGCTCGGGGCCACGCTCTACGAACTCCTGACCCTGCGCTGTCCCTTCCTCGCACCGAACGCGGAGGTCACGCGCAAGAACGTCCTCGAGGGCCGGCCGGCGCCGATACGCGCATCGAACCCGCAGGTCCCTTCCGACGCGGAGACGGTGTGCCTGACGGCGATGGACAAGGACCCCGCGCGTCGCTACGCGAGCGCAGCGGCGTTCGCCGAGGACCTGCGCAACTTCCTCGAGCACCGACCGACCCGCGCGCGACGACCGGGGGTCGTCCTGAGGGCGCGGCGTTTCGCCGAGCGCAACCCCGCGACGAGCGTCGCGGCGACCCTGGGCTCGCTGCTCGCCGCGGGCGCGGTCGGGTTCGCCATGGTCCAGGCGTCGAAGAACCACGAACTCCGGCAAGCGAACCGCGACAAGGATGCCGCCCTCAGGGAGACTCGGACCGCGAACGAGGCCATGCGCACGGCGCTGGCGCGCAAGGAACAGATCAACGGCATCCTGCTGCGCATGCTGGGTGCCCCGGATCCCTGGGAGAACACCGCGCTCAATCCGGTCGCGCGCGACACGAAGGTGGTCGACGTGCTCGAATATGCGCGCAAGGAGATCGAGGAGGACCGCGAGCTCGACCTCGCCGTCGCGGCGGACGTGAGCTCTCTCCTCGGCGGCACGTATTCGAACCTGGGAATGCTCGAGGAAGCCGAGCCCCTGCTCGTGCGCGCGCTGGATCTCAACCGTCGGGCCCATGGGGAGGACTCGAGCGAAGCCATCCAGACGGCATGGAGGCTCGCGAGCCTGCGCTTCGACCAACATCGGCTCGGGGAGGCGCGCGCGATCCTGGAGGAGGCCCTGGGCCACGCGGAACGGGTCCTCCCCGCGGGGCACGGACTCCTGAGGGACTTGCAGAACGACCTCGCCTTGACGTTCCAGGTCCTGGGAGACCTGGGCCGGGCCGAGGAGCTCTATCGCCGGCAGCTCGCTTCGTCCGAAGGAGCCGACGAGTCCGTGCTGGGGCAGGCCATGCAAGTCGCCCTCGTCTGCCACAACCTCGGGACGCTCCTCATGGACCGCGGCGAATGGGCCGAAGCGGGAACCCTCGTCGAGCGGGCCCTGGCGTTGCGCCGGCGGCACCTTCCGGAAGGCCACGCGCGCATCTTGGCCTCGCTCAACGCCCTCGGCGTCCTGCGGAACGAGGAGGGCCGCTTCGCCGAGGCGCTCCCGATCTTCCAGGAAGTCCTGGAGCAGGTCGAGCAGGCCCTGGGCGAGCACCACGAGCGGACGCTGCGCACCCGGATCAGCTTCTGCGCCGCGCTCCTCGGGCTCGAACGCTTCGAGGAAGCGGAAGAAGAAGCCCGCTTCGTGATCGGAACGGAGGACGAAGCGCCAGAGGCGGGGAATCCGGTGTCGATCACGGCGCGTCTCCAGCTCGCCCGGAGCCTCGCGGGTCGGGGCGAGGCGGAGGGAGCCCGGGCCGCCTGCGACGAGGCGCGGGAACTCCTCGCGGGACCGGACGATCCGCGCGCGGCGGAGGTCGAAGCCCTGCGCGAGAGCCTCCGCTCTTCGGAGGAATGAGGGGCCCATGGAGCAGGGTCCCGCGGGCGAAGCGCGCGACGTCACGGTCGAACTCCTGCAACGCGCCTCGCGCGGGGACCCCGTGGCGATCGGCGAGCTGCTCGAACAGCACCTGCCGCGCCTCGAGGTCTTCCTGCGCCTGAGGATGGGTCCCGAACTGCGCGCCTTCGAATCCAGCGCCGACCTCGTGCAGTCGGTCTGTCGAGAGATCCTGGAGAACCTGGAGCGCTACCAGTACCGCGGGGAGGCCGAGTTCCGCCGCTGGCTCTACACGACCGCGCTGCGCAAGGTGAGCAACCGCGCGCGCTACCTGCGGGCCGAGCGGCGCGACGTCGCGCGGGCCGCACCGCAGCCCCGGGACGCCGGCCTCTCGCGGAGCGCGGATCCGCTCGCGCGCCTCGCCGATTCGATCGGCACGCCGAGCCGCCACGCCATGCTCCAGGAAGAGATGGAACGCCTCGAACGGGCGTTCGCCCGCCTGCCGGAGCACTACCGGGAGGTGATCACCCTCTCGCGCATCGTCGGACTCCCGCACCGAGAGATCGCCCAGGAGCTCGGGAAGACCGAAGAGGCGACGCGGATCCTCCTCTTCCGCGCCTTGGCCGCGCTGTCGAAGGCGCTGGAAGATCCCGGGACCTGAACCCCGATCGGATCCCCGGGAATCAACGGGCCAGGTGCGCGCGCCCTCGAGCGCGAGGGATCTTGAAGCGCGTGGACTCCGCGAGCCCCTCGATCTCCGCGAGACACTCGCTCTTCGATCCCGTGCGCCCCGTCTCGCTCCAACCCACGGGGATCGCACGATCGGCGGGCCAGATCGAAACCTGATCGCGTTGGTTGACCACGACCTTGAACGTCACTTCGTCGTCGTCGTAGCTCATGATGGCCGCCGGCATCCGGCGGAGAAGGGACCTGCAGGACCTGGGTGATCGCTCATGTTCCGGATGTCCGCGGCGCGTCGTTCCTCGTCGACGGTCCTCGCCTGGGGACCAGGATAGGAGAAGCCCGGCGCCACTTCCACGGACCTGCTCGAGATCGAACGTCAGGGCGTCGAGGCTGAAGACCGCTCCCGGCTTTCCTCGAAGCCGGCCCGCGCACGGCGCGAAGAGGTGCGGAGATCGGTCGCCCTCGAGCCGCCGCTACCAACCCCACCCGTCCTCGCGCGCCGCCTGCTCGAGACGCGCCAAGAGGGCATCGATGACGGCGCGCCCGGGCGTGGAGGGTTCCATCAGGGCGAACCCCGTCTCGAACCAGCCGTTCAGGTCGGCCGGCTTGCGCCACGCGAAGCGTCCCGACAGGACCAGCCGCTCTCCCAGCCCGAGCCAGCGCGGGAACTCGATACGGATGCGGTTCACGGCGGCGACGTCCGCGCCCGGCGCGCAGCGCAGGCGCATGCCTCCGGCCGAGAGGTCGACCATGCAGCCGAGGAGACGTCCGTCTTCGAGGGTGACGTCCAGTCGGCAGCGGACCGAGGTGCGCGGAGCCAGGCGGCGATCGGCGAGCAGGGTTCTCTCGTGTTCCGAGTTCATGTCTCGGTGCCCCTTCTCGGCTCGCGCCGATTCCGTACCGAATGGAATCCTTTTCCGACCCCGAGCGGGTCGGGGGAGAGAGTCACGATTGCCCCTGGATCCAACCTCCCTTCCGATCCGATCAGTGGGTTTCCCTTCCCCCCGCTTCCCCTCGATGTCCCCTTCCTCAAGGCCCCGACGATCCTCGCGCCCGGGGGCTCGGAGCCTGCGCAAGCTCCTGACCTTGGGCCTGCTCGGGGTCGGCCTGACCACCATCGGCCTGGCGACGAGTTTCCTGTGCTTCCTGGATCTCCGGCACCTGCGCGATTTCACCCGCGATCGCCTGGAGGAGAGCGCGCGACATCTCGCGGCCGGAGTCCAGACCGACGAGGCCGGCCCCCCCCTCGCAGCCGCGGCGGCCTGGGGCGCGATCGAGGCCGATCGCTGGGTGAGCGAGGCGCACCTTGCGCAGCCGAGCGGCGAGGTCGTCCTGAGGCTCCCCCGCGAGGGGCGGACCCCCTTCTCCTCCCACGAGCACCACACGGCGATCGGACCGTTCTCGGTCAGCGTTTCGGTCCCCGTCGAGTCCCCGGACGGGAATCTCGGATGGGTCTGTCTGGCGGGCGACTCGAGCATCTTCTGGAGCCGACTCCGGGAGCACCTCGCCCTGCTCGCCGTCGCCCTCGGGACGGCGGCGCTCGTGTGCCTCGATTTCTCGCGCCGCCTCTACCGTCACTTCTCCGACCAGATCCTCGATCTGGCCCACGTCGCGAACGCGATCTCGGCGCACCGCGACTACTCGATCCGGGCGCTACGGCGTTCCGAGGACGAGGTCGGACTGCTCGTCGACACGTTCAACCACATGATCACGAACGTGGAGTTGCGCGAGCAACGCTTGCAGGAGGAGATCGAACGGGCCGAGCAGGCCAAGATCGCCAAGGCCCAGTTCCTGGCCACGATGAGCCACGAGATCCGCACCCCCATCAACGGGATCCTGGGCATGACCGAGCTCCTGCTCGACACGAAGATGAACGCCGAGCAACGCGAGTTCGCCCAGACGGTCCACCGCTCGGGCTCGAACTTGCTCGCGGTCATCAACGACATCCTGGACTTCTCCAAGGGAGAAGCGGGCCGACACCAGTTCGAGTCGATCCCCTTTGCCCTGTCGCGGCTCGTCGACGAATGCCTGGACACGGTCGCCATCGTCGCTTGCGAGAAGGGGATCGAGCTCTGCTCGCGGGTCGAACGAGACGTCCCGTCTCACTTGCGCGGGGATCCCGTACGCCTGCGCCAAGTGCTCCTGAACCTGCTCAGCAATGCCCTGAAGTTCACCGAGAAGGGGGACGTCGTGCTGCGCGTCGAGAAGGAGGAGGACCTCGGTTCGGAGGTTCGCCTGCGCATGACGGTGCGCGACTCCGGGATCGGAATCCCCAAGCACCGCCTGGATCGACTCTTCCAGTGCTTCTCGCAGGTGGACGCCTCGAACAACCGGCGTTACGGAGGGACGGGACTGGGCCTGGCGATCAGCAAGCAGATCATCGAGACCATGGGGGGGACGATGTTCGTCGAGACCGCCGAAGGCGCCGGCTCGACCTTCGGCTTCCGCCTGCGCCTGCCCAAGGAATCCGCCCCGGATGGCGAGAAGCGGCCGCCCGCGGGCCTGCGCATCCTGATCGCCGACGAGAACCCGACGAGCCTCGAAGCCCTGACGACGCTGCTCTCGGAGGGCAGTTCGACCTCCTCGGCCTGCTCGGGAGCCGAGGCCCAGCGCCTCCTGCGCGAAGCCCATGGCGACTCGCGCAAGTTCGACCTGATCCTGCTGGATCTGCGCCTCTTGCAGGAATTCCTGCGCGCGCGCAGCGCCGATCCCGTTCCCGACCTCCGGACGCCGCTCGTCCTGCTCGTGCCGGTCCATCGGCTGGCCTCGACGCCGACCCCCGATTGGCCGGGGCCGACGGCGTTCCTCGCGCGGCCCGTGAAGCGCGAGGAGTGCCTGTGGTGCATCGACGAACTCCTGAAGGGCACTCCGGTGAAGGAGCCGGCGCAGGAGCGGCGCGAGTCGCAGGGCCAGGACCCCGCCCTCGACCGGCTCCGGGTGCTCGTGGCCGAGGACAATCCGGTCAACCACAAGATCACCTGCTGTTTCCTGGATCGACTAGGGATTGCCTGGGAACTGGCCGAGAACGGCGAAGAGGCGGTGCGGCTCGCGCGCCAGGATCGGTTCGACCTCATCCTGATGGACGTGCAGATGCCGGTGATGGACGGGCTCGAGGCGACGCTCGCCATCCGGCAGTTCGAGGCCGCCCAGGGAGGCCACGTTCCCATCGTCGCCATGACGGCGGCGGTCCTCGAGGAAGACCGCCGCTCCTGTCGCGCGGCGGGTTTCGACGATCACCTGCCCAAGCCCATGAAACTCGAGGACCTCAAGCAGAAGGTGCTCAAGTGGGCCGGTCGCGAGGCGTCGAGCGCGGCCTGACTCAGCCTCGAGCGCGCGCCAGATAGACCAGCGGACGTCCCGGCGCCACGAGCTCGGGTTTCTTCTTCGGAAAGACGAGCACGGCGTCTCGTTCGAGGAACACGGACCGGCCGCCGGCGTAGGCACCGAGTTCGGTCCCGGCCCGGAGCGCCTGCAGATTCTCGCCGATCCCCGCTCTCCAGGCGAAGCCCGCGCCCTCGCACAGGAGCACGGAGGCGAGTTCCAGGAGCTCCTTGGCCGGGAATCTCCGCGGCTCGGGGCTCTTCGTGAGGCCCAGACCCGCCCACAGGTTCGCCATCTCGTTCGCCACGCTCTCGGGCGTGTTCGCCGGATCACCGAGCCAGCCCGTCTCGTAGCAGAGGCCGACGCGCCCGCGCGTCGTCATCCACTCGTCCAGGGAAACGCCGCCGAAGCGGAGCTCGGGATCCGCGAGCAGGGTTTCGGCGGCGAGCAGGTCGGAGACGCGGCGCGACGCCGCGTGGTCCAGGGGCGGATGCTGCATCAGGAAGCGCCGCCCGGGTTCGACCGTGCAGTGGAAGTCGACCAGGATCTCGACCCGCGCTCGCTCGAGAGTCTCGGCGATCTCGCGCGCGCGGCGCTCTTCGTACAGCACCGGCTCGCGCGCGAGCACCGACGGGTGGAAGCAGCGATTGAGATCGACGCCACCCTCGGACCAGCGGCGGTTCTCGCGCACGGCCCGGGGATTGGCGCACAGGAAGAGCAGCTTGCCGCGCTCCAGGACGGGCGCCCTCCGCTCGACCCAGGCGAGCCCGGCTTCGATCGGGGCGCGTTCGTCGCCGTGCACCCCGAAAGAAACGCACACCACGGGCCCCGCGCGGCCCGAATCGACCCACCATGTCCCTTCGCGTGCCTCCTGGAGCATCGAGGGAATCTACCCAGACCCCGGGGGGTTGGGGCTCCAACGCATAGAATCATGGGCAGCGAGCCTCCTCGCCCCCCCTTCCGATGCCGGAGCTTCGTCCCCATGCCGGTAGACGGCGTCGTGCCCCCAGCGGGCCGACGTCTCGCGCTCCCTTCGTCGGGCTCGCGATCATCTTCGGGACCCTCCTGGTCGGGTGCGGGTCGGGAGGATCGGGGCCGGGATTCACCCAGTTCGGAGCGGCGGGAGATCTCCTCTCGAAACCGGACGGATCGCCCTACGTCGCCGATCCACACCAGGGAGGGAGCGCGACGCGTCTGGGGCTGGCTGAAGTCCTCTGGGGGCGGATCGTCGACGTGTACGACGTGGACGGCCAGGGGAACGTCGGCGTCGAGCCCGTCCTGCGCGACTTCGTGATCAACGAGAACGTCCAGACGAACGCGACCGGGCTGCGACTCGAGACCAATCCGATCACGGAGCGGACCCGGCTCGTCATCCTGCGCGAGCGCGACGAGCCCGATCAGGGTCAGGGGAGCTTCACCTCGCTGCTCGCCCAGGTCGCGGCCAACCTGGCGCCGATCCTTCCCCGCGGCGGCGATCCGGCCTCCCTCCTGCCCTTCTCCTACGCCCCGCGCAACGCCTGCGTGGTCCTGCGCTTCGACGACCTCCTGGACGACTCCGCCCGCGCGAGGCTCGAACTCGTGCAGACGGTCCTGGTCCGGAGCGGCTATCCCCCGACCCTCCCGGCGGGACCGCGCATCCTGTTCGATCCCAGCCACGGGGGCGTCGTCGGCGGCAGGTTCCACTCGACGCGCGTCCTGATCGACCTGACGGTGTCCGAAGCGGAAGCCGCCGGCATGCTGGTTCCCCAGCCGATCCAGCCCCTGGGACTCTCCGCGAGCCTGCCGACCTCCTCCTCCCCCAACGCCATCCTACGCCTCCCCACGCGCATCGACTTCGGCTCGGGGCAGTTCGTGCTGCTGCGCAATCTGGCCGGTTCCCCGCTGTCCACCGTGGGCAACGGTCCGGTCGACCTGTCGAGTCCGACGCAGGACGTCGTCCGTTTCCTGCGCACCGGGAACGACCGCGATCCGAACAACGGCTTCTTGCTCGATTTCAACGCGCCGCAGATCATCGGCGGCTGGCCCGTGTCGCTGATCGCGTCGCAGGCGGATCCGCAGGGTCGGGACGGGATCGACTTCCGCATCGAGGCGCAGTTCGCCACGTCCTGTCAGGCCGATCCCAAGCTCGGGGACATCTTCGCGATCGGCAGCTTGCTGCTCGAGGTCACCGCCCCGGCGGCACCGCCCGACGTGCAGGGCATCGTGCGCAACGTGCCCGTGCAGAGCCTCGCCGCCCAGCCGCTGCCGCAAGCCAGCGCACTGCTCGGCACGGGGCTCTTCCGCACGCCGGAGCGCCTGGGGAACACGCTGATCGAGGGCTGCTGGGTACGCTTCTATCCCGATCCCAAGAACCTGCCCACGGGAGAGGTCTCGCCCTACGCGGAGATCCAGGTTCGTTTCAGCGAGCCGATGGACCCGGGCTCGTTCGACCTCGACGCCTTCCAGATCGTGCGCGGCTCGCGCGGCATCCCTCCCGATCCGCGCAACGTCGTGATCGGGACGATCGTCCCCGGACTCGACCTGCGCGATTACACCTTCACCCCGCTCTTGCCCTTCGCGCACCAGGGGCTCTCCGACGCTTACACGGTGCAGATCCGCAGCGACAGGAACGGCTTCCCGACCCGGGGCGTGACCGACCTCGCCGGCAACACCCTCGCCCTGACGCTCCCGGTGACCGAGTTCACCATCGATCCGAGCGCGCCCATCCAGCAAAACGGCGGCATCGTCTTCACGTTCGACTCCCTCGACGAGATCGATCCCCGCGGTGCGCTCGACTTCTCCGGGAACCTGTTCCTCGACACGGGCCGCGCAGCCCTCGAGCCGCGACCCGTCGCGTACTACTCCTGGCCGGTCGACCGGACGAATCCGATCCCTTCGATCCAGGTCCCCTTCCCGCCGGGCGTGCAAACGCCGCTGTCGCCCCTGGGGAGCCGCCTGCAGGCGGTCTGGCGCTACGCCGATCTGGGCTGGTCCGTGCGCGACATCACCAACTACGACATCGACGTGGTCGGCCTCTCCTGGGCTCCGGTCGGGGGCCAGGTGCTCGCGGACTTCTTCGAAGAGTTCGAGATCCGCCTGGCTCACAGCCACTTCATTCCCGACGAGGCCAGGCGCTCCTTCGGAGCAGCCAAGTACGCCAACTCGGGTCTGGGGAACAGGAGCACTCCGTTCAACTCCAACATCCTGGTCGATCCGGCGAGTCCCCAGAAGATCGTCCACCCCCGCTCCCTGGGGTATCGCCTGGATCCCTCGGACCTGTTCGTCTCCTCGAGCGGCACGGTCATGATGCCCTGGCCGATGAACCGGGGTGCGACGACGCTGACGACCTATACCTGGCGCGACACGACCGTTCTCGCCAAGGGCGGTCCGTTCGGCGCCGGCGTCCCCCTGAACATCGAGGTCGGGGCCCCGCTCTTCCTCGAGAACGTGGTCGGCTCCTTCGCCGCGCCCTACGAGGTGCCCTCCGTGGGCCTGCCGCTGCTGATGGAGTTCCGCTGCTATCCCTCCTCGAGCAGCATCGGCCTGAATCCTCTGGACATCAACCTGGCCTTGAACACCTCGGCACAGCCGAACTTCCGCGCTTTCTCCACGGGCGGGATCAACAGCGCCGGACAACGCGTGTCGAAGAACCCGGACCTCGAGAGCTTTCCGAGCGGCGGCTTCAATCCCAATACCAAGCCTCCCGGGCTCCCGACCAAGAACGCGGCCGACAATTCGCTCTACCTGGGCCAGCTCGACGTCGTGCTGCGCGTCAGCCGCGGTCATTCGATCTGGATCGACTCGCTCAGCGCGAGTCCCCGCTATTCGAAGCCGCTGGTCGAGCCCGATCCGTCCGAGCTGCCCTCCGGGACCCAGGTCGTGCTCGACTACCGGGGCGCGGACGATTTCGCGACGAGCCCCACCTCCGCGCCCTTCGAGGCGAACTCGCTCGATGCCTACGGAGACCTGCGCAGCGGCACGGTCACCTTCCACGGGGGCGACCCGACCTGGCACTCGGCCATCTCGGAGATCGACGGAGCGCGCTATTTCCAGCTGCGCATCAGCTTCATCGGGAACATCCAGACCCTGCTCGGCCCCCATCTCGCCACGCTGGCGATCGCGTTCGAGGAACCCTAGTCGCCTGAACCAGCGGCCCCCAGGACCGTTTCGAGGACCGCCGATGGTTCGGCTCTGCGCCCACGGTCGGAAGGGGGTGCTCGGGGAGCGCGCTGGAGCCCTTCAGGACGGGAACCGCTCGCGCCACTGCGACGGATCGTCGGGAAGATCGAGGCCGGTCAGCTTCCGCAACGCCTCGTGGGCGGCCTTGCCGGCCTCGAGCGACGGATCGTCGAGCACTTCGATCAGGGCGGGAACGAGCTCCGGTCGCTCCAGCCGCCCCGCAGCGGCGCAGGCCTGGACCTGGTTCGAGGGATTCGAGCTCTCGAGGAGCTCCCCGAGGGCCGCGAGGAGTTCCCCGCGGGCCAGGGGATGCGCCTCGATCTCGTGCAGCGCTCGCGCGACGTCGCCCTCTCGACCGGAGCGCAGGCGGCGGAAGGCCTGGATCTTGTCGCCCTGCATCCACGCGCTCTCCTCCTGGTACCAGTGCGACCAGCGCAGCGGGTCGAGCGGCAAGGAGAGTCCGGTCAGGTGCTTCAGGGCGGAGTGGGCGCCTCCTCGAAGTCCCCGCGACTCGCTGTCGAGGAAGCCGATGAGCTGCGGCACGGACGGAAGGTCCTCGAGCTTGCCCAGGGCCTGGCAGATCGTGCGGCTCCGGTCCGGCTCGTTCGGGTCCAGGAGGTCTCGGAGGCGCGCCCCCAGTGCCTCGTTCAGGGCCGCGTCGCTGGAGGCTCCCACGCGCTGGATCTGGGCTGCCGCGGCGGTCGCAAGGTCTTCCTCCGAGGCGATCACCTCGGACAAGAACTCGAGGCCCCGCGAATCCTCCGTCTCTCCGACCGCCAGGATCAGGGTCACCCACACCTCGCGTGGTGCGGAGCGCCAGGAGTTGGAGAGCCAGCGGAAGGACTCCGGGTCGCGCTCGAGGGTGGAGGTCGTCGCACGCCGCAGCGCGTCCGCCATGGAGCGGCTCAGCCCTTCTTCCTCCTCTGCGTCGAGAGCCAGGTCGAACACGCGTCCGAGGTCCTTCTGGCAGCCCACGGAGCCTAGCACCTCCACGGCGGCGAGCCGTTCGGACGCCGAATCGAGGGCGGAGAGACTCGCGGACAGGGAGGAGAGGGTCCCGGCCCGCCCCAGCCGTTCGAACCCGGCCAGGATCAGGTCGCGCTGGTAGATGCTCAGGATCTGCTCGCCCTCGCCGCGGTCGGGCACCTTGCGGTCGCGCAGGATCTCGAACAGGAAGTCGGGCACGTTGCGCGCGAACCGGGTGAAGCTGTCCGCCAGGGTCTCGATCGGGGCGTGATCGGGGTCTCGCAGCGTGCGCAGGATCCGCACGGCTTCCACCTCGTTCCGGTCGTCCTGCGGGAGAACCCCTGCCCGCACCGGGGCGGACGCGACGTACGCGGCGGCGATCAGCGTCAGCAGGCAACGCGGTCCCATGGCCGGTTCACTGCTCGCCGACCATGCGCCAGCACAGGGTCGAGTACTCGGACGCCCCTCCGCCCCCGGCGTTCATGAGCTGTTCGTCGTAGTGGATCTGCGAGTTGCTGTCGAGGTGGATCTCCTGCGCCATGACGGCGCCGAAGAGCTCGAAGTTGCTGTCGATGTCGATCAGGGCGCTCGGGGCGTAGATCGTCCCGTACATCTTGGCGTTCGAGTTGAAGAGCACGTCGTCCTCGAGGATGACCAAGGTGTCCGGGTCGATGATGTTGTCCGAGAGCAGGTTGACCGCGAGGTCGAGCGGATCCAGGTCCGTCGATCCGAAGAAGGTGTTGCTGCCGATGATGAAGTCGTCGATGACATAGAACTCCACCGCTCCGTTCGCCGCGTCGATCTGGATCTGGGCGTTCTGCTTCAGGTTGAAGTTCGTCACCACGATCGTCGCCGGACCGGTGATGGTCAGCGTCTTGCCGTTGTTGACCGTGAAACCGTTCCACATGTAGTCGCCCGAGGCCAGGGTCTCGTTGCCGCTGACGGTCTTGTCGCCTCCGGGGCCGGCGATCCCCGGCACGACGATCGGCGGCATGACGACGGGCTCCTCCAGGGGCTCGGTGCTGCCGGTCACCATGGCGTTGCCGGTGACCGTGGTCGTGTAGCCGTCCCCGGGAGTCGCGTCGCCGTGGATGGTGGAATTCACGCTGAGGGTGATGTCCTCGTTCGAACCGGCGTCGCCGTTCTCGTTCGCCCACACGTCGTTGCCGTTCTGGTTGGTCGCCTGAGAAGCGTAGGTGCCGAGCGCCGAGTCGTAGCTGTCGATGAACGAGTTCGCGTCCATCGTCAGGTCCTCGTCGCTGAAGGCCGCCCAGCGGAAGAACCCCGTCGGGTCCGCCTCGACGATCAGCTCGACCACGAAAGAGGAACGGTTCTCGGTCCCGGTCGAGCGCAGCTGGATCCGGTCGTTCCCGAGATCCGTGGCCGCCACCCAGTAGGACCCTTTCCCGTAGGACGTGGGCTGGTCGGCGTTGCCGACGTTCCCGTCGCCGGCGTCCTCGAGCTCGCGCACGGCTTCCGAGAGTCCGGCCTCGGCCACGTAGACCGCGTTCAGATCCTCGCGCGAGCCGCGCTGTTCGGAGTTGGAAGCCGACACCATCGTCAGGAGGCCGAGCGAGAGCAGGGCCATGGAGCTCGTGAGGACCGCGATCATGATCAGGATCGACCCGCGCTCCCCTGCCCCGTTCGTACGCTTCGTTCCAGGAAGGTCCATGTCAGTTCCTCAGTCGGATGGATGTCTCTAGCGTCCGGATCACGGAGGTCGACTCGTCGGTCTCCTCGAGGGTCAGGCGCAGGGTGAGGACGTCCCCGCTGCGGTGGAGGTTGAAGCCCCCCTCGTCGATGATCCCGTTGCCGTTCTCGTCGGCGTCGTCGTCGGTCTCGCCTTCCAGGAACTCCCGCACGCCGTGGCACAGGACCGCGCGCGTCTCGCTCGCCAGACCGTCGTCCCGCACGAACACGAGCACGCCCTCGTCGACCCGACCGTCTCCGTTGTCGTCCAGGCCGTTGTCGAGCTCGTCCGATTCGTACTCGAGGACCAGGCGCACCGGGTTGCCCCAGGTGATGGCGCCGTTCACCTGCCCGGTGGCCTGCTGGAAGACGAGGTCGGAGGTGCCGAAATCGTCGTCGATGTTGGACGGAGCGATCACGGCGAGTCCCGAGCTCAGGAGCTCGCGCGCGGCGCGATCGAGGGCCTGTCTCACGTTCGACTCCACGGCGTTGTTGCGCTGGGTGGTGTGGTAGGCCCCGTACCCGCGGGACGCCGCCAGGGCCACCGCAGTGGCGAGCACGACGGTGAGCGTGACCGAGATCAACACCTCGATCAGCGTGAACCCGCGCCGGCAGGAACGACGCGCGAACCTGGATCGCAGGGAGGGGCGCATCAGAAACCCGCCAGGAGCGTCTTCAGCTCCAGCACGTTGTTCCCGGAAGCGCCGCGCCAAGCGATGCGCACCGCCACCGGCAGGATCTCGTAGTCGCCGGAGTGATCGAGGGCGTCGACCACGTCGTCGCTGTTCAGGTCGCGAGGGGTCCCGAAGCGCACCGCTTCCAGGTCCTCGCGCAGGACCCCCGCGTCCGCCGCGGCGACCGGGAACAGGATCTCCCCGACGAATCCGTCGGCGTCGGAGGTCTGCACGTCCAGCCCCCTGACCGCGAAGTCCGCTCCGGGCGCGGTGCCGTTCCCGCCGGGATCGTCGCTGGGATCGTCGTTGTAGAGCCGGAAGACCTGGTCGAAATCAGCGGCCGCGAGCGTCTCGAGCCTCCCGCGCGCCGCTTCCTTGGCGACCGCCGCTTGGTGGGTGCCCTTGGAGGCCTCCATCGACGAGACGATGACGCGGATGAACCCCACGAGTCCGACGAGCAGCACGCTGAAGCCGACCAGCACTTCGAGCAGCGTCTGGCCGCGCATGCGCTCCCGACTCACGGAGCTGCGCCCCCGGGCCGGAGCCCGATCGATCTTCGTCTTCCCCATATGCCACCTGGAGGGAGGCAGGAAACCTTTCGACCGCCGGTTCCGCGAAAGTGAAGGCGAACGGAGATCCGCGGCGAGGCCGGACCGGAAGGCACTACCGAGGCTCGCGCACCGCGCTCCGCCAGGCCTCGGGATCGAGGGGCAGATCGAGACCGGTCAGCGCTTCGAGCGCCTTCCACCCAATACGAGCCACGTCAGGATCGGGGTCGTCCAGCGTATCGATCAGCGCCGGCACGGCGACGGCCGAACCGATCTGAGCCAGGGCTCCCGGCACGACGCGTCGCAGGGAGACCGAGTCGTGCGCGAGCAGGGCCGAGAGCTCTTCGGCGATCTCCTGTCGATGGAGCCGGCGCCGCGCCAGAGTTCGCACGGCCTCGAAGACCTCCTGTTCCTGCTCCGAATGCAGGGCCTCCAGGGCGCTCTCCCCCCGCTCCTCGAACCAGGCGAGTTCCTCCTCGTACCACGCGCGCCAGCGGCGCGGCTCGTTGCGGAAGGAGAGACCGGTGATCTCCTCCAGGGCTCGGCCGGCCTGGTTCTGGACTCCGCGCGAGTCGTTCTCGAGGGCCTCGATGAGCCACGGGATCGCTTCCTCGTCTCCGAGCTTGCCCAGGAGGATCGCCGCGGACTGGATGCGCGCCGCGCCTCCCTGCGCGAGCAATCTGCGCAGGGGCTCGCAGACGTCGTCCGACGCGGGAAGCCCGGGGTGGCTCACGAGCTGCGTCATCGCCGCGAGCACGAGTCCGTCCTGCTCGTCGGTCGCTCCGAGCAAGCCCGCCAGGAAGCGCAATCCGGCGGGATCCCCCGCACGCGTCACGGCACCCGCGATGACGGCCTGGAACCCGCTCGGCGACGAGCGCCAGAGCCCGGGTAGATCGGCCTGGGAGCGCGGCGAGCGCACGAGGACGCCCGCCAGGGCCTCCTCGCACGCTCCGAACAGGGCTTGGGGATCGCCCCCGCGCTCGAGGCCGCGGGCCGCCGTGTCGATCAGGAAGCGCTGGTCCTGGGAACGGGCGCGCGGACCGAAGACGAGGAGCGTCTCCAGGAACGCCCGCGGAACGGGATCACGCTCCAGGGCACTCGTCAGGAAAGCTCGCAGCAATCCGGGCTCGCTCGCAGCCATCGCTCGGCGCAGGAGCGCGCGCTGGGAATCGGAGAGCGGAACGACCCTTCCAGGATCACCGGGCAGGCGATCCTCCAAGAGGGCCGCGAACATCGGGTCGAGCCCGTTGCGACCCAGCGCGCAGAGCGAGCGCAGCACCGCGGCTTCTTGCGCCGCGTCCTGTGCCAGCAGACGCGCGACGACCGCGGCCGCTTCCGAGTCGGGGTTCCCTCCCGCGCGGGGCAGGGCCATCAGCGCGGTGAGGAAGAGCGCGAGGCCGAGGAGCGGCCAGGCTTGCGCGCGGCGGCGGGTGGGGCGGGGAGGGCTTTCCATGGTCCCCCGGGCTTCCTAGAAGCCGAGCGCGTTCACCTCGACCAGGGAAAGGGGCCGCCACGCCAAACGCTCGTAGACCTGGGGAACGCTCGGGTCGTAGAGCAGGTCCTCGTCGAAGTGGAGCGCCGAGTTCGAATTGATGCGCACCTGCTTGGCCTTGACGGCACCGTACAGGGTGAAGTTCGAGGCGAGCTCGATCAGCGCGTTGGGGGCGTAGATCGTGCCGGTGAACTCGGAGTTCGAGTCGAAGGCGATGGTGTCGGGCGGGTTGCTCGACGTGATCTGGATCGAGACGTCGCGTGCTTGGTTCGTCTTCGTGGTGATCGTCGAGTTGCTCTTCATGTCGAAGTCGCCCGTGGCGTAGATCTCGATCGGCCCGTTCGTCGCGTCGATGGTCCACTCTGAGTTGCTCTGGACGAGCGCGTCGTCCAGGACGAGCCGGGCCGGTCCCTGCACGGTCAGTTGGCCTCCCCCCTGCACGGTGAAGGAGGTGAAGTGGTAGTCACCGGCGGGAAGGGTCGTGGTGCCCGCGGCGCTGAAGACGCCCGAAGCCGCGATCGCCGGAACGACGATCGCAGGCATGGGCTCGGGAGTCGCGAGCGAGCCGGTCGTGCCGGAAATGACCACGCCCGGGTCGTCGTCGTCGAGGACGCCCGTGGGGCCCACCATGGCCTCGCCGTAGATCTCCGAGTTCGAGTCCACGTTCACGTCGCCGTTCGATCCCACGTTGCCGAAGTCGTTCACCCAGACGACGTTGGACGGATAGGGCCCGTCCTTCGAGTCGAAGCTGTCGACGAGCGAGTTGCTGTCGATGTCGACCCACTCGTCGCCGAAGATGCCCCAGCGGAAGAACCCCGTGGGCACCTTCCAGACCATGAGCTCGACGCCCACCGGCCCTTCACCACCGTCGCCGACCGAGCGCAAGCGGATGCGGTCGAGACGGATGACCGAGTCGTCGTCCTGGCCGTAGATCTGTTCGACCGAGTAGGTACCGTGGTCGAAGCTCGTCGGATAGACGAGGGCCTTGGCGGCCGCGTCGCCCGCCGCGACGAGATTGGCATACGCCTCGTTGATGCCGGCTTCGGCCAGGTAGAAGGACTGGGTCTCTTCCCGGGCCCGTTGATACTCCTTGTGGAAGGTGCCGTTCATCGCCACCAGCGTGGCGGCCATCCCACCGAGGACCAGCAGAAAGAGCACGGCCAGGATCAAGGCCGACCCGGATCGTCGATTCCTTCGCGGTTGATTCACGAGCATCTCGAGTTTCCCTTCCCCCCTAGTTCCGGAGCCACACGGACGATTCGAACGTGCGCGTCACGAGAAAGCGGTCCGCATCGCGACGCTCCAGCGTGAGGCGCAACGAGAGGTTGCCCTCCGAGAGATCGAAGCACAGCCCCTTCTCGTCGATGAGCCCATTGCCGTTGTCGTCGAGCCCGTTCTGGACCTCGCCCTCGAGGTACTCCCGCAGTCCACGGCACAGGACGACGGTCCGCTCCTCGGGGTCGTTCCAGGCCTTGATCAGGACGGCCATGCCCTCGTCGACGAGATCGTCCCCGTCGTTGTCGATCCCGTCGTCGGTCTCGCCTTCCTCGTATCGGAACTCGATGACCGTCGACGTCCACTCGATCGTTCCCAAGCGCGTCGAGTACTCCTCGGGCTGGTCGAAGACGAGCCGATCGTCCCACAGCGGTGCTTGGGGGAAGGTGTCGAGCGAGGATTGGTCCGAGGAGAGGAGCTCTTGTTGGATGCGCCCGAGTGCCCGGCGCGCGTCGGCTTCCAGCCCGCCGCGCGCGGCGCTGGTCCGGAACAGACGCGTCCCGGTTCCGCCGATCAGCGCGATCGAACCCGTGATCAGGGACAAGAGCACGATCCCGAAGAGCAGTTCGAGCAGGGAATGACCCGTGCGCCTCGGCGCGCGTCGCGGCACAGCTTGCATCAGCGCACCCCCACGAGGGTCCGGACCTCGAACTCCCGCTGTCTCCCTGCGCCCTGCCACTGGATCCGGACCAGGACCGGCAGGAGCTGGTAGTCGAGCGAATGGTCGTTGCCGTCCACGACTCCGTCCAGGTCCAGATCGCGCGGCATGCCGAGCTCGCCCTGGTTCAGGTCCTCCCGGAGCTCGAGACCGCCGCCCCCGGGCTGGGTGGGGAACAGGATCTCTCCCTGGTTGCCGTCCGCGTCGCCGGGTACGAGCTCGAGACCGTCGACCGCGAAGAGGTTTCCCGGTGCCGGCCCGCTGAGGGCCGCGTCGTCGGCCGGCTCGGAGTTGTAGCGCGCGTAGGCCTCGTCGAACGGCGCACCGTAGATCGCTTCGACGACCTGCCGCGCGGCCCCGGTGGCGATGGCGGTCTCACGATTCAAGTCCTCGAGCTCGGCGGACTCCGCCAGCGTGCGCGAATAGCCGAGCAGTCCGATGAGGAGCACCGCGATCGCGAAGATCAGCTCCAGCATCCCCGTCCCGCGCCGTGCACGGGAAGCCCCTGCGCGCCGCGCACGGCCAGTCTCGAATCTCTTTCTTTCCAAGACGCCCCTCTCGCCAGGAGTCCGCGAAAACATACCCCCACGGTTGGAACCCGGGCAGGATCGACTCCGGCGACTCCGCTCGTTTTCGGCGGACCTCGCCCCAAAAGAAGAGCCCAAGTGCTTTCCGCGCCTCGCGGGTCCGTGCGCGGCGAGTAAAGAGGAAACGACTTCCGCCCCGGGCGAACGCGGCAGAACGGATCCAGGCAGTCTGGCCGACTACCGGCCAGACTCCTAGCCTGCATCTCTCACCAGGCTTCGAGCGAAACGTCGCAGATGCCTGCTCAGCCGGCGATTGGCGACCGAGGCCACCGGAGGCGACCTTGCGAGGTCGCTGAGGAGGCCGACCGAGCCAAGCGCCTGATCAGCGGGCGGATGCGGCGTTGCAGCCGATGCCTGGTGAGAGATGCAGGCTAGTCCCGGAGATCGAACGAGAAGAGCCGGGTGGGGCCCAGGGGATCGAGTCCCACATCGAGGGGCATTCCCCCGTTCTGGACCGTCCATTTCGAACCGTCGTAGGAGACGCCGAAGAGCGCGCCGACCTCGTCGAGAAGGAGCAACAGCGAACGGTTCTCTCCGGGCACCGGCCGCGACTCGATCTGCACCACCTCGCCGACGCCCGCCAGGGAGACCTCCGGCTTGATCTTCCAGACTCCGTCCCAGATCGCGAGATCGAAGCTCCCGCCGAGGTTCGCGTCGCGCCAGATCCCGAACGCGCGCCCCGTGTTCCCGATCCAGCCGACGTCGATCGACCGCTGGCCAGGTTCTCCCAGGAGCGTCACCTCGCGGGTGTTCGTCCAGAGACTCCCGTCCCAGACGGAGATCGTGACGTCGTCGTCGAAGGGCGCCTCGCCGAATGCAGCGACGATGCGATCGCTCGCGGGGTCGGAAGCGAGCAGGACCTGCGATCCGACGGCCTCCGTCGCCGGGTGGAGACCGAAGGTCCACTGCCCGCTCACCGCGCCGAGCGTGGCGAAGCGTGCCATCTCGGTGAAGACCGAATAGCCCCACATGACCACCAGGTCGCCGCTCTGGGACTCGATGGCGACGTCGAAAGCCTTGTAGTCGTCGACGGCGATCACCTGGCTCTCGAGCAGGGTCGGCGCGCCCCAGGCATTGCCGTCCCATGGCGTGGCCACGAGATCCAGCTGGTCGTCGAGCGTCACGAGCGCCATCCGATCGCCCTGGAAGGCCGGAACGAGCTCGACCCAGCGGATCGCGCCGGCGCCGGCGGGATTCGGATAGACCTGTGCCGCATCGTTCCAGACGCCGTTCGAGAACCGGCGATAGGACGGGATCGGACCGCCGGTCGACCAGACGACGAGCGCCTCTCCCGACGGCCTCTCTAACTCGACGTCGAAACCGCGCTCGCTCGCGCTCGGAATCGCGGTCGTGAGGGGACCCTCGGTCGTCTCGCTCCACTTCCAGCCGTCCCAGTGACGGACGAATAGCTGCGTCCCCGAGCCCGTCTCGGCGAACATGGCGAGCAACTCGTCGGGCTGGAGCGTCGGCGCCACGCGGTGCAAGACAGAGCGGGCCTCGCGGTTGGTTGCCACGGCCTCCTCGGATGGACCCCAGGCGCTGTTCGAGCGCGTCCAGGTCCGGCCGTGGGCCACGACGTCGTCCGGAAGCGCCCAGAGCGCGCGACCGCCTTCCGCGGGAAGCGCGGAGAGGGGATCCAGCACGACCGGATAGTGATGGCCGAGGTTGACCCGGTCGCCGTCGGTTCCCTGCCCGTCGTATTCCTGGTCGAAGCGCGTCGTCAGGGACGCGGCGGCTCCGGGGAAACCGAGCCACAGGTCGCGCGCGTCGAGGTCTCCCGCATCGAGCGCCGCGCTCGCGCCCTGCACGTGGAAGTCGTCGTCCTTCGCGCCTATCCCGCCGAGCACGCCGTCGGCGCCGTCCGGGTCGACGAACCGCGGATCTCCCACGACGTTGGACGGCGGCAGGATTCCCCCCCCCGTCTGATACGCGACCCCGACGTTGGCCCAGGCCAGGTTAGAGGAGAGCACGAGGCTGGAACCGGCGCCGAGCTCGATGCCGTCCGCCATGCCTTCGGAGAACACGTTGTCGCTGATCAGGCCCGTGCTCCCCGGGGTCGCCTCGAGGATCTGGTCGAGCCCGTTCCCGTGGAAGGTGTTCAGACCGACCGAGAGACTCGCGCTCGAGCCGTCGAGCAAGAGCCCGTTGCCGGCGTTGCCGTAGACGAGGTTGTCGAGGAGAGTCACTCCCGAGGTCGTTCCCACGACGAGCCCGTGGCCGAGGTTGTTCGAGACCCGACTCCCCTCGAAGAAGAACCCGCGCGCGGCCACGACGTCGATGCCGAGAGCGTTCTCGTGGATGGAGGCATCGACGACGAAACAGCACTCCGAGAACGGAGCGTCCATCCAGACTCCCGCCCCCGGACCGCCGGAGGCCGCGGCTCCGCGGACGATGAATCCGCGCAGGATCACGAAGCGCGCGCCCCGGAAACGGACGCCGTACCCCGTCCCTCCGGCGTCGATGATCACGTCACCTGCGTCACCGGTGTAGAGTCCCGAGGGGTCGGCGCGCAGGAGGAGCGGGTCTTCCTCGCTGGCGACCGTGGGGATCTCGATCGGGTCGTAGGTGCCGGCTCCCACGTAGACCGTGTCTCCGGGGCCCGCCTGGCTCAGCGCATGCGCGAGGGTGCGCCAGGCCTCGAGCGGCGCTGCACCGGAGTTCGAGTCGGATCCGGAGCTGCGCACGAAGAACGTATCGGGCAGGAGCCGGACGAATTCGATCGACGCGGGCCCGACGAGCGTTTCCTTGGGTCCGGGGAAGGCCGCCGCGTAGAGGCTCTTCTTCTCGGCCACGAGCGACGCGATCGTCCCGCGGGTCACGCCGTTCGCGTCGGTGACGGGGGGCTGCACGAGGACGTTCCCCGCTCCGGAAGAGCGGATCTCCACCGGCACGCCCATCTGCGCAATCCCCTTGGGATCCAGGATCGTGGCGACGACTTCGACGGTCGTCGTTCCGTCGGCCGGAGTCCCGAACGGCACGACGACCACGATGCTCGAGAGCGTCGGCGAGACCGGGGGCCGGCCCCCGCCTCCGCCCCCCCCACCGCAACCGATCAGGGAACCGGAGAGGAGCAGGAAGACGGTGGAAACAGCGCGGGTGCTCATCGGGGATGAAGGGGGGACGTAACGCGCACGCCCAAACGTACCCCTGATTCCGGGGCGGGATTTCGGAGTGCGAAGGGATTTCGGGTCTCGCTCCGGGATCCGGAAGCGCTGGAACACGGGGAGGCTGGAGGGAGGCGTTGTCCCTAGGCCGTCCGATCTGCCGGGTTTCCCGGGACGCGAACCCGGAAAGTCCGCGGTTCGTCGGACGACCTCGAATCCTGCCCGTGGGCGCCTTTGCCGATCGGGCGGAACAGACTACCGTGCTCGGCGGCCGGTTCCACGAAAACGGCGTCAACGACTTCGACACGGAGCCCGCGCCCCAACCCGGGCTCGAGGATGCCGTAGTCGCGTATCCTTCCGGCTGAGGCCAGGCCCGATGCTCACCTGTCTCGCTACCGCGCTCCTCGTCCTCGTCCAAGAACAGAGCCCGCCCCCGCGCCCCGCAGACGGGGTCCACGAACCCGCTCCCAGCGAGCGCAGGGTCGAGATCACGAGCCTCGCCAATGCCGGTTTCCTGCTCCACTCCGGCAAGTTCACCGTCATGATCGACGGCTTCCTGAAGGACCCCTACAAGGAGTACGAGGCACTCCCGAGCGGCACGTACCAGGAGATGGTCGCGGGAGGAGGGCCCTTCGGTGGCTACGTGCTCGCCCTGGTGAGCCACAACCATCCGGACCATTTCCAGCCCCTCGTCGCCGAACGCTTCCTGCGTGGGAACCCCGACTCCGCGCTGATCTCCTCGCCCCAGGTGGTCGAGTCCATGCGCTCGGGAGCCCAGGTGTTCCGCGAGATCCGCAAGCAGGTGAGCGAGATCGCCCTCAAGAAGGGCGAGTCGAAGATCTTCGCCCACGAGGAGATGAGCGTCGAGATGATGCTCCTCGCCCACGGCGGCGAGAGGAACCGCGGCATCGTCCAGAACTACGGCCATCTGATCACGATGGGCGGCTCCAAGATCCTGCACATCGGCGACGCCGACCTGGATCCCTCGGTCTTCTCGCCCTATCGGTTCGCCGAGCGCGACATCGACGTGGCCCTGATCCCCTACTGGTTCTTCACGAGCGAGGTGGGGATCAAGATCCTCGACGAGGAGATCCGCGCGAAGTCGGTCGTCGCCTGCCACATCCCCGCTGCGGAGAAGGAACTCTTCATCGAGCGGATGAAGATCGAGAATCCGCTCGTGCGGATCTTCGCGCAGCCGATGGAGTCGCTCGTCTTCGACGCATCACCGGAGGCGAAGGACGGGGCGTCGGAGGAGTAGGCTCCGAGCGCCCCGGCGGGTCGCGCGGACCCGCTCGTCTCCTAGCTGCCCTGCATCGAACCGATGAAGGCCTCGGCCTCGCGGATCGCGGCCTGCATGTCGGCGATCAGGCGTTCGACGTCGCCCTCGATCGTGTCCACGGTCGGGTCGAGCGACGCGATCGCCCGGGCGTTGAGGTTGTGCTTGAGGAACAGGACGTGGTCCTTGAAGGACAGCAGGACCGGCTCCATCTTGTCCGCCGCTCGGTGCAAGACGGCGATCAGCTGCTCGTAGCGCTTCGCCGTCTGCATCAAGCTCTCGCGGCTCCTGCGCTGGAGGTCGGGCGAGTGGATCTCCTCGATCTCGTCCTCCCACTCGGTGAAGAGGTCCTTCGCGACGGTCTCGATCGATTCGATCTTGTCGCGCACGTCCTGCGCGTCGTCGACGCAGTCCTCGTAGGCGGCTTCGAACTTCCGATACGGGTCCTCGAGCTCGCCCAGGTCGATCCCGGCGATCGCCTTGAAGCGCTCGAAGGTCGTCTGGAACTGCTCCTGGGCCTCGGCCTGGCTCTCCTTCCCCTCCTGGACGCGGTCCACGAGGATGTCCCGCTTGTACACCCCGAACTTCTCCATCGTGGAGTAGTAAGCGGAACGGCAGCCTCCGAGGAAGCCCCCGGCCGCGAGGACCGCGGCGAGAGCCGCGCACGAGCGGAATTGCAGCGGACCCGTCATGGCGGAGCTCCTCAGCCCCCGAAGGACCAGCCGAGCGTGAAGATCACGCGGTGGTCGGCCTGCTTTACTCCGACGGCGGGGGTATGATCGAAATCCAGGACGTACTGGAGGGTAGAGATCATGCTTTTCGTCAGGTTCATGGTCAGCCGGTTGTCGACCTTGACGAAGACGTCGTCGAAGTCGTCGATCGCGGGGAAGGCATCGACGTAGTGACCGAAGGCCGCCGTCGGCGAGATCTTCCAGTCGTATTTGTAGCCCAGGTTCAGGGCGATCTTGTCGTCCTCCGTGTTGTTGCCGAACTCCTCCTTGAAGTACACCACCGCGCCTTCACCGGAGAGAGAGCGCTTCTCGTTCTTGAGAAACTGGTAGCCCGCGCCGGCGCCGCCGTAGTACCGGAGATCCAGGTTGGCGAGATCGTTCTTCTCGGCGCCCGCCTTGCCTAAGAGGAACCACTTCTCTCCCGGGAAGTAGTCGTACTGACCGTTCAGGCCCGAGTTGTTCTGCGTGATGGCTTTCGAGCCGACCTCGGCGTAGTTCCAGAAGCTCTTCACGGTGTAGCGATCGTGCTCGGCCTCGCGCTTGGCCTCGGCGAGGAACGCGACCGAGAGCGTGTCGGAGTTCCCGCGCGTGAAGGTGGTGCCGGCGCTCACCGTGCCGCTCCAGTGGGGCTCCTTCTTGGCGTCCTGGGCGACATCCGAAAGGCCGGCGGTCGACGTCGCCGGGGGGGCGGGTTGGATTCCGCTCGGAACGGAGCGGGACAGAGCGAGGAGAGCGATGGAAAGACCGTTCGCGATCATGGGCGCGATCATGGGATGCGTGGGCGCGAAGCCCTGGGGGGGATGGAGGGAGACGACCGAACGCCGCTGGTACTCGGACGCACCGGGCTGCGCCGGCGTTTCGGGGACGAAGAGCGTAGAGCGGAGCCGCCGCCGATCAAGCGGCCCACCCCCTCATTCTTCGCCCACGTACCCGAACCGCTTCAGCTCCTCCAGGACGTCTTCGGGGAGGGTCTCGGCTCGGCCCCGATCCGCGCGCCGGTTGCGCAGGTCGATCCGCGCCTCGAGCAGCCGTCTCAGCTCGTCTCGCTCCGGGGAGGGCTCCCCGACCGCGTTGCTCTGTTCGAGGGGGTCCTGGTCGAGGCGGAAGAACTCGTCCTTCACCCCGACCTCGCTCAGGTACTTGAAGCGCCGGGTCTGGACGCTGAACAGGACCTCCGGAGATTCCGGTCCAAAGCGGCGCTGCGAGAACACCGGACGCTCGCGCCAGCCCGACTCGCCGCGCAGGAGCGGCCACAAGGACGCGCCGTGGAGCAGCGGGTCGAGCCCGATCACCTCCGTACCCGCTGCCTCGGCCAGCGTCGGGAAGAGATCCTGCAGCTGCACGATCTCCTCGACGTGGCGAGCCGGGATCGAACCGTCGCCCGCGAAGACGACCAGCGGCACGCGCAGCTGCTCCTGGTAGATCCGACCTCCGTGTCCGGCGAGCTCGTGACTGCCGAGTCCTTCGCCGTGGTCGGAGGTGACGACGAAGAGCGTCTTCTCGCACAGCTCCGCCGCGTCGAAGGCCTTCACCAAGCGCTCGACCTGGCGGTCGGCATGGAGGATCTGCGCGTCGTAGGCATCGATCAGGGAGACGTATTCGTCCGCTCCCTTCGTGTCGTAGCGCTCGCCTTCCTCCTCGCCCGCGTGCCAGCGGAACTCGAACGGGTCCGGACCGGCGCTCCGCAGGCCGTGCAGCTTCGCCCAGTGCTCGAGTAGCTCTTCCTCGGGTTCCCCCCAGGACCGGACGATCTGCCACTCCTCCTGGGGGAGGTCCTTCTCGAGCCTCCAGAGATGGGGATCGTAGAGGTGCACCCAGAGGAAGAAGCGCTCCTTCGTCCGCCACTCGCCCAGCCACTTCAACGCGGCATCGACGACCGTGCTGCCCTCCGGCTGGGCGACTCCCTTCACGTCGAAGGAGCTGCACAAACCACCCCGCAGGAACTTGGCCGCCACGAAGGCCGCGGTCTCGAAACCCGCGCCGCGGAAGACGCGCGCCAGGTCGCGCGCATTCGCGGGCAACTTCCCGCCGTTCTGCAGCACGCCGTGCTCGTCCGGAGGCAGTCCGGTCAGCATGCTCGCGTGGCTCGGCGCGGTGTGCGAAACGGGCGAGATGGCGTTGTCGAAGAGCACGCCTCCCGCCGCGCTTCGATCGAAGAACGGCGTCGTGGGTCGGAAGTAGCCGTAGGCGGAGACGTGATCGCGGCGCAGCGTGTCGATCGTGATCAGCACGACGCGCTCGAAGGAGGGCGAACCCGCGATGTGGAAATCGACGGGCCACTCCTGGGCGTCCCTCGGAGGGAGCGCGGGCGCGGCGGCGGGAGCCGGCGTCGAGGGCGTTCCGCTGCTCGTCTCGTTCGGCGTGGTCCCTTCGCCCGCGCCGCAGCCGGCGGACGCGATCACGGAAGCGAGAAAGAAGACGGGAGGGCGCATCGGGGCCGCAGATTCTAGCTCCTCGGGTCGAGCGATCTCCGCTAAGCTCCTCCCTCGACCTCGAGTCATGCCGCGAAACGCAATCGTCCTTCGGTCGAGCGCTCGGATCGGCCTCGGGCTCCTCTCCCTCGCGCCGGCGACGGCGGCGCTGGCGCAGGGAACCTCGATCGACGTGCGCGGGCTCTTCCTCTCGAACTGCGCGCAGTGCCACGGGGAGACAGGCGACGGCCAGGGGACGACCAAGCTCGATCGCCCGGCGCGCAGCTTCAAGGACGGCGGCTTCTCCTACGGCAACACGCCCGAGGCCCTGTTCCGCACGATCTCGATGGGCATCCCGGGGACGCCCATGCCGGCCTTCGACGCGGCGCTCGACGAGGAGAAGCGGCGCACGCTCGCCGCGTACGTGATCACGCTCGGCCCCGAGATCCGCGAGGTGAAGGAGGAGGACATGGTCCTCGTCGTGCGCGACCGGCCGCTCGTCGTGCGCGGCAAGCTGCCTCCCATCGCCGAGGGCGCTGTCGAGCACCCTCGCGGGCTCTTGATCGGGACCACGGACGGCTTCACGTTCGAGTACGCCGCCGACGACGTGCGCCTGCTCGGCGTGCGCCAGGGCGACTTCGTGCGCCGCTCGGACTGGGTCGGCCGCGGCGGGACGGGACTCGAGCCGCTGGGAAGGGTGGTCTGCCTGGTGGAAGCGGGCGATCCGGGGGCAACGTTCCTCGAAGGCGCGAAGCCAACCCCGCTCCGGGCCCGGCTCGAATCCACGCGCGTCGCCCGGGGAGAGCCGTGGATCCACTACTCGCTCCTGGACGCCGAGGGGACGGAGCGCGCGAAAGTGCAGGAGACCCTGCGTGTCTCGGTAACGTCGCTCGGAGCGATGTTCGTACGTCGGATCGAGATCCGCTGCGGAGCGTCGCCGCTCGAGCTCGCGATCGCCCTACCGGCTCCCAGGGATGGGACCTGCCTCGAGGGCGGCGCACGCGCAGACCAGATCCATGCCACCTGGAGCAACGGGGATTCCGTCCTCTTCGCAGCCCTGATGCATCCGAAGGACGCCTTCCGGCATGTCGAGATGGCCTGGCATCGCGTCACGCTCGCGCCCGCCGCGACCACCTGGGCCGAGATCGCGTTGCTCCCCCTGGACGAGTACTCGGACGACGTCGCCACGAAGCTGCAGGAGATCTCGACCCGATGAGCCCTCTGGGTCTCATCGCCGCGCTGGTGCTCGCCGCGCCGCTCCGAACTCAAACCGCGAGCGACGAGTCGGCCTACTACGCCGTCGACTACCTCACCCCGCCGGCAGGCTGCGTGCTCGAGACCGGCGGCTTGGGGTTCCTCTCCGACGGGAGGCTCGTCGTCAGCACGCGCCGCGGTCAGGTGTGGCTCGTCGAGTACCCGCTCGCGGCGGATCCCGGCGAGGCCCGCTTCCAGCTCTTCGCCGAGGGGCTGTGCGAGGGACTGGGCCTCGCGATCGTCGACGACCAGATCCACGTCGCCCAGCGCGGCGAGCTCTCGCGTCTCGTGGACGAGGACCGGGACGGCCTGTGCGATCGGATCGACACGCTCTGCGACGGCTGGGGGCTCTCCGGGAACTACCACGAGTTCGCCTACGGCCTGCCGCGCGACGCGCGTGGCGACTTCTACATCACGCTCAACGTCTCCTTCTTCAGCCCGAAGTGGTGGCACGGCAAGTCGCCCGCGCCCTGGCGCGGCTGGGCGTTGCGCATCTCGCCCGACGGCGCGATCCATCCCTTCGCCTGCGGCTTCCGCAGCCCCTGCGGCGTCTCGCTCTCGCCGGCGGGCGAACTCTTCGTCACCGACAACCAGGGCGACTGGATGCCCGCCTCGCCGATCTTCCACGTCGAGGAGGGCGGCTTCTACGGCCATCCGGCCGCGCTCGACTGGACGGCGGAGTACCAGGCGAGCCACGCGCTCGCGAGCGACACGATCCCGCCCGAGCGCGCCGCGACGGACCGCCGCTCGGCGGCGATCTGGCTCCCCTATTCCTGGTCGCGTTCCCCGGGGAATCTCGCCTGGGACACGACCGGCGGCAAGTTCGGCCCGTTCGAAGGAGACCTCTTCGTGGCCGAGCTGACGAACGGGATGATCCTGCGCGGCGGCCTCGAGACCGTGAACGGCGTGGAGCAGGGATGGGTCACGCCCTTCCGGCGCAAGGTCGGATCGAGTGTGCGCGTCCTCTTCGCCCCGGACGGGACGCTCCTCGCCGGCTGCACGAACCGCGGCTGGGGCGGCCTGCCGCCGGCCGATGGCATCGCGCGCATCCGTTGGACGGGGAAGACGCCGCTCGAGGTGCGCAAGGTGAACCTGTCCGGGAAGGTCTTCCTGATCGATTTCACGCGACCCGTCGATCTCGAGAAGACGATGCTCGCCCTCGGCCGGGCCTCGATCACCCAGTACGACTACGACTACTGGTGGGAGTACGGGTCGCCCGAGCGGAACGCCACGCCGATCGAGATCGAGGAGGTCGGCCTCGCGAGCGGGGGCTTGCAGGTCGCCCTGAGCGCTCCGGGCCTCGTCGCCGGACGCGTGGCGCGGGTCACGCTCCCGGGAATCGTCGCCGACGACGGCACGCCGCTGCTCCACGACGAGTTCGCCTACACGGTGAACCAGATCTCGGGCGAGCCGACGACCGAGCACGTCGCCAAGATCGTCCCGCCGCCGCCGGCGCGCGAGAGCGAGGACGAGGGCTGGCTGCGGCTCACCTACGGCGACGCCACGAACCTGTGGGACTTCCGCGGCTGGGAGCTCTGCGAAGCCGAGCTCGATCGCGCCGATCCCACGCGCTTCCAGGTGCGGCCGGGCGTGAGCCATCTCGTGAACACCGGGCCCGATCCGACGAACTACCTGAGCAAGCCCGTCTTCGGCGACGCGAAGATCCACGTCGACTTCACCCTTCCACAGGGCGGACGCTCGGGCCTCTTCGTGCAAGGCCGCTACGGAATCCTCTTCGCGGACTCAAAGGACGCCGACCTGCTCACCCACGACCACTGCGGCGCCGTGATCGGCGGATCCAATTCGCCCGGCCGGCCGCCGGCGCTCCACGCCTACCGCGGTCCGGGCGAGCTGCACGAGGTCGACGTCGACTTCCGCGCCCCGCGCTTCGACGCCGAGGGCAGGAAGATCGAGAACGCGCGCTTCCTGCGCGTGCGGATCGACGACGTGCTCGTGCAGGAGAACGTCGAGCTCCCCGGGCCCAGCGCGGGCGCGCTCGGTCCCGAGGTCGCCGAGGGCCCGATCGTCGTCGTAGGCGAGCACGGTCCCGTCGCGATCGGCAACGTGCAGGCGAAACCGCTGCGCGAGGGCGAGGGCGAGGCCGCGGTCGAGGCCGGCTGGACGAAGCTCCTCGACATCGACGCCGACCAGCCGCTCGCGGGCTGGACGATCACCGAGGAAGGTCTGTGGCGCGTGGAGGACGGCGTGCTCGTGGGCGAGGGCCCGCGCAGCCACCTCCTCTCGCCGCGCGGGGACTACCGCGACTTCGAGCTCCGCGCGCGCGTCAAGATCTCCGACGGCGGGAACTCGGGGCTCTACTTCCGAGCCGAGACCGCGCCCGAGGGCTGGCCCGCGGGCTACGAGGCCCAGATCAACAGCTCCTTCGCCGATCCGCAGAAGACCGGCAGCCTCTACGGCCTCGCGCCGATCCTCACCCACCTCGTCGCGCCCGACACATGGTTCGACTACGGGGTCCTGTGCCGCGACGAGGCGGCGGGGACGCACGTCACGATCCGCGTGAACGGCGTCGCCGTGAACGACTTCGTGGACGCGGAACGGCGTCACGCGACCGGCCACGTGGCCCTGCAGCAGCACCACGAGGGCTCCGTGGTCGAATTCGCCTCCCTCGAGATCCGCGAGCTCTAGGATGCTCCCCCTGCGCCTCGCCGCCCTGGCCTTCGTGACCCTTGGTTGCTCGACTGCCTCGACCGACCGGCCGCAGGAGTCCGCGGCTCCCTCCGCTTCCACCCCCGCCCAGACCGTCGGCTTCGACGACGTGCCCGAAGGCGCGCTCCCCGAAGGCTGGAGGATCGGCGGAACGCACCAGGTCGGCCCGCTCGCGAGCTGGCAAGTCGCTCTCGATCCCTCCGCGCCGACTCCACCCCATGCGCTCGCCCTGACCGCGTCGACCCACGGTTCGGAGGGCACGTTCAACCTGTGCTGGACCGACCGCGTCACCTTCGCGGACGGGACGATCGAGGTCGCCTTCCGGGCCGTCGCGGGCGAGGTGGACCAGGGCGGCGGGCCGATCTGGCGCGTGCAGGGCGCCGACGACTACTACGTCTGCCGCGCGAACCCGCTCGAGTCGAACTTCCGGGTCTACTACGTCGCCGGCGGTTCTCGCCACCAGCTCGCCAGCGCCCCGGTCGAGATCAGGAGCGGCACCTGGCACCGGATCCGCGTCGAGCACGTGGGGAATCACGTCGCGTGCTTCCTCGACGGCGAGAAGCTCCTCGAGGCGATCGACGACCACCTCTCCGCCCCCGGAGGCGTCGGGCTGTGGACCAAGGCCGACGCCGTCACCTCGTTCGACGACCTGCGAGTCGAGCCGCGATGAACGCACGCGACGCCCTCCAGCGTCCCGCCGCCGCTCTCGTACTCGTCCTTGCGTGCTCCCCCCGGGCCGCGGCCCAGGATCCCGCGCTGCCGAGCGCGTCCCCGGTCGGATACGACGACGGCTTCTTCCTGCGCTCGGCCGACGGTGCCTGCGAGCTGCGCTTCGAGGGTCTGTTCCAGACCGTCTTCGGGATCTTCGGCGACGAGCGTGATCCCTCGTCCGACGTCGAGCTCAAGCGCATGCGCCCGGAGTTCTCCGGCCGGCTGGGAGAGCTCGAGTTCCGCCTCGAGCCGAAGTTCACCGAGGACGAGGTCGAGCTCGAGGAAGCCTGGCTCGGCACGCGCCTCGGGACCGGCAAGAACCTGCTCCTGCTCGGCCGCATGAAGGCGCCCTTCAACCTCGAGGAGGTGCGCAGCCGCCGGCACATCGACTTCCCGCGCTTCTCGATCGTGAACCAGCTCGCCCCGGCGGAAGACCACGGCGCGTTCCTGTTCGGGAGGAGCGCCGCGGGAGTCTTCGAGTACGGGCTCGCGGCCTACAACGGCACCGGCAGCTCGGACACGAACTCGAGCAAGGACGTGGCGGCGCGCCTCATGGTCCATCCCTTCGCCGGGCGCGCGGGTTCGCGCCTGGAGAACCTGCAGTTCGGCGTGGCGGCCACGCTCGGCACGCAGGAGGCGGACGTCGGGGGCACGGAGATCGAGAACGAGACCGGACTCCCCGTCGTGCGTTTCGCCCCCGGGACGGAACTCGACGGCGAGCGCTCGCGTGCGGGATTGGAGGCCGCCTGGTTCCATGGTCCCTGGTTCCTGCAGAGCGAGTTCATCGCCCTGAGCCAGGAGATGGCGAGCGGCGCCTCCCGAGCCGACGTCGCCCTGCGCGGCGGATACTTCACGCTCTCGCGCGTCCTCACCGGCGAGGCAAGGAGCTTCGGCGGCGTCGCTCCCGACGAGCCCTTCCGCTTCGACACCTTCCGCGGCAGGGGAGCCTTCGTGCTCGCGCTGCGCCTCTCGGAGCTGGATCTCGACCAGGAGCTCGAAACCCCGGGGTGGGTCGACCCCGGCACGTTCACCGGCCGCATCCGCACGCTCTCGGTCGGCTTGAATTGGATCCCGAACCGTCACGCGATCGTGCGCAACGCGCTCGTCCTCTCGCGCTACGACGACGTGGTGTCCCTGGATGGCGGCAGCACCGACCACGAGGAGGCCCTCCTGGTGGAGTTCCAGCTGCACTTCTGAGCGGACCTGGAGCGGTCGCCCAACCGCGGATCTCGTCGTAGACTCGGATCCCCATGCAGCGCCGCCTCGTGAAACGCGGTCTCGTCCTGGTCTGGATCGCGAGCCTGGCCTGCCGCGCGCCCACGGACTCTCCTCGCGAAGCCCAGGAGCTCACCGACGAGCCGAGCCTCACCTATCGCCTGGAGCTCCTCGATCCCGCACGGCCGCTCGTGCGCATCGCGCTCGAGGTCCCGGGCGACCCCGACGGCGAGAGCGAGTTCGTCATCGAGGACTGGGGCGGCACCGAGGACGCCGGGAGCGAGCTCGAGCTCGCCTTCGCTCGCGACGCGCACGGCGCGCCGCTCGCCACCGCGCGCGCGAACTCGGGTCTGTGGACGGTTCGCCACGCACCCGGCGCGATTCTCTCGGTCGCCTTCGACCTCGCTCCGACTCGGCGCCGCGCGGTGCCCGAGCCTCGGTCCTACTACCGCCCGATCCTCGAGCCCGGCCTCTTGCACCTGATCGGGACGAACGCCCTGCCCGCGCCGCGGCACCTCGAGGCGAACCAGGAGCGCACGATCCGCCTGGAATGGCGCGGCTTCGCCGAGGCGGGCTGGAGGACGCTCTCCTCCTTCGCTCCGGACGGAGGCGATCGGACCTTCATCCAGGCCCTGGACGGCTTCCGCCAGGCGCTGTTCCTCGCCGGCGATCTCGACGTCGCCGAGCGCCAGGTCCGCGGCCAAGAGGTCGCGATCTCCGTCTTCGGCGTCGACTGGGAGACGTCGCTCGCGGACTTCGCCGACCTGTGCGCCCGGATCGTGAGCATGGAGCGCGCCTTCTTCGACGACTTCGAGCCTCCCTTCTACCTGATCAGCCTGATCCCGGTAGGCGAGCCCGCTCCGACGGTGGAGCACATGGGAGGCACGGGACTCACCAGTTCCTTCGCGCTCTTCTTGCCGCCGGGTTCCAAGCTCGAGGCCTCGCCCAGCGATGGCATGAGCATTCCCTGGCTGCTCGCCCACGAGATGTTCCACGAATGGAACGGTCACACGATCCGCCTGGCCCAGCCCGAGCGCCTGGGCTACTGGTTCTCCGAGGGCTTCACCGACTTCTACGCGCGTCGCCTGCTCTACCGCAACGGCTTCCTCACCCCGGCGGAGTACGTCGGGTCCTGGAACCGGCGCTTCGCCGAATACGCCGGCAATCCCGAGCGCAACGCACCGGCCGCGCGCATCGACGAGGCCTTCTGGAGCGACCCGAACGTCGGCAGTCTGCCCTATCAACGCGGGGACGTCGTGGCGCTCTTCGTCGACCACGCCATCGCCAGGGCCTCCGGCGGGCGGGCGAGCCTCGACGATCTGATGGTCGAGCTGTCGCGCCGCGCGAGGCGCGGCGAGGACGACTTCGACGTCGACCGGCTGCTCGGTGCGATCGCCGGGTTCGCCGGACTGGAGGTCGCGCAAGACGTGCGGCGCGTCGTCGTGGACGGGGCCTCGCTGGAGCTTCCGCTCGACCTCGGGGAACCGGGGCTCTCGCTCACGCCGGTCGAGATCCGCGGTTTCGACCTCGGCTTCGACTTCGACGCGACCCAGTCCACGCGAGTCGTGCGCGGCGTGGTGAACGGCTCCGCCGCCGAGGCCGCGGGCCTGCGCGACGGGATGTCCGTGCGCGGTCTCTCCTTCTTCTTCGGGCGCGCGGACGTGCCGGTCGAGATGAAGGTGGTCGAGGGAGCGATCGAGCGCACGATCTCCTTCCTGCCCCAGGGCCGGCCGGTACCGGGCTATCGCTTCGCCCTGGAGGAGATCTCCGCTCCGGAGCCCACGTCGTCTCCGAAGTAGCGCCGCGGGGGCGCGGGATTCACGCGCCTTCCGGGCGGAGCTCGGCGGTTTCCGAGGACGGGAGCTCCCCGACGAGCGCCCGGAACACCTCCGGGAACATCCCGGGTTTGCGTGCGGTCGCCCAGGTTGGTACTCCACGGACGATGGTCCTGCCCTACGAGGAACGGCCGCCCCCGCCCCCGCGACCTCTCTCCGGGGTCTTCGCCGCGCCGCTCCTCGTCACGATCGCCGCGCTCGCGTCCCTGGCAGTCTTCCGCCGTCCCGCTCCCGTGCTCGAATCCGACGCGCAGCGCTTCTCGACCGCGCGCGCACTCCACGTGCTCGACTGGCTCACGGACGAACCGCGCCCGGTCGGCTCGGAAGCCCACGATCGGATCCGCCGGCAGCTCCTGGCGGAGATCCGGGCCGCCGGACTCGTTCCCGAGATCCAGGCGGGCGAGCTCGCGGGCGTCACGCTCGCGAACGTGCTGGCGCGCCTCCCTGGCCGTGCGAGCACCGCCCCTGCGGGAAGGAAGATCGTGCTCGTCCTGTGCCACTACGACTCGCGCGCGACGACTCCGGGCACCTGCGACGACGGCGCGGCGGTCGCCGCCTGCCTGCAGGCGCTCGAGATCCTCGCCCGCGAGCCTCCGCTGCGGAACGACCTCCTGTTCCTGTTCACCGACGGAGAGGAAGAGGGGCTGCTCGGCGCCGAGCTCTTCGCCGCGCAGCACCCCTGGATGGACGAGGTCGCCTGCGTGCTCAACTTCGACGCGATCGGGAACGACGGGCCGATCGTCCTGTTCCAGGTGGGACCCGGGAGCCGCGGCCTCGTCGATCTCTACGCCGAGCACGCGCCCCATCCGGTGGCGAGCTCGCTCGCGCCCTCGGTCTACGAGCACCTCCCGAACGACACGGACTTCACGGTCTTCCTCGCGCGCTCTCTCCCCGGCCTCAACTTCGCCCTCGTGGGGGGCGGTGAGGCCTACCACTCGCCGAGCGACACGGCGCAGCGGATCGATCGCGGGTCGGTCCAGATCCTCGGGGACACGCTACTCGCGCTGGCGCGCGCCGTGGGCGACGCCGATCTCGCCGCGCTCCCGCGCGGCGACGCCACCTTCTTCGACCTCCTCGGCCTCGTGCTCCTGCGCTACGGGCGCGCTCCCTCGCTCGTGCTCCTCGCCGGCGTCCTCGCCTGGCTCGCTCTCGCGCTCGTTCGCAGCTCCTCTCGCCGCGGACTCGGCCCGCGGCACCTCCTCGTCGGGACGCTGCTCGCGCTCCTGATCCTCGCGACCACGGCGCTCTCCCTGCGCGCGGCCTACCACGCGATCGAGTGGCTGGCGCCGCACCTGCCGCTCGCGCCACCCGCGCCGGCCCCGAGCAACCTCGTGAGCACATGGTGGACGCTGCTCGGGCTCTCGCTCCTGGCCGTGGCCGTCGTCGCGACCAGCTTCGAGATCCTGCGCAAGCGCGAGGGCGGCGTCGCCGCGGCAGCGGCCGGCGGCTTCGTCCCCTGGGCGGCGCTCCTCGCCTGGCTCGCGATCTCCAACCCGCTCGCGGGGGCCGAGCTCGTGCCCGCAGCGGCGATCGCCGCTCTGCCGCTCGCCTTCCGGGGACGCGGGAACGACCTCCTCGCGTGGCTCGCGAGCGCGCTCGCCCTCGTGCTCGCCGCCCCGGTGCTCGCGCTCGCCTTCCACCTGCTCTCGACGAACGTCGCCTTCGCGGCCTTCGTCGCGGCCTTCGCGCTGCCTCTTCTCCTCTTCCTGGTCGGTCCCCTCCTGGCCGCGGTCCCGCACGGGTCGGGACTTCGCCTCGCGCTCGCGCTCGCGGGTCTCGGCGCCCTGGTGGTCGGAGCGTGGATGAGGCTAGCCCCGGTCTAGGTTCCGGTCGGCGACGAGGATGGGCTCCTTGCCCATCGGTCCAGTCATGGGTGCCGAGGTTCGACCCTGACGCTGAAGGGGTCTCCCGGGAGGGGGGGCCGGTAGGATACGGCGCCGGCGGGAGGTCCCACACACCACGGGAGACGAAGCGCGCTCGTGAAGAAGGTCGAGCAGATCCGCGTCTTCGTCGCATCGCCGGGCGACGTGCAGGCGGAGCGCGATCGCATGCCCGAGATCCGCGACGCGCTGAACCGCACCCTGGGCACGAGGCTCGGCATCGCGATCGATCTCTGGCGCTGGGAGAAGGACCAGCGGCCTCGGCTCGGCGACCTCCAGGCCTGGATCGACGGCGAGCTCGACCAAGCGGACGTCGTCGTCGCCCTCTTCTGGAAGAGGTTCGGCGAGCCGACCAAGAAAGGCCGGCCGTCGCCGACCGCCGGGGAAGTCCTGGACTCGATCGAACGCTGGAAGAAGACGGGCAAGCCCGAGCTCCTGCTCTACTTCTGCGAGCGCCCGTTCCTCCCGGATGCCAAGGAGCTCGAGCAATATGGAAAGGTCCTCGAGTTCAAGCGGGCCGTAGGAGAGAAGGGCGGCTACAAGAAGTACGTCGAGGTCGACGAGTTCGGGCGCCTGGTGCGCGAGCATCTCGAACAGGCGATCCACGATCTGATCGAAGGCCGCCAGAAGAAGAAGAAGCCGCTGCGGCCCGAGACCCGTCCCGGCGCGAAGAAGGCCGCGTTCGATCGCGAGCGCTATCTGCGGCACGTCGAGAAAGAATGCGGCGCGGTCGTGCTGACCGGGCTGCTCAAGGACGAGATCGTCAAGTCCGTGGACATCGAGAAGGTCTACGTCCCGCTCTACGTCAAGCGCCCGCGGCCCGCCCGAGGCGGCGCCGAGGCCGGGGCGACCCATCCCAGCTCGGTCAAGGTCCCGCGCGACGCGTTCGGCGAGCTCGCAGCGGCGCTCGAGCGGCAAGCCGAAGCAGGCGGTCTCCGCCCCTCTCGAGGCGCATCCAAGGGTTCGTCCAGGGACCGAGCTCGCCTGGAGACCCTCGTCGCTCGCGCGCTCGAACAGGCCGGCGCTCCGGCGGCCGAGGCGCGAGACGGGACCGTCTTGCGCACCGTTCTCGCACGCATCGCGAGCGCCCGCCGGGAGCCGCTCCCGCAGGCCGTCGCCCGCGTCTCTTCGACGATCGAGGTCGACCGCGTCTTCGCCTACGGGAAGCACGTCCTGATCGAGGGCGAGGCGGGCTCGGGCAAGACGACCGCCTTGAAGCACATCGCCATGGAGCTGGTCCGGTCCGGGGATACCGGCGCACCCGAGATACCCGTCTTCGTGCGACTGGGCGTGCTCCAGAGATGGATGGAGCGCGGGAAGAAGGCCGCCGGAGATGCCTCCGTCCTCCTCGACTACCTCCAGAATAGGGAGGAGCGCTTCGGAGGCGCCTCCGGATGGATCGAACGCGAGATCCGTTCCGGCCGCGCGGTGCTCCTGCTCGATGGTCTGGACGAAGTCCCCGATCCCGAGCTGCGGCAGCGCGCCGCGGCCATCGTGTCCGATTTCGCGCGAGCGAGGTCGACGAAGGAGTGTCGCATCGCCCTGACCTCGCGGCCCGAAGGCCTCTCGTCGGAGATCCCGCACACGCTGGAGAACGCGGGCGGTCTGGCCCATTGCGCTCTGCAACCGCTCGACGAGGACCAGATCGACCGATTCGTCAAGAGCTGGTACCTCTCGCTGATCCTGAACGAGGGCGACGCCCTCGCGCGCAAGGACGACCTCGTCGCGCGGATCGCGCGATCGCTCCAGCTCCGCGAGCTCGCCGGCACGCCGATCATGCTGACGGCGATCGCGGTCTTGCACTACGCGAAGCGCACCCTCCCCGAGCGCGCCGCCGAGCTCTACGACCACCTCGTGCGCGCGCTATGTGGGCGCTGGGACGAAGCGAAGCGCGACGACCCCGGGAGCGGCGAGGACGAAGGCGCATCCGGGAAAGCCCTGGGCGGTCCCCTCACGCTGGAGCAGAAGATCAAGTTCCTGCAGGAGCTCGCCTTCCGGATCCATGCGGAGCGCGCCGAGGCTCGACGGATCCCCCGCGGCGTGGTCCTCCCCCTCGCGAAGGAGCGGTTCTCCGCGGCGCTCGGGAGAACGGTGGAGGACGAGGAGGCCGCGGCGCTGGTCGAGAACATGGCCCAGCGCAGCGGTCTCGTGATCCACGAGGGCCCGCGTGACTTCGCCTTCCGCCACCAGCAGTTCCAGGAGTTCCTGGTGGCACGACGCGTGTGCGACGTGAGCAACGACTCCGCGGCCGAACTGGGCCAGCACCTGGCGGAGAGCTGGTGGCGCCGGGTCATCACGCTCGCCCCCGCGTACAAGGCGATCAACTCCGGAGCGGACGGCCGCCGCCTTCTCGAAGACCTGGCCGGGCGGACCCTCCAGATCGAGGATCCCGGCGGACTCGTCTTCGCCCTTTCCACCCTCATGCAGGCCGCGGCGGACCTCGAGGAGTTCGAGGTCGACGAGATCGACCGCGTGGTCGAGCAGCTCGCGCCGAAGATGGTGCGCGTGGTCATGGAGGCACGCCAGCCCGGCGAGCTGCGCGACCGGGTTCGCATCGCGCGCGCCCTCGGGACGTGGGGAAGCGATCATCGCTTGCAGGAGAGGGATCGTTGGGTGCTGGTGCCTGCCGGCCCGTTCGTCATGGGGGGCGACGACCGGGATTCCTTCGACTCCGAGAAGCCCGTTCACCAGGTCGACGTGCCGACCTTCGAGATCCAACGCTGGGCGGTCACCGTCGGTGAGTATGCGCGCTTCGTCGACCCGAGCGTTGGAAAGGGTTACTCGACCCAGCGCTGGTGGGAACCCGAAGGCTGGGCCTGGCGCAAGTCCGACAAGGTCGACCGGCCCGAGGACTGGGAGAAACAGGTAGCGGGACCGGCGAACCTCCCCGTGGTCGGCGTGAGCTCGTGGGAGGCGCGCGCGTACTGTCGCTGGCTCGCCTCGTCGGAGCCCGTGCGGGCGGACCGAGGGCCGCCGCGCCTGCCGACCGAGGCGGAGTGGGAGAAGGCGGCCCGCGGAGGCGAGTACCTGCGTCCCGGTGAACGCAACCCCTTGCCGCGAAGGATCTACCCATGGGGAGACGAGTGGAGCCCTTTCCGTGCGAACGTGCACGAGACCGGACTGGGCGAGAGAGCCCCGGTCGGGTGCTTTCCGTCCGGGAGTGGGCCTTACGGCATCTGGGATCAGGCAGGCAACGTGTGGGAGTGGTGCGAGGACACGTGGCACGAGAACTACGAGGGTGCGCCCACGAACGGCCGGGCCTGGGTGGATAGGGCCTCCGAGCTCCGCGTGATCCGCGGCGGGGGCTTCATCAGCACCGCGAGGCACGCGCGCTCGGCGTCCCGCCGCGGGGGCCGCCCGTCGCGCCGCTGGGTCGTCGTGGGTTTCCGCCCCGCCCAGGCCGTCACGACCTGACGCCTTCGCCACCTCACGACGTCCATCCCCGGGCCTGCGCTTGCGCTCGTGCGCAGCCGAGCGCAAGCGTTCCCCATGCCGGCCCGTGACAAGCCAGGGTTTTGGTGAGAATATCCCAGACAAAGGTTGACGGCGGGTTGGCGGGTGGGTGAGGGAGGGAAAGGGAGCGTGTCCTCTCTCGAGACCCGAAGCCTCTCCGCAGAGGGTCTCGAGAGGATCTTCCCCGTCTCCCGACCTGACCGACTCCCGATGAGGATCAAGCTCCTGACCTTGCGCTATGCCCCGGCCCTGGCCGGCTTCGACGAGCGTCCGCTGATCGACTTCGTCGCCGACAAGGAAGTCCTCGCGATCCGCGATCACTTCTTCGTCGTGCACGATCTCCCCCACCTGGCCTGCCTCGTAACCTATCACGATCCGCAGCCTCCGTCTGCGCCTGGCCGCGCGAGCGCGACCTCGACGGCGGTCGTCGAGCAGATCCCCGAAGCCGACCGCGCGCTGTTCGCAACCTTGCGCGAATGGCGCAACGCGCGCGCACGGCGCGATGGAATCCCGCCCTACGTGATCCTGACGAATCGAGAGCTCGCGGCGGTCGTGCGCGCGAGACCGCAGACGGAGAGCGCGCTCGCGGGGCTCGACGGCCTCGGCCCCGGCAAGGTCGAACGCTACGGGCGCGAGATCCTCGCCAAGCTGCACGGCTCGGACGGGCCCGGAGGGAATGCGGCGTGAGTCTGCCGGCCGATCGCCCCCCGGCTCGCGCCGCCGGTGCCGAGCTGCTCGTCCTGGCGCGCTTCGAGGAGTTGGCAGGCTGGTTCTTCGAACGCACCGCGAGCTGGCCCAAGTCCGCTCGGTTCACGATGACGCAGCGCCTGGAGAACCACGCGCTGGACGTGATCGAGGATCTCGTCGTCGCGCGCTACTCGCCCATCGAACGCAGCCGGCGGCTGGAGGACGTCAACCTGCGGCTCGAACGCATGCGCCACCTCTTGCGATTGGCCGTCCGCTCGCGTGCTTGTCCGGGGAGCACGTTCGAGTCGACGATGCGCGGGCTGGACGAGGTGGGCCGGATGCTGCACGGCTGGCGCTCGACCCTGCGCGCGCAGCGCCGATGCGAAGAGTAGGCGGGTTGTGGCCCCAGGTGGTCGCCTTCTCGACTCTGGTCCGAGCGGCCGAGCGTGCGGCCTCGGGCAAGCGCACGTCGCTCGCCGCCGCTCGATTCCTGGAGCGCGCGGAGTTCGAGGTGCTCGCCTTGCAGCGCGCGCTCGAGGCCGACGAGTGGCGCCCCGGCCTCGGAGCGCGGTTCGAGATCTCCGATCCGAAACCCCGCACGATCACGGCCGTCCCTTTCCGCGACCAGGTGGTGCACCACGCTCTGATCGGCGTGCTCCAACCGCACTTCGAGCGCCGCATGATCCACGACAGCTACGCGTGTCGCAGCGGCAAAGGCACGCACGCTGCCCTGCGGCGGGCCAAGGCGTTCGTTCGCGCCCGCCGCTACTTCCTCAAGCTCGACGTTCGGCGCTTCTTCGATTCGCTGCGCCATGGCGTCGTGCACGATACGCTGGGGCGAATCGTCAAGGACCGGCGAGTCCTCGGGCTGTGCGCGCGAGTCCTGCGCGGGAACGAGGGCCAACCGGACCTCGGCGTCGGGTTGCCCTTGGGAGCGCTGACGAGTCAGTGGTTTGCCAACCTGGCCCTCGGCCGGCTCGACCATCACGTGCTCGAACGACTCCGGCCTGGCGGGTACGTGCGGTACATGGACGACTTCGCGCTGTTCGCAGACGAACGCGCGTACCTCGCGACGGCCCACGCGGAGATCGCCGAGTTCCTGAGCGAGCGGTTGGAGCTGGAGTTGAAGGAGCGGGCCACGATCCTCGCGCCCACGACGGAGGGCCTTCCGTTCCTGGGGTGGCTGATCTTCCCCGGCCTGAACCGCGTCCGGCCGGAGAACCTGCGCCGATACCGCTGGCGTCTGCGGCTGCGCCGCTGGCAGTACGAGACGGGGCGATGCAGCGAGGAGAGCTACCGCAGGGCGGTCGGCTCGCTCTACGAGCTGCTCCGGCACGGCGACACGCGCGAGCTGCGGCGCGCTTGGGTCCGGGCCGACCGGTTCGACCCGTGATGGCCAGATCCACCGACCCGAACACGGGGCGCCCGGGCACGGGCCTCCGAGAACCGCGTGATCCGCGGCGGGAGCTTCATCAACACCGCGAGGAACGCGCGCTCGGCGTACCGCAACAGGAACCACCCGTCGAACCGCTGGAACGACGTGGGTTTCCGCCCCGCCCAATCCGTCGCCATGCCCGATCGACGGCGTTCCGCGGGCGCGATCCGCGGAATGCCGCCGCTGTGCGCGTGACGGCCAGCCCGGGCGTCCTCGCCGGAGCGCCTGCTCCGGCGGAACATCGCCGCGCCCGGCGGGGATCGTAGGTCGGGCTCTCGCGAGCACGGCCGAGCCCTCCGCCGGTGCGCCTTTGCTCTCGGGGTGGTTTCCGGGACCTGCGACCTCGCTTCGCTCGGTCGCAGGAAGCCTTACGGATCCCGAGGGCCGCGCCCGGCTTCGCACGGGCGCGGTCGTACCGCTCGCGGGTAAACCCACCGCCAAGGCTCGGTGGTAAAGGAGTGAAGAAGTCAGGTCGTGACGGCCTGGGCGGGGCGGAAACCCACGACGAGCCAGCGGATCGACGGGCGGGACCCGGAGCGGGACGCCGAGCGCGCGACCCCCGCGGTGTGGATAAAGCTCCCGCCGCGGATCACGCGGAGCCCGGAGGCCTTATCCACCCAGGCTCGAGCGTCCGTAGGCGCGCCCTTGTAGTTCCCGTGCCACGTGTCCTCGCACCACTCCCACACGTTCCCGTGCACGTCGAAGAGCCCGAAGGGGTTCGGCCGCTTCTGCGCCACGGCCTGGAGCCGGCCGCCGGAGTTGGCGGCGAACCAAGCCACGTCCTCGAGCTCCTTCTCGTCGTCACCGAACCAGTACTCGGTCTTCGTGGGTCGGGTCGCACCACGACATGCATACTCCCACTGAGCCTCGCTCGGAAGCTCGAGCTTCGCCCACTCGCAGTACTTCTTCGCCTCGCCCCAGGAGACTCCTACGACCGGCTGGTTCGGCTGGTTGTACAGGGAGTTGGTCCAAAAACCGGGTTGCGCGGCGCCGGTCGCCTCCAGGAACCTCGCATACTCGGAGTTCGTCACCGGATGTTTCGCGAGCCAGAAGCCCTTCACGCGCACCCGACGCACAGGTCGCTCGGCCGCGGTGCCCTTTTCCGACCCCATGTCGAACTTGCCGGAGGGAACGTAGACGAGCGCGATGCCTGCAGGCTGGACGACGCGGACGTCGCCCAGCTTGGGGCCAGCCAGCTCGAGCCACGCCTCAGGTATGGGCGAGTGCACCCGGCCGACATCGGGTCCGAGCCTCGCGACCATCGGTACGGGCCTGCCTGCGCCTTGCAGGACCTCCCGGGCCAGACCCTGCACGCCCGGATCGTCGTCCTCGACGGAGAGCCTCGACACGAGATCGAGCAACGGCGCATCGGACCTCTTCCGCACTAGATGGAGCAGCGCTCGCCGGCCGTCGCTGTCGGCGTCCTCGATCGCCTGGACGAAGGGCTCGATCGGGACGTGCAGCGACTCCTCGATCGCGAGCGCGAGCAGGTCGCGGCTCGCTCGCCACGCAGCGCGCTCGAAGAGCGCCGTGAAGAAGGTGCGCGCGAAGGCGTGCGGCGCCCCGCTGAGCGCGAGGAGCACGACCTCCTTCCAGCGCTCGTCGCCGAAACGTCCTGCCAGGTCCGCCGCCAGCCCCTCTTCCACCGCATGACGGGCGGCGAGGTACTCCTGGAAGGTCGAGTGCAAGAAGCTCTTCTGACCTGCGCTCACCTCCACGAGCACGCCCGATTCGTCCTGGAGCCGGCGAACGAGGGCCGCTCCATCACGCCCGAGACGGGCGGCCTCGGAAAGCGAGGGCAGGGAGTCCCCGGCGCGCCGCTCCCATTCCTCGCCGGGAGCCGCCGGTGACTCTCGTTCGGAGTGCAGCCACCAGGCGAGCGCCTTCAGGACCTCGCGCGCCCCGACCTCGTCGAGGCGCTCGAGTCCCTGCTGCTTGCGCCACTCCTTGCGCCAGTGGGTGAGCAGCACCGACAAGCACTTGTCGTAGAGCGCGGCCCGGCGGCGGGGCAGGTTGGTCTGATCGAGGTGCACCAGGCACAGGATCGAGAGCAGGAGCGGGTTGGCGACGACCTGAGCGAGGCGCAGACTCCGGAAGTCACGCTCGTCGAGGAGCTTGCACAGAGCCTGGGCACGCTCGTGAGCCTGGTCCATGACGTTTGGGTGATCGCCTTCGAGGCTCTTCTTGACCTGCCCGTACCACCGATGGACGAAGTCGAGACGTTGATCGGGGTCCAGCAGGTCGACCCGCAGCTCCAGGAAGGGCAGGCTCTTCCGGCCGTCTTCCGCGCCGCCCTCGGGCCAACCTCCGTCGCGGGAGGTGACGACCAACCGGTCGCGGCCGTTCCGGAGACGCGCGCCAAGACTCTGCGCGGTCCAATTCAGCACCTTCCCACGGAAGTCTTCGTCCGCGATCTCGTCGAGGCCGTCGAGCAGCCACAGGACGGGCCGTTGCTCGAGCCAATCCCACGAGGAGAGGCCCAGCGCGAGCCAGCCCTCGAGTTCGCCCTGCACGAAGCTCCACCAGTCTCCGGGAAGGGTGTGCGCGCGCAGCGTCCTCAGCCGCAGGAGCACGGGCACGGCATTCGGGTCGAGCCCGAGGGAGGCCGCGCCGCCCTCGGGTTTCCCGCACGCCCAGGCCAGCCGCCGCAAGGCCGTCGACTTGCCGCAGCCGGGCACCCCGAGCAAGGCCGTGGCGGCGAAGCCCCGGGCTTTCGTTTCTCTCGCGATCTGTTCGAGGGCGATCGCGCGCGGTCCGACGCCGTCGCTCGGGGTCCATTCTTCGCGCTGCAAGGCTTCCAACCGAGCGGCCTCGTGCTGCGGGGACAGTCGGATCGGGACGTAGATCTCCTCGATCGGCAGCTCGACGTCGAGGTCGTGCCCGAATCCGACCAGCGCCACCCGGCCGCACTTCTCGCGCACCGCGTCCTGGTAGCGGCGCACCGGGTCGAAGAGCCGTTTTTCGGCCTCGTCCAGCGCGTCCTTGACCGCTTCGCGGACCGAGTCTGGAGTCGTGAACTTCGTCACCAAATGACGGTCGAGGAAACGGCGGAACTCCTCCAGCCGCTCGCGCGCGCTCCCGTCGCGGATGCCTTCGATGAGCTCTGGATTCCACGCATGGCTGGGCTCGACACAGAACGGCATGACCAGCTTCTTCGTCCGCAGCGCCTCGGTGACTTCGAGCCACACCATGCTGCGCCAGCCGTCGGCGCGTACGCGCTCGCCCTCGATTCCATCCTCCTTGTCCGGCACCCATCCGTAGCGATGGGCGACGAGGACGATGACGACCTGGCACCGGCCCACGTGCTGCAGGCACGTCTCCACCTTGTGCCCTCCTGTCTCGCTCCAGTCCCTGAAGTGGACCGGGAGCCACCCCTTCTTGCGAATGGCGATGAGCGCCTGCTCGGCGTGCGCGAGGAGATCGCGGGCCGTGTAGGAGACGAATACCTTGGGCGTATCTCGCGGTTCGTTCGGCATCGGTCGCGCGGGAAGCTCGCGGGGTCAAGAGTCTCCTCCGCCTGGCGGGAGCCGGCAAGGGCCGAGCCCCGTGCGCGCAGCCGCGCCCGTGCCGCGGCCGACTCTCGGGTTCCTACCCGATCGGAACGCGACTACCGCCCGGGCACGAGGTGCAACGGATCGGCTTTCTCGCTACTGTCCTGCGATGCTTCGAACGCGCCCGGTCTCCGTCCTTCCCCTCCTCCTCGCGCTCCTCTCCGCCACCTGCAAGTCCGCTCCGCGGGCACCTGCCCCGCCGGCGCAGCTCGAGATCGGCGACCTCTTCGAGCTCTCGGCACAGCTCAGCCTGAAGACGTCGAAGCTCGGCTGGACTCCGGACGGCTCGGCTTGGCTCACCGTCGACGGGGGCAAGATCACCGCGGTCGACGTGGCGAGCGGAGCGCGACGCGTCTTCCTCGACCCCGCGGCGATGGAAAAGGCCTGCGCGGAGCTCCCGGGCGTCGAGAAGGAGACCGCGAAGGCCTGGGCCGCGCGCACGGATTTCAACTGGGCCGCGGATCGCTCGGGCGTGCTGATCAACGACGAGCACGACCTCTTCTTCTACTCGCTCACGAGCGGCAAGGCCGCGCGGCTGACGCAGGATGCCCGCGACGAGGTCGGCGAGACGCTCTCGCCCGACGGCAAGCTCGCGGGCTTCGTCGCGGACTGGAACCTGTTCGTCGTCCCCACCGACGGCAGCTCCGCCCCGCGAGCGCTCACGACCGCGGGCGACGAGAACCACCTCCACGGACGTCTCGACTGGATCTACCAGGAGGAGGTCTATGGCCGCGGCAACTTCGGCGCCTTCTGGTGGTCGCCGGATTCCAGGCGCATCGCCTTCCTGATCCTGGACGAGACCAAGGTTCCCACCTACGTCGTGACCGACCATCGAGGGGTCGAGCCCACGTTCGAGAGCTGGCGCTATCCCAAGGCGGGCGACCCCAATCCGGTGGTCGCGCTCGCCGTGGTCGATGTCGAATCGGGCCTCTCGCATCCGGTGGACCTGTCGCCCTGGACCTCCGAGGAGCCGCTCATCGTCCGCGTGAGCTGGAAGCCGGATGCCTCGAGCCTCTTCTTCCAGATCCAGGATCGCCTGCAGACCCGGCTCGACCTGGTGCAGGTCGATCCCACGAACGGCGCCTCGCACATGCTCTTCCGCGACCGGACGCAGGTGTGGATCGAGCCCTGCGATGGTCCCATCTGGATCGACGACGAGCGGTTCCTGTGGCGCTCGGAGCGCGACGGCTGGGCGCACCTCTATCTCTACCAGGCGGACGGGACGCTGCTGGGCCGTTTGACGGAAGGCCCTTGGGAGGTCGACGCCTTCGATCACTACGACCCCGACACGGGCTGGGCCTACTTCCTGGCCGACAAGGACGACGTGAAGGGCGAGCAGCTGTACCGCTGCAAGCTCGACGGGAGCGCGCTCGAGCGCATCACGAGCGCCGGAGGCACGCACTCGGTCTCCTTCGCCCCGGGCGGGAAGACCCAGGGAGGCAAGCTCTTCCTCGACACCCGCTCCTCCCTCGTGGAGTGGCCCTCGCTCTCGCTCTGCACGGCGGACGGCAAGGTCGTGCGCGAGATCGAACGCGTCGACGGCGCACCGGCGACCGCCAAGGGCGTGATCCTGCCCGAGTTCCTGCACCCGGTCACGCGCGACGGCTTCGAGATGGAGGCCATGCTCTTCCAGCCGAAGGGCTTCAATCCCACGAACCGCCGCCCGAGCGAGCACAAGTACCCGGTGGTGTGCTTCGTCTACTCGGGCCCCCACGCGCCCAAGGTGCGCGACGTCCCGCTCGGGTTCGACGGGCTCTACCACTCGATGCTCGCGCAGCGCGGTTACCTCGTGTGGATCTGCGACAACCGTTCGGCCAGCGGCAAGGGTCTCGACTCCGTCAAGCGCATCTACCGCGACTTCGGCAGCCTCGAGCTCGAGGACCTCTCGGACGGGCTCGACTGGTTGATCGCCAAGGGCTACGCCGATCCGAAACGCGTCGGGATCTGGGGCTGGAGCTACGGCGGCTACCAGACCGCCTTCGCGCTCACGCACTCCGAGCGCTTCAAGCTCGGCATCTCCGGCGCCCCGGTGACCGATTGGCGCCTCTACGACTCGATCTACACCGAGCGCTACATGGACCTGCCGCTCGCGAACGCCAAGGGCTACGGGCGGAGCTCGGTGCTCGAGGCCGCCGCGAACCTGTCCGGCAAGCTGCTCCTGATCCACGGCGTGATCGACGAGAACGTGCACCTGCAGAACTCGCTCAACCTGGCCGAGAAGCTGCAGCTCGCCGGGATCCCGTTCCAGCTCATGCTCTACCCGGGCAACCGCCACCCGGTCGTGGACCCCGCGCAGAAGCGCCACCTCTACTCGATGATGGCGCAGTTCATCTACGACAACCTCTAGGCCCGCGATGCACTCCTCACCCATTCCGGCGAGCGAGCCTGCGCGCGACACGCGTTTCTTCGGCCACCCGCGCGGCCTCACCACGCTCTTCTTCACCGAGATGTGGGAGCGCTTCAGCTACTACGGGATGCGCGCGATCCTGATGCTCTTCATGACCACCGCCGTCGCGGCGGGGGGCCTGGGGCTGCGGCCCGAACAGGCGGGCCCGATCTACGCCATGTACACCTCGCTCGTGTACCTGATGGCGATCCCCGGCGGATGGCTGGCCGACAGCATCCTGGGACAGCGGCGCACGGTGCTCATCGGCGGCATCGTGATCATGACCGGCCACATCTGCCTCGCCATGCACGGCTTGGCTCTCTTCTACACGGGCCTGGGCTGCGTGATCCTGGGCACGGGACTGCTCAAGCCCAACATCAGCGCGATCGTCGGAGCGCTCTACGCGCCCAAGGACGAACGCCGCGACTCGGGCTTCTCGATCTTCTACATGGGGATCAACCTGGGCGCCTTCAGCGCGCCGCTCGTGTGCGGCTACTTCGCCCAGAAACCGGGCTGGCGCGCGCAGCTCGAAGCGTGGGGCCTCGATCCGAGCGACGCCTGGCACTGGGGCTTCGGGGCAGCCGCTGTCGGCATGTTCCTGGGACTGGTCCAGTACGTCTGGACCGGCCGGACCCTGGGCGACGCGGGCATGCGCCCGGCGCCGGCGCGGAGCCCCGAGGAGGCCCACCGGCGCCGCCGGACCCTGGCCATCGGCATCGCGGGCATCCTCGGCCTCGGCGCAACCGCCGCGCTGCTCGGCAGCCTGCACCCGGAGCTCTTCTCCACGCAGAACGTCAACTCCGTCTATCAGGTGATCCTCGCGCTCGTCGTGCTCGGCTTCTTCGGCAGACTCTTCCTCTCCGGCACCTGGACGAAGAGCGAGCGCAACCGCTTGATCGTGATCACGATCCTCTTCGTGGCCGCGACGGTGTTCTGGGGCGTCTTCGAGCAGGCCGGCTCGACCTTGACGCTCTTCGCCGACCACAGCACGGAGAACTCGCTCCTCGGCTACGGATTCGCCTCCTCCTGGTGGCAGTCCGTGAACGCCTTCTTCCTGGTGCTCTTCGCGCCGGTCTTCTCATGGCTCTGGATGGCGCTCGGCCGGCGCAATCCTTCCTACGCGACGAAGTTCGCGGTCGGCGTCCTGTTCGCGGGCCTGGGGTTCCTCTGGCTCGCCGGCGGAGCGCGGCTCTTCAGCGAGGACTGGGCGAGCTACGTCGCCACGAATCGCAGCGCGATCCTGGCCGCGGCCGAGCGCCTCGGCGTCGCGTTCGGAGACGGCGCGATCCAGGTCTCCCAGGTGAACGAGATCCTCGCCAATGCGGCCAAGGCGGGCGTCGAGGAGGTCCTCCCGGCCTGGAACCGGGTCGGGATCCACTGGCTCGCGGGCGTGTACTGGATGCACACCGTCGGCGAGCTGTGCCTCTCGCCCGTCGGCCTGTCGGCGATGACCAAGCTCGCCCCGCAGCGCATCGTGGGGCAGATGATGGGCGTCTACTTCCTCTCGATCTCGATCGGCAACTATCTCGGCGGTTCGGTCGCGGGCTATTACGAGAAGTTCGAGCTGCCGACGTTGCTCACGCTCGTCGCCACCAGCGCCTTCGTCATGGCGGCCGTCATGTTCCTGATGGTGAAGCCCGTCCGGCGCCTGCTCGAGGCGGCCGAGCGGGAGGAGGCTCCGGCCCGATGAACGCCGAGCTCCACGCCGCGCACGTCGCCGAGCGCCAGCGCAAGGCCGAAGCCGCGCTCGCCGCCGCGGGCTTCGACGCCCTCGTGATCTCGAGCGGCAAGCCCTTCACCTACTTCGCCGACGACCAGGACCCGCCCCACCGCGAGACGCCGCACTTCGCGCACTGGACGCCGCTGCGCGGTCCGCATCACCTGCTCCTCGTCCGGCCCGCGGCGAAGCCGCTGCTCGTGCGTTTCGCTCCCGAGGACTACTGGTACGAGCAGGCGCCGCTCGGAAACCCCTCCTGGGCCGGCGCGTTCGATCTGCACGAGGCGGGAGCCGTCGAGCAGGCCTGGAAGCTCGTGAAGACGCCCGGCCGCGTCGCCTACGTCGGGAACGAAACGGACGAAGCGCGCGCGAACGGTTGCACGGAGAGCAATCCAAGCGCGCTCGTCGCGCGGTTGGATTGGGATCGCAGCTTCAAGACGCCCTACGAGGTCGCCTGCCTCGAGGAAGCCGAGCGGATCGCCGCGCGCGGCCACCGTGCCGCCAAGGAAGCCTTCGAGGGCGGCGCCTCGGAGCTCGAGATCCACCACGCCTTCCTCCAGGCCTGCGGATGCACCGAGGAGGAGCTCGCCTACACGACGATCATCGGTCACGACGAGAAGGGGGCGACGCTGCACTACACGGGCAAGAGGACGCGCCCCAACGGGCGCGTCCTCTTGATCGACGCCGGTGCGAAGCACCTCGGCTACCGCTCCGACATCACGCGCACCTGGACGCGCGCGGGCGCCCACCCGACCTTCCGCGCGCTCGTCCAGGGCATGGACGAGCTCCAGCAGGAACTCTGCCGGCGCGTGAAGCCCGGCCTGCCATTCCCCGAGCTCCATCACGCGGCGCACGTCCGGATCGGCGACCTCCTCCACCGGACCGGCGTGCTGAAGGTGAAGGGCGCCGATGCGGTGGAGCGCGGGCTCACGCGGCCCTTCTTCCCCCACGGCCTCGGGCACTTCCTGGGGCTCCAGGTGCACGACGTCGCCGGACACCAGAAGGAACCCGCGGGCGGCACGAACCCGCCGGGCGCTCAGCACCCCTACCTGCGCACGACGCGCACGATCGCCGCGGGCCAGGTCTTCACCGTCGAGCCCGGCCTCTACTTCATCGAGATGCTCCTGCGCGAGCATCGCGGCGGCCCGAACGCCTCGGCCTTCGACTGGAAGCTCGTCGGCGAGCTCGCTCCCTGCGGCGGCATCCGCATCGAGGACAACGTGCTCGTCACGAAGGACGGCCACCGCAACCTGACGCGGCCGTACGTGTAGGGCCTGCCGGTCGGATCGTAGAGGTGCAACGGAACGCGGAACGCTCCCGAGCTCAGCATCTCCAAGCGCTCGCCATGCTAGGGAGCCTCGCGAAAAGCCTCCCCGGAGCTTCGCATCCGTGCGCCCGACCGTACTCTAAAGGCACGTCCGGACATGGTCGATCCAGTTGGAAGCGTGATGTGGCGAACCCTCTCCGGCGAAACGGTCGGCGACATCGTCCGGTCCGTGCAGGCCCTCTTGCGCCACGATGGCCACGTCGTCCACGTCGGAACGGACTCCCAGCACTGCGGCTACCACACGAACTTCGTCACCGTGATCGCGGTCGTCGATCCCGGCTGCGGGGGTCGCGTGTTCTACCGGCGCGGGAAGCAGCCGCGCGCCCAGTCCTTGGGGCACAAGCTCTTCCTCGAGGCCGAGGAGAGCCTGCACGCCGCACGGCTCCTGAGCCACGAGATCGCCCACGACATCGTCGTGCACGTCGACGCGAACGAGGACCTACGCCACCTGTCGTCGAAGTACGTGCAGGCCCTGTCGGGGATGGTCATCGGCCACGGCTTCCAGGTGCGTGTGAAGCCCAATTCCTGGTGCGCCACCCACGTGGCGGACCACCTCGTCAAGGGCAAGAACGGGGGACGAGCGGCGTGAGTCCGCCGGGATTCACGCCAGAGCGGCCGATGAATCAGGGCCCGCCGGCGTGCCGAAATCCCTGACCAGCCTCCTGCGAGAGATCCGGGCCTGTACCCTGTGCGCCGAGCACCTGCCGCTCGGACCGCGGCCCGTGCTGGCGGCCCATGCCGGAGCTCGCGTCCTGATCATCGGCCAGGCACCGGGGCGGCGCGTGCACGCGAGCGGTGTCCCGTGGGACGATCCGAGCGGCGATCGGCTGCGCGAGTGGCTCGGAGTCGAGCGCGACGTGTTCTACGACGCGCGCAGCGTCGCGCTGGTTCCGATGGGGTTCTGCTACCCGGGCACCGGCCGCTCTGGAGATCTGCCGCCACGGCCGGAATGTGCCGCGACCTGGCACGAGCCGGTTCTCTCTCGCTTGCCGCGCGTACGGCTCGTGGTCCTCCTCAGCCGGTACGCCCACGAGGCCTACCTCGGCGACCGCTGCAAGGGTTCGCTCACGGACACGGTACGCGCATGGAAGGAGTACGGCCCTCGTCACTTCCCCCTGCCCCATCCGAGTCCGCGCAACAACCTCTGGCTGCGCAAGAACCCCTGGTTCGAACGCGGGGTCGTCCCTGACCTCAAGAAAAGGGTGCGGAAGGCGCTCGCGAACGCGTAACGATCGTGCCCCGTGGCCGCGGCGGGCGGCGGGTCCGAATCACGCGCGCTTGCGCATCTTGTGCTGGAGCTGCAGGGCGCACTCGAGCTGGAGCTTCGTGACCGCTCCGGAGCGAACCAGGGCTTCCCCGATCCGGAGCCCCATCGCGCGCTGGGTCTTGAGGGCCTCGTCGAGCTGGGCCTTCGTGACCGTGCCGTTGCGTACCAGCACCTCGCCGAGGAGGACGTCCGACATCAGGCGCAGGGGGCCTGCCTCGGAACCTTCCTTGGGTAGCGCCCGCAGCTTGCGGAAGCCCGGGGGCGGCTTCGAGGTCTGTGCCTGAGGATGCTCGTTGCGCCAGCCGAATTGATCGACGACCTGCCGCGCGCTGGACTGATAGGCCAGGGCGTCCTGGACTTGTTCCGCGCTCGCCATGCCGAGGATCACCAGCGTTTCTCCCAACCGGGTCCCGTTCAGGCGCTGATGGCGCAGGGCCTCCACGATCTGTTCCGGACGGATGACGCCGCGCTGGATCAGGATCTCGCCGAGGAGCATGTTGCGCAGGACCGTCAGGGTCCCCGGACTGGCCGTGCCGGGAGCCACGACCGGAGTCGGCGCCTCAGGCGGTAGGACGGCGACCTGGCTCTCCGCGCTCGGCGGGGCGAACTCCGCGCGACCCTCGGTCGCCGTTTCGAGCAGGCGCGCGATGATCCCGAGGACGTGCGGTCCCCCGACATGCCCCATGCGGGTCATGTAGGAGGTGAGCAGCAGCGCGCCATCGAGGAGCTCGCAGACCGCACGGTCCCGCGCTGGATCCAGCGTTTTCCGGATCGAGCACAGCGCATCGAGCAGCTCCTGCTGCTCGGCGGCGTCGTGAGGGTTGGAACACGCGAAGCGGCGAGCGAGGGTCGAGATCTCGTTCGCGGACATGGGCAGGTTCTCGGGATCCGGCTTCTTCGGGAGGATCAGTTTGAAACTTGAGTTCATGGCCAGTTCGCGGGGAGGTCCGGGAAGCTCCGTTTGGTAGCCTCACCACGGGGGTACCTCGTTCGCCTCGACCGAACCGTACCCCGTGCCGTGTCTTCGCGGTCGCCGAAAAAAGTTCCTTCCCCCCCGCTCGAGCCTCCGAGCCCGCTCCAACCGTGGTGGATCCTCGCCGCGGCCCTGCTCGCGTTCGGCGGATGCGGCCCGTCGGGGCCGGATCGACCGCGCTGGATCGACCTCGCGGCGGGCTTCCGGCCGCGTCCACTCCAGGACCTCGCGCGCTCCTGGACCCTCGCTCTCGCGCCCGAGGAACGACCCGATGTCCGCTTGCACGACGACGGCGAGAGCGTCTGGCTCGAACGCACGCTCCCGCGCGCGAGCTGGGCGAAGGGCGAGGCTCCAGGAACCTGGTCGACGCCGCGCCCAAGGAGCGGGGGGTTCGAGCACTTCCCCGAGGGGCATACGCGGCTCGTCGCGGGAGCGACGGAATTCAAGCGGTTCACCGGGGAGGGAACGCCCGGTCCCGGGAGCTTCGCCACGGCTCCCGACCGGATCACGCTCGTCCTGGGTCCGACGAAGGAGCCGCCGGAGCGGGCGGTGTTCGGCGTACGGGCGTCGAGCGGAGCCTCCTTCGGGGACACCTGGCACGTCCGCCGCAGGGATTGTTCGGGCTCGGGGGTGCCCGTGTGGGGCGGCGAACGGGAGCAGATCGTGATCGACGTCCCGCGGCGTTCCGCGCTGCGGGTCACGACGTCCTGCTCCGATCCCGCCGTGGGGCGCGACCCCGATCGCAAGCCGCGCTTCCGCGTGCGCCTGGACGACGCGCTGATCCTCGACGTGCAACCGAGCTCCTCCTGGACGCACCACCGCGTGCTCCTGCCGCCCGAGGGACGCGAGCGCACCCGTTTCACGTTCGAGATGGACGGCACGGGCCTCGGGCTCTTCCTCGCGCCCACGATCGGCCCGGCGGAGTGCGGGCAGAGCGGCAGCCGACCGTGGGGCGAGGAGCGTCCCGATCTCGTCGTCTTCCTCGCGGACACCTTCCGCGCCGACAACCTCTCCGCCTGGGGCGGCCGCGCGGATCTCGCCCCGAACCTCGACGCGCTCGCCCTGCGCTCGCGACGCTTCCTGGAGGCCCGCGCGGCGGCCTCCTGGACGCTGCCCTCGATCTCCTCGCTCCTCACGGGCGTCTATCCTCCCCAGCACGGAGCGACCGACGAGGACCTCTCGCTCTCGCGCGACCTCTCGACCGTGGCCGAGTTCTTCCAGCGCGCCGGCTATCGCACCGGCGCCGTCACGGACGCGGCCTTCTTCTCCCAGGCCTTCGGGCTCGAGCAGGGTTTCGACTGGTTCGTGGAGTTCCCCGTCCCCGAGTGGAACCTCGACCGGACGATCGACGAGGCGCTCGCGTTCCTGGAGCGCGACGACGGCCGGCCGGTGTTCCTCGTGCTGCACACCTACCGCGTCCACGGTCCCTATCGCCAGGGACCGGACGAGGACCCGGGCGCCTGGAACGCGCTCTACGCCGAGGGCCTGAAGCAGTTCACGGCGGAGGAGCGGCGCGAGCCCGATCTCGCCACGACGATCTACCTCTCGCTCGCCGAACGGTTCCGAGCGCTCTACCACGGGGCCGTGCGCGATCTCGACCACGAGTTCGGGCGCTTCTTCGGCGAGCTCGAGCGGCGTGACGCGCTCGCGCAAGGGGTTCTCGTGTTCACGAGCGACCACGGCGAGGCCTTCGGCGAGAACGGCGACGTCTGGCACGGACGCGATCTCTGGGACACCAAGCTGCGCGTGCCGCTCTTCGTCTTCGGCCCCGGGGTCGTGCCGGGCGACGACTCGTCCTCCGCCTCCCTCGTCGACCTCGCGCCGACGCTCGCCGCGTTCGCGAACCTCACCCCGGATCCGGCCTGGGAAGGCGTCCCGCTCGTCATGCCTCCCGGAGAGCATCCACCTCCGCTCGGCGAACCGTCGCCCTTCCACGATCGCCGCGAGCGCACGCTGTTCGCCTTCCAGCTCGTGAAGGGGCAGAAAGAGATCGCGATCGTGGATCGGGGACACAAGGTCTTCGCCGATCCCGACGCCGACGTGCTCGCGGTCGGAGACTTCCGGCGCGCCTTCGATCTCGCCGTGGACCCCGGGGAGGAGCACGGGCTCGACGCGGACGCCGGATGGCCGGGAACGCTTTGCCGGGAGAAGGCGGAGGCAGTGCGGCGCCTGCTCGTTCCGATGGCCGCGCTCTCCGAGGCCTCGGCGGGCAGCGACGCGGCGGCTCAGATCCGGGCCCTCGGCTACGGGGGCGGGGAGAAGAAGCCTTGACCTCGGGAGGAAGCCGCCCGTGCTGGGTCCTGCTCGTCGCGACGCTCCTGCTCGTGGGTTTCGCCTGGGGAGACACGCTCGCGCTCCCGCTCAGCGGCGAGGACTGGGTCATCCTGGCCCGCATCCGGGCCGGCGAGCCGGGATCGCCGCACGTCTTCCGGCCCTTCAGCGACGCGTGGCTCGCCGCGCTCCAGGCGCTCTTCGACACGGACGCGCGCGCCTTCCATGGGGGCTCGCTACTGCTGCACCTCCTGAACACGGGGCTGCTCTACTTCGTGGTGCTCGAGCTCCTTTCGTCGCCCTGGGGCGCCGCCGCGGCCGCCTCGATCTTCGGTCTCGGCGCCGGCGTCCTCGATTCGGTCGCCTGGGTGGCCGCGGTGCAGCGCCCGCTCTCAGCCTGCGGAGCCCTCCTGGCCTGGCTCGGGCTCGCGGTCGCCGACCGACGGGCTCGCGCGGGAGTCGCGCTCTTCCTGGCCGGATTCGTGTGGCAGTTCCTGGCCTGCGAGGAAGTGTACGGAACGGCGCTCCTCGCGATCGCGTGGCTGGGATCCCTGGGCCTCCGCCAGCGGCCGCCGCGGCGCCTGGCGTGGACCGCCGCGGCGTTCGTCGCCGCCTCGATCCTCCTGCACGCCTTCGCGCTGAACCGCGTTCCAGGCGGAACGAGCCGCCTGCATCTCGCGCCGTCCTTCGTGGCGCAGGGGATCGCGACGCGCGCCGGGCAGATCGCCGGCGGCTTCGCGCTCCCGGACGGAGCGGGACTCGCGCTGCCGCTCGGCGCGCTCATCGTGCTCGCGCTCGCCGGCCGCCGGCGCCTCGCGCTCTTCGGGGCCGCCGCCTGGGTCGCGTCGCTCGTCCCCTTCGTGCTCTCCGAGCCGTCCCTCTACCGCGCCTACCCCACGCAGGCGCCGACGGCGCTGCTCCTCGGATCGGCCGCCTTCGCGCTCGTCACGAAGTTCGCCACGCACCGACCCTCGCGCTTGCTCGCCGGTCTCGGGATCGCGATCGTCGCCTTCGCCGCTTCCGAGCCCGTTCGCCGCGCGCGGCTCGTGCGTTGGCAGGGAGCCCTCGAGGAGGTGCGGATCGTTGCACGGGACGCCCTCGCCATGGCGCGTGACGGGGGCGAGGCTCCCGTGCTCGTCAACCTGGAGCCCTCCTCCTCGGGCCCCTTCTGCTACGCGTTCGGCGTGATCGACCCCACGAGGCTCTGCCTGCGCGGGTTCCTCGACGCGGCTAGCGCCTACGAGGAGCCCGGCGATCGCCCGGAGGGCGTCTGGTACGGCCGGCGCTTCGAGGGGAGCTACGGACGGCTCGAACCGGCGCTCTACTTCGCGCAGCGGCCACGCGTGGAACCGATGCGCTTCTACGATCGCGCGCTCGCCGTGGGCTCCCTCGACGAGGCCGAACGCGCGCTGCGCGATCCCGCGGTCGACGTGACGACGACGGCGGTCGTGGAAGCGAGCCGCGCGGCCCTCGACTCCCTGCTCGAGGGTTCCGACGCGCCGGGCACGCTCGAGGTGCTCGTACCCTTCGAGTTCGGCGTCAACTGGGCGCGCATGACCGTCGCGGCGCGCACGACCCGCTCGGCGCTCCTCGTCTACCAGGAGCACTGGCTCTACGAGTACTTGAGCCGCCTCTCTGCGGACCAGGCCCTGCGCACGGGCCAGGAGGATCTGCGCCGCGTGAGACTCGAAGCGCGCGACCGGCGCACGGGCGAGCTCGCGCCCGTGTTCGCCGCGAACGCCTACGGCTTCGGCGTGTTGCTCGCGCCCGGCGAGCACGAGCTAGAGCTCGCCTGGTCGGTGCGCCGCGATCCGTGAGCGCGAACGAGCGAGTCCTCGCCCTTGTCTCCTCCGTGTGGCGCTGCGACGATGGCCCCGTGCCCGCCTGCGTCCCCTGGCCCGAGGCCCTGAGGACCTTCTGCGCCATCGGGATCCAGAGCTTCGGCGGACCGGCGGGCCAGATCGCGGTGATGCACCGCGTGCTCGTCGAGGAGAAGAAGTGGATCAGCGAGGCGCGCTTCCTCCACGCGCTCAACTACTGCACGCTCCTCCCAGGCCCGGAGGCGATGCAGCTCGTCACCTACGTCGGTTGGCTCGCGCATCGCACGCTCGGAGGGGTCGTCGCCGGAGCACTGTTCGTCCTGCCCGGCTTCCTCTCGATCCTCGTGCTCTCGATCCTCTACGCGCGCTTCCGCGAGCTCTCCGCGGTGGCGGGCCTCTTCTTCGGGATCAAGGCCGCGGTGCTCGCGATCGTGGTCGAAGCGGTGCTGCGCATCGGGAAACGCGCGCTCAAGAACGGCGCCATGGTCGCGATCGCGGTCCTCGCCTTCGTGGCGATCTTCTTCTTCCAGGTGCCCTTCCCGCTGATCGTGCTCGCGGCCGGGCTCGTCGGCTTCGCCGGCGGGCGGTTCTACCCCTCGCGCTTCCTCGTGGTGAAGGGCAAGACGGCCGAGGAGGATCCGCAAGACGAGGCGCGGATCGACGCCGCCTGGCGGCGCGGCGAGCTCGAGCACACGCGCCCCTCGACGGGACGCACGCTGCGCACGCTCGCGCTCTGGCTCGCGCTCTGGCTCGGCCCGATCGCGCTCCTCGGACGGTTCTTCGGATCCGACCACGTCTTCACTCGCGAGGCGGTCTTCTTCAGCAAGGCGGCCGTGGTCACCTTCGGCGGCGCCTACTCGGTGCTCGCCTACATCGCCCAGCAAGCGGTCGAGGTCTACGGGTGGCTCCGGCCCGGCGAGATGCTCGACGGCCTCGGCATGGCGGAGACCACGCCCGGGCCCCTGATCCAGGTCGTGCAGTTCGTCGGGTTCCTCGGCGCGTCGCGGTCGCCGGGGACGCTCGATCCGATGGTGGCCGGCTTCTGGGCCTCGGTGATCGTGACCTGGGTGACCTACGTGCCCTGCTTCCTGTGGATCTTCGGCGGGGCGCCCTACGTCGAGGCGCTGCGCGGACAGAAGCTGCTCACGTCCGCGCTGTCGGCGATCACGGCCGCGGTCGTGGGCGTCGTCCTCAACCTCGGCGTGTGGTTCGCCCTGCGCACGTTCTTCGGGACGGTGGGCGAGGCCCGCGTGCTCGGAATGCGCTTGCAGGTGCCGGACGTCGCGACGACGGACTGGACCGCCATCGTGCTGGCCCTCGCGGCCGGCGTGGCGCTCTTCCGCTTCCGCTGGGGGATGATCCGGACGCTCGCGGCGAGCGCGGCGCTCGGTATGCTCGCGCGCGCAGGCCTGGGGCTGTGACCACTTCGGGGGTGCTGGCCCGCAAGTCTCGGATCAGAACGAATCGTCGACGATCACCAGCGCGGAGGGGGACGCCACGCGGAAGCGGCCGGTCGTCGCGCCGCGCACGACGGCTTGGGAATAGATCACCGAGCTCTCGACGCCGGGTCCGAGCGTCGGAGCGGGGCCGGAGACCGCGAGCATGCCCGACGAGGGGATCGCACCCGCGAAGTACACGCCGAGCGGTGCGCTGACCAAGAGCTCGCCATCGTACGAGGGCGAGCTCGTCCCGAGGCCCGGCACCGAGGAGTAGAGGATCCAGGCCAGATCGCCGGAGTTCCCCGTGATCGTGGCAGCGACGATCTCGTCGTCGCGCACGGGCGAGGAGACCTCGTAGCCGTGAGCCGTCCCGGAGAGGAAGGCCGCGCTTGCCCCGCTCTGGAGCACGAGGTCCTGGCCGTCCGCGCCGGGGGCACAGTAGCCCAAGGGCGCGCCCTCCGTTCCGCCGCTCAGCGCCGAATCGAGGATCAGCGTTGCGCTCGTCCCGCCGACGGTCAGTGCATCGCCTCCGTTCTGCCCGTTGCAGCAAGGGGGGAACGAGCGCGGAGAACCCCAGCGGAACGAGCAAGCGGACGATCCGAGCGATCATCGGGAGACCTCCTTCCCTGGGACGTCCCCGCCCGAGGGAGCCAGGATCGAGTCTATCCGTCCGTGCAAGGAACGGGGAACAGCCGCGCGAATCTCTGCGGACCGTTGCGGTACTCTACGAGGCAGACAGGGCTTTCCAGGCCTCGAGCGCCCGCTCGAACCGCCGCTCCACTTCCGCCCAGTGCAGGTTGTCGAAGGAAGAATCGATGTACAGCCGCCAGCGTGCGTGCCCGCTCGCGCGATCTCCGCTACCCGAGGACGTCGCCCTCGTACAGCCTGCTCAGGAATGGCCGCAGCGGCAGCACGTCGACCTTGCCGTCCTTGAGCGCCGTCTTCCCGAGGTACACGCCGAGCCCCCGCCGCACGACGCGACTCTCGACCAACTCGTGGAGCGCCCGGCTGTCTCCTGAGCGCCAGCGCGCCGACGCCTTGACCTCGATGCCCACGGCGCGGCCGCCACGCGACCACACGAAATCCACCTCGGAGCCGGAGGGAGTGCGCCAGTACGCGAGCTGGCCGCCGGCCCCGGCCACGTTGAGCCAAGCGCGCAGCTCTCCCAACACGTAGGTCTCGAGCAGCGGGCCGCGCTCCGACTCGTGCAGCGGCTCGCGCAGCCGCCCGGTCAGAGCGCGCACGACGCCGGGGTCGAAGAAGAAGAACTTGGGGTGTGCGACCTCTTTCATCTTCGCGCGCGCGCGCCACGCCGGCAGGAACGTCCCGATGAGCGTGTCGGTCAGCGTCTCGAAGTAGCCCTGCACCGTCGGCCGGGCGACCGCGGCGTCGCGCGCGATGCCGGCCACGTTGGTGACCTGCGCGTTGGCGAGCGCCGCGATCTCCAGGAAACGGGTGAACGAGTCGAGGCGCTTGACCAGCGCCTCGGCGCGGATCTCCTGGGCGATGTAGTTCTCCGCGTAGGCCTCGAGCAAGTCGACGCGCGCCTCGTTCGTCCGCGCAGCAGCGACGGCGGGCAGCGTGCCGAAGCGCAGGGCGTTCTCCACGGCGAAGTCGTGACCCAGCTCCGCCGCGGTCAAGGGGAAGAAGCGCCGGTTCACCAGGCGCATGGCCAGCAGGTTCGCCTGCTCGCGCTTGAGCTTGCGCGCGCTCGAGCCCGTGAGCGCGAAGCGAACCCGGTGACCGCGGCGGGCGATGAGGTCCTGGACGTCGTTGAGCAGCGCGGGGAGCCGCTGCACCTCGTCGACGACCACCCACGCGCCGCGCGGCAGCGCCAGCACTTCCTGGCCGAAGAGCTCGGGGTCGCGCGTCAGGCGCAGGACCTCGCGATCGCGGACCAGGTCGAACCAATGCGCCTTGGGAAGCTCGCGGCGCAGCCACGTCGTCTTGCCGGTGCCGCGCGGGCCGAACAGGAAGAAGGAGCGCTCGGGCAGGGGCAGAGCCCGTGTATAGGTCGCCATCATTTTGACGGCAAGAATGATGGCGAATTGGGCAGGCGCGAACAAGGGGCGAGAACATCGACGCGCCTGAGCTCCTCGGAGCGCGCCGCTCGACGGCGGCGAGGAGATCTTCGGCTCCTAACGGCGCCGACCGCGTCGTCACGCTGCGCGGCGAGGGGCGCTCGGACTGAGCCCGAGGGTCGGACGGAGCCCTGGTCAGGAAGCACGGGCGTGGTGCTGGCCGGCTGCCGGAGATCGAGCTACCATGACGGGCACACCCGTCCGAAGGAGTCCCCCGATGCGCTCGTCACTCTTCCTGCTCGTTCTCGGATCGGTCGCCCTCGTCGCCGCAGCCAAGCAAGACGGAATCGACGGTGCGAACGCCGGCCCGTCGCCCGACGAGATCTCGTCCTCGACCGGGATCGTGACCCTCTACTCCCGCGACCCGCTCGCGCAGACGTTGAACCTCGAATCCGGCGAGTTCGGAAGGATCTTCCAGGAGCACTGCGTCAGGAACCGGGCGAGCGACATCGACTTCGATCAGTACACGAAGGGCGCCTTCTCGGTCGGGATCGAAGGGGGTCGGGAAGGCAAGATCGTCGACCTGGGCTCGCCGGCCGAGCTGCAATCGCGATACGGATATAAGGAGAAGCTCGGCGGTGGACAGGGCTTTGCCTCCATTCGCCGCGCCGGCGGCGAGATCCAGATCCTGGCCGGCGCCGCGGATCGGACCGAGGAGCCGATCGTGGAAGCCAAGGTGCTCTTCGATCCGCAGTCCGGCGGTCGCAGCGCACCGGTCCATGTCGACCATCTGTACCTCGTGCGCCTCACGGACCGTCACGACCCGAGCTTCGAGCGACTCGCCAAGCTGCTCGTCCTCGCCCACGCGCCCGGCGAATCGGTGACGATCCGCTGGGCGCGCATCGAGTGATCGATCCGCGGGTCACATCTGCTCGAGGACCCTGTCGATGCGCTCGCGCATCGCCTGTGCGCGCGGATGCTCGGCGAGATCCCGTTCCTGCAGCGTCTGGAGCGGGGAAGCGCACAGTTTCGCCGTGCAGGAAGAGCGGCCGAACATCGCGGCGGCGGCCGAGGCGCTCGTCCTCGACCGCGGCCCCCTCGGCGTGTGCAGCCCGGCGGATCGTCTCGGGCCGCCTCGGCCGACCGGGCCGTCCCGTTGACCCGCCGCGCTTGGCCGTGATACATGGACCAGCCTATGGATCCCATCCGGGTATTCACGCGGCGGAGGGACGGTCGCCAGACGCATCGGCGCGGCCGTTCCCTGTCGCACGGTCCGCACTACGTAGACCAGCCCAACGCGTCCGTAGCACTGCTACGCAGGTCAGTCGAATAGGCGTTGAACTAAACCGCTCCGCGGTAGTGCTGTAGCTCGCAAGTAGGGTGCGTCGGTTGGGGGGCCAGCGACGCACGCGCGTTCTCGCGCCGAAGTGCTCTTCGAGCTCGAGGACTCCCCCGCGAG